>Ga0079305_1000869_pt1 | contig 51610 bp, 44 predicted proteins | sample LMS_cellobiose_e_FD_79183 | JGI IMG/M metagenome (GOLD analysis project Ga0079305, IMG submission 79183) | Rumen-fistulated moose microbial communities from Alaska, USA - LMS_cellobiose_enrichment | ecosystem: Host-associated > Mammals > Digestive system > Stomach > Rumen fluid ...
ATTCATATCCGGCGTCCGGCAGTTCCGCGCGGAGTTCATACGCCAGACGCGCCCGCAGTTTGGCAACGGCGTGAAGCCGGTTTTCCTGCTGGCTGCGGCTGGAGTCGGCGGTGACGCACAAGCCGGTGACGCGATGGGTCAGCCGCACGGCGCAGGAAGTCTTGTTGACCTTCTGTCCGCCGTGTCCGCGTGCCTTGCGGAACTCCTGTTCGCATTCGCGCAGCAGTTCTTCGGGCGTCATGGCCAGCCATCGGTCGCGCTCGTTCATAACAGCTCCAAAGCCGCATCGTTCCAGAAATCGAGACCGCGGCGGGTCAAAACGATTCCGCGTTTTTTCATCATGCCTTTCCGCCGGAGGGAATCGATCGCGGCGGGACGCAAAGATTCCGGCGCGATTCCCGCGGCCGCTTCGAATTCGCCGCATTTCCAGCCGCGAACCGTGCGCAGGCCCATGATAAGCATTTCCGCCCGGCGGACGTCGTCGGTCACCCGGTCGAGTTCCGGTCCGGTCCCGGCAAGCCACTGTTGAACCGAAGCGGTCTGCGTATAACGGTCGCGGCCGTCGAACGAACAGGCGGCAGGGCCGAGTCCGAGATAAGTTTCGCCGTGCCAGATGTTCTGATTGTGACGGCACTCGAAGCCCGGCTGCGAGTAATTGGAAATCTCATACTGTTCGAACCCCGCCGCTTTCAGAATCCGGCGGGTCCGGCGGTCCATGGCCGCAGTCCGCAGGTCCGAATCCGGATCGGCACGGAAACGCCGGCTCAGCGCGGTGCCTTCCTCCACGGTCAGAGAGTAGGCGGAGAGATGTTTCACCGGCAGGGTCAGCGCCTGACGCAGATCGTTTTCCCACGCGGCGGCGTCCTGTCCCGGCAGACCGCAGATCAGGTCGCAGGAAAGATTCTCCAGACCGTTCCGGCGGAGCAGTTCGAATGCGGGCCGAATCGCGGCCGGATCGCCGCGTCGCCCGATGCGACGCCGCAGTTCGGGATCGAAACTCTGCACGCCGAGACTCACGCGCGTGACATATTTTCCCAGCAGGGCGGCCTTTTCCGGTGTGAGGCTTTCCGGATTGCATTCGATGGAAATTTCCGAGGCGCCGGAATGGAGATCATGCAGGGATTCGAGCAGTTCGGCCAGCAGTTCGGCCGGCAGCAGAGTCGGAGTGCCGCCCCCGAGATAGATCGTGTGCAGCAGCAGACCGTTCAGCGCGGACAGTTCTTTTTTGATTTTGTCCAGCCAGGGACGCATCCAGCGGCCGCCCTCGGGTTCGGAATAAAAAGCGCAATAGTCACACTTGCCCCGGCAGAAAGGCACATGGATATAGAGATTCCGCCAGGGACGCGCGGTCAGCATGGGCTCTTCTTTCCGTCATCGGGACGGACCAGCTTCAGGATCACTCCGGAAAGCCAGGGCAGAGTCAGGACGACATGCTGCGCCATGCCGTGCCGGGGTTCGGGAACGGTGTCAAGCGCGGAACCGTTGAGGAGACCGGTGCCGCCGAACCGGTAATCGTCGGTATTGATCAGTTCGCGCCATTCGCCGGGGAACGGCACGCCGATGGCGAAATTCTGCCGCACGACCGGAGTCAGGTTCAGAATCACCGCCAGAGCCTCGGTGTGCGCGGCGTTCCAGCGCAGATAGGAGACTACCGACTGCTGTTCGTCGCCGCCCTCGATCCATTGAAAACCGTTCGGGGAAAAATCGTCTTCCCACAGACACGGTTCGGCCCGGTACAAATGATTCAATGCGGCGTTGAGCCGGCGCATTTCGGTGTGGCGGGGATAATTCAGCAGGTGCCAGTCCAGCGCCTGATTGCAGTTCCATTCGATCCATTGGGCGAATTCGCCGCCCATGAACAGCAGTTTCTTACCGGGATGGGTCATCATGCCGCAGAAGAAGGCGCGCAGATTGGCGAATTTCTGTTCGTAGTCGCCGGGCATGCGGTTGAGCAGGGATTTTTTGCCGTGGACGACCTCGTCGTGACTCAGAGGCAGCACGAAATTCTCGGTAAACGCATAGTAGAGCGAAAAGGTGAGCTGGGAATGATGATAGCTGCGGTAGACCGGGTCCAACGAATAGTACTCGAGCATGTCGTGCATCCATCCCATGTCCCACTTGAAAGTGAAGCCGAGTCCCCCCGCGTAAACCGGACGCGAAACGCCGGGCCACGAGGTGGATTCCTCCGCGACCATCATGATGCCCGGATGCGCGCCGTGCGCCAGCTCGTTCAGATGCTTCAGAAACGCGATCGCCTCCAGATTCTCGTTGCCGCCGAACTTGTTGGGCACCCATTCGCCGTCCTTGCGGGAATAATTCAGATACAGCATGGAGGCCACGGCGTCGACCCGGAGGCCGTCCGCATGATAGCGGTCGAGCCAGCAGAGCGCGCTGCCGATCAGGAAATTGCGGACCTCGTTGCGGCCGAAATTGAAGATATAAGTGCCCCAGTCGAGCTGTTCGCCCTGTCGCGGATCGGCGTGTTCATACAGCGCGGTGCCGTCGAAACGCCCCAGCGAAAAGGCGTCTTTCGGGAAATGCGCCGGCACCCAGTCCAGAATCACGCCGATGCCGTTCCGGTGCAGCGTGTCGACCAGATACGCAAAGTCCTCCGGATTGCCGTAGCGCGCGGTCGGCGCGTAGAACCCGGTGACCTGGTATCCCCACGACTGATCGAGCGGATGTTCGCAGACCGGCAGCAGTTCGACGTGCGTGTAACCCATCTCGGAAACATACGCCGCCAGCGCATCGGCCAGCTGACGGTAATTGGGGAATTCGTCGCGGTCGGAGGGGTCCTTTTTCGGCGGCAGACCGGGTCCGCCCCAGGACCCCAGATGAACTTCATAGATCGACACCGGCCGGGCAAGGATGTTCTGTTTTTTCCGCTGTTCCATCCATTCCTGATCGTGCCACTGGAAAGGTTCGGGCGAAGGGACCCGTCCGGCATTGCGCGGCCGGCATTCAGTCCATTGCGCGTAGGGGTCGAGTTTCTCGACGATCTCGCCGGTCGAAGACAGGATTTCATATTTGTAGAGGTCGCCGGAACAGAGACCGGGGATGAACAGTTCCCAGACGCCGGATTCGCCCAGCTTGCGCATCATGTGCCGCCGTCCGTCCCAGCAGTTGAAATCGCCGACGACCGACACGCGGCGGGCATTCGGCGCCCAGACCGCGAACAGCACGCCGGTAACGGCGCCCATGTGATGCACGTGCGCGCCCAGCACTTCGTATATGCGGTGATGTTCGCCCTCGTTGAAGAGATAGAGGTCCATCTCGCCCACGCCGGGCAGGAAATGGTAGGGGTCTTCGGAAACGAAGACGCTGCCGTTGCGGAAATGTTTTTCCACCTCGTAATTGAAATGCCGCTTCCGGCGTGGGAAACACAGCTCGAAGAGACCCGGCGCGGATTTGAGCGGAGTCATCGGCAGCACCTTGCCGCCGGTCCGGACCGAAACGGATTCCGCCGCGGGATCGTAAACCCGAATCACGATGCCGGATTTTTCCGTGTGCATGCCGAGGACGCGATGCGGGTCGTCCGTGACCCCGGCCAGCAGCGGGCGAAAATCAGGCGGCAAATCCGTTTTTTTTCTCATGACACAATCCGGAAAGCTTCAGCGGCGGCGTCCGAAAATCCGCAGCAGGTAGAGCAGCAGGTTGACGAAATCAAGGTAAAGCGACAGTGCACCCAGCACGGCGATCTTGCGGACCGTTTCCGGATTGTCCGTGCCCATGTTGACATACATCTTCTTGATCTTCTGCACATCGTATGCGGTCAGACCGACGAAAATCAGCACGCCGGCATAAGTGCAGATCCAGTAAAGCGTTTGGTTGGTCCAGAAAAGGTTGACGATGGAAGCGATGATCAGTCCGATCAGCGCCATCAGCAACAGATTTCTCAGCTTCGACAGGTCGGACTTCGTCACCGTGCCGAAGACCGCCATCGCACCGAAGGTCCCGGCGGTCACCGCGAAGGTAACGGCGATCGAACTCATGGTATAGGCAAGGAAGATCACCGACAGGGTCAGCCCGTTGATCGCCGCATACAGGATGAACAGAGCGGTTGCCGTGGCGGCGCTGAGTTTGTTGATGCCGGCGGTGATTCCGATCACCATGACGATTTCCACCACGGCCAGGATCAGGAATATGACCGGATTGCCGACAATCAGCTTCGCCAGTTCCGGTGAAGTCCCTACCATCCACGCGGAAAGTCCGCTGATCAGCAAAGCGAAAGTCATCCACCAGTAAACGCCGGTCATGGCGCGGGCCAGCGAGTTCCCGCTGTCTTCGGTACGGATTTCGTAACGAGATTCGTCATACATGATACATCCCTCCATAGATTTAAGGTTCTTCCCGGCAATATAACCCCGTGCGGCCGGATTGCAACCCCGGAACCGAAAAAAAACGCAAAGAACCGTCCGGGGGAATTTTCCGTTTTTTTCCGCAAAACACCTTGAAATCCGGATTTCATACGGCATATTACCGGTTTTCTATCAGTATGAATCAATGAGGATGATCTGCGAATGAATCAGTTGAAAATTCTGCTCAATGCCGTGCTGGCCGGGCTTTTCATCGGCCTGGCCGGGACCGTGTATCTTTCCGTGCCGAACAAATTTGCCGGGGCGTTTCTGTTCGGCTTCGGGCTGTTCACGATCGTCTGTTACGGCTTCAAACTCTACACCGGCGCGGTCGGGTATCTGGTGAATCAAGGCAGACAAGCGGGGTCCTATGCCGGAACGCTGGCGGTGATCTGGATCGGCAACTGGATCGGCACCTGGTTCGTCGGCGCCATGCTGCGGCAGTCGAGGGTCGGCGCGGAACTCGGCAGGAAAGCCGCCGCCCTGTGCGCAGTCAAGAATGCCGACAGCTGGCCGGGACTTCTGATCCTGGGACTGTTCTGCGGTCTGCTCATGTATCTGGCGGTGGAATCCTTCCGCCGCGAAGAGGAGATTCCCGCGCCGGGACGGATTCTGATGGTGTTCCTCTGCGTGATGGTCTTCATCCTGAGCGGATTCGAGCACTGCATCGCGGACATGTTCTACTATTCCGCCGCGGACGGCTGGAATGCCGACTCGTTCCGCACCATTCTGATCATCACCGCGGGCAACAGTCTCGGCGGTTTTCTGCTGCCCGCCGCGGAAAAGTTCCGTCACTGAGCTTCACTCGGACAACGCCTGCCGGATTTGTTCCTCGGCAACGGGTCCCGGCCGCAGGATTTTCCACGAAGAATCGGGAAACACCCGGACCACGGTCGAAGCGGGCGAGTCCGGCGGCAGCGGACCGCCGTCGATCGCCAGTGCGGGTTCGCCGTCGATGCTCCGCAATGCGTCTTCCACGTTGCGCGCGGGCGGCTGTCCGGAAAGATTGGCGCTGGTGGAAGCGAGCGCGGCCCCGAATTTTTTCAGCAGCTGATGAATGAACGGATGATCCGGAATCCGGAATCCGAAAGTGGAGCCTGACCGGTCGGGCACGACCAGCGTGATCGGCCCCGGACAGAACCTTTCCGCAAGTTTCCGGGCCGCTTCCGGCAGAAGCACGTCTTCCGGCAGGGAATTCAAATCGGGAACGAACGCCGCGAACGGCTTGTTTTCCGCCCGGTGCTTGAGTTCGTAGATCCGGGCGCGGGCCGCGGCATCGTTCCAGGCGCAAACCAGTCCGTAGACCGTCTCGGTCGGCACCAGCAGCACCCGGCCGGGACAGTGCAGAATCGCCGCGGCTTCCTCAAGAGCGGCATCGCAATGCAGAATCTTCATTTTCTCTTCTCCGTTCGCGGGGTAATATATCACCTCCGCGGCAGGATGCAAATCCGGTGCGGACGGAAAAAAGCGGAGAAAAGGGTTGCGATTCTTCGGAAAAGTGGCAGACTTCCATTTGAAAAAAAAATTTTTCGTGTTACATTATCAGGAATATGATTTCAACGACAACCCGTATAAAGGAGTAACGGAAAAATGAGTTGCTGCAAATGCAATGAACTGCCGGAAAAAATTCTGGCATGGCGCATGTTCGGCGCCGGTTTTGAAAATTTCGGAGAAAACGATCAGCCGTCCGTGCTGCCGCTGCCCGAAATCGCGGATGATGAACTGCTGGTCAAGATCAATGCGGTCGGTCTCTGCTTCTCGGACGTCAAACTGATCCGCGCCGGCGAAGAACACCCGCGCGTGAAGTCCAAAAACCTCAAAGAAGACCCCGTGATCCCCGGACACGAAGCGATCATGACCGTGGCCAAGGTCGGAAGCAAACTTCAGGGGCAGTATAAGGTCGGCCAGCGCTTCATCATCCAGGCGGACATCTACGTCAACGGCGTCAACTGGGCCTACGGCTACGCGCTGAACGGCGGCTACGCTCAATACAGCGTCATCAACCAGAAAGTCCTGAACGGCGACGAAGGCAGCTACCTGCTCCCGCTGGACGATTCCATTCCGTCGATGGTCGCCGCGCTGTTCGAACCCTGGACCTGCGTGCTGGCCAGTTACACGATCAAACACCGCACCGCCCCGAAAGACGGCGGCGCCATGCTGTTCCTCTTCGGCGTCGCGGAAGCCAAATACGAACTGGGCGATCTGCTCAAAGCCGCCGCTCCGGCCGCGGTCACGCTGGTCAATGCTCCGGCCGCCTTCGCCGCGGAAATCGCCAAGGCCTGGCCGAAAGCGAAAGTGACCTGCGCCTCCGCCCTGCCCGCGGAAGGCAAGTTCGACGACATCTTCCTCTGCAATGCCGGTCAGGCCGACGGCGAAAAAGCCGCCAAGATGGGCTCGGTCAACACCTGCATCAACTTCATCGGCAGCTATGCCGCAGACTGGTCGTTCGACGTCGGCAGCATCCATTATCAGGGCTGGTTCTATCAGGGCACCCCGACGGCGAACCTTTCCGCCGCTTACGGCCGCAACGTCCGCAGCACGCTCAAAAAAGGCGGCGCGGTCTGGCTGCCCGGCGGCGCCGGCGCGATGGGTCAGATGCACACCCAGCTGGCGGTGTCCGATCCGAACGGACCCGCGAAAGTCGTGGTCACCGATATGGACGACAACCGGCTGGCGCATGTCCGCGCCGCGCTCGAACCGATCGCGAAGGCCAACGGCAAGGAATTCCAGCTGCTGAATCCGAAGAACTTTGCGTCTCCGGAAGCGTTCGACGCCGAACTGCGCAAGATCGCGCCGAACGGCTTTGACGACATCGTGATGCTCGTGCCGGTCCCGGCCCTGGTCACCGCCAATGCGAAATTCCTGGCCAAAGACGGCCTGATGAACATCTTTGCCGGCATCCCCGCCGGCAAGGAAGCCGCGCTCTCCGTCGGGGCCATCGCGGAAAACGGCTGCCGCTTCATCGGTTCCTCCGGAAGCCGCATCGAAGACCTCCGTCACACCTGCAACATGGTCGGCGCCGGCAAGCTCAATCCGGCCTCCGCGCTCGCGGCCATCGGCGGCATGAAGGACCTCAAGAAGGGTCTGGACGCGGTCGCCAATGCCCGTTTCCCCGGCAAGACGGTCATCTTCCCGAACTGCGAAGACATGCCGCTGACCGCGGTCAGCGACATCGCCTCCCTGGCGGACGGACTTGACAAGACCCTCGACAAAGACGGTCTGGTCACGCTCGAAACGGAAAAACTGCTGTTTGAAAAATATTCCAAGTAATTTTTCAGACCGCCGTAATCAAGAAAACGAGAAAGTCTGCCGGATACATCCTGTTCGGCAGGCTTTTTTCAATATCAGGAGAAAAGAAATACCATGCGTTACTGGATTGTCAATGCAAAAGTGAACACCGCACTCGAACCGGGTCCGCAGGACCTCGATATTCTGATTGAAGACGGCAAGATTGTCCGGCTCGGGAAATACGATTCCGGCGACAAGGTCGACGCCGGCGGAATGCAGGTCTTCCCCGGGCTGGTCGAGGCGCACTGCCACCTCGGACTCCACGGCTGGGCCATGCGCTACGAAGGCGCGGACTACAACGAAAAAAATGAAACCATCACGCCCGAACTGGACGCGATCGACAGCATCAACCCGATGGACGAATCGGTCCGGCACGCGCTCGAAGGCGGCGTGACCAGCGTCGGCGCGGGTCCCGGAAGCGCCAACGTGATCGGCGGCACCTTCGCCGCGTTCAAGACCTTCGGCGACCGCATAGACGACATGCTCATCAAAAAACGGGTCGCCATGAAATGCGCTTTCGGCGAAAATCCGAAATTCCTGCATCAGACCAGCGGGGTCTCCACCCGGATGACCAATGCCGCGAAACTGCGGGAAATGCTGTTCAAGACCCGCGAATATCTGCGCAAGAAAGAAGCCGCGGAAAAGGATGATGCGTCCAAGAGTCCGGACTTCAATTTCAAGCTGGAAGCGCTGCTGCCTGTGATCCGCGGCGAAATGCCCCTCAAAGCGCACGCGCATCAGGCCAACGACATCTTCACCGCAATCCGGATCGCCAGGGAATTCGGCGTGAAACTCACGATCGAACACTGCACGGAAGGACACCTGATCGCCCGGCATCTGGCGAAGGAAGGCTATCCCGTCGCCTGCGGTCCGACCTTCAACAATGCGTCGAAGATCGAACTGCGGAACAAGACTTTCGCCACGCCCGGAATCCTGCATAAAGCAGGCTGTCAGGTCTCCATCATCACCGACTCGCCCGTCACCCCGCAGGAATATCTCGGCCTCGTCGCCGGACTCGCGGTCCGCAGCGGCATGGATCCGTTCGCCGCGCTTCAGGCGATCACGATCAATCCGGCCCGTCACCTCGGCATCGAAAACCGCGTCGGCTCGCTCGAACCCGGCAAGGACGCCGATCTGATCTTCTGCAACACCTCCATCCTGGATTCGATGGCCGTGGTCAAACGGGTCATCCTCAATGGTGAGACCGTAGTCAATCAGCAATAAAATCAACCCGAAAGGAAGTTCAAACCATGAAAAAGCTGTTTTTCTCCCTGATCGTTTTGTTCGCCGTCCTGACGCTGCTCGGGGCGGACAAACCCAAATACGTGTTCCTGTTCATCGGCGACGGCATGTCCACGCCGCAGCGGATGATCGCCGATGAATTTTCGCGCGCCCTCGGACGCGGCCAGCTGTCGATCAACACCCTGCCGGTCCATGCGACCACGCGGACCTGCTCGGCGAATTCGCTGGTGACCGATTCCGCGGCGGCGGCCACCGCCATTGCCTGCGGAGAACGCACCAACAACGGCCGGATCGGCATGAGTGCCGACGGCAAACGGAAACTGATCTCGCTGGCGGAAGTCGCCCGGGACAAAGGCAAGAAAATCGGCATCGTCACCTCGGTCACGATCAATCACGCCACCCCGGCGGGCTTCTACGGACACCGCGAAAGCCGTGCGGAATACTATGCGATCGGTCTGGATCTGATCGCCTCGAAATTCGATTATTTCGGCGGCGGCGGAGTCGCAAAACACAATGACAAGACCTCCCCGCTCTACAAGGGCGACATCTACGATCTGGCCGCGAAAGCCGGCTACAAAGTGATTGGCACCCGCAAAGACCTGCTCGCGCTCAAACCCGGCGACGGCAAAGTGCTGGCCTACGGCGTCAAGTCCTCCATCCTCCCCTTTGCGATCGACCGCAAAAAAGGCGATGACATCGCCACGCTGGCCGAATTCACTGCCAAGGGCATCGAAATGCTCCAGGATGCGCCCAACGGCTTCTTCATGATGGTCGAAGGCGGCGCGATCGACTATGCGGGGCATGCCAACGATGCCGCAACCAATCTGCATGAAGTGGTCGCGTTCGACGAAGCGGTCCGGGTCGCCTTGAAATTCGCGAAAAAACACCCGGACGAAACGCTGATTGTCGTCACCGGCGACCATGAGACCGGCGGCATGACCATGGGCTTTGCCGGAACCGGTTATGCCCTGTACGTCGACCGGCTGAAAAACCAGACCCGTTCCGCCGCATACTTCATGGAGGAAATCGGCAAGATGAAAAAGGCCAACCCCGAACTCAAATTCGATGACGTGAAAGACCTGCTGGCCAAGACGTTCGGGTTCAAATTCTCCGGCAAAGTCAAGGAAGACCCGATGGTCCTGACCGCGAAGGACGTGACCGCGCTGGAAGAGGCATTCGCCGCGATCCCGGTCTTCCAGACTGGCAAAAAGCCGGAAGCGGAATTCAAGAAAGGAGTCGTCGCGTTCGGACTGGCCGCGAAACGGGTCATCTCCGCCAAAGCCGGCGTCGGCTGGACCAGCGGCGCGCACACCGGGCTACCCGTCCTGACCACCAGTCAGGGTCCGAAATCGGAACTCTTCCACGGGTTCATCAACAATACCGACATCTCCATCAGAATGAAAACCATCTTCTGATGAAATTTCCGGATTCGGCACAAAAACGGCGGGACATCTGCTTCAGCGCGGTCATTTTGCTCTGCTGCATCGCGCTGTGGTTCGTTCCGCCGCCGCCGCTGCTGGCACGCCAGACCGGCATTCCGGTCGCGGCCAAAGTGCTCACCGTGGACAACTCCCAAGTGGAACAGCACGGTCTGGTCCGGTTCGGCTCCCAGAAACTGACCGTGCAGCTGCTGAATCCGAAATATCACGGCGCCGTTTTCAACGCAGGCAACGAACTCCGCGCCCAGATGGAACTGGACAAGGAATTTGCGCCGGGTGATACCGCGGTGGTTATTCTTCAGCCGCATGACAAACCCGGAGAAGCGGTGCTGGTGGCGCAGGACCATTACCGCATCGGCTGGGGTCTGGCGCTGTTCGCCGGCTTCTGCCTGCTGCTCTGCATCTTCGGCGGCTGGACCGGCGCCAAGGCACTGTTCAGCTTCGTCTTCAGCTGTCTGATGATCTGGAAAGCTGTGATCCCGCTGGTGCTCCGCGGCTGGCACGCCAGCACGCTGATCTTCCTCGCAGTCTGCATCCTGACCGCGGTGATCGTCTACCTCGTTGCGGGCGTCACGAAAAAAGGAATGGCGGCGTTCGCCGGTTCGGCGGCGGGCATCTTCGCGGGTCTGGCGATGGCTCATCTCTTCGCCCGGATCATGAAGATCAACGGCGCGGCCATGCCGTATGTGCAGACCCTGCTCTATTCCGGGTATGAAAGTCTGAACATTCAGGATGTTTTCATCGGCGCCATGATTCTGGCCAGTTCCGGCGCCGTGATGGACCTTGCCATGGACATTGCCGCCGGAGTCGAGGAAGTCGCGCGGCACAATCCGACCCTGCCCGCTGCGGAACTCATCAAATCCGGACTGCGCATCGGCCGGAGCGTGGTCGGCACCATGACCACCACGCTGCTGCTGGCCTATTCCGGCGGTTACATCACGCTGCTGATGATGTTTGCCGCTCAGGGGACCGCGGTGCTGGATTTTCTCAACAGCACTCTGGTCGCCTCGGAAGTGGTGAAAACGCTGATCGGCAGTTTTTCGCTGGTGCTGGTGGCGCCGTTCACCGCGTTCTTCGCCGGCTGGCTTTTCCGGCCCGTTCCGAAAAAGACGGAAAGCTGAATTGCCGGAAAATCAAAATCATTAATGGGTCTTCAAATAGGTTTCAAAGTTGGGTTCGCCAAGTTGCGCCGCCGCTGTTTGCAGACGGCTTGCCATCCGTAGCTCGCTTGCGGCAAGCGAAGGATGGTGGGCGATAAGGGACTTGAACCCCTGACATTCACGGTGTAAACGTGACGCTCTAACCAACTGAGCTAATCGCCCGTATTTCAATGGTGCATGAATGTACCCGAAAATGCCGGAAAAATCAAGTCGCTTTTGAAAAAAATCCGGCATTTTTTCCGCATATGCGCCATCGGACCGAAGACGGCTCTCTGTCCGCGTTTGCCTGACCGCTCCGGAGAATTTTCCGGCGGGAAGGCCGCTTTTTTCCCGTTCCGGCATTGAAAAAAAGATTCTCCGCTGTATGGTATCTACCCGTTGACGGAATCACGGTTTCAACCCCAGGAAAACAATCCGGAGAATCGATATATGGCCAATAAATTCAGTCCTTACGTTCAAGTCATGCCCTGCGTGCTCCTTGCCGACCGGCAGCCCAAAAGCATCACCATTCATCTGCGGCAGCAGCATGTCCGCAAAATCTTCGATCGGATCGGCCAGGTCCGCGTCATCCGAATCGACAGTCCCGTGGGCGAATACAAGAAATGGATTCAGACCGCCGCGCCGGTCGAATTCACCCGGGCCGAAAACGGCGATCTGACGCTGCTCGCCGAAACGCCTGTGGAAGGCGAATATTCGATCTGTCTGGGCAATGTCGCGGAAGACGACATATTCACCGAAGAAGTCGTTTTCAAAGTGTATGCCCTGCGGGAAGACCTCTGGCACCTGACGCCGTACAAGGGCGATTTTCACATGCACAGCAACCGTTCCGACGGACAGGAAACGCCCGAATATGTGGCCGCGACCAACCGGAAGACCGGTTACGACTTCATGTCGCTGACCGATCACAAACTCTACGAACCTTCGCTTGTGGCGCGCGATGCGATGGCCGCTTTCGGCTGCGACATGCTGGTCTGTCCCGGCGAGGAAGTGCATCTGCAGGACAATCCGGTGCATATCATCAATTTCGGCGGCAAGTCGAGCGTCAATGAGCTGGCGCGGGAAAATCCGGAACAATATCTGGCCGGGGTGCGGGAATATGAAAAAACCGTGCCGGAAAATTACGACCCGGCCACGCGGTTCCAGGTCGCCGCTTCGGAATGGACCTTCGACCAAATCCGGAAAACCGGCGGGATCAGTATGTTCTGTCATCCCTTCTGGCGGCCGAAACACCACAACTATATCGGCGAAGACGTGATCGATCTGCTGCTCGATCGGACGAAATTCGACGTGCTGGAAGTGATCGGCGGTTTCTACCGGCCCGATGTGGAATCGAACATGCTGTCCGTGGCCCGCTGGCAGGAGGAACAGGCCAAAGGCAAACGGATACCGGTCGCCGGGATCAGCGACTCGCACGGCTGCGACGGCGATCTCACCGGCTGGAATTACACCGTGGTGTTCGCTGAAGAGCTTTCGTTCGAGTCCATCGCGGCGGCGATCCGGGACAACCGGAGCGTGGCCGTGCACTGGATTCCCGACACCTACCCGACCGTGGTCGGACCGTTCCGTCTGGTCAAATTCGTCTTTTTCCTGCTGCGGGAAGTCTATCCCGGACACGATGAACTCTGCCGGATCGAAGGCGAGATCATGAGGCGGGCAATCGCGGGCGAGGAAAAGGATGCCGCCGCTCAAATCGCCGCCCGGAAAGGCTCGGTCCGCCGCTACATGGACCAATGCTGGGGCCGGAAGACGATCTCTCCCATGAAATAAGGGTTCGACGGAACGACCTGCGCATAAATTAAAGTTCAGGGTGCCGCTGTCATGACCGCGGCAGCGAACGGTTTTTCCGGCGGGGATTCTTTTGTCGTGCCGGCAGGGAATGAAGAAAAAGCCGACGACGTTGGTCGCGAACGAAAAATCTCCGGTTTTCAAGTGGAAAAATCCGCATTCGCGTGCTATATTACAGTGACTGAAATTGAAATCATACTGACAACCAACAAATATTCAGGAGTGAAAAAGGATATGCATCCGTTCAGAACCCACACCTGCGACGCCCTGCGGAAAGAGGACGTCGGTAAGAAGGCACGTCTTTCCGGCTGGATTCACAGCGTCCGCGACCACGGCGGCGTCATCTTCATCGACCTGCGCGACCATTACGGCAAGACCCAGATCGTGGTCGATCCGAAAATGAGTTTTTATCAGGAACTGGACCGCTGGCGCGTGGAAACCGTGGTCTGCTTCACCGGCACGGTCGTCGCCCGCACCCCGGAAACGGTCAATCCGAAACTCTCCACCGGCGAAATCGAACTTGTCGCGGAAGCGATGGAAGTGCTCGGCGAGGCGGAAGTCCTGCCGTTCCAGATCGCCAAGGACGAACAGACCCCCGAAGCCCTGCGGCTGAAGTACCGTTTCCTCGACCTGCGCCGCGAAAAACTGCACGAGAACCTGATGCTCCGCTCCAATGTGATCGCCGAAATGCGCAAACAGATGCTCGAACTCGGTTTTCTGGAATACCAGACCCCGATTCTGACCAGCAGTTCGCCGGAAGGCGCGCGCGACTATCTGGTGCCCAGCCGGGTGCATCCGGGCAAGTTCTACGCCCTGCCCCAGGCTCCCCAGCAGTTCAAGCAGCTGCTCATGGTCGCCGGATTCGACCGCTATTTCCAGATCGCCCCCTGCTTCCGCGACGAGGATGCCCGTGCGGACCGCTCCCCCGGCGAATTCTATCAGCTCGACATTGAAATGAGCTTCGTCACGCAGGAAGACATCTTCGCGATTCTGGAAAAGGTCATCACGCACATCTTCACCAAATTCAGCACCAAAAAAGTCGAACCGTTCGTCCGCATCCCCTACCGGGAAGCGATGTTCCGCTACGGCTCGGACAAGCCCGATCTCCGCAATCCGCTGGAAATGATCGACGTGTCCGACGTCTTCGCCAACAGCGGCTTCAACGCCTTCGCGCAAGTCGTGAAGAACGGCGGCGTGGTCCGTTCGATCAAGGTGCCCGGCATCGGTCCGAATCAGCCGCGCAAATTCTATGACGACATGATCGCCTTCGCCCAGAGCGTCGGCGCCAAGGGCATGGCCTACATCATCTTCCAGGAAGACGGCGAAAAAAGCCCGATCGTGAAATTCATGAGCCGCGAAGAGCTCGACGCGCTCCGTCAGCGCGCGGACATCAAACCCGGCGACGTGATGTTCTTCCTCGCCGACAAGGAGGCGAAAGTCGTCGAGATCGGCGGACAGGTTCGCACCGAACTCGGCACGAAGCTGAATCTGATCGACCCCAACGTGTTCAAATTCTGCTGGATCGTCGACTTCCCGATGTTCGAACTGGACGAAGAGACCAACAAGATCATCTTCAGCCACAACCCGTTCTCGATGCCCCAGGGCGGCATGGAAGCGCTCGAAACCCAAAATCCGCTCGACATTCTGGCGTATCAGTATGACATCGTCTGCAACGGCGTCGAACTTTCCAGCGGCGCAATCCGCAATCACCGGCCGGACATCATGTACAAGGCGTTCGAGATCGCCGGCTACAAGAAAGAGACTGTGGACGAACGGTTCGGCGGCATGATTCAGGCGTTCAAGCTCGGCGCGCCTCCGCACGGCGGCATCGCCCCGGGCGTCGACCGCATCGTCATGCTGCTGGCCGACGAGCCCAACATCCGCGAAGTGATCGCCTTCCCGTTCAACCAGCAGGCGCAGGACCTGATGATGAACGCGCCCGCCGAAGCCGATCTCAAACAGCTGCGCGAACTCCGCATCATCCCGCTCGACCCCGAACTCAAATTCGAGGAAACATTCAAGCGGCTCCACGCGGAAGCGCTCAAAATCAGGGAAGCCGGTCTGGCGGCTCAGGACGCGGCCAAAGGCTGATTTCCCGCGCACAGGGAGGAACCGGCGATGAAATACGGCATACGCAAAGGCATCAGAGAACGGCGGAAAAGCACACATCTGTTCATGCTGCTGGTGCTGATTACGGTCTTTGCCGCCTGCGCCGCCTGGTTCCTCTGGCGGACCGGAGAGTCGATTTACAACTATTTCACCCGAGCGGCCCGTTACGAACGCATCATCCGGAACGCCGGACTGCGGAACCGGATCGACCCGGCGCTGGTCAAGGCCGTCATCTGGCGCGAAAGCCGGTTCGACCGGAGTGCGCGCGGACTGAAAGGCGAAATCGGACTCATGCAGATCATGCCCGGTCCCGGCTATGCCGCGGAGGACTGGGCACGGGCACACCGCTGCAAAATTCCCGAGCGCGGCGTGCTGTATGACCCCGAACTCAATATCGAGATCGGCTCCTGGTATCTCTCACGCTCGCTCCACCGTTACTGGCATTACAAGGACTCCGTCGCGCTCGCTCTGTGCGAATACAACGCCGGTCCCGGCCGGGCGGCCGCATGGAAACCGGACAAGCTCGACGACCCGATGATCGACCGCATCACCATCCCTTCCACCAAACAATACGTCAAAGACATCCTGAAGCAGTATGAATATTACAAGCAGCAGGAAAAACAACCCCGAAAGAAAGGCAAGAAATGAAATCCAATCTTTTTCTTATTGCGCTGCTGACGCTCCTCCCGCTGTCGTCCGCGCTGGCAGCTCCCGCCCCGATCAGAATCGACTTCCAAAAGGCAAAACAGGACGGCAAAGCGGTCACCGGCTGGACCTACAAGGGGAAATTCGGCACGCCGGACGCACAGTTTTCCATTCAGACCGTCGACGGGAAAAAAGTCCTCTGCATGGCTTCCGAAAACGGCACCGGCAGCCTCCTCTTCGACCTCTCCAATATCGATATTGAAAAATATCCTTACATGTCCTGGAAATGGCGGATCGATGTCTTTCCCGCCGGTGCGGACGGTCAGATCACGGAAAAAGACGATCAGGCAATCGGGCTTTACATCGGTTCCGGCGGCACCTTTTCGCAGGAAAGCGTCGCTTTCCGCTGGGAGACCGAAACCCCGAAGGGTAAGACCGGATTCGTCAAATACGGCATGGGCGCGGTCAAGGTCCACTGGATCTGCGTCCGCAATAAAACCGACGGTCGGAAGAAATGGATCGTCGACGAATGCAACCTCGGCGCAGAACTGAAAAAAATCTTCGGCGGCAAGATTCCGAAGGAACTCGCCGTCACTCTTTCCGCCAACTCGCAATACACCGGCACCTCTTCGCTCGGTTATCTCGAATATATCGAATTTTCCGCCGCACCGCTGACGGCGAAGCCGAAAAAATAAAGGACCTCGTCAAATGAAATTCATCGAAAAACTTGATCTCATCTGGAAAAAGAACAATTCGCTCGTCTGCGTCGGGCTCGACCCCGATCTCGCCAAACTCCCCGCCTGCGTCAAAGCCGAAAAACATCCGATCTTCGCTTTCAACAAGGCCATCGTCGACGCCACCTGCGCGGATGTCTGCGCCTACAAGCCCCAGATCGCCTGCTACGAAGGCCAGTGTGCCGAAGACGAACTGGCCATGACGCTCGAATACATCCGCGCGAAATGTCCCGCCGTGCCGGTCATCCTCGACGCCAAGCGCGGCGACATCGGCAACACCAGCAAGATGTATGCGAAAGAGGCGTTCGAACGCTATCAGGCGGACGCCGTCACGCTCAATCCGTATATGGGCATGGACGCGCTGAAACCGTTTCTCGATTACGCCGACAAGGGCGCGGTGATCCTCTGCCGCACCTCGAACGGCGGAGCGAAGGAAATTCAGGAACTCAAGCTGGCCAACGGCCTGCCGCTCTACAAACACGTCGCAGCCCTGATCGCCGGTCCGTGGAACTACAACGGCAACAACATGCTCGTCGCGGGCGCGACCGCTCCGGCGGAACTCGGCGAGATTCGGAAGATCGTCGGCAAGACCCCGCTTTTGGTGCCGGGAATCGGCGCACAGGGCGGCGACCTCGACGGCGTGCTGAAATTCGGCTTGACCGAGGAGAAGACGGGGCTGGTCATCAACTCTTCGCGCGGGATCATCTACGCCTCGAACGGCGCGGATTTCGCCGAAAAGGCCGGCGAAGAAGCCCGCAAGCTCAAAGACGCCATCAACGCCAGACGGTAAAAGTCCGCCCCGCAGGGAAAGACCGGCAAACGGCGCGGGGCAACCGGGTTTGTACTGATTTTTACGGATACTTACGGATATTTACGGAGGGGGTTGAAGCTGACCAGGCATCCGTTCTCAGTATTCCCCCTTCCCCGCATTTTCCGTTCCGCGTTTCTCCGTATCTATCCGTATTTTACTCCGCGGGTCCGATCCGCAGCATGGCGCGGGCATCGTCGGTCGGCTTGCCGTTTTCTTTCCAGTTGGACAAGCCCAGATCGTCTTTCCGGTTCGGCCCTTTGCTCCAAACTGCGACCGCGTCGACCATGACTCTCTTCCTCGCGCCGAGCATATTCTTTTCGGCGGACCATGAATATTGGATATACGGCAGCTTCCCCTTCCGGTAAAGCAACGGTTGACCAAACGGATCGAGCTGCGGATTTTCGAGCGTGTCCGGATATTTCCCCGTTCGGCGTTTTTCCAGTTCGATCCCGATCAGGGTCTCCATCGCCAGATACCGCGCCGTCAGGTTGTTGATACGTTTTCCGGCATGATCCAGCGTGGGCAAGAACATGCTTGCGAGCAAACCGATGACAGGGGTCGCCTGCTTTTTATAGACAATATATGTCACCTCGGGCACTTTGTAATATCCAGCCAGAAAACAGCGGGAACGGGTGAACACATACCATCCCGCGGGAAAGAGCCAGCGGTAATCATACAATGCGGGGCTTGCCGGCCCGTCCTGCCCCGCCTCCCGTCCGAAGGCGAACAGGTCGCAGACATCCAGGATCAAGGCGGCCTCGCCGAACACGGCATTCAGATGGACCGTCTTCATCCGTTTCCGGAATTCCGCCAGCTGCGCCCGCTGTCCGATCAGCTCAGCATCGGACAGTATACCCGAGCTCAGCAGTTGTTCCAGCGCATCCAGACGGATATATTCGCAGGAGAGCATCGTCAGCGTTCCGATCAGAAACGGTTGGCGGGCGAGGAACTCGCGGACGTTGACCATGCGTCTCAATGCATTCCGTGCGGCTCGGGCATCGCATCCGGCAATGGCGAAACGCACCCGCCAGGCTTCGCACCGGATGAATTCCCGGAGCAAAGACAATTCCGGCCATAAGACCCCGACGAGATTGCCCCGCGGGAATTCCCGTTCGACCGCGGGCAATTCCGCCTCGAACAGCGTCTCCAGTTCGCGCAGTTCCCGCGAACTTTCCAGCTGCTTTTTACAGGCGGATATTTCCGCAGAAGTGAAGACACACTCCGGACTGTATGCATAACCCGGATCGAAGTCGAGCTTGAACGCGAGAATTTTCTTCCAGAACGCGGCATCGGCCTTGCGCCCCTGATAATACCAATCCTTCAAGCCCCGCGCGTTGACCGAACGCCCGAAATACCGTTCCAGATCGGCGATCTGACGTTCGGTCCGGCAATGGGCGGAATATGCCGCGCCCAGCGAAACTCCGTAAGTCAGCAGGAAGAGAACCGACACGGCTGCGACACCTTTGCCGAACATCGCACGGAACGGTTTGCCGGCCGCATCCGCATACGCCTTGATCCCGCAGAGTCCGCACAACGCACTGAGCAAAATCGAGACATAGATCAGCCATGGCGCCGCCGTCAGCAGACGCATCGAAAAACCATTCACCGCAGACACGGAACCGGCCAAGGATTCCAGCACGCCGACGAGAGCGGAAAACGGCAGAAAAAACCACACAGGAACGAACGCTGCCGGGATCAGCCATTTCCATTGTTTCGGCAGACAGACCAACGGGATGATCCAATACCACATGAGGAATTCGAACAGCCTTGTGATCTCTTTCCCCGCCAGATATTCGAAAGCAAAGATGCCGACAAGATAAGTCCCGAACAGATACCAGATGCCGAAACGCCATCTGTCCCGAATCCGGGTATGATAAAAGTGTCCCGTCACGATCAGCAGGTAAAGTCCGATTGACAACGCCGTCAACAGCAACAGAAGATGCAGGCAGAGAACCTCCCATGACTGTCCGGCAAAGATCGACGGCTTCCAGTCCCAGGCTTTGGAAGAATCTATTTTGACGAGCAGAGCGTCAACGAAGACAAGTGCCGTAGTCAGGCTCCATGCGCCGAACCAGCACAGCAGTGAGGCGAAGACCGCTCCCTCGGCGGGCGCGTCCCAGTAGAAGATCGTTTTCAGCAGTTTCTTCACGGAAGAACTCCTTTCGGTTCCGTTCTGAGCATGGCGCGGGCGTCGTCGGTCGGCTTGCCGTTTTCTTTCCAGCCGGACAAGCCCTGATCGTCTTTCCGGTTCGGTCCTTTGCTCCAAACCGCGACCGCGTCGACCATGATCCGCTTCCCCTCATCGCGGTTCCAATATGTGGAGCCCCATTGTTCCTGGGGAACTATCGCATACTGGATATACGGCATCTGTCCCTTCCGGTAAAGCAGCACCTCGCCGAAGGGATCGAGCGGGGGATTATCAAGCTTGTCCGGATATTTCCCCGTCCGACGTTTTTCCAGTTCGATCCCGATCAGAGTCTCCATCGCCAGATACCGCGCCGTCAGACTGTGGAATTTATTGCCGGCCGCTTCCCATGCACACAGCAGCATGCCCGCCGCACGATGGGCAGTCGATTTCAGCCGGGCTTCTTTCTCCTGGTTAAAGGGGATGCGGGTGAAATCGGGCACCGGGTAATTGACGGCGAAAACCTCCCGGATGCGGGTAAACTGATACCATGCCGCAGGAAAGAGCCAGCGGTAAGGATAAAACGGAGGAATGGTCAGATTCCGTTCCGGATCTGCCGCCGGACTGCCGTAAATGAACATGTCGCAGAGATCCATAGCCGCCACCGCTTCCCCATACACGGCACGGGCATGGATTCCCGGCATCTGTTTGCGGAATCCCGCCAGCTGAGTCCGCTGTCCGATCAGCAAGGAATCGGTCAGCAGACCCGAACTCAGCAGCTGTTCCAGCGCGTCCAGCCGGGTATTTTCGACCCTGATCATCACAAGCGAAGCAATCACCAGCACCGGATCGTGAGCGAGGTAATTGCGGACATTGACCATGCGGTCCAATGCCGCGAGCGCGACGGGGAGATTGCGTTCGGCAATGGCAAAACGCACCCGCCAGGCTTCCCAGAGGCAGAAAAGCCGGATCGAGTTCAATTCCGGCAGTGGGATCGCGATAATATTGCCCCGCCGGAAATCCCGGTCGGCAGTGGGCAGTTTCGCCTCGAACATCGTTTCCAGTTCACGCAGTTCCCGCGAATCTTCCATCCGCTTTTTCCAGGCGGAGAGATCGGCCGGGGCAATGACAGCGTTCGGATCGGCGGGGAAATCCCACTTGAAACATTTAAGATACCGTGCCTCCGCCTTCCGCCAGAACGCGGCGTCCGGCTTGCGGTTTTGATAATACAGCTCCTTCAATCCCTGCGCACTGACCTTCCGTCCGAAGAAACGTTCCATTTCGGCGACATGCCGTTCGGTGCGGCAATGGGCGGCATACGCCATCCCCAGTGAAACGCCGTAAGTGAGCAGAAAGATCACAACCACGGCCGCGGCCCCCTTGCCGAACATCGCGCGGAACGGTCTGCCCGCCGCATTCGCATACGCCTTGAAACCGCAGAGGCCGCACAGGATGCCGAGCACGATCGACGGCACGGCCAGCTGTGCCGCAGACGCGAACAGACGCGACGGCAGCCAGGGGTCTCCGACGGTGTCCAGCAGACTCTCGAGAATATCCCAGAAGGCGGCGAACGGCAGAGCCGTCAGCGCCGGCGCGAAGCCCGCCGGGATCAGCCATTTCCATTGTTTCGGCAAACAGCACAGCGGGATCACCCAGCAGAACATCGAATACAGGAAAATGAAAAACATCCGCTCCGAATTCAAAAATACGAAGGTGACCGCGCCGATAAGAATAATGGCGGCGAAGATCAAAATCGCCCAGCGCCATTTTTCCCGGATCAGGGTATGGTAAAAATGTCCGGTCACGATCAGATGATACAGAATGACCGCAAATCCGGCCAGCAGCAGAATATCCTGCCAAACGAACCGTAGATCGAGGTAAATATGTCGATTCACATAACGCAGGTTGGAAAAGGTGGTGACAGTGAGTCCGTCAAAAAGGACGAAGACCGTCATCAGGGACCAGCCGCCGAGCCAGAACAGCAGCGAGGCGAAAACCGCACCCTCGGCGGACGCGTCCCAGTAGAAGAGTTTTTTCAGGAAGGTTTTCACTTTGCTCTTCTCCCTTTGTTGTCTTTTTTCCCGCGGACTTTTGACGGACTTAACGGACTTGACGGACACCGCGGAAGACCCGGCATGACGCGAAATCACCGGCTTCCCCGGCGCTCGGGTTACGCGCTTATGTCCGTCCCGTCCGTTCCGTCCGTCAGGTCCGTCAATCGCGCTCCTCGTTTTATATTATAGCACAGGAAGTTCCGCTGTCAAGCGGGAGACGGCAAAAAAAATTATTCGACCGTCACGCTTTTGGCCAGATTGCGCGGCTGATCGACCTCGCAGCCGCGGGCGACCGCGACGTAATAAGCGAAGAGCTGCATCGCCACCACGGACGGCAGCGGTGCAATGAAGCGCGAACACGGCGGAATCTCGATCACGTCTTGCGTCATGCTCCGGACTTCCTTTTCGCCCTGCGTGACGATCGCGATCACGGGCGCTTTGCGGGCACGGCATTCCTGAATGTTGCCGATGATCTTGTCCTTGCCGGGGATGTCGTTCGCCAGCGCGAGGACCGGATGTTTCTCATCCAGCAGGGAGATCGGACCGTGTTTGAGTTCGGCGGCGTGGTAGCCTTCGGCGTGGATGTAGCTGATCTCTTTGAGTTTGAGCGCGCCTTCGAGCGCGGCGGGATAGAGACAGCCGCGTCCGATGAAGAAGAAGTTCTCGACTTCGGCATACCGTTTGGCGATCCGTTCGATCAGCGGCGCCTGATCCAGCACGGAGCGGACCAGGTCGGGCACGGCTTCGATCTGTCGGACCAGTTCGACGCCCTCGCTGCGGTTGAGCCGGCGGTTGCGTCCCAGCAGCAGCGCGAACAGCAGCAGAACTGCCACCTGCGTGGTGAAGCCCTTGGTCGAGGCCACGCTCATTTCGGGCCCGGCGTGCAGATAGATGCCGCGTCCGGCCTCGCGGGCGATGGTGGAACCGACGACGTTGCAGAGCGCGGTGACGATCGCGCCTTTGCGGGCGGCCTCGCGGACCGCGGCGAGCGTGTCGGCGGTCTCGCCGGACTGACTGATCGGGATGACCAGCGTGTTGGGCTCGATGATCGGGTTGCGGTAACGGAACTCGGCGGCCTGTTCGACCGAGGTGGAAATGCCGGCGATATCCTCGAAATAATATTCGCCGACGAGTCCGGCGTGCATGCTGCTGCCGCATCCGGCGATGACGATGCGGGTGATCTGCGCGAGTTCGCGCGGGGTCAGGTTCATGCCGTTGAGGATGGAACAGCCGGTCTCGGCGTCGAGACGGCCGCGGATGGCGTTGGAAATCGCTTCAGGCTGCTCGAAAATCTCCTTGAGCATGAAATGGGGGAAGCTGCCCTTTTCGGCGGACCCGGCGTCCCAGTCGATGCGCGCGACTTCGCGTTCGACCGGCATGTTGTTGATGTTGCGCAGATCGACCTTGTCCGCCGTGACGGAGGCGATGTCGCCGTCATTGAGGTAGATCACCTTGGAGGTGTAGGGCAGCAGCGGGGCGACGTCGCTGGCGATCAGATTTTCCCCGTTGCCGAGCCCGATGACGATGGGACTGCCGTTGCGGGCGGTGACGATCACGCCCGGTTCGAGCTGGGAGATCACCGCGATTCCGTAGGTGCCCTTGACCTGTTTCAGCGCGGCGGCGACCGCGCCGAGCAGATTGCCGTCGTAGGCTTCCGCAATCAGATGCGGCAGCACCTCGCTGTCCGTCTGCGAACGGAATTTGACGCCCTTCTTTTCGAGGTAGCGGCGAAGTTCCTGATAGTTTTCGATGATGCCGTTGTGGACCACGGCGAAACGGTCGGAGCCGTCCAGATGCGGGTGGGCGTTGGCCGCAGTCGGACTGCCGTGAGTGGCCCAGCGGGTATGGGCGATCCCGCAGCCGGAAAGCGCATTCCATTCCGTCCGCGTGCGGACCTCGTTTGCCAGCGCGGCGACTTTTCCGGCGGCCTTGGCCTGGAACATCCGGTTCTGCGCGCAGAGCGCGAGTCCGGCCGAATCATAGCCTCGGTATTCCAGACGTTTCAATCCTTCGATCAGCAAAGGCGCGACGGCCTTTTTCCCGACATAACCGGCAATTCCGCACATAATAAACTCCCTGTTTGGATGGTTGTTGGTCCGGCCAATATAGAGAAAAAAGCAGGATTTTCAAATGAAAAACAGGAAAAGTTTTCTTATCTAACCAAAAAATATCGGAGGCGAATATCTCCGCGTGAATCTGCCCCGGAAAACAGCCGTGCCACCCGATCGCCGACCGTCATTCAGGAGTAGATTCACCGCTCCGGAAATTCCGCCCGGAGCGTCAGGATTTCAAACGGGTTCAGCTTCAGTTCCAACATATCCGCTCCGCGGGACAGCGTCTTTCCGTCATGCCATTCCGTCAGGTCGGTTTCGCAGACTTTTTCCGGCACGGATCGGAATTGCAAAGTCCCGGCGGAATGCCGTCCCCGGATTTCGACCAGACGCAGGATCAGCGAATCGTCTTTTTCCGCCCGCTTCATCACCTCGAGCGTGATGCCGTCGGAAACCAGATGGCAGGGCATGGCCGCCGGGCCCGGCTCGAAGCCGTCCGCGACGAACGGTGCGCGGTTCAGACTGGCCGCCTCGCGCATGACCTCGCTTTCGGTCAGCGTCCCCGCGTGCGGCAGGAAGCTGTAAGTAAAAACATGTTCGCCCTGATCGGCGAAACGGTCGGGATATTGCGGCGAACGCAGCAAGGCCAGATCGAGCGTGGAATCCTTGACGCGATACCCGTATTTGCAGTCGTTCAGCAAGGCGGCGCCGCGGTCGCGGTCGGAGAGGTCGGCGTAACGCTGTCCGCAGGTCTCGAATTTCGCCTGATCCCAGCTTGTGTTGTCGTGCGTCGCGCGTTCCACGAAGGCGTATTGAATGTCAAACGACGCCTTTTCCGAACGGACGTTCACCGGGAAAGACACCCTCAGCATTTTCCGGTGTTCATGCCAGTCGACCCGCGTGATGAAATCCAGCCGTCTGCTCCCCTGCGCAAGCACGATCCGCTGATGAATTTCGGAATGTTCCGTCCGAAAGACGAATTCCGCCGTATCGAACGCATCGCCGCGCCGGACCGTCCCGGCGGAAACGCAGAGCGCCTCTCCGGTCTTTTCCCTCGGATAATACATGTCCACATCCCATGCCTCCCAGTTCACCGGACGGTCGTGATAAAGCGACAGCACATTCCCCGGCGCGGCCAGAAATTCCTTCTCCAGCTCCTTGTCGAAAGCACGAAGCAGACGACCGTTACGGTCGAGTTCATAGCGGACCATTTCGTTTTCCAGAATGAAGGCGCCCGTATCGCTTTCCGGGGCGGTTTTCTTCATACCGTGGACGATGTTCAGGAAGGAATGGGCCGAAATCCGCACAAGGGCAAAGGTTTTCCCTTCGAGGACCTGCGTCGGCAAAATCCCGCCGCCGGACAATACTTCCGAACCGTTCCAGGTTTCCGGCAGTTCGACCGGCCCGGACCATTCGTGCGGCAGCGTATTGACCAGCACCGCGGAATTTTCCTTTTTCCGGAACAGTTTTTCCGCCGCGGCGAGCATCCCGGTCCGCGCGGCTTCGAGCACTTCGGCATGTTCTTTTTCGGTCCGTTCGTAAACCTGCCGGATGGAGGAGCCGGGAATGATGTCGTGAAACTGATTCAGCAGCACGGTTTTCCAGGCGGCGTCGAGTTTTTCGCGCGGCCATTCCGAGGCGGGCAGACTAGCCGCAAGCGTTTCCCACGCGGTCAAAGCCTGCTCGCATTTCCGGTTGCCCCGTTTCGTGCGGGATTGCGAGGTCAGAGTGCCGCGATGCAGTTCCAGATACAGTTCCCCGTGCCATTCCGGCAGCCGGTCGCGGTATTCGGCGATTTGCTCGAAATAATCCGAGGCGAAAATCCATTCCGATTTCGGGCAGTCCCGCAGATCGTGCAGAATCCGGGCGCGTTCCAGATGGGTTTCCGAAGGACCCCCGCCGCCGTCGCCGATTCCGACCAGACTCATGAATCCGGGCAGAAATCCGCCTTCGGCGAACTGGTTTGCCCCTTTGAGCCGCATCGGAGCGGATGCGGTCGAATTGTAAGTGTCCTCCGGCGGAAAATGGGTCAGCACTTCCGAACCGTCCACTCCAATCCAGCGGAAGGTGTGATACGGGAACTTATTGACCTGACTCCACGAGATTTTCTGGGTCAGGAAATAATCGCATCCGGCTTTCCGGATGATCTGGGGTATCGCGGCGGAATACCCGAACACGTCCGGCAGCCACAGATTCCGCACCTCGATGCCGAATTCGTCCCGGAAAAAGTTTTTTCCGTGCAGGAACTGCCGGATCATCGATTCGCCGGAGATCAGATTGCAGTCCGCTTCGACGAACATGCCGCCCTGGATTTCCCAGCGGCCCTCGCGCACGCGGGAACGGATTTTTTCGAACAGTTCCGGATAATGTTTTTTGACCTGCAGATAAAGATACGCCTGCGACGCCCCGAATCTGTAATCCGGATATTCCTCCATCAGCGCGAGCTGACTGGCAAAGGTCCGCGCGGCTTTCCGCGTGCTTTCCCGAACCGGCCACAGCCAGCCGACGTCGATATGCGCGTGTCCGATCGAATACGCCGTCAGCGCTCCGTCCTCCGCTTTCCATCGAAAAACGCTTTCCCGCAGGATTTGCCTCGCTTCGGCGGCATGGCCGGGCTCGTGTTTGAAAACGTCCGCCGCAAGGTTCAGCGCGTGAAGCAGCTGTTTTCCGCGATAATTGCCCATGCCGATGGTCTCCAGCAACCCGGTCAGCGTTTCCATTTCCAGCAGGAAGAGCCAGACTTCCCGGTCGAACACGCAGAGCCGCAGCGACGTGACGCGCGGCGAATAACTGCCCAGAGGATGCGCCGGATTTTTCTCCGACGCGGGCGGCAGATCGATTCCCATCAAACGGTTCGCCGCCGCCTCGAACCAGACCTCGATCCGGTCACGTGCTTTTACCTTTTTCAGCGGGAAACGGTCCTTGCTGTAAAAAGGATCGTAAACGCTCCGGGCGGTCAGACCGCAGACAGGCACGCCCGCGGCGTCGAAAATCAGAATCTCGCCTTGCACATTGAGGCGCAGACACAGTTCCTTCCCCGCAAAGGATTCCGGCACGGTTCCGGTCAGATGGAACCACGCGCTGTCCCACGCTTCGCCCCAGATTTCACCCTCGCGGACCGGTTCGTATTCGAGTTTCAGACGGTCGCGGAACGGAACCGGTTCCTTCGTGCGCGCATATTCGGCCGTCAGTTCGATCGAGTCCGGATACATATCCGGAAAATGATTCGTGCCGAGCGTTTTCACTCGGTCCAGAAAAATTTTGAAGATTTTTTCGTGCATAACGCTTCTCCGTTCGGTTTCAGGGGATCAGTATCTCTTTCGGCGGATAAAACACCGGTTCGGGCGAAGGTTTAACCCCGTTCATCATGTCGAACAGTATCTTCACCGCCGTTTCGCTCTCCCCGTCGATGTCCTGCACGCACAGGAAAACCTGCGAAAAATAGGACGGCACGATCTTGTTCCACGAGTCGAAAATCCCGCCCAGACAGCGGAAATCCCGTTTTCGAGGCAGTTTCTCCCCGATCAGGTCCAGCCCGCTGGTCGAATCCGAATACACGCCGAAATTGCAGACGCGGTGTTTCCGGAACAATTCCGGGAGCTTATCCAGTTCACACGTGTAGGGAATATGATTTTTCCGGAGTACTTTTTCCGCGCTTTTCCGACGCCATTGCGCCACCGTGTTCGGCTGAAAATTCAGGAACGCAGCGTCCATTCCGCTTTCCAGCAGCTTTTCCGACAGCAGAGCGATGCTTTTTTCGGCGTCGTTGCTCACCATCGGCAAAGTTTTTCCGGGTATCCACTGGTCGAAACAGACCACCGGATACCCGCTTTTTTCCAGCTGGTCGAATTCCGGCGCCGAGGCGAATTCCTGCGGCGGCGAAAGCAGGATCGCTCCGTCGCAGAACCCGCATTTCAGTCTCGAAAGACACATCCGGAACTGGTCGACGTTATTGTAGATCAGACTCATCAGCAGATACCCCCGCTGGATCAGGACCTTGTTCAGGCCCAGCATCAGCGCGGTCATGGGTCCGCCCGACCACGTGCCGGAGACGACCGCAATGATCTGCGTACGCCCGGTGATCAGGCTTTTCGCCGCGAGGTTCGGCACATACCCCAGCAGGTTGCCGACTTCGCGGATTTTCTCCCGGGTTTTCTCCTTCACCCGCGGATCGTTGTTCAACGCCCGCGACACCGTCCCCGGATTGTAGCCGGTCAGCCGAGCTATGTCATAGATCGTCGCACCCATTTCAGTTCCCGTATTCAATCTATTGCAATATTGTCCGTCAATATATCGTTTCAAAGGGAAAAATCAAGTTATGCCGCATATTTTTTCATTTTTTTCGATTTTGCCATTGGCATTTCCGAAAACCCGTGTATTTTACTGAAAAGAGAAAATACAATCGATTGCATTTTCAAAAAAGAACGGATTCATGAGGAACGAGATCAACGGAAGCGCGAACTTTTAAGAAGACTGGGAAGACTAAGAGAACTCACGCGGAAAACAACGGACGACGCGAGATCAACGGAAAACAGCATTCCCAGCTAAGCGGGGGGGGGAGAATCCCGGGAAATAATATTCCCAGTATTCCCAGTTCTCCCTCAGGATTATCGGAATTCGAATATCACATAACACAGGCAGAAAACTGCAGAAAGGACACGTAACATGAACCGGACAAGTAATCAGTCTTCAGAGATCAGCTGCCAGTATCGGCTTCGCCGCAAGGATACCTCCTGCCTGAAGCGTAAAACGGCCCGCAGCTTTACGCTGATCGAACTCCTGGTCGTGATCGCGATCATTGCTATATGATTACGCTCGGATTTGGAATTTTACTTGCTTATTTTTGCTTATTTTTTAGAAATGTTTTCTTGGTTTTTAGAAAATCCTGTTGTGGATTTTTTAATTTACGATTAAATGTTGGGATAAAAACGTTATTTGCTGAATCTTTATGGATTGAGGGAAATTCGTTTCGATATGACGCTGCTACAAAAATATGTTATGTAACCTTTTCGGTTCATTGTTCAGAAGCAATTTTGTAGGCTCAAGGTCCAATTATAAAAAATAAAGTATTTTTAATATTGAAACATTATTTCTTTCGGATAATAATTATTATTGGCACTGGTGTAACCGTTAAAAGCCATTCCGAATTGCTTCAGGACAAAATTCTGGTCATGGAAGACGGGGCGGTTATTCCGCTGGAAGAGGTCGTCTCAATGAATGACGCGACATTCGGGAAATAATGTTGCCGTTCTTTTATTGATTTTTCGGCATCTGGTGCTATATTACGATAAGAATGATATTGGCGAAACCCCGGATATGAAGGGCTCAGAATTTTTTGCCGAGGGAAGCATTGTAAACAAAATTTCCCTCGCCGGATTCTGAGAAATCCGAGGTTAAAACCGGGGTTCAGACACCAGGGGTTCGAAAGTAACTCTCTCCGCCATTCTTTTTGCCTTTTCGACGGTTTCTGACATAAATCAGACCTCTTTCACGCAGGAAATCTCGGGGAGTTGAAAGATTTTCAACTTTAAATACTCACGATCCCGGAAGCCGTAGGCATGCCGGTTCAGCCAGCGGAGATAAAGCCGCATCTGGCCTTCGTATTCCGGCAGGAACTTGCCGAGTTTCAGATCGACGGCGATCAGCCGGCGCAAAGTGCGGGGATAGAACAGCAGATCGATTTTATAATCGATCCCATCCACGGTGAAACACATCTGGCGGTTCATGAAGGCAAAATCAGAACCGAGCTCCTTGATGAAGTTTTGAATCTCGTCAAGGATGGCATCTTCCAAGTCCTCTTCCGCATAGGTATCTTTCAGAACCAGGAAGTCAAGGATGTAACTGCTTTTGAAAATCAGATCCGGAGTCAGGTCACCAGTGCTTTGGACCTTTTTCAGTTTTGCTTTTATCAATTCTTCCGGTTTGCGGGAAATGGCGGTCCGCTCATAAAGCGCGCTTTGGATCTTGTCGGGAAGCTCCCGTGTGCTCCAATGTTCAATAGCCGCCATTTCCAGATAAAATGTTCTGGCAAGATCGGATTCAACGCTCATCAAAGACCTCAGATGGGTCCAACTCAATTGTGTATGCACTGCGTATGAAATCTGTTCTTCCGAGAAAGTGTACGCGCTGCGTACACGATGTTGGAGTGTCTGAACACCCCAGCCGCGGCCGAATTCTTCCGTCAGGCGAAATGCAAGGTTGGCAATGATCTGCTTGCCATATTCAGCCCGCTGATTTTTAAGAATATCCGTGCGGATGCGTGTTCCAACGCGCCAATTGACCATGATGGCTTCTGTATTGATTGCAACATACGCACGCTTCCGGGCCTCCGCAATCATGTTGCGGAGGCCCGGAATAGAGAGAGTTTTCCTCCGGAGAATTGTCCCCAGAGCAGCAGGTGCATCAGACGGTTGCGCTCGGCCGGAAACATCTCGTCCCACAGCTCCGTCTGCCTGGACAGCAGCTCGTTTACCTCTTTGCCGGGTTTCTTCAGCGATTGCGCCAGCTGATTGACGATGGTCGGCGTGCCGAGGATCTTGCGGAGGTGGAGCAGCACAGCGGCCTCGATCTCGCCGCCTCCGATCCGGTTCACCGGGCAAAGCGACTCGCCCCGTTTGCTGTTCTTGGTGCAGAGGTAGCAGGTGTACATCACATCGTCCTTTCTGGCGTATGTCGGCCCCATGCGGCATCCGCAGTGACCGCAGTAAGACTAAACGCACACTCCTTCTGTTCAGAATGCTCCCTGTGTGAGTTTATTTTTCAATTGATATACTGTGTAATTTTACAGAAAATTTGCTGCACAGACCTTGAAAAAGGCAATATTTAATGCTATAATATCATTAAAAGGGGAATAACATTTTCAGAAAGAGAGAAATCATGAAAAACATTATACCGCTGATTGTTGCTGTAGTTCTTGCTTTGGCTGCAGTATTTCTGGTGAGCCGGATGCTGGTAAAGAATAATGAGACAGCGAAAGAGCCGATGGTATCCGTAGTAATCGCCACGAGAGATTTGGACCGGGGGGAGAAAATCACCCCGGGGGCTTGCACTTTCAAATCCATTCCGCGTTCCGCGATGCCGAAAAGTGTATTGCTGTGGGAGAATGTGGGATTGCTGTATGGACAGACACTGCCCTATAAGGTTCCGGAAGGCGATTATATACAGTTTTCCGATTTGCGTTTGAATTTATCGCTTGCCGAGTGTGTGGAAAAAGGGAAATGGCTGATTCCGGTGACATTTTCCGATCCGGCGCTGGTGAAAATGCTGATGCCTGAAGACGAAATCGCGATCGTTGCATCTTATGCGGACACGAAAATAACGCTGCCGAATAAATCTGGCGACCGGCCGCTGACACCGGAAGAACAGGCGCTCAATACCGATATCAAAAAGAACCGTGAGACGATCGTTCTTTTTTCCTGTGTAAAAGTGACAGGGATAGCAAATGAAAATGGATCGTTCAGAGAATCCAGCGGGAATACGTCGACGATATTTGTCTCCCTGCCGCCGCGGCAGGCGACAGTGCTGCTGGCGGCCCAGCGGGAAGCAGAACTGTATCCAGTTCTGCGCCGCCGCAATGACCTGACCGCAAGAAACCGGCGCGAACTCGGATCGGTCAATACCCAGACCTTCGAGCGTCTGCGTTCCAATCTGGAAACGACAGAACTGCCGGATATGCCGCTGCAGCGGTCCAAACAGAAAGGCTCCAAATGAAACCGTCAAGATTGATTTTTATTCTGTCGGCAAGCGCATGTCTTCTCTGCGGAGAGGAAAAGCCGGCAGCGGCGAAGAAGATGTCACCGGAATCGAAAAAGGTATCGGAAGAGCTGAAAAAAGTATCGGAAGAGCTGAAAAAAGTATCAGAGAATCTGAAGAACGCTTCGGCTGAACAGAAAAATAAACAGCCGGATCAAAGAAATGTACCGCAGAATCCGAAAAATATGCAGCCGGATCCGCAAAAAGTGCCGTCTGATCCGAAGGGAATTGAAATCAAGCCGGCAAAAATTCTTCCTGGAACGATGACGGAAGCCCTGACCATCACATCGGGAGAAAAACGTGTCGTAAATCTGCCGTTTGCCATAGAATCCTGCAAATCGAATTCAACCAATGTAAAGATCGAAATGGTAAACGGAAATTCCTTTGAGATTACCGGAATGACACCGGGGAAGGCAATCGTGACGGTCGTTGCGGGGGGACTTGAAAAGACGTTCAATATCACGGTATTCAATTCCACGCTGCAGACATATCAGGAACTCGGCCGGCTGCTGGAGGAGATTCCGGAAGTGACATTGGAATTGCGGGATGACGGATTGACTTTAGTGGGAGTCATCGCGAATCCGGGCCATTGGAAATATTTTCGGAGGATCATGACCACCTTTGATGGAAGGTGCCATAATTATGTAACATTCCAGCCCGATCATCACCTGATCGAAACCCTGATCAAACGTTTTGAAGAAGCCGGATTTCCGGTGAAGAAACAATCCGGATTGAAATATCCGGGCCAGCTGTCTCTGCAATTGAACGGAAGCGTGCTGACTGTATCCGGGCATATGCTCTCGGAACAGCGTATTCAGAAAGTGAAAGGGATCATAGCCGCGCAGGAATGGCTGAATCCGGAATGGAACGGCAATAATTTCCGAGTGGAGACCGATTTGAGCATAGCGCCCTCGCAGATCGACCTGGGGATCGTATTTGTGGGCGTGACGCGGAATCAGCTCAGGCGCCTCGGCAATTCGTCGGCGAACGGCACGGTGCTGAGCTGGGATTTGATCGGCTGGTTCAAAGCTCTTTATGGAGGCGACCCGGAAGCATTTTCGAATCACGGAGACCAGCAGGTGGGGGGATCAGCACTGCTGCAGTCCAATCTGAAAGGTTCGCTGATGTTTTTCGGAGACAACGGGATCTCGGATTTCCGCGATGCGGGGCATATCACGCTGACGAACAGCAGTCAGACGGCGTCTGAATTTGAGAACGGAGGGACCCGGAACGTAATGATTTACGGAAGGGAGACTGCGGATATGAAGGAAATCGAATTCGGATTGAAATACAAAGCGAAAGCGCAGCTGCTTGAAGGAGACATGGTGCAGCTGCATCTGGAGCTGGAGCGCAGTCTGGAACCGGTCAAGGTAGACAATGATTACATCCAGCGCAAGAGCAAGACCAAGACCGATCTGCTTTGCCCGCTGGGAAAAACCGCTGTCATTGCCGGGCAGAAAGAGACCACATTCACCAGAAACGGGCCTGCCGGTTATGCGTTTCTGCGTCATATTCCGGTGATAAACTGGTTCTTTTCCTTTGAAGAGGATGTGGGAGAACAGGTGCAGATTCTGATTCTGGTTTCGCCGGAACTGATGCATCAGAATGTCAAGATGTTTGACAGGCCTTCCCGTGAAACAGCCATATTGGAAAAGAGCGTTTCCACCAGAGTCGACAAGAAAAGCAAAGAAGTCCTCAAGAAGGAAAAGGACAACTGGTTTATACGGATGTTTAACTGGTAAGGCATTGAGCGATGAGACTTTTTTTACCGTATGAAAACCGATATGTTGAGCTGACTGCCGGTATCCGTCTGATCATCGGACGGGGAGAGGGTTCGGACCTCCGGATCGCCGACAAAAGGGTATCCCGCAGGCATGCTGAGATCGTTGAGGAAAACGGGCATTTTTATGTACAGGATCTTGGAAGCCATGCCGGGAGCTGGAAAAACGGGGAACGGCTTACGGGAAAGACGGAATTTCACAGGGGAGATCTGCTGAAGATTTCCGATTATGAAATCCGCTTTGAATCCGGAGAGGGTGCGGAATCCGGCGAATCTTTGCCGAAGGCGGAAAAAAAAGAGTTTTCCGGCGTTGCGCAAACGCATGCTCTGCCGTTATTTCAGGAACAGAAAGACCAGCAGAATCTTTTTACCGAAAAAATGATGGAGCTCTCGAAAAAAGTTCAGGCTAAAGTTCTGGATGAACTGAAAATGAACAGCGGAGACGGACAGAAGAATCTTGCGAGCGAGTTGATGCGGCCCCAGGTGGAGGCAGCCCTGGATCTTGCGCTCCGGGAAATACGGCATGAAATTCCGGATAACATCGAGCTTTCTCAGCTGCGGCAGACTCTTCTGGACAATCTGATCGGACTGGGTCCGCTTTCACCGTTGCTGAGGAATCCGGCGATATCCGAGATCATGATCAACGGACCGGACAATATTTTCATTGAAAGCAAAGGTCTGCAGTACCGAACATCGTCCCGTTTTCAGGGGGAATCGCATCTGCAGTCCATCATACAGCGCATAGTGGAACCCTTGGGCCGGCATATAGATGCGGCTTCGCCGATGGTGGATGCCCGGCTGGAAGATGGATCCCGCGTCAATGCGGTGATTCCGCCGCTGGCGTTGGATGGTTCTCTGGTGACGATCCGAAAATTTCCGTTGAAAAAACTGATGATCGAAGATCTGGAAAATTTCGGAAGTCTGACAAGACCGATGTCTCTGTTTTTGAAAGAAGCAGTAAGAACGCGGCGCAACATTCTGGTATCCGGAGGAACCGGTTCCGGAAAGACGACGCTGCTGAACATCCTCTCGCAGTTCATTCCGGAAAAAGAGCGGATCATCACGGTGGAGGACTCCGCCGAGCTGAAGCTGAGTCACGAAAATCTCTGCCGACTGGAAGCGAGACCCGCCAATGTCGAAGGACAAGGCCGGATCACGATCCGGGATCTGGTGATCAATACGCTGCGCATGCGTCCGGACCGGATCATTGTAGGGGAATGCCGCGGAGCGGAAGCGCTGGATATGCTGCAGGCGATGAATACGGGGCATGACGGATCCATGACCACTTGCCATGCGAACAATCCCAGGGATGCGCTTTCCCGTCTGGAAAACATGGTCATGATGGCAGGTTTTGAATTGCCGTCTTCCGCGATCCGGGAACAGATTGCTTCGGCGATCCATTTGATCGTCCATCAGAGCCGTCTGCCGGATGGATCGAGAAAGATCGTCAAGATATCCGAAGTGACGGGACGGGAAAGCGGAATGATCCTGATGCAGGATATCTTCACCTTTGAGCAGGAAGGTTTCGACGAAAAATTTCATGTGATCGGACATCATACTGCGACGGGGAACATCCCCCGTTTCATTGATGAATTGAGGCAATCCGGCGATTTGCAGCTGGATATGTCCGTATTTGTGCCGGAAGGATGAGCAAGAGATGAATGCGGTACCGATGCTGCGGCGTTATCTGATTTATCTGGTGGTGTTTCTTGCTGCCGGGCTGTTGATATTCGTAGTCATTCAGATGCTGCAGTCTTTCAGTATGGAGCGTTATGACCGCAAGCTGAAAAATGTAAATTTGACCGGGCATCGGAATGATATCGAATATTTCATTTCACCTCAACTGCTTTTTCAAATCCAAGTATCGGCAGGGGTTCTGCTGCTGGGAGTGGTGATCGCCGTTTTATTGTTTTTTCAGGTCACATACTGGTATGCGCTGCTGCCTGCGGCTCTGGTGAGTCTGGTTATTGGATTCGTCGTGCCGATACTTTATTATCTGCGGAAAGTGAAAAAACGGGCACAGGAATTTAATCGAAGCATTTTGGATTTTTCGATGGGTCTGACCAGCGGTCTGCGGGCAGGACAAGCTCTTCCGCAGGCCATGGAAGTGTTTGCCCGCCGGTGCGAAGGCCCGATGGAGGAAGAACTGGAAGTCGTGCTCCGGGAATATCGTCTGGGGCTGGAACTTTCCGAAGCGCTGCAGCGGATGCATGACCGGCTGCCTTCTGAAGATCTGCAGCTGCTGGTCATTTCGATCAAACTGACATTGCAGTCCGGCGGAAGTCTCGCCGAAGTGCTGCAGCGGATAACGCAAACCATCCGGGCCCGCATCGAATTCCATCAGAAATTGACGGCATTGACAGCGCAGGGACGATTTGAGGCTTTGGCAATGTCGCTGGCACCGCTGCTGGCGTTCATTATTCTTTTCATCATCAACAACGACCTGATGCTTCCGATGGTCAAGACCTGGATCGGCTGGTGTGCGATCGGAGTGATGCTGACGCTGGAAGTCATAGGGTATATCGTGATCCGTGCGATCGTAAATGTGAAGGTGTGAAATGAAAAACATGCTGATTTATTTTATGACGTTTCTGGCAGTGTTGCTTCCGGTGATCTGGTTTCAGGTGCTGGCAGACAGGAGGATCGGTCCGGTGCCGGCATCGGGGAAACGGAAAGACGATAACGAGCCGCTTCTGTTCCGATATTGTTCCGGTCCGGCTTTTCTGATCTCGTTTCTCGGGTTCGGAAAAATGATTCGGGCATTGTTTCCGGGTCCCAGCCGCAAACTGCAGAAAGATATGGACTATGCCGGACTGCATGATCTGACTCCGGAGCGGATTTATTCCACCCAGTTTTTTCTGGTATGTTTCTGCGCATGCCTGTCCGGAAGTCTGATCTATTTCATGCTGGATGAAGAGAACCGTCAGCTCTCCTCGCTGGTCGCGGCGGTGATCGGAGCATTTGTCGCCTGGTTTCTGCCGGGCATCGTGATCGGCAACAGAGTGAAGAACCGAAAGACCGGAATTCTTCATGCCTTGCCGTTTTCCATAGATCTGATCACATCGGCAATGCGCGGCGGATTGGATTTCACCGCGGCGATCCGTTATTATGTGAACTTGGGAATCGAGGGTCCCCTGACCGAAGAATACGCATACATGCTGCGTGAAATGGATCTGGGAGTAATCCGGACAACTGCATTGCAGAATATGGCTGCCCGGATCCAGATCAAGGATTTCACCTCCTTTGCTTCTGCTGTGGTCATGGGAACGGAACTGGGGGCATCTTTGGCAGATACCATGGAAGTGCAAAGCGAGGAAATGCGCAAATTGCGTTTTGCCATTGCCGAATGCAAAGCACAGCGCGCTCCATCGCTGATGCTGATCCCCATGGCGCTTTTTATTTTGCCTGCTGTATTCATAGTAATATTGACCCCGGTTTTCCTGAAAATGAAGGAAGCCGGCGTTCCACTGTTTTGAGGTGCTGTCATGCAGAAAAACCATTACCGGATCCATTTTGTGAGCGGAGAGCTTTCCGGAAGATCCTTTCTCATACCGGATGAAGGACTGCTGATCGGGAAATCCTATTCAGCCGCGATTCGCCCCGGCAGTCCGGATATCCAGATAGAACATGCCAGGCTGCATTTTCAGGATGATCGGCTGACACTTGAATCTCTGGCGGAAAAGGTCTTTGTCCGTGAAAAACAGCTGCCTCCGGGAACGGAATGCACCCTTGAGCCAGGAATGGATGTCCGGCTGGGCAAAAATCTTTCTTTTGTGCTGGAGACCGATGAAGGCATCACGCCGGAAGAGAGGAGCGCAGATGATGAGGATACCGCGGATGACGCAACGGCAGACAGCCTGGAACAGGAGTCTGACAATGAAAAAAGAGAGGGAACCTGCACTCGTTATGCTTCGGCAATGGAACTGGAGGATCTGCAGCGGTTTGCGGAACGCAAAATCCGCCGCCGCAAAATTCAGCTCACCATCTGCGTAATACTGTTCCTTGCTGTTGTTTTCGGCGGGTTCCTCTATACGGAATTTTATACGGAAAATCCGGTGACATGGCCGGGAGAAGTTTCCGGGAATTACAATGAAGGAGAATACCGGATCGAACTGCCGCCGGCGGGCAAATTCATGATCTACTTTCCGAAATGCAAACTGACGCGGATCAATCCGGGCAATGATAAGAACAACTGCGATGTCATGACTTTGCTTGGGAAAAATCTGGATGTGCTGTTCCATATCCGTTTAACAGTGAACAAGCTTCCGGACGGCTATATCGTCTCAAGGAAGAAAAGTTTTGAGAACTGGAAAAAGACCGCATCGGAGAAATTCGGTTTTTCATTTGTCACTCTGCCGGAACAGAAATTTTATTCACAGGAAACATGCGGATATCCCTACTATTCCGCGATATATAAAAGGAAAGAGAAAGATTTCCAGTATCAGGGAATGGTCAGCTATCTTCGCTATCATGACAAGGAGATCATCGTATTGCGCGAAGTCCCGCTGCATCATTACTGGCGGACGGAACGGGTGCTGGAGCGTTTCAACTGTTTCGTGGTCTCGCCGGATGCCGTATTGTCCTACTGGGAGATTCCGGAGGAAATTTCCCTGGACAAATCAAAAGTCAAACTTTACAAGGATCTGCTGGAACTTATGTGGGGACACCTGATCACCTGCAACTGGCAGGATGTCATAAGTCAATTTGCCGAATTGCTTTCCCTGTCCTATCATCAGAAAGATGCAAGTATGGCCAGGGATGCCCTGGCGCTCTGGAAGGAATTCCGCACGCGGCAGCAGTCCTGGTATGCGCAGATTTGTCTGGCTTATCAGAAATGCAAACTGAAGCAGGATATGGAAGGTATGATCCGGATCCGCAATGAATGTATTCGCAAGTTTCATGATGACAGCGACTGCCGGTATAACAGAGTCATTACTGACAAATGGAATATTGAACCATGAAAAAGTTGAGTTTTCAGCATTGGCGCCGCGCCTCATCCGCCGGGGCGGCAGCGGGAAGATTGAGGACGGCGGGGGACTCCATGCTTAAAAGCTTCCGGAAATATTTTCCCGGAGACGCTCAGAAACCCTACAGCGGTTATCAGCTGGAACTGCGCTGCCGCGGCAGGCTGATCATCTCGGAAAATACCCGGAATTTGAAAAAGGTCGTTACGATCGGAAAAGCTCAGGACAATGACTGGCGGATTCCCGAGAATGACGGTTCCTGCGGCAGTCATCATGCCCAGCTGATAACGCTGGGCAACAGAATAGATTTGATTGCCGTTGATAATAATTTCCTTTACTTCAAAGGGGAACAGGTCAAGCGCTGCACCCTTCGGAAAAACGACCGGGCGGCTTTCGGGGATTCGGAGCTTTTTGTCAAAAAAAAACCAGCGGCCGACAAGAATATCTGCGATGCGCATCGTCTGGAACATATCGGAGGAGAAGCTGACGGAACCTTGATCCGTCTTGAAAAATCGCCCTGGCGGATCGGTTCCGCCCCGGATAATGAACTGGTGCTGAATTCGGATGTCGTTTCCAGGCATCATGCCGAAATCCGAATTGCGGAAAACGGGGAAACCTGGCTGAAGGATCTCCGCAGTTCCAACGGGACCTGGGTGAACGGGGAACGCCTGAGCAGTCATGAACGCATGCTGATGGATTCCGATGAGTTGTCTTTTGCACAGTTCAAATTCCGTTTTCTGGACCGCAATGTGGTCCATGTCCGGACTCAGTTCGGCAAAAAATTGATCATTATGGGAGCGACAGTGCTCCTGGTTCTTTTCGGATTCGTCGCTTTTTATCTTTCTTCGCCTTCCACGGAAACGGTCATCAACGCTGTGGATTTTTATCTTTTCCGCAATCAGTTCGATGCTGCGGAACGGATGCTGGCGAAGATGCCGGATTCCCATGGTTTCCAGCGCTATGAGAAACAGTATCGGGAATATAAGAACCGGATCCCCCGCTGCCGTGAAATTTACAATTCCATGCTGGTGTTTCAGGATCATCTCAAAAATTCCCGCTGGCATGAAGCGGCGGAATGTTACGGCAAACTGGATATCGGAAATTCTCAAGTGTGGAATCCTGCAAATCCGCGGACGCCGGAAACCCTTCAGGAGATCGCCAATGCAAAAAATATGCTTGGGAGACTCCTGGCTTTGATCAAATTCAACGCATCGTCCTACAATACGAAATCCGAAGTGATCGATTTGTGGGAAAAATTGAAACCGCAGGAGCAGCAGCTGAAGGCGACCGTTTCGAAAGTTCCCGATTATCAGAAACCTCTTTACCGCGAGCTGCTCTCCATGCTTTCCGAACTTGACAACAATGTCAAAACGCTGGAACTCATTGAAAGAAAAGCCGAAGTTCTGGCACATGCTCCGACACTGGAGAAACTGGACGAGTTCACAGCTTTTCTGAATCACCAGGACCGTGCTACCGGAACGGTCCGTGTGTATATTCGGGATATGGCTGCGATCATGGAAGTTTTCCGCTGCAGTCTGATGGATCTGAAAAAGAATGACATGGCTATTTTCGATCTCAGGATGAAAGATGTCAGACCGATCTTTCTCATTTCGACTGATGAATGCATCTATTTTCCAAGACTCTACAAGCTGAAAAAAAGGATCGACGAACATTATCACAGACAGACGGAGACCCGTGACAACTGGCTGGGGATCCAGCGTTTCCTGAAGCAGTATCAGCTGGATCCCGGAACCATTCCGGAAGAAATCCGGTTCTTCAGCGATGAAAAACGGATCGAACGGATTCTCGATCTTCCCGAAATCGCCAAAAATCCAGCCATACGCACTCTTAAGGAATATGACCAGGTGTTCGGCGAACGCTATTTCTATGAAGTGATCCAGCAGACCGTCCACTCCAACAATAACATTTATGCATCCGACCTGGTTCCCAATATGAAAACCGTGCCGAAATGTATTTTGCTCAAGGATCTGTACCGCGGAATCGATGAAGCTCTGCTCTGGATGAATCTTCCCAGAAACAAATGGATGCTCCACGGAAATATGGAAAAAACGCGGAAATATTATCAGAAACTGATGGCAACCCGTCCGCCGATCCTCCAGTCTTTCCGGAATATCGCTTCGAGGAGTCTGGGTTCCCGGAAATATTATCTGGCAATGACCGCATATTTCTACTTCGCTCCCAAATCTCCGGATATTCCCCCGCAGATGCAGGCCTTTGCCAGAGAATGGCGTAAATTCCGGCTCAATCAGCAGAATCTTCTCAATCAATACGATCCCCTGAATGTGAAGGTTTCTCAGCAGATTCATGATACCATCGTTGCCCGGGGAATCCCCGGCGATCCTGTTTTCAACTGGATTCGGAATCAGAAATGAGTTACCTTCGGAAAAAACATGGTATCCTGCTGGAGTATGTGATCCTCCTCTGTTCCATTCTCCCCCTGGTGTTCGCCGTCTCATACTCGGTTTATTCCTTTGGGTCCGGCGGATTCGGTGTACTGGGCAAGAGTGTCGTGAATCTCTATCAGCGTATCGCAACCATTATTTCCCTGCCGATCCCATGAAACGGATTTTCTTACCGGATGAACTGAAATCCTCCGATCCTCTGGCTTTTCTCTGCCGTGCGGATGAACAGGGGCTCCTGATTGCTCCGGAGGAATCTTTCGAGGCATTTTCCGCCCGCATGGAACAGCTTCAAAAGGAATTGCCGGCGAAACTTCCTCCCGGACTGCCGGAAGTTTCCGATTCCGTCCGGGAGGCGGCTTCAGCAATCACCGAAAAACTCTACGGCTTCCGGATGGATTGGCTCCCCGCCGGTTACTCTTCGCACGAAACCGGACATTTTTCCGCCGGAGTTTCCTTGATCCGGGACGATTTTCTTCCTTTGGTCTGTCTTTCCGGCGCGTTTCTGAAAAAAAAGATACATCGCGGTTATACCGCGGAAGAAACCCTGGCGCATGAAAGTGTGCATGCCGCCCGGATCGCTTTCCCCGATAAATCCGTTTATGATGAGTATTTCCCCTGTCAGGTCCACGAATCCGATTTCCGGAAGCTGGCAGGCAATTTGTTCCGCAGATGGCTGATCCCTGTCGTTTTCTTCTTCGGACTGACTTTCGCGGTGCTGAATCCTTTCCTGCTGATCTTTCCTTTGATCGTTTTGCTGTCGGAGATCCGGCTGTATCGGATCATGCGTTCCGCGGCGAAGAGAATCAGCTCGCTGGGATTGCGTCCGGAACCGGTCCTGCTGCGCCTTTCCGATGCGGAGATCCGGTCTTTGGCAAAGGGGAAACTGCCGTCATGCCTCGCCGATTCTTCCTCACTGAGGTCCAGACTGTTCTTCAGACGTTTTGCCGGGAATTGATTCAGCGCAGGGCAGATGCATCCTGTCCAGTTCCCCGAGAATAAATTCCGCGCTTTCAGGCCGCCCGGATGGCTGGTTCGCCGACATTTGCGCCAGCAGCGAAATAAGATCCGTTGTGGCATATTCGCCAAGTTCCTCATGAAAACGGTCGGGACTGCTGTCCCGGATGATTTTCAAGGTTTCGACAAAGCCGGCTCGAGGGAAACGCGGTTTCCCCGTCAGCAGCTGCCAGATCATGGAAGCCAGACTGAAAAAATCGCTTCGTTCATCTGCCTGCGTGCTGTCAAACGCCTGTTCCGGCGACATTGCGGACGGTGTTCCGAATACCTGCGGAGCTTTTTCCGGATGCGATTTCAGACGTGCTATGCCGAAATCGCCGAGCTTGGGAAAACCTTCGGCGGAAAGCATGATGTTGCCCGGTTTGATGTCCCGATGGATGATGCCGCATCCATGCAATAGAGTCAGCGCCATCAGGACTTCGCGCATGATAAAAACAGTCTGAGCAAGAGAAAAGCGGCCTTGTCTGCGGAGCATCTGAGCCAGCGTTCCGCCTGCGGCGTATTCCAATTCGACCGCATAATAACTGCCTGTTTCCTGGAAATCCAGCACTTTGACCAGACGGGAAGAATCCAGCGAATGCAGACTGCGAATCAGATCGGGCAGGATCTCCGCTCTCCTGTGCTCCCTGTGGATCAGTTTGAGAACGGCAGAACAATGTCTCTTACGGTCGAATACCCGCCAGACTTCATGCTTTTTCATGACCCGGAGAGATTTCAGCAGAACACAATTTCCGATGATCTCGTTGGCAAAAAAACGGCTGTCGGCAGGAGTGCTTTTCATGTGTAAGACGGCATTTCAATGCCCATGATTTTCGCATCCTCGGCAAAAGACGGTTTTTCACCGAGTTCAAAATGTCCGTTCACCTTGCCGTCCGGAGTGATCGAATCCGTATGCCATTGCATCAGAGTACGCATTCTGTATTCGCCGTGGTCGAGCGGCAGAAGTTCGGCGATCTCAACCGTTTTGCGGGAGCCATCCGGCAAACGCATGGTATGCACCACGCAGTTGATGGCGGATGCCACCTGCATTCTGATCGCCGTCAGAGGCAGTTCGATCCCGCTCATGATCGCACAGGTTTCCATGCGGCTCAGCGCATCCAGCGAAGTATTGGAATGGATCGTGGACATGGAGCCGGAGTGTCCGGTGTTCATCGCCTGAAGAAGATCCAGAGCTTCGCCGCCTCGAATTTCCCCGATCACGAGACGGTCAGGCCGCAATCTCAGGGAGGCGATCACCAGGTCGCGGATCGAAAATTCCCCCTGTCCGTTTTTATCCGGTTTCCGCGTTTCGAAATAGACACAGTGTTTCTGCTGCAGCTGCAGTTCGCTGGCATCTTCCAGCACCAGAATGCGGTCTTTTTCCGGGATCAGACCGCTCAGGGCGTTCAGAACGGAGGTCTTTCCGGAAGAAGTTCCGCCGGAAACGATCGTGTTTTTCCTCAGTTTCACGATGGCGTTCAGCAGCAGCATGCCGTCATGCGGAATACTGCCGAAACTTTCGAGTTTTTCCATCGTGAGCATCTCTTTCTTGAATTTGCGGATGGAAATGATCGTGCCGCAGCGGCTGATCGGAGGGATCGTTGCGTGTACGCGGGAGCCGTCCGGCAGCCGGGCATCCAGGTCGGGATGCATCTCATCCAGCTGGCGGTCCACCGATTTGGCGATATTGGATGCCGCGGCGCGGAGCTGGGCTTCGCTGGCAAAGACCGCCTCGGTTTCCTGCAGTTTTCCTCCGCGTTCGATATAAATCTGTTCTGGACCGTTGATCAGGATCTCCGAAACTTTGTCATCTTCCAGAAATTCCTTGACCGGAGCTAAAAACAGAACGAGAAACGATGCGTCTTTTTCATTATTCATTGAGCGTTGTCTCCTGGGTTGATGATTTTTTCTCTCTTATAGGCAAAACCGGTAGTATTGATGTCTATTTTCCACAGCATCAGGATCAATTCCAGATCCCGGTTCAGAAAGGTCAGAAGGATGCGCGGGTTAATGCTTTCCTCCAGCGTGATCTGTTTGTCCGGCCGCCACCCCTGGTGCATCAGTTCCGCGCTGAACTTTGCTTTGGCGGTGACGAAATTGGTATTGGTCTCGCCCGTCACTTCCCAGCTTCCGGAAGATTCGTTCCGTTTTTTTTCATCGGGCAGTTTCAGCGGCGGAAGTTTATGACGGATCGCTTCCGTTTTCGGCGGATCAGGCAGTTTTTTCCGTTCTTTTCCCGGAATTTTCAGGCAGAGCACCAGACCGGTTCCGGAAAGGAACACCAGCAGAAAAACCAATATGGAGAGACGGACCGTACTCATTTTTGAGGTACGCTCCAGTCCATATAAGGTCCGAAACGCTCATAAAAATCGATTTTCTTGGGTTCTTTCTTTTCCTCTTTGGCATCATCATTGTATTTCACATTGTCGAGCAGTTTCAGTTCCCATTTTTTGGGATATTCTGCATTCTTGCCTTTAAAGTTCCAGATGCTTGCATCATCGGCGACCCGGCTGGCATGCCAGTGCCGTTTTGCGGTTTTGGATCCTTTCGCACGCATGACAATGCACTGCGTATATTTATTGCCGAACCGGGATGAAGTCATCTGGACTTCCGGGATCAGCATCCAGTAAGGTTTTTTTTCTCCGGACATTGTAAACGGCATGCTCATCCAGTTGTCGATATAATCCGGACGTGTCTGGAGAATGGTTGTTTTTGAGCCGATGAACTGCAGATAGCCGTGTTCGTCTTCCAGCCGGCGGTCAACGGTCGCGGTCACCAGCGAGGAACGCGGGAACATGCCGCGCAGTGCGAGCATGGCCGGTGTCTGGGTCTGGAACCGGTTTCCGCCGCTCCAGACCGCCCAGTGGTCGCTGGAACGCAGATTGATCGCATCCAGCGAACGCATCCCCAGCCACAGCGTTCCGCCCATGACCGCGATATATATCGGCAGCACCAGCACAAATTCCATCAACACCGATCCCCGCCCGGATCGGATGTTTCGAGTTTTAATGGTTGAGATAATCACGAAGTTTCACCCAATCCAGTTTCCTGTCTTTTGATTTGTCATCGGCGATCAGACCGCCGGGAGGCTGAAGTTTCTCCCAGTCCGGAAGTTTCGACTCATCGGCTTTTTTGCCGTCCTTGTCCACCCAGTCTTTCTTATTCAGCAGCACTTCTTTCAGGATATCGCCCTGACTGACCGTGAATGTCTGCAGATTTCCGGCTCCGGCGCAAAGGCTCCAGGCGTGTTTCACCGGAAGCATCAGACCATCCCAGTCGGTTTCGATCAGATTCCAAGTCTTTTCTTTATTCGCATATACATAGCCCACGGTGTAATCGGAGCTGTTGAACTTCTTTTCCTTGTCCTTCTCATATTGTTTGTATCCCGCGCGGGCGGAAGCGATCGCACACATGAATTCCGGGCGGTTTCCGTCAGCCACGCTCGGATTGAACGCGGAAAGCAGACCATCCGCGGTCATCGACCTGCCGGTCCACGAGAAAAAGGAGAGCGGATTGGAGGTTTTCCGCACGATCGCCACCGTCACGGATCCGCTTTTGCCGAAGAAGGTCGGAAGCAGTGTGACGGGAACCGCAGGCATCACTGCCAGACCGATCGGCATATCTTTTTTGATGAGAGGAATGATCCCGTCATATCCGTGGATTTTCCTGTGATCATGCTTGCGCGCACCTCCCGGCGTGATCGGCGGCAAGTGCGCGGAATACCACAGGATCTGAACATGCACCCATTTGGTCCAGAACCAGTCCCATTCCGCATAGAGATGGGTCTTGGTCTGATGATACACCCGCCAGAATCCCACCGAACCTTTACGTATGACCCAGTCATCGGTCCCTGGCCCGAACACCTTTTTCGGAGAAAAATCCTTCAGAGTCGGATCGGCAAACGAGATGAACGCCTTTTCATTGTCTTCGCTTCCGGTCATGAAAAAGAAACTCAGCAGAGGATCGCCCATGTGCACCTTGACATAATAATCGTCCTGACATTCCATCATATTGGCGATCGCGACCTGCTGCGCGGTTTCCTTGATTTTTTTCGGATATTCATCATAGAGACTTTTCAGTTTTGCCGTCATTTTTACAATATTATAACTGTAAGTGAGCACTTTCGGGGCATTGGCAATCATGCCTTTCCCTTTTATGTTCGCCTGTGCGATTTTCCATGCGTGATTCAGGAGAAACCGACCAAAAACCCCCTGTCCGTTGAATTCTTTGGCGAGTTCCGGAATCCCGGCTCCGGTTCCAGCCATCAGCAGAACGGTGTCATCGACCAGCACATCGGTCCCGCAGTTGTAGTTCACGCCCGGCGTATGCATGTGACAGGGGCTGTTTTCACGGATGCACATCGACAGGTCACTCTGAAATTGGGCGAATACATTGGCGCAGAATGCATCCATGGCCAGATCCAGCGAACGTTTCTGGAGATCGACATAGGTCCACGCCATCGCCTTGTTGACCGTGGCCATCCTGCTCAAATAATCCGCCTGAACGACCGCTGCCGAATACGCGGCGGCATCCGCGGCATTCTGGAGTTCGATCTTGTTCCGGACCATCTCTCCGATACCGTAAATCCCGATTACCGTCAGATACATCGGCAGCACGAAAGCAAGCGTCAGCGCCAGCGCCGCACCTGACTTGTCGTGCATCAGTTCGCGGCTCCGGTTTGCAAATACTCCAAAAACGGTTGTCGGCTCGTTATTCATTATTCTGATTTCTAATATATCGGGTAATATTTCGTCCCGTATGGTATACTGACCACACTTGTGGATTCAAGTTCGATATAAGGGTATTTGATTTTGTCCAGTTCGATGGTCTGGGGCGCTCCGTTCAGCAGCGCAGGATTCAAAGCCACAGCCTGCTGTTCCAGCCTCTTCTGCCAGTCCTTGTCCGCGGCATCTTTGTTTTTCCGCGCAAAAAATCCGATCAGATTGCCCGCTACCGGCACATGCAGAAACATTTTGAATTTGACCGTGCAGCGCACTCCCGACGGGTCAATGTCCAGCAGCGGAATATCCACCGAGACCTGTTTTTCCAGATATTTGGTGTTCGGCAGCCACCCCCATCCATCCAGCTTGCTGTACTCATCCGGCGCCCGGTCTTTGGCATCTTGGGAATCGACCGGAGAAGAGGAAACCACCGCAAGAATACGTTTGACAACCTTCTCCGCACGCTTTTGACGATTGACATTGTTGGAAACCATAGAGGATCTTGCTCCCATATAAGCCGCATAATGCACCACCTGCCAGGTGATCATGATCTGAGCGATTTGAATTCCAAACAGAAACAGCACGATCAGCAGAGGAAAACACATCACGAATTCCAGCAGGACCGCACCCCCGCGTCCTCTCCGAAACTGTTTTGTGTGTTTCATTTCACATTCCCCATGTGTAGACCAGCTGGATCGCCAGATTGCACCACAATCCCGCAGCGATCGCCGCGCCGAACGGGACACGGCAGTTTTCCGAATCTTTCGGCGGAAGGTTCTTCCGGCCTTCCGCCCGGTCGTAACGATAATCAAAGAGACTCCGCAGAAAATGTTTCAGCCTTGCCGGATCGACTTGTTTCAGACACAGCATCACCGCCGCCAATATCAGACCTGCTAAAGAAACCAGCAGGATCAGATTCAGCGTGCAGCCCGGTCCCGCGATCAGCCCCGCGGCGAAAAGCATCTTCACATCACCCGCACCCGCCGCGCGCAGAAAAAACGGCAGCAGCAGAAACAATGAAACCAGAAATGCAGTCAGCAGAGAGCCCAGCAGATAATTGACATTCACCGCCAGAGCAATGACTGCCATTACAGCCGCGCCGCCCAAGGTTAAACTGTTCGGCAGTTCCCGTTTCCGGAAATCGATCACAGAAAGCCAGATCAGCCACGGTGTTGCCAGGATCAGTTTGATCAGGACCAGTTTTTCCATAATTCAAAAAAAAGCAGGAATACGTTCCGTTGCCGTCATTCCTGCTTCAGATCAATTCCTTTTCAAAAAAACAGACTCATTTATAGTTGTGCATGCTCTTTTCGTGTTCGTTGGCTTTCTTGATGTCACTTGCCGCGTTGGTTTGGATATTCTTCTGATAATCAGCTGCACCTTTGGCATCAGACATAGACCGGGTCGCCACGTTCATTTCACTGGACACATTCTTACCGAACATGATAACAGCAACCACGACCGCGGCTGCAACAAGCACCGCGATAATGACATACTCCATCATGACTGCATGTTTTCTTCTGAAAGAAATCATCTTAAAGACTCCTGATTATTTGTAATTGTGCATGCTCTTTTCGTGTTCGTTGGCTTTCTTGATGTCACTTGCCGCGTTGGTCTGGATCGTCTTCTGATCCGTTGCCGCACCTTTGGCATCGGACATTGCCTTCGTTGCCACGTTCATTTCACTGGACACATTCTTGCCAAACATGATAACCGCAACCACGACCGCGGCAGCGACCAGAACCGCGATAATGACATACTCCATCATGACTGCATGTTTTTTACGAATCAAACCCTTCATTCCAAAACCTCCTTATGTTCTTGGTTAAATTTAATATATATCGCAGTAATCAAGAAATCAAACTGAATTTGTGAAAAAAAGAAAAAAATGAAGCTGATGGTAATCGGTCTGTCTCATGGGAAGAGCAGAAGAAGCCCAAGCACCAAGGGGTCGATGGATTGCAGGTGGGGGATTTATCTTCCATGATCCGGGACGCGGCAGTGTGTGATTTCATTTTCCTATGCGGCATTTGCCGATGCAGAGGCTCATGATCGTTTCCGCCGTCGCCCCGTTGGGGCTTGATCCGTATATAGTTCCTGTTTCCCGGGGTTTTACCCCGGGCTATGTGCCGTCGCCCCGTTGGGGCTTTCCTGCGTAACAGATACTGGTCACGTCACAGCCCCGGAGGGGCGACGGACTTCAGCCAGGGGATTCATCCCCTGGTCGCAAAATGCAAATAATATGAGCCCCAACGGGGCGACGGCGGATTTCCCCTCGCAGCGTTTGCATTGTCTCGCCGGAATTCAAAACATGCGGAGGAATCCTTGCCCGGACAATGCTTCCTGTTTTCTGCCCAACCGGACTGACCGATTACTGTGCCTTGCCAAAGTAAATGCAACGGTTAGGTTTCCAGAAGGAAGGCAGCAATTTCGCCTCACTCCCTGTTCCCCCACCTTCCCGCCAATCGCCGCGACAATGCCTCCGGAAACGCAAAAAGGCGGCAGGATTTCTCCTGCCGCCAGTTCGTGGTGGAGTTACCGTTCCGGGAAGCCGTAAAGCCGCCGCTGTTCGTTCCAGTCTTCCGGGATCGGCGGCTCGACGTTGGAGAGTTTTTTGTCCGATAATCGCCCAAATCCCCGATTACGGGTTGCAAAAGACAGCGCGGAACAGACTCATTTCCGGCAGGCCGCAGTCGCGACTGCTCCGGAAAGCGCGATCAGCGCAGCCACGTTGGGCAGCACCATCAGCTGATTCAGCAGGTCCTGGAGCTCCCACACGAGATCGCTTTTCATCAGCGTGCCGCCAAAGATGAACGCCACCGCCATAAACGAATAGATCACCGCCGAACGCTTTCCCATAAGATAGGTGCAGTTGATTTTGCCGAACATGATCCAGACGATGACCGACGAGAACGCGAAAAAGAACAGGCATACGGCGACAAAGGCGTTGCCGACAGTGCTCGAACTCACGGACGAGATCGCATACTGCATGAGGTTGGTGGAGTTCAGGCCGCTTGACGCAAGCATGGCCCGGTAGGAGTCGCCGGTCGCGTGTGCCAGCGGACCGTCGCCGGTAAAGACCGTCGAGATCACGACCAGCGCCGTCATCGTCAGAATGACGAAGGTGTCGATGAAAAGCCCGATCATCGCGACGGTGCCCTGAATATGTGGAGTCGGAACATCGGCAAGAGCGTGCAGATGCGGCGTGGAGCCCATTCCTGCCTCGTTGGAAAACAGTCCCCGCTTGATTCCCTGAGATACCGCCGTTTTGAAGGCGTAGCCGATGCCGCCGCCCAGCAGCGCTTCGGGAGCAAACGCGTATTTGAAGATGCAGCCGAAAGTCGCGGGCAGATATTGGATGCGCATCACCAGCACAGCCAGTCCGCCGAGCAGAAAAAAGATGGCCATGAACGGCGCGATCTTATCCGTGACATGCATCAGGCGGGTCATTCCGCCGAGCAGTATCAGTGTTGCGAAGAACGCCAAGACCACTCCAGTCGCCCAGTGGGGAATGCCGAAGGCGGTCCAGGTGGCGCTGATGGAATTCACCTGGACCATGCACCCTACGCATCCGAGCGCGATGGTGATCGCCACCGCGAAAAATCCCGCCAGAAAAACCCCGAGCCTGCCCGGAAAAGCTTTGCGGATATAATAGACCGGGCCGCCTCCGACCTGTCCGTCCGGCATGGTGACTTTGGTCTGCTGGGCGAGTACAGTTTCTGCGTAGATCGTCGCCATCGCGAAGGCGGCTATTACCCACATCCAGAAGATCGCCCCGGTCCCCCAATCAGGATCGCTCCCGATGCGCCCACGATATTGCCGGTGCCGACCTGAGCAGCCACCGCTGCCATCAGCGATTGGAACGGGCTGATGCCCGATTGCCGCCGGACCCCTTTGAATTTGCCCAGTGCATTGCGTATGCCCTCGCCGAAACAGCGGAACTGGACGAAGCGGGTGCGAATTGAAAAAAACACTCCGCAGCCGACCAGCAGCACCGTCAGCACATAGTCCGATAAAACCGCATTGAGCCAAACTACCGTATGTTGCAAACTCTCCATTCCCGCTCCTAATCCTTTCACGACTGTTCTCTTGTCTTTTAATATACACACCGAACCATAAAAAAGAAAGGTAAAATGGACATTTTGTATGAATTTTTATTCAACTTTTTCCCTTGCTCCGCAGAGGATTACATTGAAGACTCTCGAAATTGCTCCGGTCCGCCGTCCCTCCATCCACCCGGCCTTGCGGCGAACTCGCGCCACAGGGCTCCAGAAACGCAAAAAGGCGGCAGGATTTCTCCGGCCGCCAAGCGGTTCCCGCTATCACCGTTCCGGGAAGCCGTAAAGCCGCCGCTGCTCGTTCCAGTCCTCCAGGATCGGCTGCTCGGTGAGCTTTGCGATGGACATCCCCCTCTGGCTCCGTTCCGGCGAGGATCGATTCCACGATGTCGGGTGCGAGGTTGTTCAGGGAAAGGATTCTTGTGACGTATGACGGCTTGTGGCCGAGTTTTTCCGCTAGGTCGGTGACATTGTCCGCCTCGCCGTTGATGAGCATATCCGTCCACTGCCGCGATTTCTGGATCGCCCGGAGAAGCGATGTCTGTTTCAGCCGCTCCGCGCCGGGCGCGAGAATCACCAAGTGCCGATGTCCGTCGATTCGCTTCGAATCCACGTTCATGGTCAGTTTGATGGTGACAATGCTCTGCCATTCAGGAAGTTTACAAAGTGGCGGTACCAGCGGCGTGGTGGTTCGCTGTATACAGAAGCATGCATTTGAACGTAAGCAAGCGGTTTATTCTCTTTGGGTTCAATACCCCGACCCTTGGGTCGGCTTTGAAAAACTGTTGAAATATGCTATATTACAGGAAAAACGGAGACATTAGAAAGCGGAGGTAAATAATGATAGAGATATTATGTTTTGCGCTGGCAAATTTTCTGCTTTACGTCCTTTACACGATATTTGGAATGACGCTGCTGCCCGCATCCCTGCGGTGTGAAGAGAAAAAAACGTTCGGTTTTTTATTGGCCCCGCTGCTCGGCGCCGCCGTCTGGACCGCACCCGGTCCGTTCTGGCTGTTTTCTCACAATCACTGTGATTTGGCGCTCCGTCTGCTGATTGCGGTGATCTGGTGCGGATTCAGGCGGAAGTCCCTCTTTTTGCCGAGGGGGAAGACTTTTTA
>Ga0079305_1000873_pt1 | contig 51159 bp, 43 predicted proteins | sample LMS_cellobiose_e_FD_79183 | JGI IMG/M metagenome (GOLD analysis project Ga0079305, IMG submission 79183) | Rumen-fistulated moose microbial communities from Alaska, USA - LMS_cellobiose_enrichment | ecosystem: Host-associated > Mammals > Digestive system > Stomach > Rumen fluid ...
CAGGGATTTATCAGCACCACTCTTCCATTGCTGATTGCGGAATTACGGGTCGCAAGCTGGCTTGTGATTTTTATTCAACCGCGAGCCCGATTGGCGGTGGCTCGCCTTGGACCAAAGACGGCAGCAAGGCAGATGTTACTTTGAACATTTATGCAAGACAGCTTGCCCTTGAAAACCTTAAGGACAACGACGAATGCTTTGTTTATCTTTCTTCTTGCATAGGCAAGGCAGAACTACCTAGCGGAACAATCAAAACGGTTAAAGACGGGATTGTCACTTACAATCAACTATGGTGCGACCTTAAGCCCAGCGCCATTATTGAGCTGTTCGGGCTTAATACTCCTATCTATGCCAAGCTATGTAAGAAGGGGTTACAAGCTTTAAGTCTTGTTACTACCAAGCGGTAACTAGTCTATGGTATAGACGCGATTTTCTTTGCGTGGGGCGGCAGGGGGTTCGGCACCGTCCGCATAGCCCAAAATGCAGTGGCCGATGCCTTCCCAGTTGCCCTCTATGCCCAGAGATTTCAGAAGTTCCTTATATTCCGGCAGTTCAAACTCTTCCTTTGCACGATGAATCCAGCAACTGCCAACGCCTAAAGTATGCGCCGCAAGCATCATATTGCCCATCACCAACGAACCGTCATAAATGCCTGTAAACCAGTCCTTGTCCGCCAAGACAATTAAGACGACCGGAGCGCCGTAGAATGGATCCACGACTGCGGGTTGTCCCAAGATTTTACCGTTAATGGCCGATAACTTGTCACGAAAATCTTTATTTTTAACCACAATGATTTTGCTGGCTTGCTTGCCCATACCACTCGCGGCATAGAGTCCCGCCTCAACAATCTGGTCAATCTTATCCTGTTCCACCATATCAGGTTTGAACTTACGGATGCTTCGTCTGGTTTTCATTGCTTCTAAGACCGGGTTCATTTTGTCCTCCTTTGGTTATAGGTAGATGGTAATCAAAGATCGTTTATTTAGCAAGAAGTTCTGCAGATATCTTTCGTTTTAGGCTGGTTTGTGTTTGACCAAGAAAAAACCTCGCCGAAGCGAGGTGTTGTTGGGACTATATACTGTCGCGGGTTTTTGCCGATTTTCTTTCGTAGATTTTAGCTTTAATTACTTCTTCTTCCGAAAGATCAAGTCGGCCGATTGAGTCACCCATAGAACTGCCGGACGGAGAACCGATATAACTTCCGGCATAAGGGTTGTCCGCAGGAGTAGGTCCACCGTATTTAAACAAGTCATCATACATCTTTTTGGCCGTTTCCGGACTTATAGTCCTAGATGCTTCTATATGTCTTCTTAATCTGGCTTCCTTTTCCTCCAGCGTATAAGGTTTAGCGGGTGACTTATTGATTTTAACACCTTTTTGCTCAAGGTGGTCTTGCGGATAATTAATCTTTATACCGACTTCCTTTAGCGGTTCCAGATACTTATCAATGCTTTGGACCTTGGAAAGGTCATAAACTTCCGATTTGTCTTTTGCCTGCGTATTTATCGTTATGTTAAGGATATAGTTGTAAAACTTTTCCACATTTAAGATATTCACGACCCCGTCAAGCATATTCGCTTCAAAAATAGCCTCCGGGGCTTTCTTGCCGTCAGAGGCAAGTTTATTGTTGTCGCGAATTCTTACAAAAAGGTTCTTCCCCTTGCTTTGAGCAAGTGTCTTTGGCAATTTTTTGCAGGCGTCTTGGTGTAATTCAAACAAATTGACCGTGTCCACATAGCGTTTGCTGGCATCGCCTCTGTTTTTCGCCGCCCAAAGAGCCGTTACGACATACCTTGCCACTCCTTCCATTCTTGCGTTTCCTCCTTTGTAGGTGGAAAATTTGATTATTTTCTCCGAAGGATAAATCTGATCAAACAAGCAATGCGGGCATTTGCCTTCCCTATTTAATTCCCAAAGTCGGTCCAAGACCTTATTCCTTATAGTGGAGGATTCAAGATAAGTTATAGTGGAAAAGTCCATGTCGCCCACATCTCTGCTTGTCAGCAAATAGCGGTAGGCATCCGTGTTTATAACTACGGCGTCCGCGGTGGTTAACCCCTTCTCCTTAAACATATCATCAAAGGCGGCCTTTGAGGTGCTTTTACCCGACCCGGGCCCGCCGAACATCATGAAGCCTACCCTGTCCGAAGGATTAGGAATAGGAAGCGCTTCCAACCTTCCCGCTTTAATGGCTTTTAATACCTCTGTTCGTGTCATTTGAGAAATAATATCCGAGGCATATTTAGTGTAGGCCTCTCCCCAGGCAAGAGCAATTACTGCTTTAAGCGCACCCATATTTGGCTCTTTCGGTGCATTCATGACGAAATTGTATTTATCCTTAACAAAGTTCGCCAAAGGCAAAGTGCCGATTTTCTCATGTCTTGCCAGCTTGCCGACCATAACGGATATTTTAGTGTCAAAATCTTGCCTTTTCGCTTCTAACATCGGCTCTATCTTTCGCACATTATTTAGGACGGCGGGATAGATCATCTTCACCTTACGGCGCATATCTTGATCGTCCACACACCTTACCATTGTGGAAACAGCGACAATTGTTTCGTGCAAAGCCAGGCGGCCGGGACGATACACGCCCAAGGTTTTCTTTGCCGCTTCGGGGCTTGCAAACATTGAGGCCAATTCGTTTATCTCTGCCACGCTCCTATAGGTAAGGTCTTTTCTACCGCAGGTCCACTCGCTTTCCGGCGTGGTTTTCGGGCCGTCTATCAAAGGGAACTTTGACTTATCGTATTGGATTTCTTCAAAGGCCGCGTAAGGACCTTTTTCGGGGATATCACCGTTTTCGTCAGGCAGAAGGTGGAAAGCCTTATTATATTTTATTTCCGAAGCATCCTCTCCTTCAACATAGGCTAAGTTTTCATCTGCAAATACTCTAAAATACTCTTTTTTATTTATCATTTTATTTTCCTATTAATTATAGAATCCTTTAGTGCGTTCAAGTTCTAACAATTTAATTTTTATGTCAAGACCGGCAGTGTAACCTGCTATGAAAACATTTAAAAACTCTTGTTCTGTTTTTTCTTGTATACTGCTTTTCTATAAATTACACTGGTGCGGAGATGTATTAAGGAAAATCAGTAATGCAGACTATAAAAGTTTTAAGTTTGTCTTTGGTGTTATGCTTTATGTTCGCGGCTTGTGCGGCTAATGGAAAAGATGCGGTGCTGGGGCAGGAAGAAAGCGGCAAAGTTATTACCGTTAATGTCGGAGACACGATAAAAGTCCTTTTGCCTTCCAATCCCACTACCGGATATGGTTGGCAATTCTTTATAGAAAACGGGAAAGACAAAGTTACAGTTTTAAAAGATGATTTTATCCCACCAAAATATGATGGACGGGTTGGCGTCGGCGGAGAGCATATATATGAGCTTCGCGCCACTGGTGCCGGCAACGCCAAAATCGCCGGATATTATTATCGTCCGTGGGAAGGACTTGATAAAGACAAGGATACTAATGTAATCTATGAAATAGTTATTCAATAACTGTTTTACTTAGCCAATGTTAGAGAAAGAAAATGGTAAAAATACAACCTCGCATATTATCGGGATTTATGGAGCTCGCTCCTGCGGAACAGATTAAGTTCAATCAAATAATGGATATAATAAGATCTACTTATGAGGAGTTCGGATTTGCTCCTTTGGATACTCCAGCTCTGGAATTGTCCGAGGTTCTGCTTGCCAAAGCCGGCGGGGAGACAGAGAAGCAAATCTATCGTTTTATGCGCGGAGATACCGATATTTCCATGAGGTTTGATTTGACTGTACCTTTGGCGCGCTATGTGGTTATGAATCAAAACACCCTCACCTTTCCTTTTAAACGCTATCAAATCGGCAAAGTTTACCGTGGCGAAAGGGCTCAAAAGGGGCGCTTTCGCGAATTCTATCAGGCGGATATTGATGTAATAGGTATGGACAAGCTGGACATTTCTTACGATGCGGAAATGCCTGCAATTATTTATAATGTGTTTAAAAAGCTGGGACTATCAAAGTTTGTGATTAACATCAGCAATCGCAAGCTTCTTAAAGGGCTAATGGAAAGCTTGGGGCTCGCCGATAAATCCGCAGAGGTCTTGCGCATAGTCGATAAAATCGCAAAAATCGGCAAGGATAAAGTCGTTGAAGAGCTGGTTAATATAGGGCTTGATAAGAAAAGTATTGATACGATTATTAGGTTTATCGAAATTGACGGCGACGACAAGAAAGTTTTTGAAAGCTTGCAATCCTTTGGGATCAATAACGAGATTTTCACCGAAGGAATAAGCGAGCTTACGGAAGTTATTAACTCGCTTGCCGCATTAGGTGTTCCGAAAAATAATTATAAGATAAATCTTACTATTACGCGCGGACTGGATTACTACACCGGCACTATATATGAGACCATGCTGGACGATTATCCTCAATTTGGAAGTATTTGTTCGGGCGGAAGATATGATGACTTAGCGGGATTTTATACCGATAAAAAGTTGCCCGGTGTAGGGATTTCTATCGGGCTTACAAGGCTGTTTGCTTCTCTTCTTGAAAATGATTTAATAAAGCCAACCGCGGCGACACCTGCCCATGTTATGGTTGTTCCCATCACTAATGCCGAAAAGGAATATGCGCTTTCGCTTGGTGCCGATTTGCGTGCTTTGGGAATTAAGGTGCTTACCTTTACCGAAGATAATAAGTTCAAAGCCAAGCTTAATTACGCCAACAAGGTCGGGGTGCCTTTTGTTGCTATTATAGGCGAAGATGAAGTGAAAAACCGCACCGCCGTTGTTAAGGACATGGCAACAGGCGAACAGCAGACGCTTTCCTTGGAAGATGTGTCGATGTTTCTTATTAACAAAATCATGGAAGCCGTAAAGGGAAAAATCCTACAAAGTTAGGCGGCAACAGGCGCAGGACATTGACCTTTATCCTTTTTAAAAGGCAATCCTTAAAAGGTGATGATGCTTTCTTACCTATGACGATTCTTCGCTAAAATACAGGGGGCCGATCTTCGTCATCTTCCTGTAGAACAAGCGGCGCAAGCGAAGGCGTAGGCGTGGCAGGCTTTTCACCTTCAATAATATCATCTTCTTTAATCAGCGGCGGTTCGGGAGGAACATAAGATGCCGGAGGAACAGAAGTAACTTCACTGGTGCTGTCATCATCAAAAGGAGATGAACCGACTGTCGGCGGGGTCAGAGGCTCGGCCTCGGGAGAAACTGGGGACACGGGCGGCACGGGCGGCACTGGCGGGACAGGAGGCACGGGTGGAACAGGAGGCACGGGTGGAATTGGCGCTGTCGGTGCAGGAGCGGATATAGGCGCAGGTTCTTTCACAGGTGCGGAAGCGGGTGCAGGCGTAGGTGCAGGAGCAGGCGTTGGTGCGGGAGCCGATGCAGGAACAGGCTCTTCTTTCAGCGAAGGTGCCGAAGCAGGCGCAGACGATGTCCCATCAAAAACGGACTTCATATTCTCGGGCAAAGGTTCTTGCTCAACAACGGTCGGAACAAAAACAACCTTCTCATCGTTTTCTATGGCTTGCGGAATAGCAGGGGCAGAAGCCGGAGCCGGTATTGGGGAAGGATTTGCCTTTATATCGGGCGCGGGAGCAGGCTCAATTGCGGGCGCCGGTTCTTCGGGAACAGAAGCAGGAGCAGTAACAGGCTCCGGTCCATGAGACAGCTCAGAAGGAGTAAGTTCTACTTCGGGATTAGGCGCATCTAAATCAGGGATTTTGCCATAATCAGGATCGCTTTCAGGGTCGAGAGGAGATGCTGCCGGGACAGGCTCTTCGCTCGCAGTTGTTTCCGGCTCTGCTGGCTCAGATACGATGGCGCTTTCATCTATGGCTTCCGATGTGTTCAGTGTTGTTTCAATATCTGTATCTATAGGCATTAGGTCTGTATCCTTTTCTGCTGTTACAATCTCCGGTTGGGCAACCGTTTCGGTTGGATTAAATATCGGTACTTCTTCTTTAGAGTCGTCTTCCGACACATTTAACGGACTTGGCTCGAAAGCAAAGTCTGCAAAATCAAGGACTTCATCGTTGCTGACGGTGTAAACATCTTTCGTTTGCGACAGAGTTTCGGAATCAGTATCATCCTCTATCCAATATGAAGATGGAGAAGGTGCGCGGGTTTTGCTTTCCACCTCTCCCTTTTTATCTAAATCAGGATCGGGATAAATAAGATCCTCGGTTTCATCATATCCGGCGGTATATTTGCTGATATCCGGATTGTCGAATTGTTGAGGCAGCATATATTCTGCGGCGTATTCGCGGTAAACGCCGGAAGTCACAAAAAGATGGAAAATATCAGGATCAATGTGCCCATCTTTTGCCATGTTGAACATGATATCCAAAATCTCGCTCAACTTTTTAACTTTTTTATAAGGTCTGTCCGTTGAAGACAAAGCTTCAAACACATCGGCGACTGCCATAATCCTTGCGGGGATAGACATCTCGTCACCGGTAAGTCTGTTAGGATAGCCTTTGCCGTCAACTCTCTCGTGATGTCCTGCGACATATTCGACAACATCTTTATAAATCTCGGGGAAAGGAATGGCTTTAAGCATTTCAATCGTGACTTTAATATGGTCATCGACTTTCTTATGTTCTTCCTTATTCAAGGTCCCGATCTTCGTGGAAAGGTTGTAAATCTCGCCTTTGTTATAGCCACCGAAAACTGCGTCGGAACGGTCTGCGAGCAAAGGCTCTTTGGCGGGGAAGGCTTTTTCCTTTTCAACATCAATGCGATTAAGCTCTCCTTGAGAAAGGCCGAGGGTCCTATCAAAATTGCGCATAAAGGTGCGCTCGGATATCTCTTTTATCTTGGCAACACCTTTGGGCGTTAGAGCAATGTCGCCGATGTTACACCTGGCAATAAAGGCAAACTCAGCCTCCAGAGTTTTAACTGTGTCATCGTAGGTTTGCTTTAATTCCGCTTCTTTTGAAGGATCTTTAAGCATGCCCTCCAAATAGTTAATTCTGGCGTCGCGCACCAAGACCTCAAACCGTGTGCGGATTTCGTGAATGCGATTATGTATGGTCTCAAGCTTGGTCGCTTTGTCCACAATATACTCGGGGGTGGTAACCTTACCGCAATCGTGAAGCCATGAAGCGAGGTGGAAGGAATACCATTCGTCATCGGTAAGTTCAAAATCTTTAAACTTGCCTTCCGTCGCCAAGCAAGCCGCGGTAGCAATCATCTTGGCGATGACAGGGACGCGCTGGCAATGCGCACCGGTATAAGGTGACTTGGTATCAATCGCCCTTGCCAAAATCTCAATAAAGGATTCCAAAACTTTGCGATGTTCAAGAATCAGGCGATTGTTTTCCACTATTACAGATGCCCTTTTGGAACACAGAAGTATGGTCTTTTCCACATCGGCAGAAAAGGGAATGATTTTGCCTCCGTCGTCCTTAGCATTTATAAGCTGCATAACGGCAATGCACTTATTATGCATATCCATCAAGGGAACCGTTAAAATTGAATGCGTTTCATACTCATTTTTAGTGTCAAACGCAAAAGTGCCGGAAAAATCGAAGTTCTTGGCGTTATAAATGTCGGGAATATTCACAACCTGCTTTGTGGTAAAGGCATAAGTGCAAACATTTTTATGATTAGGCTTCCCCGAATGTCTGTCGTATATCCTTAAGGGGATAAGATTTACTTGGGAACGCGAAGAGCCGCCCATGTGCATATTCAGAGTATCGTTTACGATAATGGAAAAGTGCAAAAGCCCGTCATCACCAAGACTATACAGAGTGCAACCGTCCGCCTTACTTATTTCCTTTGCCTCCAAAAGGATATCTTCAAGCGGTGATTTTATGGGTTGCTCCGGCTCTTTTATGCTTTCTATCATCTGGTGAATACCTATATCAAAATCAAAGTTGATGCACTTTTTGGAAGATTAGCTAATTACAAATTGATAATCAACTTTTTTGTATCAGCTATACACAGAGGAGCTTATCGGCAAAAGGCTCAAGCGCCCGAGCAGATATTCTATGTCGCCCTCTTCCATATCGTCGTTATCCTCTACTATCTTGGTTAAAATGCGTTCAATAGTGCGGCGGGAAAAGTTCTTTGCATCGCCGTAATCGTTATAGTAGCCGTTTTCGGCGATGATATCCACTGCCGCTCGGAATATAGGAAAATACTTTTCCGGCAAGGTGCTTTTTTCGTAGAGCCTTTTTAGCCCCAGCTCGCCGGCATCGTGAATGAGCGCGCGGCAATTAAGAATGGGAAGCCCCGAAAGCTCCGCCATGGCATATTCAAAAAACTTGATATCGCCCATGCAAATTGCTCTGATAATTATAGAGGGAGTAAGACGGTTACAGCTATTCATACCCGAGATCATCTTTTGCAAGTCATCGGTATCCGAGCTTGCGGATATTCTTATAGTCGTTTCCTCACGCGCGCGGACGATAATGTCACTTACAATATCCTCGGGCAAATCGTGGCGAGTAACAAGGGTGTGCCTTATCTCATCGGACACAATATTAACCAGCTTTTCCGCGACCGATACGGGTAGCTTAACGCGCTTTACCAAAGGCATCTGCACGATTTCGCTTTTGGGAAAGCGCTCTATCATCTTATCGAAAGTAGGGATAAGGATGTCTGCGCCCTCGTTCGCTATTAAAGCGGCAAGAGCCCTTTCCGTCCCTTTTTCGCCGATAATGCTTGCGACTTCGGGAGCAACGGTAATGCGCGAAGCAACAGCAATCGTCTTTGGCTCGCTGTTCATCTCGATTATCTCAATCAGATCGTCCGAGGTAAAGACCTGGCTGGATTTAATGACGGGGACAGCGACCTCCTCTATATCGCGAGCAAGGATTTTTGCCACATCGTGAGGGATATAAGGATTGTCTTTAAGATTATCTGCCAAGGTTTTTCGCACGATGACTTCCGCATCATGGACCATTATGCGAATAACATCTTCGGCGATGCTTTTTTCCTTTGGCGAAAGTTCCTTTTTATCAAGCGTTTTTGCCACTTTGGCAGCGGTTGCGGCGCGTACATCGGCAGAAGGATTTGCTACAAGCCGATCCACATCTTTCTTTGTAAGCTCCACGCCTTCAAAATCTTCCATTGATAGCCCCTCTTTTCTATGGTTAGCCTAGACATCTTGGCAATTATATTCGCCCGAAAAAGTTAATATATTATTTAGGTATTCGGATTAAATTACAATCAAGTTTTAATACTCAGCCGAAAGGAGAACAAAATGGTAGAAACTCGCAAAGACGCAATTATGCAGTACATTGATAACAGCATAAAAAGGGTGCCGGACTTCCCCAAGCCCGGGGTTCTGTTTTATGACATATCGGCGATGCTGGCGGACGAGTATGCGTGGCCGCTTGCCATATCTTTGATGAGCAATGCGATGGTTGAGTATAAGCCCGAACTGATTGTCGGAGTTGAGGCAAGGGGATTTATTTTTGCGGCGCCGCTTTCCATTAACTTCGGCACGGGGCTTGCGCTGGTAAGAAAGCGCGGCAAAATCCCCGGCGAGACCTTTAAGCAAGAGTATTCTTTGGAATACGGGCATAAAGTGCTGGAGCTGTCCACGCTTTCCATAAAGAAGGGGCAAAGGGTCGTAATCGTTGATGATTTATTGGCGACGGGAGGAACGGCGCACGCCACGGTTGACTTGATAGAAAAGGCGGGCGGGACGGTTGCGGCGGTTATGTTCGCCATGGAGCTAAAGGATTTCGGCGCCCGCAAAAAGTTCAAAGTCCCCGTGTATAGCTTGATTAGCTACTAAGTGGAGCTTCGCTTCAGTTTAAGGGTGAAGGGTGAAGGCTTCGCCCAATGAGGAATTAGGAATTAGGAATGATTGCGTTTTTGCAAAATGCAAAAACAACTTTTATATTTTCATTTCTCATTTCTCATTCCTCATTATTTCCCCGTCATCCTCAGCCGAAGGCTGGGAATCCATTACGGACAGGTGCTATTAGCGTCGGGACCGCAGTAAACGACGGTAGCATAGCCGGGACCTCTTGGCAATCCGTTGGAGTTACTTGATAAACATCCCCCCGCAGGTGCTGATGTTCCATAGGTAGAAACACAGGTATTATCTGCACAATACCCCGAACCTCCATAACGTAGAGTACTACAACTATAACTACTAGCGGAACAGGCACCACCGGTAGCTCCCGAAGAATAGGTCGTATTGAAGCTGATCCGAGTCCCGTCCCAACTATAGCCGCTGTATGAATCTTCGCATTTACCCCCAAAATATCCTCCACCACCTCCAGCACAAACTCCACCCCCTGCGACCATAAACAGACTTCCGTTAATAAATAATCCGACACCACTACCCCCATAGGAGTTATCTGAAGGATAGCCATTGGCCGGAGAATAACCACCTGCCCCCCCAGCTATAGCAATAAATTTCAAAGCCGTATCTTTAGTTAACACTTTTTCCACAACATTAGTTCCCCCTGCAGCTGAATACCTAGGGCAATCATACCCGAAACCACTACCACCACAATTGCCATGATGTGTCATCCATCCGGCTTCACCCTTTACGGTAATTTTATATTTACCTTCAGTCGTGATCGTATAAGTTTCCAATTCCTTGGCTCCGGTAAAATATATATCTTGTCCGTTACTAGTTGTGCAACTGTGAGTTGTAGAATCATAAGTGTAACAAGTCTGCGTGCCGATGTTCGTAATTCCGAAGACTTCCTCGCCGGGGGTATAGGGAGTGAAGGCACAACGAGCAGTGTGAAGGTCGCACGCCTCGTGATACCCGCAATCACTATCGCCGGTGCAGGCAACAGGACAATCCGACTCCGAAGTGCCGCAATAGATTATGGAAGCGTAGCCCAAAGCCTCACTGTGCGTTGCCGACCAGTTACCATGTGCGCTCATAACATAACTATTATACGGTGCAATACAATTGGAGTCGGCGATAAAATTTCCTCCCGTAATTGTAGTGCAGGTATAGCCCGTCGGACAAGGATAGTCGCTTGAACCTGTTCCCGTACCCCCCATTTGATAAGCACTACTGGAGTTGTACCAACAACCTCCGGTTGCGCCATTATTGCATGTAGCCGTAGTACAACAAACTGTACTATTTCCTAAACTTCCATCCCAGCTATACCCAGTAATCCAGTTAGAACCTAGACATTTACCACCGATATAGCCGCCACCACATGAACTTCCACCGTTACCACCACCCGCGACAAGTATCGGAGCTCCCGTGGTATTTGTTGTATCCCACAAAGCCACACCCGCACCTCCAAACCACATAGGCCCAGAAGAACTCAATAAACTTCCCTTTATACCCTTCAGAGTTATTAAAGTATCTGCATCATAATAAGTGTTAGCTATTAGAATACCCCCAGAACTTTCACCTTCTCCTCCCCTAATACTCCCCGCCTCTCCCATCAGCGTCACCTGATACCAACCGGGGGTGGTGATGCCAAAGGCACTACCACCCACCATTTCCACGGGTTTTGAAAGCGAATCTGTTGTTATACCTTCCACTACAAAGCTCGTCCCTTCGCACTTGGTAAGAACTACATCCGTATATTGCGCGCCGCTACCGTAGGTGAGGTTGTAGATTTTGGGACTCGGATACGCGGCACCGAATCGGTCGTAAACCGCATCTACCTTGGAACATGATGTGTTTAAATCCCTCGCAAATGCACTCATGCACGATTCGGTCATGCCGGCGTTACACTCTTGTACCAGTCTTAAATCGCTGTCGTCCTTGCCGCCAAGACCTTCCCACGATTCGATGCAATTCTCGTCCTCTTCACCCCCGACGCAAAGCTTGGTCCCCGCGACAACCTTATTACTGGCGCGGACATCTTGGGCGATAAGCTGGTCAAGGGTGCCGTTCTGTGCCGCAATGGCAACCGCATTTATCTGCTCTGCCGTGACTTCAAACTCTCCCATGTCAAGGTCGGCGTCTACCAAAATATCGCTGATGTTCACACGGTATTTTGCCTTGTTATATTCTGTCGTTATAGCGACTGCTCCCGTCGGGATATTTGTCGTGTCAAAATACCTTGAAAGCGGCTCGCTCCAAATGCCGTTAATCCCCCAAGCGGCATCGGGGTCAACTGCCGTGTATATCCCCGCCGAAATGCCTATCAGCTCCGCTACCTTCGCCGCGCGGAGGTCCGAGCCCGTGTGGACGGTGTCAATTATCATAGCTTTGAGGACAGGCTTGTTGTTCTCGTCCTCGCGTCTTATGCCCACAATATACCGGCCGTCGAAGTTATCGCCTGCGCCCATCTCGCTGGGGTAAATCTCTTTGTGCTGATTATGCCCGAGCTCGGTCACCAATGCGGTGATGTTGTCGGGGTCTTTCAAGTAGTCTTCTGCCTTGTGTTGCAAGTAAAGGAGAGTGTTTGCGCGATTGATGTTCTCGATGTCCGCTCGTCGGTCCGCGACATGTTTGTATAACATCGGCGTAAAGGTCGCTATCATGCCAAGGACAACTATCGCCTCAAGCAATAATGAGCCCTTTTGACCACCTTCTTTACACACTGCGGCAGGCGCCGCTTTCCTTGTCTTTGAACCTTGAACTTTCATTTTCAAACCGCCTTTCATCGCAAACACTCCTTTTCTCGTAAAAGTATTCGTGTGCCTCGCACAGGCAAAAAGCGTCCTGCCCCTGTGCAAGCGGATGTTCACAACCCAAAAAGAAGGAAAGATGATGCGGCAATGATTGCTAGAAACCATAGCCATGTATGCTGACATTTGCCCCATGGAAGCAAATGTCATGATCTTGCGGCCGCCTACGAAAACGACCTATCCTTCTAGAAAGGGCTGTGAGACCCTGAGCGAGGTCGTAGATCCTCACCTGGTTTTCTAAATTATCAGCTTTTTATTTTCTTGCAAGCGATAATAAAGGGGCAGAAAATACTAAATCAGGACTTGACTTTTTAAGGGGGAAGATGATATGTTCCCTCCCCTATGCTTGCCATAGAACGCAAGCGTGAGTGTCGGTGGCGAATATAGCTCAGTTGGTAGAGCGCCAGATTGTGGCTCTGGATGCCGTGGGTTCGAATCCCGCTATTCGCCCCAAAGAAAACCTGTCAGGTGGTAGGGTTCGTTACCTGAAAAGCATCTGTAAAATCCAAAAGATAAGTGCGCAAGTCGTGGCTGATACGGGAATCGTTATCAGCCAGTAAAGGAATATCTTGGCGATTACTCTTATGTCTATGGCGCCAATGCCGCGGGCCATTCCTACTCCCGTGATGGCGCCGACCGAGGCGTGCGTGGTGGATACCGGAAGCCCCAGGTTAGATGCCAGTAACACCGTGGTTGAGGCGCTGAACTCTACCGCGAAGCCTCGGGTGTGGTTGAGCTTGGTTATCTTTTCTCCCAAAGTGGTCATAACATTCTTGCCAAGCAGAGCAATACCTATGGCAATGCCAACTCCGCCCATAATCAAAAGCCAAAGCGGGATTTGGGTATCGGCGTCGGCGCCTTGGACCTTGCCAATCATCATGATAATCGCCGCGACAGGGCCTATGGCGTTGGCAACATCGTTCGAGCCTTGGGATAAGGCCATAAAGCAGGCGGTGGATACTTGCATCTTGCCGAAGATTTTTTCAACCTTTTCCGCTTGCTTATGCGGGCGCGAGGAAGCAAAGCGGCGGCGTATGGCTAAGCCCACCCCTACGCAAAGGCAGATGATCGCCACGGCAAGAGCAAGCGAAGCATACCAAGGAACGGCAAGGTCTTTGCCAAAAGGCGTGCGGTAAATGAGAGACAACAGGATAATGTCGATTGTCATTCCTATCCAAAACGGCGCCCAGAAAAGTGCATGGTAAAGTATCTTTTTTTGAAACAGAATAAAGCTTCTTATGGTGGTGAATACTATGAAAGATATTGTGCCGCCTATTATCGGTGCCAGAAGCCATGCTATGAAAATTATCCCGAGTGTGCCCCAATGGATATCCGCAGCATGTCCTGCCACCACCCCAAAGCCTATCAAACTGCCGACTATGGAATGAGTCGAGGAAACAGGAAATGCCGTGAAGGACGCCAGCAATACCCATAGTCCCGCGGACAAAAGCGCTGCAAGCATTCCCAGCACAAAAAGGTAGGAGTCGGGGAAAATATCGGGCGAGACTATGCCCTTTGCTATGGTGCCGGTAACCGCAGAGCCTAAAAAAACCGCACCAATAAAATTGAGTGCGGCGGCGATGAAAATGGCTTGCTTTATGGTAACTGCTTTTGCGGCCACCGATGATGCCATGGCATTGGAAACATCATTAGCGCCCATGCTGAACGCCATCAGAAAGCCTGATATCACCGAAATTATAAGAATTATTGTGTAGTTGTCCATAAGGAGGCCCTATTGATGTTTCCTACTTTATTTCGCCAACATCGCGCGGAGCATGTCCGAACAGCGCTCGGTGTTATGGCTGGAGTCATACATTTCTTCAATGAACTTTAAAAGCTGATACATGTCTTTGAAAGGAATGTCGGCGTTATATAGCTTGGCGATAATGGCGCGCTTCTGCGCTCCTACTTCGTCGTGGTGAAGAATGACATTGCGGCATAGGGTCTTTACCTCTTCGCGATTAACGGTGCCGCCGCCCACAATCTCAATCGTGCCTTCCAGCGCGGGGCGCAAAATCGTTACGCTTACAAGGATGTTCTGGAGGTAATCGTCCAGCTCTTTCTTTAGAAAAGCGGGAACATTTATGCGCTTTATGGAAAGCCAGTTAAGAGCGTCTTGGGCGCAATCCAAAACATCGTCCAGCGAGCGGGTGAAGTTGAAAAATATCGTCCTGTCCACGGGCATAAAAATGCCGCGGGGCATGTGATTGCGGATTTTGCGCTTAACCCTGTCCGCCTGTTCCTCTATTTCATCGACCTGTTGCTTAAGTGATTCGAAGTCCTTGCTTTGCTTCGGCTCGGCATAGCAGGCAAAAGTCTCGGGGATTAGTTTTGAGCCCTTTTCTATGAAATCATAGTGCTTTATCAGGTCGCGAATGGGAGACTCTTTAGGGAAAAAGCTGAAAATTGATATAGGAAACTTCATAACAAACCTCATACATGTTGTCCGGATTATGTCCGTCGTTGATATGGGGATTATAAGGAGGAGCGGCAAAAAAGCAAATGGGAATTGGGAAAAATGTGCGATAAAGCGGAGTGAACGGCAAAAAACACTTCACTTATTGTAAAAGTGTGCTAAAGTGTGCGCCTTGTCTTAAGGTTGTGCGGATATGGTGGAACTGGTAGACACAACAGACTTAAAATCTGTTGGGAGTAATCCCGTGTCGGTTCGATTCCGACTATCCGCACCATTAAAATGACCATCCGTCAGGGTGGTTTTTTTAATGGTATTTGAGGATAGCAGAAGCGAACCGAAGGTTTGGAATCGCAGTGAGCAAAGCGAACGCAGATGAACGGAGCAAGCTTTGCTTGCGTAGGACATTCCGACTATCCGCACCATTAAAATGACCATCCGTCAGGGTGGTTTTTTATTTCGGTGTCCAAGGGCGAGAGCCCATTTCGTCCGCCGAGCTTCTTATGGTTACATTGCCGCCTTTTTCCAGCCAAACGGCGTGCGAGCCGGACTTCCACATACCTTTACGCTCAATTAAATACGGCGCGCGGCAATATTCTTTCTTGGCGTTGACTTTGGATATGACTATGTCGGCAGTGGCGCAAGCTTCCTTTAGCGCATCGTAATCGTAGGCGATGGCGATATGTTTGCCCTTTGCCTTATAATGGCACAAGGTAGTAGATGAGCAGAAGAAAGACGGATCGCCATCCGCGGCGGTAAAGCCCGATAGCCAAAGTTTCTTTGCCTTCTTTGTATCGTAGGCGTTGTAGTCCTCACCATTTTTGCTGAGCCAAGTTTCCTTTGCCATTTTATCGCCCCTGCTCGGTTCAATAAGAAGTTTGCTCTCGGGAGTGAGGACTGCAAAAACTCCGCCGCCTTGCGAAGTGATAAGGTCGGGAGCTTTGTGTGTAAGTGGGGACATCATGCCCAAGGCTATGGGAATCAAACCCAGCAATCGCCAGCGAGTTTGCCACAAGCAAAGCCATGCGCCGCCGATGACGGCAAGGCCTAAACCCCAAGCAGGCATCGCCGGTATCACAAAGACCGAGTGCGGCAGGCTTTCTATCCAAAGCGCTGTCTTGTTCATCAGATTTATACCAAAGCCGGCTATATCCAAAGGATAGCTTGCTAGGTTAAACGGAAGCAGAAGCATTGCCACCAAAAGTGCCGGCATAACTACAATGCCTAAAATCGGAGCGGTCAGCAGATTGCAAAGCATGCTGTAAGTGGCATAGCGGTTAAAATGGTATATAGCAAACGGCGTAGTTGCCGAGCTTGCCACAAAATCCGTAACCGCCGTGCCGAGTATCCAAATAATAAGCAGGTATAAAAGATAGTTCTTGGGCTTTTTATCTTTCAAAAGATTGCGGTGAAGTTTGCCTGCGCCTATTTCAAAAGCCGCTATCAGTGCGTAAACGGCAGCAAAGGACATTTGAAAACTGGCACTCACCAAGGCTTCGGGGTGAATTAGCAGCACAAGTATCATCGCAATGCCGATTGAACGCATGGATATGGCTTGTTTATCTAATATCACCGCCACTAAAACAACCGTTACCATTATGAAAGATCTTTGCGCAGGTATTGCCATTCCCGATATCAAAAGGTAGCAAAAAGTGATGATAATGGCGATTGCCGCGCTTATCTTCTTGGTGTTATAGCGAAGGCAAATACCGGGAAAGAGTGCAAAGAACAACCGCAGTATTCCAAAGACGAGCCCCCCAAGCATGCTCATGTGCACACCCGAAACCGACAGCATGTGCGCTATGCCCGAAGCTCGGTAACTTTCCGCAATTTGTTTTGAATTACCACCCTGCTCGCCCGTAACCAATGACATTGCTATCCCCGCTTCATCTTTGGGAAGGCGATCCATAATACTGAAGTTGATTTTAGACCGAACGCGATCAAGCCACCCCTTAAAAGATGATGCTTCGGAAATAATCTTAACCTTGGACACGGCATAACCGACCGCGCCAAGTTGCTCAAACCAAAACTTGCGTGGAATGTCGTAGGCCGAGGGCATTGAGGGCATGGGCGGAGGCATTAAAACCGCCCTCAATTCTACTTTATCCCCCGCAACAACTTTGTTATTTAACCCATTGACTTTTATGCGTATTTTGTGCGGAATATTTTCTTTGTCCCAACCGACAATTTCGGGTTGCTCAAAGACAAGGCGTTGTCCTGTTCCTTTGATATCGGTTGATGATATTTCGCCCTTAACGGTGACGGTTTTGGTTTTCTTTTCCAAAACGGGAGCGGAAAGATAATCTGCCCGAATAGATGAAATGGCAAAGCCAAGCGCGAACAAAAATAAAAAGAGGGAAAAGAAAATGTAATCTTGTTTCTTCTTTTCCCAAAAGATAAAAGGCACGCTGATTAGCACTAAAATCAAGCCAAGGTAAGAAGGAGGCTCAAACGGAAGTAAAAAGTAAACAGCTATACCCGACGCAAGCGAAAAAGGAAGCCAAAGTTCCCAGCGAGGTTGTTCGGCGTATAAAATCTCTTTAATGCGAGAAAGCATTTATTTTCCCTTATGTCGCTTGGCAATAACATCCAGAACCTTATCCGCGGCCTTGGCGCTGGGAGTTTGCTCACCGCCATATCCTATTTGCGCCAGCACTTCTTTTGCTTCGGAAAGTTGCTCGGTTGCCACGGCTTTATCATCTAAAAGCCTTCGTAAGTTCTCAAATAGAATCTGCGGGGTGCAATAATCCTGAAGGCACTCGGGGATAATAAGTTTATCCGCAATAATATTGATTAAATTAACATATTTTACCCTCAAAATCTTTTTGGCAAAATAGGCTGTAATTGGACTCAGCTTGTAGCCGATGATATGGGGGACACCTGCCATGGCAAGCTCTAACGACACAGTTCCCGAAGCGGCTAAAGCTAAATCCGATATGGCAAAGGCGGAGGCTTTATCTTTTATGTCAGGTAATACAATGGTGTTTTGCCAAGAGGATACGGCGTTTTCTACATCTTTAGCAACGGCGGCAACCGTGGGAATAACGATGTGTAAGTCCGGATATTTGTCTTGCATAAGTTTAACTGTCTTGGCAAAAACGGGAAGCAAATAGCGGATTTCATTGTGGCGGCTGCCGGGAAGGACGCAAAGGACTTTTGCGGATTGGGGAATGTTGTGCAGCTTTTTAAAATCTTTCTTAACAGTGGCGGAAATAAATCCTTCCACTACAGGATGACCGACACAAACCGTATCAATACCGTATTTGGTAAAATACTTATTCTCAAAAGGAAGAAGCGTTAAAAGTCCGTCAACTTTGCTTGCCATTTTGGCGGCGCGCCTTGCTTTCCAAGCCCAAACCTGCGGCGCGACATAATGGATGTGAGGAATGTTTATGCCTCGCAATCTGCGATGAATACGGTCCGAAAAGCCCCAACTGTCAACGGTAATGACTATGTCAGGCTGCTTGGCTTTAATATCGCTAATTACTTGCCTGATAAGGCGCATAATTTTAGGTATCCTTGGCAATACCTCGGCCAAGCCCATAACGGCCAGTTCGGAATTATCAAACAGAGTATTAAAGCCCTGCTCTTTCATGGTCGCACCGCCTACACCGGCAAAGGCAACTTTCCCATCGGTTTTGTCCTTTAGTGCGGTCATTAAACGAGACGCCAGCAAATCTCCCGAGGCTTCACCTGCAATCAAATATATAAGGGGTGCTGCGCTATTATCCGACATCTAGAGCTTATCTCCCTTGTTTATGGCAATAAGGAAAAGCCCAAGCTCGTTCGCTTTAGCAACCACGGCGTCAAAATCAACGACCAAAGTCGCTCCTGCCTCAAAAGCTATGCCCTGCAATCCCGAAGCATGGGCATTTTCGACAGTAGTCACGCCAATCGTGGGAAGATCAACACGGGTTTCCTGCCCGACTTTTTTCATCTTTACCAAGACACCTGCTTCGCCTTTACGCATCAAATCTTTGCAACGCTTGATAAGGGCGTCGGTGCCTTCTATCGCCTCCACTCCGATTACCATACCCTGCTGGATTATTGCGGATTGTCCGATATCAAGTTTGCCGAGCTCTTGCAAAACTTCCATACCGCGATTTATGTCTATTTTTGCTCGCTTGCCGGGTTTATGTTTTGTGTATAATCCGGCAGGAACCAAAAGTTCGGGAAGTATCTCTTGGATCCCCTTGACTTTCAGTCCCTCTTTTTCAATTTCCCTGATAACCGCAGAAAGAATACTGTCATCGCCAAAGATGGAAAGGCTTATTTTTGCGACCCTTCGGGCGGTCCATAAATCCATACTGAGTTCTTTGAAAGAAGGACGGCGTAAGGAGCCGATTAGAATGACCTCGTCTGCTCCTGCTGATTTGCAATACTTTATAGCCTCGCCTATTCTGCCGAGCTTTATGGATTTAAAAGGAATATCTGCAAAAGAAGAAGTGTCGGCAATTCCCGCCAAAGCAACTACAACAAAGTCCTGTCCCTTTGCTTTACAAGCCTTAATTGCCATTAAGGGAATAGAACCTGCCCCCGCGATGATAGCTATCTTCTTTCCCATACTTTCTCCCTCTTTATGAGTGATCGGGTTGACAAACAGTGCGATGAGATTCCGTTGAGATAAACTCGATAATATCCTCAACCGGCTTAAAACCTTTGTAAGTCTTGGCGACATCTTTCACCCTTTCGGCGAAGGTGCCTTCATCAGCAAAAAGCATACGGTAAGCCTGACGCATTTTGTTAATGTCCGAGATGGAGAAGTTGTGACGCTTCAGTCCCACGAGATTAAGGCCGCGAAGCCTACCCCTGTCGCCTGTGATTAAGCCGTAGGGAATAACATCTTGCTCAACGCCGCTCATCCCGCCGATCATGGCATACTTACCAATGCGGCAGAACTGGTGCACGGCGGAAAGCCCTCCTACAATAGCGAAATCTCCAACCCGCACATGCCCGCCAAGAGCGGCATTGTTCGTTAAAATCACATTGTTACCGACTATGCAATCGTGGGCGATATGGCAACCTACCATAAAAAAGCCATTGTCACCGACAATGGTTTGTGATGTTTCAATAGGAGTTCCCGTGTGCATAGTAACATGCTCACGAATAATGTTGTTCTTACCGATAATAAGTTTTGCCGGCTCGTTCATAAACTTTATGTGTTGAGCAGGAGCGCCTAAAACCGTAAAAGGATAAACTTGTGTGCCTTCGCCAACGGTCGTATTTCCCATAATGGTAACATTGGATATAAGCTTTACACCTTTTTCAAGAGTAACTTCGTCTCCAATTACACAAAAAGGTCCTATTTCTACATCGTCGGCGATGTTGGCTTTCTTTGAGACGATTGCTGTTGCGTGTATATTTGAACTCATTTTATTCATCCTTTTTAGAAGTCATCACAGCGGTTATGGTGGCAGTAACCATTGTTTGGCCCTTAACCTTTGCCTCGCCGCTTATTTTATAAATGGGGTTGCGGAAATACTCTTTTTTCACAAAAAGCTCTACTGTATCCCCCGGGAAAATGGATTTTCTAAACTTTGCTTTTTCAACACCGGCAAGTACTACCAGCTTAGACTTAAAGTCTATACTGTCTTTTAGGGACCAGTATAAAAGAATACCAGCCGTTTGAGCCAGAGCTTCTATAATCAAAACTCCCGGCATTATGGGATAATCTGGAAAATGTCCCTTAAAATACCCTTCGTCCGGTTTTACTTCTTTGATGCCAACGCAACTTTCGCCTAGAACCAAATCCTTGACATCGTCAACCAACAAAAAAGGCGGGCGATGCGGTAGAGCCTCTAAAACTCCTTCTAAACCTATGTTTGTGGAAGATGTCATTGCGCTATCCTTTCTTGGTAAGTTTTTGAAGAGTAACGGTTTGCCTTAAAAAGTCCTTTACTGGAACTGCAGGATAACCCATTACCGTCTGCATAGGGGCAATATCATGCATAATGCCGGATTGCGCCGCTACTTGCGTGCCGGAACCTATTTTAATGTGATCTTTTACGCCGACCTGCCCTGCCAAAACCACAAAATCACCAAGGTTGCAACTGCCGGCAATTCCGACTTGAGAAACGATTACGCACGCTTTGCCGATAGTGTTGTTGTGTCCTATCTGGACAAGATTATCTATGATAGTGCCGTCACTGATAACCGTGTCAACCATAGCGCCTCTGTCAATACAAGTGTTAGCACCTACTTCAACAAAGTCGCCGATAATAACACTGCCGATTTGAGGAATCTTTAGATGCCCTTCGGCTGATGAGACAAAACCGAAGCCATCTTCGCCGATGCGAGCACCGGAATATATCTTTACCTGTTTGCCGATGGTGGCAAAATGCACAGAGGCACATGAGCCTATCCAAGAGCCCTCGCCTACCTTTACCTTTTCGCCAATAACAGCATTGGGGGCAATATAGCAAAAGTCACCGATTTCGGCTTCGTCACCGATAAAGGCTCCGGCCTCTATACGAACGCCCTCACCTATCTTTGCCGAAGGGCTGATAAAAGCTTTGTCCGAGATGAAAGGAACGGGCTTTTTTATAGGGTAAAGTGCTCTGATGATAAGGGCGAAAGCCTTTCTTGCGTCCTTGGCAATAAGCAAACTCACCTTATCGGAAAAGAATGGTGCAAGTTCGGCAGTGGTTACGCAAACGCCGGCTTTTATGTCTTTAATGGCGCTCTTGAGCTTCTTATCGTAGCAAGCCGTAATGTCACACGAAGTCGCGGTTTCAATGGGAGCAACCGAGGAGAAGGAAGTATCCGAAGACACTTCCCTTCCTATATCCGCCCCGGATATTTTAGCCAGTTCCTTTAAGGTAAAGGAGCTGTCTGATTTGAAAAACCGCGATTCTGTCATCGGTCAAACCTTCCTACTTTTTGGAAGCTTCGGCGTTCGGTTTTGCCATAGTTACCTTGGGAAGCTTTTTGTTCATAAGCTTAATAACTTCCTCGGTAATATCAAACTCGGGAGCAAATTGCATCATTTGCGAAGAGCCGGTAATCATGTTGGCGCCCTTCTTTTCGGCAATTTCGGCAACAGCAGGGTTTAAAGCTTCGTTTTGAATCTTTAAGCCGGCTTCCATGAATGATTTATAAATGGCTTCTTGTTTAGCTTGAACCTTTTGCTGGAACTCCATCATCTTGGTCCTGAAAGCCTCAATTTTCTTGTTCAACTCTTCCTGTGTCAAAATGGAACGCTCTTTGTTAATATCCTGTTCCATTTTTCTAAGTGAGGTCTCCTCTTTGCTTACTTCGGCTTTGAGTTCGGCAACATATTTATCGCGTTGTTTGACCAAGCCTTTATAAGCGGTGGATTCATCTTGGAGCTTTTGCATATCAACAATAGCAATGACTGCGGGAGAAAGCTTTGCTTCATCTGCTTTAGCAATGCTTGTAAAAGCCGCAAAGCCCAGGGCTACAAAGGTGCATAATAATGTTATTTTCTTCATTTCTAAAATCCTGATCCAAAGTTAATACGAAATACTTCAGTTTTATCATAGCGTTCTTTTAGTATCGCATACGCTATGTCTATATTGATGGGGCCCATCGGGGAATCCCACGATAATCCAAAGCCCACTGAAGCTCTGGGCTTGGAAGAATAGTCAATCTTATAATTGCCGGTATCGTCCGGCTTACCTGCAACGCCTACATCGCCAAAGACGCGACCCCTGATACCAAATTCATTTGGCAATCCCAAGGGGAATACCAACTCTGCCGTGCCGGTTGCAACCCAATTACCACCCAAGGCATCTCCGGATTGGTTGTCGCGCGCGCTGGCACCTCCCTGCTCAAAACCGCGCAAATCACGTCCGCCAAGGAAGTAACGCTGATCAATACGGACATCTTGTCCAAAGCCGAATATATATCCGCCGTGTGTCTTAAAGCCCAAAGTCCATTCTTCGGTAAGCGGGAAATATATTGCGCCGTATAAATCAGTGCGCAAAAATCTGTTATCGCCGCCGAGCCCCGCAACATCATTGCTTAGCGTAAGCACATAGCCACTGGTCGGACGCACGATGTTGTCGCGGCGGTCATAACTGATAGAATGGCTTACCATTGATGTGGTGGTTGTGCCTTCCTGTTCCTTTATGTAAATAGAAGCATCGGAAGCGACTTTGCGTATTTTGTCCTTACGCAAGGTATACTTCATGTTTTCGCGAAGTTCTTCATTAAACGACCATCCCAGACGCAAAGCTCCGCCGATACTGTCTTGATCATAAGAACTATACTTCTGCAAGTCTTGAGTTATGTTAAACAAATCAACACCCGCAACCAATTCGCGTCCCAAGAAATAAGGCTCGGTGAAGCTTATATCATATTCTGTCTTTTTCTGCGCAAGGGCAACATTCAAGCCAAGGTTTTGTCCGCGGCCCAAAAGATTTCGTTCTTGAATACCCGCTTGAATCAAAGCACCGTCATAGGTTGACCAGCCAACACCCAAAGAAAGCGAACCGGTGGATTTTTCCTCAACATCGACTTCAATGTTGGTTTTGTCGGGGGTGCCTTCTATCGCTTGAGGTTGGATATCGACTTTAGAGAAGAAGTCAAGGTTCTCGACGCGTTGCTTTGAACGGCGGATCTTTGCCGTGTTAAAGGCATCACCCTCGGCAACGCGGAATTCGCGGCGAATAACATCGTCTTTGGTTCTGACATTGCCATGAATGTTGATTTGATTGATATAAACACGCGATCCTTCTTTGACATCTAAAATTAAATCAACCGTCCCCTGTTCGGCGTCTTTGTTTTCAAAAATGGGCGTAACCTCAACAAAGGCGTGCCCTAAATCACCGGCGGCGTCAACTATCACATTAGTTATGGCATCAATCTTATCGGAGTTATACCAGTCGCCCGTTTTTACACCTATTTTCTCTTTCAACGCCTCGGTATCAAGTCCGAGCAAAGTCGTCTTTATGTCAAAATTGTTAATTTTATACCTTTTTCCCTCATGAAGGGTGAAAGTGATAAAAAATGCTTCTTTGTCAGGAGTGAGCTCAGCAATAGCAGAGTAAACCTCAAAATCAATGTAGCCGTTCTTTAGGTAAAAGCGGCGCAGGAGCTCTTTATCATACGCCATACGGTCAGGATCGTAAGTCGTGGTAGAGGACAGGAAGCGATACCAAGCGTCCTCTTTTGTCATAATGGCTTCGGCTAATTTAGAATCCGATAACTCATTGTTGCCTATAAATAAAATCTTGCGAACATAGGTGGTCGGCCCCTCGTTAATCTCATAGACAACATCAACACGGTTTTGGTCGCGCTCAATTATCTTGGGTTCAATGGAGACGGCAAAGCGACCACTGCGACGGTATACCTCAAGCATCCTTTGCACATCGCTTTGAGCTTTGGCTTTGGTGTAGATAACACGAGGTTTAAGTTGAACTTCGTCCAAAAGTTGGGCATCTTCAAGCCTTTGATTACCTTCAAAGTAAAGGCGGTTTACAATAGGATTTTCCTTTACCTTTACAACCAAGACCGTGCCGTCTTTGGAAAGTCGAACATCGGCGAACATGCCCGTTGCGAAAAGATTCTTTAAGGCGCGGTTCATTGTGGCTTCGGATAAGTCATCACCTTCAAACACGCGCATATAGGAAACGATGGTTTCGCTTTCAATGCGCTCATTCCCCTCGGTGCGGATTTGCGACACCTTAGCATCGGAATCGGAAGCGGCTGCAAAAGAAGCCGCTTCGCCAATAATTAAAAGCGAAAACGCAAGCAACAAAGTATAGAAAACATTCTTTAGCAATCGTTTATCCTATGAGCCGGTTAAAAATCCTTGGAATATCGTTCCAAAGCGTCAGTAACAACAAACCAATGAGCAAAATCATACCAAAGGTCAGAGCCTTTTCCAAGATTTTTTCACTCAAGGGTTTGCGCCTTATCCCTTCTATTACATACACCACTATTTGTCCACCATCCAACAAGGGAATGGGAAAAAGATTTATAAGCCCTATGCCAATGGATATTTGCACCAAGAACAGCAAAAAGCTTAAAGTTCCGCCTTTTACCGCATCACCCGATGCCTCGGCAATACCAAGGGGACCGCGCATTTCATCGGGTGAGCGAGCACTTAAAAATACTTGCTTTAGGTAAATCATAGTATCGGCAGTCATAGTCCAAGCTAACTTTGCAGATTCGCATAAAGCGGGGAAAAGGCTCATACTTTCAACATCGCCCTCGGCTATAGTCTTTGAAGATATACCTAAAATGCGGTTGGAAGCGTCGTTTGCAAGAACTGCCTTTACTTCCAAAGTCTTATTATCTCTTTGGACAGTAAGCAAAATCTCATTAGAAGGGGCAAGAACTATCCAGCGTTTTATGTCCGAAAACTCTTTAATAGCGTTACCGTCAATGTTCACAATCCTATCACCGGCAAGAAGTCCGGCAGCGGCGGCGGGTGTCCCCTCTTTCACCGAACCGACGACGGGAGGAATCCTAATCTGACCGTAAACCATGAAAATACCTGCCATAAGCAAAATGGCAAAGATGTAATTTGTGGCCGGACCGGCAAAGATTATAGATATCTTCTTCCATACAGGCTGAAAGGGAAAGGCGACTTTTTTTTCTTCGTCGGATAATTCCTTAATGTTCTTGTCGGATTTTGCACTGGTGGCATCGGCGTCACCGAACATCTGAACAAAGCCGCCCAGAGGAATAGCGCGAAGGCACCAGTTAGTCCCCTTTTTATCCTTTCTTGAGTAAAGTTTTTTACCAAAGCCGATTGAAAATTCAAGCACACGAACGCCGCAAAGGCGGGCAACTAAAAAATGTCCCATCTCGTGAACGAATACTACAATCGACAGAACGATTAAAAAGGCTAATGTGTATTCGGTAAAGGTAAGTAAATCTTGCATTTTTTATTTATAGTCCTTGTTAATGATTTCCTTGGTTTTAATTCTGGTTTCGGCATCAAGCGCAATAGCGTCGGCAATAGTTGTCATCTTTCCCAAAGAGGTACTTTCTAGCACCTTTGAAACAGTATTGGCAATGGCTAAAAAGGGTATCCTTTTTGCCAAGAAAGCGGCAACGGCGACTTCATTGGCAGCGTTCAAAACATTGGTGGCGAAGGATCCCTTTGCCAATGCTGACTTAGCCAGTCTTAAGCTTGGAAAGCGTGCTTCGTCCGGCGGAAAGAAGGAAAGCGTGCCGATCTCGGCTAAATCAAGTTGCCTTACGCCCGAAGGAATCCTATTCGGGAAGCCGAGCGCGTAAGATATGGGCGTGCGCATATCGGGGTTCCCGAGTTGCGCCAGTATCGAACCGTCAATATAAGAAACGGCGCTGTGAATTATGGATTGCGGGTGGACGACAACTTTTATTTTTTCCAAAGGCAAGCCAAAAAGATGATAGGCTTCGATAATCTCAAGCCCTTTATTCATCATGGTTGCGGAATCGACGGATATCTTTGCCCCCATACTCCAGTTGGGGTGAGACACTGCCTGTTCGGGAGTAACTTTTGCCATAAAATCCAAATCTTTATCCCTAAAAGGTCCGCCCGAAGCGGTAAGAACAAGGCCGGCAACATGACCTTTATCCCTTTGACTTTCGTTTAAGCACTGAAAAATGGCGCTATGTTCGGAGTCAACCGGGAGAAGGGTTGTGCCAGTGTCCTTTATCATTTGCATGACGATTTCGCCGGCGCATACCAGCGTTTCTTTATTAGCCAGCGCCAGAGTCTTACCCCTTTTTATAACTTCGGCGGTGGGCTCAAGACCGGCGGCCCCCACGATAGAGGACATTACAATGTCAGCATCCATAGCGGCGGCTTCCAACACGGCCATTTTACCGGCGGCGACTTTTATATTTGTGTCGGCAAGGTTTTCTTTTAATTCATTATACTTTGTTTCATCGGCAACGACTGCCAGCTTTGCGCCCAAGTCTTTGGACTGCTCTGCCAGAAGTGAGGTATTGGAGCCCGCGACTAACGCACTAACAGTGAACTTATCCCGATTTTCCTTTATTACGGATACGGTACTTTTGCCTATGGAACCGGTGGATCCTAAAATACTTATACTTTTCATTGTTGGCAAGCTCCGCAAGCAATGATGCTGAAAATAGTAACAACAATAATAACAAGCATAAGGCTATCTACTCTGTCAAACATGCCTCCATGACCGGGAATAATATTACCAGAGTCCTTGACCCCTACTACTCTTTTTATTTTGGATTCCAGTAAGTCACCGAAAACCGCAAAGACGGAAATGACCGAGCCGAAAAGAATCAAGTCGGGAATAGCGCCAAGATTAAACAATGTGCCAAAAAGCACCGCTATCAAAATAGCAAAAATCAATCCACCGAAGAAACCCGACCATGTCTTTTTAGGGCTGATGCTGGGGCAAAGTGCCGGCCCCCTTAGCGGCAAGCCGACAATCATGCCCCCAACATCAGTGGCAAAAACTACTAAAATAAGCCAGAACACGAACAAGGTGCCAAAAGTATTAAGAATGAAAACTGCCGAAACGGCAAAGGCGGTTATATAAAAAATGCCAAAGGTCCTTAACAAGGGGTGGGGGTCCATACTTTTTTTGGACTTGGCATATGCGAGCAAAGATACTGCCGCCACAATGCCTGCAAAAAGTATTGCCGTTTGCCCCGATTCAACCATCAACATGGCGGCGGTGGCAACGACAGCACTGATAAGCGCAAACGGAGTGAGCTTATTTGTAAGCATTTTATCCCACTCCCACGAGAGCAGAACTATTACCACTCCAAGCAGAATCTGGAACCAGGGATAAGCGAACCAAATGGCAAGACCAACCAAAGGAAGAAGTATCAATGATGAGATGATGCGTTGTTTCATTTGTTTTTAATCCTCTATCTTGCCAAAGCGTCTTTTGCGGTTTTGGAACTCGTTTATGGCAAAATCCAAGTCCTTTGCGGAAAAATCCGGCCACAGAGTGTCAACAAAAACCATTTCCGTGTATGCCAATTGCCAAAGCAAAAAGTTGCTGATTCTTTGTTCGCCGCTCGTCCTTATTAACAAGTCGGGATAAGGTGCGGGATAGGTTAAAAGCTTGGAGGCAAAGGTTTCCTCGTTAATGGCGTCGGGAGTTAGCCTGCCCTCTTTAACCTCGGTAGCAAGCGCCCTTGCGGCAGTAACTATTTCATCTTTGCCGCCGTAGCTTAGGGCAATGTTTAGCGTAAGTCCCTGTTTATCTTTGGTTAAAGTTTCAATGTCACGGATAAGGTCCCTTATGTCGGCATCAAGGCGAAATAAATCACCTATAAAGCGATAGCGGACTTCGTTTTTTTGCGCTGTCTTTAATTCGCTTTTTAAGTATTTACGCAAAAGGTTCATTAAAGTTTTAACTTCGCTTTCGGGGCGAAGCCAATTTTCCGAAGAAAAAGCATAAATGGTTATATATTCTATGCCAAGTTTGCCCGCGTATTTTATGAACTCTTGCAAAGACTTTACACCGGCCTCGTGTCCTTTGCTTCGCGGAAGGCCTTTGGATTTTGCCCATCTGCCGTTGCCGTCCATAATAACGGCGATGTGGCTCGGAATGATGTTTGAAGCAGGCTTTCCCATCTAGACTTGTTTTATTTCCTGTTCTTTGCTTTTTAAGTGCTCGTCAATCTTGGCGATCATGGCGTCCGTTATTTTTTGGATAACTTCTTCGTATTCGTGCTTTTCGTCCTCGGATATTTCGCTACGCTTTTCCATTTCCTTTATTTCATCCATACCATCGCGGCGAATGTTGCGGATAGATATTTTGGATTCCTCGGCATACTTTCCGGCAATGCGAACAAGTTCAATGCGGCGCTCCTCGGACAAAGGAGGAATAGGAATACGAATAAGATTGCCATCGCTCATAGGGTTTAAACCAAGAGCGGATTCCCTTATTGCCTTTTCAACATTTTTAGCCAGACCCTTGTCCCAAACCGAGACGGAAAGCATGCGAGATTCGGGAACACTGACATTGCCGACTTGGTTTAAAGGAACGGTTGAACCGTAGGCCTCGACAAAGATATTATCAAGCAAGGCGGTGGTCGCCCTGCCCGTTCTAAGCCCCGTGAACGAGCGCCCTAAGGCGTCTAGAGTCTTTTCCATACGAGCGGTAATGTTTGCTTTTAATTCGTTTATATCCATAGAATTGCTCCTTAATTATCTTTTTTGCCGACGACGGTAAACTTGCCAAGACCTCTTACCGCCTTTTGTAAGGCATCCTCATCATGTTGGGAAAAGACTATAATCGGAAGGTTGTTATCACGAGCCAAGGCAATCGACGAGGCGTCCATAACCGAAAGATTTTTGGTAATGACATCTTCATAGCTGATTTTGTCATAGCGCCTTGCTCCTTTGGTTTTGTTGGGATCAGAATCGTAAATGCCGTCGACTTGCGTTGCTTTCATAATAACATCACAATTCATCTCAATCGCACGAAGGGTGGCTGCGGTATCCGTAGTGAAAAAAGGATTGCCCGTGCCTGCCGCGAATATAACAATTCGCCCTTTTTCCAAGTGGCGAACCGCGCGGCGACGAATATAGGATTCACAAACGGTAGGCATGGGAATAGCCGACATGACCCGCGTCTGCAAGCCTTGTTTGTTTTCCAAAGCGTCTTGTAATGAAAGAGCATTCATTACGGTTGCAAGCATTCCCATGTAATCCGCACTGGTCCTGTCCATGCCGGCAGCAGCACCGGCAATACCACGAAAGATATTGCCGCCACCAATAACCACACAGACCTCCACCCCTTGCAAAGCCAAATCTTTTAAGTCCTTGGCGAGCTCGTTAACGGCGACGGCGTCCATACCAAACTCTTTGCTGCCCATAAGGCTTTCACCGGACAACTTTAAAAGTATGCGTTTGTAAATAGGCTTCTCGGTCATTGGCAGTTCTCCTTTGGTTTTAAGCAGTTATACTACTTATTTAGTTGGGCTGCAACCTCAGCGGCGAAATCAGTTTCCTCTTTTTCAATACCCTCGCCAAGACCAAAGCGAACAAAGCCCGTAATCTTTACATCAGAGCCAAGCTCTTTGGCGAAGTCGGCAACGGCATCTTTGACCTTTTTGTCGGGATCCATAACAAAAGCCTGTTCAAGCAGAACAACTTCCTCATAGAACTTGCGGAGTCTGCCTTCAACCATCTTTTCAATAATAGCTTCGGGCTTACCGGAAGCTTTGGCCTGCTCGGCGATGATACCTTTTTCGCGTTCCAACTCGTGAGCGTCAACGCCCGATATATCCAAAGACATAGGGTTTGTAGCTGCAACATGCATTGCGATTTGTTTACCCAAGGCCTCCAATTTATCGGCAGGAGCATCGGATTCAAGGGCCACCAAAACGCCGATTTTACCTTTGCCCGGAGTAACTGCGCCGTGAACATAGGAAACAACAGCGCCCTTGTCTGCTTTCAAGCTTGCGCTACGGCGAAGGGAAAGGTTTTCGCCTATTTTAGCGACCAAGTCCGTAAGCTTTTCGGCGACGCTTTTATCGCCTGCCTTGTGATTCTTTACAGCCTCAATGTCGCCATCTTCATCAAGGGCGATTTGCATTGCTTCATCAACAAAGGCTTGAAAATCATCGTTACGAGCAACAAAATCCGTTTCCGAGTTCACTTCAATGACTACGCCTTTGCCGTCTTTGGCCGTAGCAGCGACCAGACCCTGTGATGCGGTGCGGCCAGCCTTTTTAGCGGCGGCGGAAAGGCCTTTTTTACGAAGCCAGTCAATAGCGTTTTCCATATCTCCGGCGGCTTCGGTGAGCGCCTTTTTACAATCGAGCATACCTGCGCCCGTTTTTTCGCGTAATTCTTTAACTAATGATGCGGTAATTTCAGCCATTTTATTCTCCTTTAGATTTTAAAAAAGCGACGGAAAAATATAAAATAAAATCCGTCGCCTTGTTATTTATTGTTTGTTATGAGCGACTATTCAGCAGGGGTTTGAGCCTCGTCCGCAGCGGCCTCTTCCACTTTGGCAGGAGCTTTCTCCTCAGTCGCAACTTCCTCAGTCACAACCTCTTCGGTCACAACTTCGGCAGCGCCCAAGTCAACGCCGGAAGCCTTTAACTCCTCGTTAATGCCGTCAAGAATTGCACCGCTTATCAAGTCGCAATAAAGATTGATAGCGCGGACAGCGTCATCGTTGCCGGGAACGGGGTAATCAATGCCGTCGGGGTTAACATTAGTATCGCAAATCGCAATTACGGGAATACCAAGCTTTGCAGCTTCGGTTAAAGCAAGTTCCTCTTTGGCAACATCAATGATGAAAACCAAGTCGGGACGACGCCCCATATTTTTGATGCCGCCCAAAGAACGATCCAGCTTTTCCTTTTCGCGAGCGATATTAAGGCGCTCTTTCTTGGTAAGACTTTCATATTCTCCCGAAGCTTCCTTGGCCTCAATTTCTTTTAAACGCTTAATGGATACCGAAATGGTTTTCCAGTTGGTAAGAGTGCCGCCAAGCCAGCGGTGATTTACAAAGTATTGGCCGCAACGCTCGGACGCTTCCTTAATCGGAAGTTGCGCGGCGCGCTTTGTGCCGACAAACAGGATCTTGCCGCCCTTTGCCGCAACATCGCGAGCGACTTGCATAGCTTCAAAAAGCATAGGGACGGTTTGTTGTAAGTCAATAATGTGGACACCGTCACGAGTACCAAAGATATACTTACCCATCTTGGGGTTCCATCTGCGAGTGTTGTGTCCGAAGTGAACGCCGGATTCAATAAGTTGGCGCATAGTAAATGTTGGAAGAGACATAATTTTTCCTTTCTTTTCCAGTTGAACCTCTGCAAAGCAAGAACCAAAACTTGGCACCGGAACGATTTTAGGACTGATTTAAGCCCAAAAAGCGCATAACGCCTTGCATGTGAATTAAAAACGGAGGTTCTTTTATACCCCTTTTATGGAAAATGCAAGTGTTTTTATGCGAGCCAACCAAAAATGTGATTTTTATCGCTTTAATTTGAATCGGTTAAGTGAATCGCTTTATCTTTTGATTCAAGATTCGTTGCTACAGCATAAAGGTTAAGCGAAGCGAAAAGACTGTTGCCGTGTCTTGTTTGCTGTCAAGCGCGGGGTTGATGTAGAACTGAACATCGGGGGTGACTTGCATATATTCGGTTATGCCCCAATTCCAAAAGCCCTCTATCACCGTTTCCGTTTTGCGAACCTTGGTGCCGAAGTTGGCAGAGACGACATTGTCGTTAATCTCATTAAAGGCGACGGCAAGGCCTATTTGGTCAAGCGGGTTGCGCTTTAAGGGGTTGTTCATCACTCCGCCTAACACAATAGAGCTGGAAATCGGCATAATGTCGCCGGTAGCGGTGTTAAATCTGCCGAAAACTCCCCAAGTATCGTTGATGTTTTGGGTAAAGTTGAAAGACCACCCTTCAGAATTATCAGGTTGCAGCCTGACCGAAGGCTGATTGTAATACAAAAGAGTGAACTGGCTGGAGCCCAAGCCTTCTATCTTCGGCGACCACGAAATGTAGCCAAAGCCTGTCCAATCGCCTTTGTTTAAGTCCCTTGTGCTAATTCTTGAACCCGAAATGTTATTAGCGTCTTGAAGTCCAGCGGAAATGGAAATGGTAGGAGTGGGATTCCAAGTGACATAAGCGCCAAGGCTTGCCAGCGGATAAGTTGATGAAGCATTTTGCGAAAGAGCCATGTTTATAAAGCTTGTTTGCTGATTGCTGCCGTATTGACCGCCGTCAAAAAGCCACAAAGGGAATTGCCCTACCGTCACTCCGAACATATTGTTTGCAAAGGTTTGGGTATAGGTTAATTGAGAAAAGGTGTTCTCGTTTATTGAATTATCGTTAACCTGGTTAGCTATATTTATGTTATTGCTTAAATAGTTACCATTTGCCTTCGACCAGTATTGCACCGCGCTGTAACCGAAATTGATTGAGCCTGAGCCGTATTTATCGCTATCAAAGATGTTCCAGGTAATGTTAGGATTGTAAATAGTTTGGAATATGCTCTTTCCTCCGTCGGGAGTGCCTGTTTGCATCAAAAAGGAAGCATAGAAAGAATAAGTGATGTCCGTTTTCTCTTGAAACCAGTTTTTGAATTTTGTGTATTCGGTTACGGGATTAAAGCCCTCGGCGTTAGCTAATGATGGAATAAGAGCTAATGTAGCGGCTAGGGCAAAAGCGGTTTTACGCATAGATAATTCTCCTTAATAATATGCCTGCATTCAGCTTTATAGATTTTAGGCGAGTTTTTAAGATATACTTTAGGATAGTCTTAAAAATTGGCGGAGAGACCGGGAATCGAACCCGGGGAACCGAAACCGGTTCACAGATTAGCAATCTGCTGCATTACCGCTCTGCCACCTCTCCGCGTAGGGATACTCTTATATATTTGCGCCAAAGCAAAGTCAACTGATTTCAATTTTGTTTTTATTAAGACCTATGTGTAATTCTTAACCAAGCTTCTTTTTCAGCATTTCGTTCAAAATGCCGGGATTGGCCTTGCCTTTGGTCGCGGCCATTACCTGACCTACGAACCAACCGAGGAGTTTATCCTTACCGCCTTTATACTCGGACACTTTATCGGGATTAGCGGCAATGACCTTGTCAATCTCGGCCTCAATTGCTCCGGTATCACTTACTTGTTTCAGCCCCTGTTCTTCAACGATAACCTCCGGAGACTTTTTGGTTTTAGCCATAATCGCAAACACATCTTTCGCAATCTTGCCGGAAATGGTGTTGTTGCCGATTAAGCTAACCAACTTGCCGAGATTTTCCGCAGATATCGGGCTTTCAGTAATGTCTTTGCCTTCGCTGTTCAAAAGTGCGAACAAGTCACCTAAAATCCAATTTGCAACCTTTTTAGCATCATTGCCCTTGGCAGCGGTTTCAAAATATTCCGCCACTTCTTTTTCGGAGACAAGTTGTCTTGCGTCATATTCCGTAAGTTTGTATTCGTCTATAAACCTTTGCTTCTTGGCGTCGGGGAGCTCGGGCATAGTATCCCTAATCCTGGCGACCATATCATCGGCAAGCACTAAAGTTACCAAATCAGGATCGGGGAAGTAGCGGTAATCTATCGCAAACTCTTTGCTGCGCATGGCCCTTGTTTCCAGCTTGTCGCTATCAAAAAGGCGGGTTTCCTGAGTTACGGGTTCACCGGATTCATAAGCATCAATTTGGCGTCTTGCCTCAACTTCCACCGCTTCCTTTACAAAGCGGATAGAGTTGACATTCTTTACCTCTACCCTTGTGCCGAAGCCATCACCGGGACGGTTTACCGATACATTAACATCGCAACGCATTGAGCCTTCGTCCATGTTGCCGTCGCAAGTGCCGAGATAGCGCACAATGGCACGAAGTTTGCGAACGAAGTTGCCTGCGTCTTCGGGAGATTCCATTTCGGGCTTAGTCACAATTTCCATAAGCGTGACACCTGCCCTATTAAGGTCAATAAAGGTTTTGCCTTTTACTTGTCCGTGTATGGATTTACCGGCATCCTGCTCTATATGGATACGCTCAATACCGATTTTCTTTACTTCACCGTTTTCGCGGGTTACTTCCAACCAGCCATCAGTGACGATGGGGTGGAAGAATTGACTTATCTGATAGCCCGTGGGCAAGTCGGCATAAAAGTAATTCTTGCGATCAAAGGCAGAATACTTATTTATTTTGCCGTTAATTCCTAAGCCCGTCCGCACCGTCTGCTCAACGGCGTATTGGTTAATGACGGGGAGCATACCGGGATAGCCTGCGTCTATGGTGGAAACGGAACAATTCTGGCTATCGCCAAAGACCGCCGAAGCACCACTGAACAACTTTGATTTCGTGATGACTTGGCAGTGCACTTCCAAGCCGACAACAACTTCCCAAGCTCCCGTTCTTCCTTCAATAGTGTATCTTGCCATTTTTTTATCCTCTCACCCTATGGGGTTGTTTTGTAAAGTTTGCGGCTTTTTCAATTATACTTGCGACTTGGAATACTTGTTCCTCGGCGAAAGGCTTCCCTATGATTTGTAATCCCAAAGGCAAACCGTCGGAAGATATCGCCGAAGGCACAACCATTGCAGGTAAACCTGCCAATGAAGCGGGGCAAACAAAGGCATCGTTCAAGAATACCGTGATAGGATCTTGATTCTTCATCTCCTCGGCACTGACAGCCGTGGAAGGAGCTGCTGGAGTAAGCAAGAAATCCACCTTTTTGAAAGCATCATCAAAGTCTTTCACTATCAAGCGACGGACCTTTTGTGCTTTTAGGAAGTAGTCATTATAGCGGCTTTCGCCCAAAATATATGTGCCGATGAGTATGCGGCGTCTGGGTTCGTTGCCGAAACCTTCCATACGAGTGTTGGCGTAAACTTCGTCCAGTGTCTTGCCGTCTTTTCTTAAGCCAAACCTGATGCCGTCGTATCTTGCTAAATTTGACGAGCATTCGGCGGAAGCGATTACATGGTAAGTCGTAAGAGCGTATTCCGTATGAGGTAAAGATACTTCCACGACCTCTGCCCCTGCGTCTTTAAGCCAGCGAATGCCCTCGTCCCACATCTTTATGACATCGGGGTTGATGCCGCTGGGGCGATATTCTTTCGGTATGCCAACCACCTTACCTTTTAAGTCACCGCCCAGGGCTTTGCGGTAGTTAGGGACAGCTAATTGTGCCGAGGTTGAATCTTTGTCATCAAAGCCCGCCATAACTTCCATAAGAAGCGCGGTATCTTCTACCGTTCTTGCCATCGGTCCGGCTTGGTCGAGCGAAGAAGCAAAGGCTATAATGCCGTAGCGAGAGCAACGCCCGTAGGTTGGCTTCAAGCCGACAATACCGCAGAACGAGGCAGGTTGGCGGATTGATCCTCCCGTATCGGTTCCCGTGGCACACATACACAAACCTGCGGAAACAGCCGCAGCAGAACCGCCCGATGAACCACCGGGGACAAGGACGGTCTTATTGTCGCCCGTTCTTTTCCAAGGGTTTTCCGTGCAACCATAGTAGCCTGTGATAGTTCCCGAACCCATGGCGAATTCGTCAAGGTTGGTTTTGCCCATTAAAACACCGCCGGCGTTCCAAATCTTTTCGGAAACAGTGGATTCATAAAAAGGCACAAAGCCGTCCAAAATATGTGAGGCGGCAGTGGTAAGCACGCCTTTTGTGCAATATAAATCCTTCATACCTACGGGAATACCTTCCAAAAGTCCCGCTTTTTTGTTTTTGATTCTCTCGTCCGACTTTTTTGCCATCTCAAGAGCAAGGTCTGGAGTTTCGGTAATATAGGCGTTTAAGTGTTTTGCCTTTTCCATTTCCTTTATATGAGCTTCGGCAAGTTCCGTTGCGGTAAACTCACCTTCATCAAGTGCCTTTCTTGCTTCGGCAATCGTTAAATCAACTAAATCTGTCATTTATTTTACTCCACCACCTGAGGTACTTCGTAATAGCCGTCTTCATTCTCTGTCGCTAGGGACATCAATTCATCGCGGATGCCGCCTTCGGTTACTTTGTCGTCCCTGTAGATAAGGGGCATATCTTTATCCAAAACCGAAGTTAAAGGCTCGACAAACTCGGTATCAACTTCCTTTAAATGCTCCGCCCACTGGCAAAGGCTTTCAAGTTCTTTTGCCACTTTTTCCAAATCACTGTCAGGGACTTTTAATCTTGCGAGGTAGGCAACTTGTTTCACCGTATTTATATCAACCGGCATTTTTTTCTCCTATACAAAAAAAGATTTGCGTGCGAAACTATCACTAACTGTGGATTTTAGCAATAGATAAAAGACTATGGATATCGGAGAGTTTCAAAAATTATTGGTTAAAGGCAAGACGGTTTTAGGACTGGATATCGGATCTAAGACCATAGGTGTTGCCGTAAGCGATGCGGGGCTTATGATTGCAAGTCCGCTTAAAACCATATTCCGCACCTCTTTTAATAACGATATGGCGGAGTTAAAAGGCTTTATCGCTTCCCGAGATGTGTGTGCTTTGGTGGCGGGGCTACCTTTGGAAATGAGCGGCAAGGAAGGTGAACGCGCCACGATTACAAGGGGAATCGGCGACAGAATAGCCGAAGCCGTCGGACTTCCCATTTTTTATTGGGACGAGCGGTTTTCATCGGTGGCAGTGGAAAGAATTATGATAGAGCAAGCCGACCTTTCCCGCAAAAAACGAAGGAATGCCATTGATCGCAGTGCCGCAGCTTATATCTTACAAGGATTTTTGGATGCTTTGCCAAAATAAAATTATCCTTGACATTTGTAGGGATTTTGCTATAATAGCGTCAGTATTCTTAGCAACTGACCCTTTGGGCAGTAAATCCTGTGGCCACCTTGGGTGGTCATAGTTGTATCCGAGGTCTTTTTATGGGCAAGATTTGTTATGTAGACGAAGCCGGCGATTTGGGATCACTCCCCCTTGACATCAAAAGGAAAGGTAATAATCAGCCGGTTTTTGTAATTGGCGGGCTGTTTATAGACACAGATAGGCTTTACGGGATAACTCAAGATTTCATTCATCTTAAGCAACGGTTTTTCCCCTCGCTTTGTCCTAAATCCATGAAGTATTTGGATAGAGTTTTGCCCGAGATAAAAGGGGCAGATGTTCGCAAAAATGCTTTGCGCGGAGTGCATCAGCAAAGGCGGCATGCCATCGGCTTTATGGATAAAATTATGGATTTGTTCGAGCGCTATGAAGTGCAAATTGTCGCCAGAATATGGGTGAAAGTGCCGGGCAAAGCTTTTAACGGCAACGGGGTTTATTCTTCGTCAATTCAAAGCATTTATGAATACTTTAACCATTATTTGGAAGAGAACCAAGATGTCGGTTTTTGCATTATGGACAGTCGCGATCAGATTAAGAACATTATGGTGTCGCACTCTATTTTCACTCAAAAGTTCAGGATACTTGACCCGGCCTATAAAAATATCCCGGAGCTGCCTTGCTTCTCGCACTCCAACAACCATGTAGGATTGCAACTTTGTGATATACTCTGCTCGGCGTTCCTGTTTCCGATTGCCTCATACACTTATTGCAATGATGTCGTGCATAATGTGCATGTAAGTGCGAATGCTCCATATATTAGGGAAAGATTTGGGCAAAGGCTTAAAAAGTTGCAACATCGCTATACCAACCTTGATGATTGTTATATGGGCGGGCTGGTAGTTTCGGACCCTGTCGGAAAGCGGTCATCGTCACTTATGTTCGCATAATTTTAACTCTTTGAATCGCTTAGCAAGTTAAGTTGATATTCTGATTCAAGTTTCTTATAATGGCTTTATGAGGCCTGCTGTTTTATATTCTTTATTTGCCCCCATTACTTCCGTTACCGGAATCGGGGAGAAGTATGCTAAGAGTTACCAAAATCTTGGTATTGCCAAGGTAGCGGATTTGCTTTGGCATTTACCCGTCGGGATTATAGACAGGAGTAATAAAACAACCGTTGCAGAAGCTAAAAACGGTGAAATTGCCACTCTTCACCTTGAAGTTGATGACATAGTCCTGCCCAGAAGCCGCAGGTCGCCCACGCGGGTAGTTTGCCATGACGAAACGGGGGATATTGTCTTGGTGTTCTTTAAGGTTTTTAAAGGATTTTTGGAGAAGTATCTGCCGATTGGGGCAAAAAGGATTGTTTCCGGTCGAGTGGACTTTGCAAACTATGGCATGCAAATGGCGCACCCTGATTATATTGTGGCAAACGAAAGCGAAATGCCTTTATTTGAAACCGTTTATCCTTTGACCGCCGGCATTTCTTTAAAAATGATGGAGAAAAGTGTTAAAGGAGCTTTGGCAATGCTTAAGCCCTTGCCTGAATGGCTTGATGCCGAGTTTAAGAAAAAGCAAGGCTTCCCCGATTGGATTGACGCCGTGAACTTGGTTCATAATCCCAAAACCATGGCTGATATTAATAGTGCGAATCCCGCGCGGCGAAGATTGGCTTATGATGAATTGCTGTCCGGACAACTTGCCCTTGCTCTTTTGCGAGCAAAAAAGAAAAAACTTTCGGGGTATGAGATTAAAGGTGATGGGAAAATAAGGCGTAAAGTTTTTGCCAGCCTGCCCTTTAAACTTACCGACGCGCAAGTGCGAGTTCTAAAGGAAATCGGAACGGATATGGCAAGAAGTTCACCTATGTATCGCCTTATCCAGGGTGATGTCGGAAGCGGAAAGACGGTGATTGCCTTTTTTGCCCTGCTTAATGCGGTCGAGTGCGGTTTACAAGGTGCGTTTATGGTGCCTACCGAGATTTTAGCGCGGCAACACTATAATAAACTTAAGCCCTTAGCCGATATGGCCGGTGTTAATATCTGCCTTTTAACCGGTAAAGATAAGCCTTCGCAAAAAAAGGATAATCTGGGCGCAATTAAAGACGGAACCATGGATATAGTTATCGGCACTCATTCTCTTATTCAAGAAGGAGTCGTGTTTAATCGCTTGGGATTGGCGGTAATTGACGAGCAGCATCGCTTTGGCGTGCATCAACGCCTTGACCTTAAGGCAAAGGGGGCGGCTCCCGATATGCTGGTTATGACAGCCACCCCTATTCCCAGAACGCTGGCTCTTACTTTGTATGGAGATATGGATATATCCGTCGTTGATGAAAAGCCAAAGGGACGAGCGCCTGTTAAAACGGTAGCCTTGCCCTTATCTAAGCTCGACGAAGTTATATTGGCGATAAAAAGAGCTGTTGCGACGGGAACAAAGATTTACTGGATTTGTCCGCTGGTTGAAGAAAGCGAAGCTTTGGACATTGCGGCGGCTAAACAGCGCTTTAAAGAGCTCTCGGCCCTATTCCCAAAGCAAGTAGGGTTGGTGCACGGTAAAATGGATGCTGCCGAAAAAGATAAGGTTATGGCCGAGTTCGCCGATGAGAACTCACCCTTATCCATACTGGTGGCGACGACCGTGGTAGAGGTAGGGGTTGATGTGCCCATTGCTTCGGTTATGGTGATTGAGCATGCGGAAAGGTTCGGGTTGGCCCAGTTACACCAGTTACGCGGGCGAATTGGTAGGGGGAGCAAGGAGTCTTCCTGCGTCCTTATGTATGGAGAGAATCTTACCACCTCAGCAAAGGCGCGCCTTGATATTATGCGCAAAACTGATGATGGCTTTGAGATAGCCGAGGAAGATTTGCGCCTTCGCGGATTTGGTGAGGTGCTTGGCACAAAGCAAAGCGGCTTTCCCGAGTTTAAGCTGGCAAATATGGCGACGGATTTGGATCTTATTCATACCGCGGCAAAAGATGCGCAGATGATAGTTGAAACCAATCCTTCCCTAAAGGGGGACAGAGGAGAGGCTCTCCGCGTTTTACTTTACCTTTTTGAGCAAGATAAAAATGTAAAGCTGATGAGAGGTTAGCTATTTTTTGACATTCTTTAGGGCTTTTTTCGCGGCAGCTTTGGCTGTTGCCTCTGCCCTTAATAACGCCTTTGCTTCCTTGTCGGTGGGCGTGACGATACCAACAGAGATGACATACTTTAATCCGTCCTCGACCGAAATATCAAGCTTGTGCACATCCTCGTTCGGAACGAAGAGCAAAAATCCCGAAGTGGGGTTCGGAGTCGTCGGGACATAAACGCTGGTCATGTTGCTTTGGTGAGCAATATCTTTGATACCGGGGGTGGGCGCACCTGTTATAAAGGCAATCGTCCATAATCCTTTTCTCGGATATTCTATAAGCACAACTTCCCTAAAAGAGGGTTTTGACGAACCGGAAAAGAAAGTTTCAAAAATCTGTTTTAATGCGTTGTAAATGCTGGAAATAATGGGGGTTGAGGCAAGGATTTTCTCCCATACTTTGATGAAAAAGCCACCCACCAAGCCCGTAGCAAACCAACCTACAACTACAAAAAAGACGAAAAGGATTACAAGCCCTATGCCGGGAATGCCGTAAGGTAAATAGGCCTCGGGGTTATATTTTGCGGGTAAAAGGTTAACTACATTGCTGTCGATGTAAGAAATGAAAATAACCGCAAGGTAAATGGTAATAGCCGCAGGGGCGGTCACCAAAATACCCGTAAAAAAGTAATTCCTTATGCGCCTTGCCATATTTATTTTGCCGGGAGCGTCTTGTTTAATTTCTTCTTCTGCCATAATCTTGACCTTATGATTCAACTTGTTTTGTTATGAGTATATGAGGACACGCTAAAAATGCAAGACATTCAAAAGTTAAAAGAAATACTTTCTGCTCTAAGAGATCCTCAAACGGGCTGTCCTTGGGACAGGGTGCAGACCTTTGCTTCCATTGCTCCCAATACGGTTGAGGAAGCCTATGAAGTGCTGGAAGCAATTGAGGATAATGATTATGAGCATATAAAGGAAGAAATCGGCGATTTGCTGCTACATGTTTTGTTTTACTCGGATATGGCAAAGGAGGCAGGCAAGTTTAACTTTGATGATGTAGTTGATGCTTTATGCTCCAAGCTTATATCACGCCACCCGCATGTCTTCGGTGATGCAAAAGCAAATGACGCGGCGGAAGCTCTTGCTTCGTGGGAAAGCGTAAAGGCCAAAGAAAGAACCACAAAGAAAAAGCAAATGGGTGCTTTGGACGGCATAGCCGTTACCCTGCCCTCATCAACCAGAGCTTTTAAAATGCAAAAGCGTGCGGCGAGAGTCGGGTTTGATGTGGACGGCAAAAAAGCCTTGTCCTTATTAAAGCGCAAAATTAAAGCAGTGCAAAATGCCTCGCCCAAAGATGAAGAAAACGCTCTGGGTAGTTTACTCTTTTCCGCTATCAATGTGGCGCGCAAGATGAAGGTTGATCCGGATACGGCCCTTCGCAAATACAATCGCAAGTTTGAAGCACGGTTCGCAAACATGGAAAAGATAGCGGCGGCAAAAGGTAAAAGCGTCAAAGATCTTAGCAAAACCGAACTTTCCAGGATTTGGAAGGAAGCAAAGTCTTGCTAGTTATAAGCGGGATTTTAGTCCGTATGCCTTACTTTGTCCTTTGTCCGTGCCGATAGTGCGTCCTAATTTAAGAATTGTTGCCTTGATATCCGCTAAAGGAGTGCGCGACTTATTCGGGTAAAGAGCATAGTTTTTGCTTAAATCCGCCAGCGTGATGTTTGGCATTATGACATTTGCGCCACTTTGCAAAGCTTTGGTCCTGCCCCCTTCTTCCAAGGTTTCCATAGCGGTGGTTGCAGGTATGTTTATGTTCGGAAGCATAAGGCGGGTAAGGGCCATAACCTTTAAAGCCATAGCAAGAGTGCCTCCTTTTGCATCTTTGAGCGGTGTGTCGGGGTGAGGAATAAACGGTCCCACGCCAATCATATCCGCGTCTAACTTTTTAAAAAATAATATATCTTCCGCCATGGATTCTATGGTTTGAGAGGGCAAGCCGATAAGTGAGCCGGTGCCGAGCTCATACTTTAAATCTTTAAGTGCAAGCAAGCAGTCAAAGCGCCTTTCCCAATCCATTTTGGGATCAAGCTTGTGATACAAATCCTTGTCTGTGGTTTCTATGCGCAAAAGATAGCGGTCTGCGCCCGCCTCTTTATATGCTTTATATTCGGTATAAGTCTTTTCCCCGATACTTAAAGTCACCGCCACATCAAGCTTTTTAAGGTTTTCAATGATATGGCAAAGGGCGGCGGTTTTATAGTCCAAGTCCTCGGCGGATTGAAGCACTATGGTTTGCAAGCCCATTTCTTTGGCTGATTTTGCAAGCGAGAAAATCTCGTCCGCAGTTAGGCGATAGCGTTTTATCTGTGTGTTGCCAGCCCTTATCCCGCAATAAAGGCAATTGTTCTTGCAAATGTTGGAGAACTCTATCAGCGCGCGAAGATGGACCGTGTCGCCGACATTTTCTTTGCGAACGCTGTCGGCGGCGGAAAACAACTCGTCATTAATATCATCATCGGACAGCAAAGCGACAAGCTCTGCCTTTGATAAAATCTGCCCCTTTAAAGCCTTTGCAATAATGCTATTTGTCATAGAAAAGGCGACTACCAGGTCTTGGTGTCCTTATCCGTGATTTTGATTACAGGTATTTCGCCTTCCCAAAAGGTCAATCCCGTTTCAATGTTGGTAATGGCAAGCGAGAAAATATATTCGATCCTCTGCTCACCGTTTTCAATAAAGTTGCGTTGATTAATGGAACCGCTGAGGCTTAAATCGGGGGCAATAATCTTGCCCTTGCCGGCAACGGTGGCTTGGTTAACCTCGTCCTCGGTGCGAAGTTTGCGGGTTGCCATTATGTTGCTGTCTTCCTGCATTGTGGTAACGGCGACTTTACCGCTTTTCATAAGTTGAATACGGATTTTTTTTGATATTTGAGCGGTATCAATCTTTTGCATGGTGTCATTAACGATGCGTCCCACTATAAGGACATAGCGACCGCCTTCGGGTTTATTTAAAACGCCGGAGGACAGAATGTCAGCCACCATTTTATCTGCGGTATTTTCAAAATCGCGGTATTCAAGTCCGGCGACAGGATCGGTTTCATCGTTTTCAACATCAATTACTCTGGTTTGAGTAGTGCAAGCGCAAAGACCCAGCATTCCCAAAATTGCGAACATAGCGAAAAGATTTTTCATTTTTACTCTCCTTATAATTTGAACTCTGAAATTAAAACCGCAGGTTTTGCCCCGATAGTCGGTATTCTGACATAGACAATAGCGTATTTTGTAGTTTTGTTAAATCTAATTGTTTCTGATATCGGACTTTCTTTGCTCCCGTAAAGGCGAATTGTGCCGTTTTTCGGCATAGGAAGCCTTGCAATCGCTATGTGCTTGGGGAGGCTCGCCCAAGTTCTAGTTTCTACGGGATTGGTTATTTGCGAAATAATGGCGGAAGTGATAAAACCAAGGGCCGAGTGGTTGTCTCCAAAGGCTTGCTGCACGCCTTCTTGCGCCAACAAGTTAACACTCATCCACAAAAGAGCCTTGGCGATTTCCCAAGGCATACGCTCGTTTAGTTCGGCTTCAACAATGGCGTCCATATTGGCAATAAGTTCGGTGCTTATGTATTTGTCATCGCTTTTAATCATAACGGAGGGCAAGCCCATTTCCTGAGGAGCAAACTGTGGCAAGGCCATAGAGGCAAATTTAAAACCTTTGCCGAAGTAAAGCGGCAACTCTATCGTAAGCTTGTCAATGGCAGGGGCAAGTCCGCCTTCATAAAGCACCCACACGGTGGGGGTAAACGGCTTGCCCTCGGCTATTGCTTGTGCCATTTTTATATCTTCTTTGATAAAGCTATTGTCCGGCATCATGCCTTGCACCCTTTTAAGATAATTTATGCCGTTTTCAATGTCGGAATGACTGTCGCGATTAAGAGCCAAAAAAAGTCCGGAAAGGTAGCTGGTATAAGGATTGGCAAAATCTCTATAAGCTTTTAGTTCTTTAAAGGCTAACGGCTTTTCACTTAACTGTTTTTTGGCTTCTTTAAGCGATGATTCAAGATTCTTTGCTGCAATCTCGTCTTCCAACTCGCTTATTTTCTTTTTGTTTTCTTCTATGGCACGAGCTTGGGATTGATGAGCGCGATTGAACTCAACCCTTGCGTCTTTCATATTTTTGGCGCGCCAGGCGTTAAGCCCGCTGTAGGTATTGAGCATTATCTTTTCATAATACTTGGGATCGTAGCCATCGGTTTGTTCCCATTTTATCAAACTTAGGGCTAAATCAAAGTATTTACTCGCCTTCTTAGGTTCGCCTGCTATAAAAGACGCGGTGCCCGTATTAAGAGCGGGAAAAAACTCAAGCGAAAGGCTTTCGGACTTTTCACCCTTTGCAAGATTGGTGTTTGCGGCAATTTGGTCTGCTCTCAATAAATCGGTATAAGTCTCGGCCGCAGCTTTAAAATTGCCGGCATCAAACTCGCGGTCAAAATCATCTTGTCCTCGGTGAGTTACAGATGTGCAAGCGCAAAGCAGAGATATAAGGATAAAAATGAATGAGCAGGATCTTAGCAACGGGATATCCTTTTGAAAGATTATCTTTATTTTCAAAGCGTATGCTAAACCTTTATAACTTACAAGGAAGAAAAAATGTATTTTCTTTGAAAAAAAAGTTGACAATAAGTTAAAATAATGATAGGTTGCTATTCAGACTAATACTTTTCCTTAAAGTCGTTAGTCTTCAAAGTCGTTGTGCCGAAGTCCTGCTTTCTTATGGAAGCAGGACTTCTTTTTAAGTTTAACCCTTTATTTGGTAAAAACCGTATACTCTGTGTTATAGGGTAATCCTTGTGATTCTCCAGTTAATGCGCCTTTTAAATTAGAGCCGCTAAAATCAACGCCGGTCATATCGTATCCGTAAAAATCAGCGCCGCGTAGGTCGGATTTTGTTAAGTTTACAGCCTTACCTTCCAACGACTCGGGACGATTCCCTATGATGTAAAGTGCCGCTTGAACATCAATCGCAGGGATTGTTGTCGCTGCTTGTTGGTTACTGACAGGTGGCCAAGGTGCTTTTTTGCGGACAAAGGAAGCTATTTCCTTAAGGCTCTCTTCACCATAAGAGGCATCTGCGTTCATAATGCAATTTATATTGCACAAAGCCCAGTTGTTTTTACCGACGCTTTGCTGTCCGTTTAGAACCTTAAAAGAGGTTTCCAAAATATAATCATAGCTCTTCTCAAGTCCCTTTAAGCGGACAGAGCAAGCGTTTGTCGGGCAATTAAAATGCTCCGAGTCCTGAACAAATGAATTAGCAAAAGGCAAAGCAATATCCGCAGGGACTTTGGTTTTGGCGTCCGTAACGGCGGCAAATATCATGTTGATATCTATTCCTTTGGAGTTTTCTAAATTGGCGTGCTTTAAATAAAGCTTGGTAAAATCGGCGCCGGCAAAGTTGCTGTGCTCAATAGTGCTTTTCATCAAATTGGCACCGTAAAGATTAGCTCTGGCAAAATTGTCTTTGCTGAGAGTCATGCTGTTCATATCGGCTTTGGTTAAATCCGCGCCGACAAAACCGGAATCTTTCACTTTTGTCCCCGAGAAAAGAACGCTTGTCATCACGGCATCTTTAAAGTTAGAGCCGCTTATGACGCTATCCCTTAGCTGCGAGCAATTTATTTTGGCAGAAGAAAAGTTGCTGTTCACGATTTTGGTTCCAACAAAGTAGGAAAGATCAACTTCGGCTGAAGCGAAGCTGGTGTCCTTAATGCTGGCTTTGGAAAAATCCGAGCCGGAAAGTTTAGCTCCCGAGAAATCGGCCCCGACGATATTGGCACCGACGAAAGCAGAATCCGAAAGGTCAAAGCCTTTGAATGAAAGTCCTGCAATCTTAATACCGCTAAAGTTCATATTGCTTAAATCAATAGGCTTGTCGGCATCGTGGATTTTGGTCAAAAGCGCTAAAGCCTTTTCAATATCGGTTTTCGGATCATTTTCAAAACGGGGGCAAGGCTCAATGCTGGCTCTGCCATCAAGGAATACTATCAAAGCTTGCTCGGTGCGTTCTTTAAGCGATGCAGGAGCGGTTGGTGCATATTTTGCAAGGGCGGCAATACCGCTTAAACGCCTATCTATTTCCGGAGAAGCTATCATTTTAGCGATAGCGTCATTGATAGCGGCTGTCAGCTCCGCCTCGCTCATCTTGGGCTTTTTGGCCGTTTTCACGCTCTTTTTGGATTTTTGAGCGGACTTCTTCCAAGAAGTTTTCTTCTTTAGGGAAACTTTTTTCTTGGCGGCGGGTTTTGCTTTGGACGCATCAACCTTTGCGCCTTCGGGCAGAACGACAACCTTTTCCACGGGAGCAGGGACAGGCTCGGCTATTTTCTCTAAGGTCGGTTCTTCGGGATCGACTTTGGAGGCCGTTGATGGCACCGGAGCGGCTGGTCCTGAGGAAAGAGCCGTCTCGGTTTTGTTTGCATCATCTTTGTCAAGGCCATCTTTTTTGCCTTCTTTAATATCTTCAATTGTGGGAACGACAAAAGACTTAAACCATTCCGCTTCGCGGCGAAGCATAGGCACTCTGTCTCTTGGGGTGCAACAAGCAATCTTGCAATCCGCGTTCAATCTGGCGTTTGCCAAACAATCATTAGTCCATGATGCTAGAATCTCGTCTTCGGGAATGGAAACAGGCTCTTTGGTCACAGCGGGAATGTAGGCGCTGGAAGGATAAGCCTTTACTTGAACGAATTCTTTATCCAAGCCGCCATCTGCTGTCTTACTGCGTTTTGCCGTGACGATATTTTGCCTGTTAGCCTCAAGTATTTCTTCTATTTTCAAGAATTTGGTGGCGGAGGTATCATGAGGAGCGATTGCCCTTACTTCAACATTTTTGGTAGCGACAACTTTGGTTTGTTCGGGCTTTTTAGGAACGGCGACAAACACATTTGTATCCTTATTCCTTGGCGGGAAGTAAGAAGCGGCATTTTTGGGCGGGAAATGGCGGACAGCTTGCTTTGGCGGAAAGTATGAAGTAGCGGCAATTTTGTTCGTTTGTCTGATAACGGGTGCGGGCGTCTGCTTAACCACAGGCGCAGGAGTGGGAGCAGGTTCATAGAATTGGATTGCCTGATATTCTTCTTCATAGCAACTTATGTCGCTGCCGTCCGATACTTCGCTGGCAAGAACCGAACCCGGAATAACCAAAGCCGATAGTAAAAGCATCTTTTTCATTTTCGCACCTCTAACTTTGTTGTTGGCAACTTACTTTTTATCCACGCAATAAGACCACCATCCAGTAACAAAACATCGGTAAAGCCATTGGCTCTTAAAAGTTTTGCCGCCTTTAGCCCTTTCAACGAATCGGATTGATCAATGACTATGACAGGAACTTCTTTTAACCCGTCAAACATGGGACTTTCCTTCTCAAGCATTTCTGCCAGTTCGTCCAAAGGTACATTGATAGCTTGCACGATATGTCCTAAAAAATTGTTAAAATCTTTTTTTCTTCTGATATCGAGCAGAACGACTTCCTCGTCTTTGGTAAGCTTTGTGTTCAAATCTAAAGGATTTATAACGGTTTCCTTACTTCTGATGTAGGAACTAAGCACTTTTGGAATGCCCCACATGAAAAGCAGAATAGCGGCAAGGCAGATTATTAGAACATCAATAAGACCCATTTACCCTTCTCTTATTTTTAAAATTGGTTATCTTATACGCCTTAAAAGGTTAATTTTCTTTTAAAGGAGTGCTTGAGATTAGAAGCGAAAAGGTCATTGTTGTGGGAGCGGGGCTGGCAGGATCCGAGGCAGCCTGGCAGCTGGCAAAACGGGGGGTAAAAGTAGAGTTGAGGGAGATGCGGCCTTTGAAAAGCTCGCCTGCCCACAAAACAGAAAACTTTGCCGAGCTGGTGTGTTCTAATTCGCTGCGTTCTGATGACTCGGAAATGAATGCGGTCGGGGTGATGCACGAGGAATTGCGGCGGTGTGGTTCTTTGCTTATGGAGTGTGCCGACAAAACCAGAGTTCCTGCGGGCGGAGCGCTGGCAGTGGACAGGGAAGGCTTTTCCAAAATGGTGCAGGAACGGTTGCTCGCCAATCCCTTAATTACTTTAAAAAGGGGGGAAGTTACTACCATTCCCGAAGGAAAAGTAATAATTGCCAGCGGCCCTCTTACTTCTGATGCCTTGACCGAGCAAATATCAGCTCTTACCGGCGGAGAGCACTTACACTTCTTTGATGCGATTGCACCTGTTGTTTATGCGGACTCGGTGGATATGACAAAGGCGTGGAGGCAATCAAGATGGGATAAAGACGGTGACGGGAGCGTCGGGGATTATATAAACTGCCCTTTGTCCGAAGATGAATATTATGCCTTTGTTGACGCTTTGCTTGAAGCAGAAAAGGTTGAGTTTACGGACTGGGAGAAAGAGACGCCCTATTTTGACGGCTGCCTCCCCATTGAAGTAATGGCGCAAAGGGGCAGAGATACTTTGGCCTTTGGTCCTATGAAGCCGATAGGTCTTTATAATCCCCATAAAGGCGGAATGCGTGAATTTGCGGTGGTGCAACTTAGAAATGACAATATTTCGGGCTCTCTGCTTAATATTGTCGGCTTTCAAACTAAACTTAAAATGGGTGAGCAAAAGCGCATATTCAGAATGATTCCGGGGTTGGAAAATGCCGAGTTTGCAAGGCTTGGAACCGTGCATAGAAATACTTTCTTAAACTCGCCCAAGTTACTTGATAAGACACTATGCCTAAAAGTTAAACCTAATGTTCGTTTTGCGGGACAGATTACGGGGTGTGAGGGTTATGTGGAGAGCATAGCGACGGGATTTCTTGCCGGCTTGTTTACCGCTTTTGAAATGCTGGGCGGAAAGGCAGTTTTGCCTCCACGAACTACGGCGCTCGGTTCTATCCTTGCGCATATAACGGAAGGAGTGGCCAAAGGAGTTTCTTTTCAACCAAGCAATATAAACTTTGGACTTTTCCCAGAACTTGATTATATTGAAGGGATTAAAAAGCAGCCCAGAGGTAAGGATAAAAAGCGCTTGCAAGCTGCCAAAGCTTTAAAAGATATTGATGAATGGGTGATTAAAATTGCCAAGTAAAACGCATAAGCAAGAAAACTTTCCGGTAGGGTCGTTTTTGATACCCGCAAAGCTTAGGCCGCATGTTATGGCTTATTATAATTTTGCCAGAACGGCCGATGATATTGCCGACAATCCAAAGCTTTCGCCTAAGAAAAAGATAGCCATGCTTGATGAGCTGGAAGCGGTTTTACTTAATGAAAAGAAGGCAAGTAAATCCACTCATGCCGCTAAAGTGCTTAAGAAAAGTTTAGAAATAACCGGAATAACGCCTAAGCACGCAACGGATTTGCTTGTTGCCTTTCGCATGGACGCTAAAGGAGCAATATATGATTCTTGGGCAGATTTGATGAATTACTGTAAGTACTCCGCTAATCCCGTGGGGCATTATATGCTTGATTTACACGGCGAGGGTAAAGAGGCTTACTGGCCTTCGGATATGCTTTGTTCGGCCTTACAGGTAATAAACCATGTTCAAGATATGCAAAAAGACTGGCAAGAGATGAAAAGGTCCTATATCCCAAAAAACTTCCTTGCCAATGGCAAAATTACCGAAAAGGACTTCTTGAATAAAGCCATGAAGCCTGAATTACGCAAGGCCGTCAATGAAATACTGGATATGACTTACGGTTTGCTTAAGGAAGCGGCGACTTTACCTATGGTAACATACAGCAAAGGGCTGCGAATGGAGATTTGCACCATACACAACCTTGCTGTGAGGCTTTTATTAAAACTTAAGAACAACGATGTGTTACAAAACCACATTGAGCTTTCAAAAAAAGATTGGTTTTTAGGAACAATTACAGGTATCGGGAACGGGATATGGCGAGAAAGACTAAAGATGACCAAAATGTAAACGACTATGTTCGCAATATAGTTAAGGAAGCAGGGTCCTCCTTCTACTGGGGAATGCGCTTTTTGCCGAAAAATAAGCGAGAGGCGATGTTTGCCGTGTATGCGTTTTGTCGCGTTGTTGATGATATAGCCGATGGCGAGCTTAGCATTGATGAAAAGAAGCGGCAGCTTGACGAATGGAAAAAAATTATAAACGGGCTTTATCAGAATGATGTCCCTTCAGATAATAAAATCGCGATTGCTCTGGGGCGGGTCATAAACGAGTTTTCTTTGCCTAAAGATGAGTTTTTGGAAGTCATTGCGGGCATGGAAATGGATATGAATAATACCGGAACCCCCCTTACTATGTCCGAGTTTAAGCTATATTGCCGACGGGTGGCGGGTGCGGTTGGTATGCTTTCTATTCATATTTTCGGCGATACAAGCAAGGAATCCGTGCAATATGCAATTTGCTTGGGAGAAGCCCTGCAACTAACAAACATATTAAGAGATGAAGCCGAAGATGCCGACATGGGACGCATATACATACCTTTGGAATTAATGAGCAAGTATGGAGTAGAGGGACTTTCACCAAAAGAACTCCTTGATAGCCCTGCTCTTTTGGATATACGCAAAGACTTGGCAGTCAGGACAGAAGAAATGTATGCAAAGGCACAAAGTCTTATCACTCCTCAAAATAAAAAGGCTTTGAAGGCGGCGGAAATGATGAAGCGAGTTTATTATGCTATTTTCCGCAAAATGCAAAAAAGGGGTATCGGCATAGTTTCACCCAGAATAAAGCTTGGTAAACTTGATATGCTCAAGGGATTGCTTGGTTATGAAGAGTAAAGTCCACATAATCGGTGGCGGACTTGCCGGTATGGCGGCGGCCGCGGCTTTAAGAGCTGACGGTTTTGCGGACGATATTACAATTTACGAGGCATCTTTTCATTTGGGAGGAAGGGGCGGCTCTAACTTTATTCCTTCGTTCACGCGTTATG
>Ga0079305_1000877_pt1 | contig 50873 bp, 39 predicted proteins | sample LMS_cellobiose_e_FD_79183 | JGI IMG/M metagenome (GOLD analysis project Ga0079305, IMG submission 79183) | Rumen-fistulated moose microbial communities from Alaska, USA - LMS_cellobiose_enrichment | ecosystem: Host-associated > Mammals > Digestive system > Stomach > Rumen fluid ...
AACAGCTTGCCGTCTGGCAGCGCAAGTACAATGATTTCCCCATGCGTCCCCTCAACTGGCATTCTCCCAAACAGGTCCTTTCCTCTTTTCCTGATGTGTAACACTTCATTGACAAACCTTCACACAAAAGCCCCGCCCGGGAGCCCCTTTTTGTTGACACCGCCATGCGTGTTTGATATACTATAAAACAATGCGAATAAACGGAGGGATGCGCCATGGCGGACGTCGTTTCCGCTCCCGAATCCAAAAACTTTATCCACGCCTTCATCGAGGAGGATATCGCCCCCGGCGGGCAGTACGAGGGGATGCAGGTGCACACCCGCTTTCCGCCCGAGCCGAACGGCTATCTCCATATCGGCCACTGCAAGGCGCTGTGCATCGACTTCGGCTCGGCCGAGAAGTACGGCGGCCTCTGCAACCTGCGCATGGACGACACCAACCCCGCCAAGGAGGATGTGGAGTTCGTCGACGCCATCAAGGAGGATATCCACTGGCTCGGCTTCGACTGGGGCGACCGCTTTTTCTACGGCAGCGATTATTTCGAGCAGGATTACGCCTACGCCGTCGAGCTCATCAAAAAAGGCCTGGCCTACGTCTGCGAGCTCACGCCGGAGGAGTTTTCCCAATACAGGGGCGACACCTCGCACCCCGCCGTCTCCCCTTACAGGGACCGGCCGGTGAGTGAGAGCCTCGACCTTTTTGAGCGCATGAAAAACGGCGAATTTCCGGAGGGGAAATACACTCTCCGCGCGAAGATCGACCTGTCTTCCGGCAACTTCAACATGCGCGATCCGGTCATCTACCGCATCCGCTATACGGAGCACCACCGGCAGGGCACGAAATGGTGCATCTTCCCGATGTACGACTTCGCGCACCCGATCCAGGACGCGCTGGAGGGGATCACCCATTCGCTCTGCTCGCTGGAGTACGAGGATCACCGGCCGCTGTATAACTGGGTCGTGGAGAACGTGTCCATTCCTTACCATAAGCCGAGGCAGATCGAATTCGCCCGCCTCGGCATCAATTACACGGTCATGTCGAAGCGCAAGCTCCGCCGCCTCGTGGAGGAGGGGAAGGTCTCCGGGTGGGACGATCCGCGTATGCCGACGCTCTGCGGTCTGCGCCGCCGCGGCTACACGCCGCACGCCATCCGCGATTTCTGCGAGCGGATCGGCGTGGCCAAGACGCCCTCGACCGTCGAATATTCGCTGCTGGAGGCGTGCCTGCGCGACGACCTCAACAAAAACGCGCCGCGCCGGATGGCGGTGCTGCGCCCGGTGAAGCTCACGATCACGAATTACCCCGAGGGAAAAAGCGAGACCGTAACCGTTGAAAATAACCCCAACGGCCCGGACGCCGGCACGCGCGAGGTCAGCTTTTCCCGCAGCCTCTATATCGAGGCGGAGGATTTCCTCGAGGAGCCGGTGCCGAAGTATAAGCGCCTCTATCCCGGCGGGCCGGAATGCCGCTTAAAGGGCGCGTACCTCGTTACCTGCACGGGATGCGTAAAGGACGAGGACGGGCGCGTGACCGAGATACTCTGCACCTACGACCCCTTATCCCGCGGCGGCGACCCCGCCGACGGCCGCAAGGTCAAGGGCGCGACGATCCACTGGGTCGACGCGGAAAACTGCGCCGAGGCGGAGATCAGGCTGTACGACAACCTGTTTTCCGACCCGGACCCCGACGCCGGCGACAAGGACTTTATGGCGTGCCTCAACCCCGCGTCGCTCGAGGCGCTGACCGGCTGCAAGGTCGAGCGGGCGCTGGAGGGCGCAAAAGCGCCGGAGTCGTTCCAGTTCCTGCGTCTGGGCTATTTCACGGTGGACAGCGTCGATTCCGCGCCGGGAAAACCGGTATTCAACAGGGCTGTTTCCCTTAAAGACAGCTTTAAGGGAAACAAGAAATAAACGAAAAGAGAAGGAGACTGATTACCATGGGCAAGAGCTTAAAAGAATACGGCGATATGATGAAGAACAACAGGCAGGAGGACGAGGCGAAAGCGAAGAGCGCCGCCGACGCCTTCGGCGACGGGGAATATGAGGAGCCGGAGCTGACCGCCGACGATGATATCCAGCTCAGCGAGATACCGATCAGCCCGATGATCCTCGAAAAGGAGCTAAAGCGCGGGCACCTCATCGCCATGCGCGCGCAGGAGGAGTTCATCTACGTCGTCGAGGACAAGGAAAACGAGCGCTACCACCTCTTTACGCATACCTTCGGCGAGGAGGCCGCCGGCCGCCGCGACTGCAAGAACGACGAAAACAGCCTGGAAATGATCAAGCAGATGCTGCGCGTGGCGGACGCCGCGTATTCCTGCATCTATTATAAGGACCTTCAGCTCCCCAGCGTCATGGCCGCGATGGAGCAGGGCATCGTCTCCCGCTTCCCCGAGGTCGAGAAGCGCGTCGCCAAAAAGCCCGAAGAAGGGGAGGAAGCGTCCGCCGGGAAGGACGAGGACAAGCAGGCGTGAGCCGGACGGTCGGATGGTGAAGCTATGAAAAAACGTCTTTTACGGGCGCTGCCGGCACTGCTGCTCGCCGTCTGCTGCCTGTTTTCCGCGCTCGGCGTCACGGCCGGCGCGGCAGGCTTCCGCTATCGGCACGATCCCAGGCTGAACGCGCGGGCGATGGAGGATATCGTGGTCGATCCGGAAGCGGTCTACGGCTTTTCGCCCAGCCCTTACGGCAGCCTCAAGCAGTATGTCGACGCCTTCAACTGGTCGGACCCGGCGGCGCTGGAGATCAGCCGGGACGAGCGCATCACCTATCATGAGAGTCTGGAGAGTATGTACGTCATGCTCGAGAACATGAGGGCCGAGGGCGCCTCCACGGAGGAGATCGCCCGCACCGTCAGCCGTATGCGCAACGAGATACGCATGATCGCCTACGCCGAGGACCCGGAGGGTCTTGCGCTGGCCAGGGCGCGCAACCTCGAGCAGTACGGCCATGAGGACGGCCCTACGCCGGACGAGCTTTTTGAGAAATACGGCTCGTGGGAAACGGTCATCGAGAAGGCGTTCAGCGCCAACCCCGGTATGGACGCCTGCCTCGGCCTGTACGACGATTATTACTCTCTGTATATCGCGGCGGGCCAGGTGCAGGAGGAGGAGAATCAGTCGGCCACGCGCGAGTACGCGGTCGCCCGCTTTGTCGAGGCCGCCGGAGTGAAGAGCGCGGCGGGCGGACCGAGGCTCGCCGACTTTCAGGACGGCGGCTATGTGAGCACCTGGTTCGAGCCCGAGCTGTCGGCGGCCGTCTCGGCCGGCATCCTGCGCGGCTATGACGACGGCACGCTGCGCCCCCGCGAGGAGCTGCGCCGCGTCGAAGCGTTCGTCATGCTCGCCCGCTGCCTGCCGACGCTGGAAAAGGTGCGGGAGCCTCTCGCGTTCACCGACGTGCCGGCGTGGGCGAAGGACGACATCGACCGCCTCTCGGCAGCCGGCATCGTCAACGGCTACGGCGGCGGCCTGCTCGGCTCGTCGGATAACCTGACGGTGTATCAGGTCGGCCTGCTGGTGGAAAGGATCGAAGCGGCGGCGCCGTCCTCCTCGATCAAGGTGGGCGCGCAGGCGGTCACGTTGACCGACGACGAGCATGTGACCGCTGTATTTGAGAAAATGTACGCCGCGTCGGGAGGCATGTTCTGCGTCGATATCAAGGTGCAGAACAAGACGGATAAGACGATATGGGCTTATTTCGACAACGTATCGGTGAACGACAAGAGCGCCACCGCCGCCTTTGTATCCAATGTCCCGCCGTATGTCATGGCGGGGAGGACAAACCGCCATACGTTCAGCATCTCCCTGTCGGCGCTGGGTATCGCCGGGGCGGAGGATGTGAAGAACCTGACCTTCGATCTGGTCATCGTTTCGGGCGTCGGGGAAATTGAGCGCGTAAAGGCGGTCAGCCTGGACTTTTGAAAACTTTTCAGCCCGCTGCGCGCGCAGCGGGCTGAAATTCTTCTCCGATGAAAATCCGGCGCGGCAGGGTTCGCCGGAAGCGCCTTTTATGCGCAAAACCGGTGCTTGCCGATCGTCACGAGCAGCGGGCGGGACCATATCCAGGCGCTCGTGGCGGTCGAGGGGTTAAAGTAGTAGATCGCGCCGCCGGTCGGGTCCCAGCCGTTCAGCGCGTCGCGCGCCGCCTTCTTTGCGCTTTCCGTCACGGCGGCGTTCCACTGGCCGTCGGCCATGCAGGAGAACGCGCCGTTCTGGAAGATGACACCCGAGAGCGAGTTGGGAAAAGAGGGGTGCTCGATGCGGTTTAAGACCACGGCGCCGACCGCCACCTGCCCGGTGTACGGCTCGCCGCGCGCCTCGGCCGAAATGAGCCGCGCGAGCAGCAGCGTGTCGTTCGACTGCGCGTGATCTCCGCTCTCCGCGATGCCGAGGGCCTTGAGCGTCTCGCTGCCGACGACGCCGTCGGCGGTGAGGCCGTTGCTCTTCTGGAAATAGACGACCGCCTTTTCCGTCCGGCTGCCGTAGACGCCGTCCACCGCGCCGTCATAGTACCCCCAGGCGCGCAGCTTCTGCTGTATCTGCGTCACCGTCGCGCCCGAGGAGCCCCGCCGGTAGCTCGCCGCGCCCGCCGCGGCCACCGCCGCGGCGATAAGCACGGCCGCCAGCACCAAAGCCAGCAGACGTTTCCTTTTTACCTTCAAAAAGACCGCCCCTTTGCAGATGAGTTCATGACTCTATTCTGCGAAGAAACGGTCTTTTTATGGCATGAAAATTTTAGTTATTCCGCGGTGCGGTCGTCGCGCTCTTTGGCGATCATGGCCGTAAAGTCGTCGAGGCTCATCGCGCCGAGGTCGCCTTTTACGCGGTGGCGCGGCGTGACGGTGGCGTTTTCCATGTCCTTGTCGCCGATGACGAGCATATACGGTACCTTTTCGAGCTGCGCCTCCCGTATCTTCTTGCCGATCTTCTCGTTGCGCTCGTCCACCTCGGCGCGGAAGCCGAGCGCTTCCAGCTTTTTCCTGATCTCGCCGCCGTAGCCGTTTGCGCGGTCGGTGATGGGCAGTATCTTCACCTGCACCGGCGCGAGCCAGAGCGGGAACGCGCCCATCGTCTCCTCGATGAGATAGGCCATGAAGCGGTCAAGAGAGCCGAGGATCGCGCGGTGGATGACGACGGGCGTTTTCTCCGCGCCGTCGGAGTCGATATATTTGAGGTCGAACTTGGCGGGGAGGCAGAAGTCGAGCTGGCAGGTGGAGAGCGTGTATTCCGCGCCCACGGCGGGGATGACGTTCACGTCCAGCTTGGGGCCGTAGAAGGCGGCCTCGCCGATCTCCTCGGTAAAGTCGATGCCCAGCTCGACCAGCACCTCGCGCAGGGCGCTTTCCGCCGTGTTCCACATCTCGTCGTCCTGATGGTACTTTTCCGTGTCCGCGGGGTCGCGGAGGCTCAAAACGCAGCGGTAATCGGTGATGTTGAAATCCTTATACGTGTCGAAAATGAGGTCGCAGACCTTGCCGACCTCGTCCTTGATCTGCTCCGGCGTCACGAAAAGGTGCGCGTCGTTCTGGCAGAAGTGGCGGCCGCGCTCGATGCCCTTGAGCGTGCCGGACGCCTCATAGCGGAAATCGTGCGCGATCTCGCCGATGCGGATCGGCAGGTCGCGGTAGGAGTGCGGGCGGTTGGCGAAGATGCGCATGTGATGCGGGCAGTTCATCGGGCGCAGGACGTACATCTCGTCCTCGACCTCCATCGCGGGGAACATGTTCTGCTGATAGTGGTCCCAGTGGCCGGAGGTCTTGTAGAGATCGACCGTGCCGACGCAGGGCGTCAGGACGTGCTGATAGCCGAGCTTCAGCTCCTTGTCGCGGATGTAGTTTTCGAGGATGCGCCAGACGGTGTAGCCCTTGGGAAGGAACATCGGCATACCCTTGCCCACCAGCTCGTCGGTCATGAAGAGGCCCAGCTCGCGCCCCAGTTTGCGGTGATCGCGCAGTTTCGCCTCCTCAAGGCGCTGGAGATAGGCGTCGAGCTCGTCCTTCTTCGGAAAAGCGATGCCGTAGATGCGCTGGAGAGACTCACGCTTGGCGTCGCCGCGCCAGTAGGAGGCGTTGCAGGTGAGGAGCTTCAGGGCGTTTCCCTTGATGCGGCCCGTGGAGTCCACATGGGGGCCGGCGCAGAGGTCGGTGAATTCTCCCTGTTTATAGAAGGAGATGACCGCGTCCTCCGGCAGGTCGTTAATGAGCTCGACCTTGAAGGGCTCGTCCTTCATGAATTCGAGCGCCTCGGCGCGCGGCAGCTCAAAGCGCTCCAGCTTCAGCTTCTCCTTGCAGATCTTGCGCATTTCCGCCTCGATCTGCTCCATATGCTCGGGCGTGAACGCGAAGGGCGCGAAAATGTCGTAGTACCAGCCCTCGTCGATGGCGGGGCCGATGGCGAGCTTGACCTCCGGCCAGAGGCGCTTTATCGCCTGCGCCATGATGTGCGAGCAGGTGTGCCAGTACGTTTTCCTGTATTCGGGGTTTTCAAAGGTGTATTCGGTGTCAGCCATGTTCCGTTCCTCCCAAAAAATATGATACGGTCTTTTGACCAGCACGCCGCCCTCGTTACCGTGCGCGCAGCCTTGGGTCAGCGTGAGGCGTCAGGCGCAATAAAGTTCTTTTTGCGTTCTTTTTCAGGGGGAAAAAGAATGCCCCTGCGGCTATAGTAGCCGCAGGGGCGCAATAAATTACGCGGTTCCACCCTGATTTGTCGCTTAAAGGGGCGCTTAACGCGCGCAAAACGGGCCGCCTTCTTTCGGCGCCGGCTCGGGAGCGGTATCGTGCCGGGCGCTTTCGCGGGGCGCTTTCAGCAGGCGCGTCCCTCTCTTTGGCGAAGCGCGCGGAGACTTCTCCGTCACAGCCTTTCAGACAGGTTGAAAGTTTATCACCGCTCCGCGCGTTTGTCAAGGAAAAACGCGCGCCGTTAAAAATTTCGCGTCCAGTCGTCCTCCTGCGGGATGGCGACGGAGGCGATGACGTAAAGAAGCAGGCCCAGCCCGTAAGCGAGGATGAGCGCGGCCCAGACGATGCGGACCACGGTGACATTGAGGCCAAAGCGTTCGGCGACGCCGCCGCACACGCCGGATATCCAGCGGTCCTTTTTGGAGCGGTACAGTCTTTTCTTTTCCAAGAGCGTGCCTCCTTTTTGTCACCAGATATGTTTCCCCATGGCGAGCCCGATGAGCAGCGTTATGCCGTACAGCACCGGCTGATGGACGAGATAGATGATGAGCGCGTGCCGCCCGACAGGCGGAAAAAGCGGCGGCGACACCTCGTAAAACCGGCGGGGGAAGCGCCCCTCCCGGATATACGCGCCGAGCACCGTGCCGAAGAGGAAAACGAACAGCCACGGGAAGATGGGGAAATAATCGGCGCTGTAAAACCCCGGATAGGTCCAGCCAAACATCCAGAGCACCTTCGTGTCGAGCGGGACGAAATGCGTCAAAAGCGCGGTTACGACGATCATCGCGGCGTGCAGGGCGAGGGAAAAGAGGCGCGGCGCGTTGTCCCACAGCGCGTGCGTGAGGCCGTAAAAGACCATGCAGAAACCGAGCAGATGCAGAACGCCGAAGCGGATGGGCATCTGCATGAACGTCGTCACGAGGGTGATAAGGAGCGCGGCGAGCAGGACCTTGACGCCCCTTTTGACGTTGCTGCGCGAAAAGCGCGAGGACACGCCGGAAAGCGCGATGAAAAGCCCCGCGAAAACGTAGTGCAGCAGATTGAATACGGGGTTTGAGAAGAGCCAGTCCGGCGCGCCGAGAAAAACGACGAGGTCATACAGAAAATGGTGGATGACCATGAGCACGACGGCGAGGCCGCGCAGCGCGTCGATGAGCTGGATGCGTTTGCCGGGCGTCATACGTTGAAACGGAAGACGACGATGTCGCCGTCCTGCATGACGTACTCCTTGCCCTCGGAGCGCAAAAGGCCCTTGTCGCGGACGGCGGCCATGCTTCCGAGCTCGCGCAGCACGTCGAAGGAGACGACCTCGGCCCGGATGAAGCCGCGCTCAAAGTCGGAGTGTATCTTGCCGGCGGCCTGCGGGGCCTTGGTGCCCTTTCTGATCGTCCAGGCGCGGCACTCGTCGGCGCCGCCGGTGAGGAACGAGATGAGCCCCAAAAGGGAGTAAGAGCATTTGATGAGCCTGTCGAGGCCGGACTCCTCCAGCCCCAGCTCCTCCAAAAACATCGCCTTGTCCTCGTCGGGGAGCTCGGCGATCTCCTGCTCCGTGCGCGCGGAGATGGGCAGCACCTGTGAGCCCTCCTTCTCGGCGTAGGCTTTGACGTCGTTATAGTAGGCGCAGTTGTCGATGCCGCCGGAAAAAGCGTCGTCGTCCACGTTCGCGGCGTAGATGACGGGCTTCGAGGAGAGGAGGCCGCTCGATGCGATGAGCGCGCGGTCGTCGTCGTCACACTCGAAGGAGCGGGCGGACTCGCCGGCGTCGAGGTGCTTTAAAAGTTCGGAAAAAAGCTCCGCCTCGCGCAGATATTTCTTGTCGCCCTTCGCGGCCTTCTGCGCCTTCTCGATGCGGCGCTGGACCATCTCCATGTCGGCCATGATAAGCTCGAAATTGATCGTCTCGATGTCGCGCAGGGGGTCGGCGGAGCCCTCGACGTGGATGACGTTCGGGTCGTCGAAGCACCGGACGACGTGAACGATCGCGTCCGTCTCGCGGATGTTGGCGAGAAACTTGTTGCCGAGGCCCTCGCCCTTAGACGCGCCCTTGACGAGGCCGGCGATATCGACGAACTCGATGACGGCGGGCGTGCGCTTTTTCGGGGCGTACATCTCGGTCAGGTAATCGAGCCGCTTGTCCGGCACGGCGACGGTGCCGACGTTCGGGTCAATGGTGCAGAACGGGTAGTTGGCGGACTCCGCCCCGGCGTTCGTGATGGCGTTGAAGAGCGTGGACTTGCCGACATTCGGCAGCCCGACAATTCCTAATTTCATATCTATCTGCATCTCCTTTGATTTCAATGGGCGCGGCGTTTTGCCGGTGGTTTTTACGCCGTTTCCGCAGGCCCCGCCTTTCATCGGGTGCGGGCGCCGAGGCCCTTCAGCTCCTGCTTCCGGCGGTACATCAGCGCGTCCGCCCGTTCAAAAACGCCGTGCAGCGACATGTCGCTGCCGGGCTGGAAGTCGGACAGGCCGATGGAGACGATGACCTCGCCGGTCCCGATATGCTCCACGGAGGTCCGGTCCAGCCGGGCGCAGAGCGCGCCGCGGTTTTCAAAATCCATGCCGGAAAGCAGGATGACGAACTCGTCGCCGCCTATGCGGAAGACGGGGCTGTGCTGGAATATCTCGCAGATCATCCGGCTGGCGGCGCGGATATACTCGTCGCCCGCCTTATGGCCCAGCGTGTCGTTGACGAATTTGAGGCCGTTCACGTCGCATACGCCGACGGCGAACGGCTCCGCCGTCCCGTCGCGGATGCGTCCGTCCGCATCCTTTTCCGCTTCGACGAAGGCGTGCTTGCTCTTGACGCCGGTGAGCGGGTCGGTATTGGCGAGGTCCCGCACATGGCCGAGCGCGGCCTCGCTCTCCAGGGCGCGCCGGCTCATCATGTTGTAGTTATTCAGCAGGACGCCCAGCGAGAGACCGAAGAGGCAGATGACCACGACGAGGCTGCGGGCGTTCGTCTGCCGGAATTCGAGCTTTTCCTGCTCGACGACGGCGCTTTGCGCCTCCGTGAGGCCGGCCTCGGTGACGACCTTCTGCAGGGCGCTGTCGTTTGCGTGCATGGTAGACTGGCTCATCCAGACGAGAGAGACGAACAGGATGAGCGACAGGAGCGCGATCCAGACGATGATGGACCGGCCGAAGCGGCGGTCCTTGTCGTGCCGCAGGATGACCCTGAAATATACGAAGCCCAGCACCGCCCATATGACGAACAGGAAGAAGGTCTCCGTCGCCATGGAGCCGTCGGTGAAGAGATTGGGGATGAGCAGATACAGGCCGAAGCCGATCATGAGGACAAGGCCGGCGACGCCGGTCCGGCAGGCGCCCTTGTCTCCGCTTTCCCGGGCCAGCTTCATGGCCGCCGCCGAGACGAAGCCGTAGATCAGCGTGGCGCCGATGGTCGTCACGTCCACGATCCAGCCGACGGCCGTCCGGCCGACAAAGGGGATAAGACACGAGACGCCGGCGATCAGCGCGACAGCCTGCCCCGGGACGCCCTGCGCGTTGATCCCGGCAAAGCGGCCGGGCAGTATCTTATCCTTCGCCATGGCGTAGAAGAGACGGCTGAGCGCGGTGATGTTGCCGATCAGGCTCGTCACGATCAGCGCCAGCAGCGAGAGCATCAGGATCGTGACGCCGGCGCTGCCGAGCGTGCTGTACGCCGCGTAAAAGGCCGGCAGGCCCTTCAGCCCGTCGAGGTGGGGGAGGTCGCGGATATAGTCGAGCCAGTTGTCGTACTCCGGCGGATAGGCCGCGACGGAGAGGAGCGTGACGCAGACGTAGAGCGCGGTCGCGGAGAGTACGGCGATGAACAGCACGCGGAAAAAGCGGCTGCGTTTGAAGGTGAATTCCTCCGCCGCGTGCGAGATGCTCTCAAAGCCGATGAACGCCCACGGCGAGATGCAGGCGATCTTCACGATCTGGGAGAGGGCGTTTTTGTCCGGTATGTAGGCGGGGAAGAGAGCCTGTCCGCGCCGGAGCATGCCGCCGACGCAGCAAATCACGATACCGGCCGTGAAAATGAGCGCCAGCACCGTCATCAGCCCGATAGACAGACGCTTGCATCGGGCGCAGAGCAGGGAAATGAGCAGCGTGGCCGCGATGGACAGCAGCGCCTCGCCCAGGTACACGTCATAGCCGAAAAGGGTGTACAGCCGCCCGAAGGCAAAGAGGTCGCCCAGAAAATATCGGGAGAAAAGCGGCAGCGACGTGGCGTTGGCCCAGAGTATGGCCAGATAGGTCAGCGCGAGGAACCATGCCGTCAGAAAGCCGTGGTCACAGCCGAAGACCTCGCGGGAGTAAGCGTAAGCGCCGCCCGCCTCGGGATAGGCGTTCGCCATATAGGCGTAATTACGGCTGATGATGAGCATGATGAGCGCGCCGATGAGCAGACCGATCACACTGCCGGCCGGGCCGGCCTGCGCCAGATAGGTGTTGCTCGTCACGACGAGAGAGCCCCAGCCGACGCTGGTGCCGATCGCAAACGCCCACGCGCCCAGCATCGACAGACCGGGAATCAGCTTCCTCGTTGGTGCGGATATGGCAGACATCCTCATGATCTCCTTTTCCCCTGCCGCGGGACATCGCGCCGGCAGGCATACTACAGGGAAATGAAACCGTGACGCTATATAGCACAGTATATCACAGTTCGCCGCCTGTGAACAGGGGAAAAGAGAATAAAAACACCGATGAAAAAACGCAGGTATCGCTCAATATATTGACAGTAAAATGCCTCATGCCGCGGCGTCGGCCGTAATGGGCTCCTCCGCGCAGCAGGGCGCATAGAGTCCGGGCGGCGCAGATGTTTGCGCCGCCCGGTGGAAAATCGCTTATGAGGCCGCATCAGACGGCGTTTTTCCAGAGGTAGTAGACCACGTCGGCGCGCGGGCAGTCGGAGCCGGACTTCGGCTCGGCGGAGAGGCCGTTGAAGAGGCCGCGTCCGCGCGCCCAGTTGAAGGCCATGTCGGCCCAGTTATCTCCGCTGGCGTCGCCGCCGAAGGCGCGGCAGAGGAAGGTCATCATCTGCGCCTGGGAGAGCGTGGCGTTGGGGGAGAAGGTCGTTTCCGAGGTGCCCTTGGTGATGCCCATCTTGACGGCCCACAGCACGGCGTTCGTGTAATACTCGTCGGACGCGACGTCCTTGAAGGGGTTGGAGCCGCCGGCGTTGGGACGGCCCATGGCGCGCCACAGGAACGTGACGGCCTGCGCGCGCGTGACGGTGCTGGTCGGGGAGAAGGTCGTCGCGCTCGTGCCGGAAGTGACCTCCTTCTGCACGGCCCAGCTGACGGCGTCGGCGTAATAGGCGGTGGTGGGCACGTCGCTGAAGTAGCTGGCGTCACCCGGGACTACGATCTGGAGCGTGCCGTCCGAGAGCTTGCCGTTGTTGCTGTAAACGGTATAGGTGGCGGCGAAGGTGCCGGGACGGTTCGGGACGAAGTAGAGGTTGCTCAGCGCCTGCGCGGTGAGGTTGGTGTCGGCTTTGAGAACGGCGCTGCGGTCGTTCTGATACAGTGTGCCGACGTTGTCGCTGACGCTGTTGAAGCGGATGTAGGTCCAGGAGCTGCCGACGGCGTTGGTGATGGCGTTGCCGAGCTGGACGCCGCCCGCCCCGCCGGTGAGGTTCTGGTTGAACGCATAGGGCTTGGTGCCGCTCATGGTCAGCATGCAGTTGGCGGTGCCGATATTGATGACGAAGTTGGCCGTGCCGGAGAGCGTCTTGCCGTTGTAGGACATCGTGTAGGGGACGCGGAAGGTTCCGGCGGACAGCGGCTCGACATACATGGAGACATACTGCGCGAGGGTGTAGTTGGTCTTGGCCTGCATGGCGGCGCCGTTGCCGAGACGCATGATGCCGACCTTGTTGTCGCCGGTGGAGTCAAAGCGGATGATGGCGCTGTTCTTGTCCGGCGCGCCGCCGTAGAGGCTGCGGTACTGGGAGACCATGGCGTCCGAGCTGCCGGTGCCGGTGTAGTTGACGCCGAGCGTCGTGTAGACCGTGGTGTCAAAGGCAGCGGCGGCGCTGCTATCCGTGACCGTCACGGAACAGGTGCGGTAGATCGTGGTGTTGTTCGCGTCGGTGATGGCCGCCGTGATCGTGGCGGTGCCGGCGCGTCCCGTCGAAGTGATAGTCGCGGAAGCGCCGTTGCCGGAGACCGTGGCCACGGTGACGTTGCTGCTGCTCCACGATACACGGTAGTAGGCGCTGGTGGGATAGACGTTCAGCTTGACGTACTGGCTGGAATACGGGGAGAGCGTCGCGCTCATGGGACTGATGTCGACGCTTAAGTTGCTGGCGATGACATAGAAGCGGATGTTTCCGGAGAGCTCATGACCGCGGTATATGACGTTGTAGGGAACGTAGTAGGTACCGGTCGCAATGGGCTCGAAGTACATGTTGATGAGGTCGAGGAAGGTGTAGTTGACATTGGCCTTGATCGTGCTGCCGTTGCTCAAATGGAGCTTGCCGTAGCGGGTGGTGCCGACGTTGCCGAACCATACGGTCGCGTCGTTGGCAAGCGCGACGCTGTAGTAGCTGCGCCACTGTCTGGCGATGCTGTCGGAAATGGAGGTCCCGTAGTAGTCCGACCCGATCGTCACGGTCAGGCTGGGATCGTAGGTCGGGACGTCCTCGAAATCGTCCACGACCTCCGCGGGGATGCTGCGGGTCAGCACGTTGCCGTTGCAGTCGCGGATGCTGGCGGTGAGCGTGGTGGTGCCGGCGCGGCCGTGGCTGGAGAGCGTCACGGTGTTGCCGCTGCCGACGATGGAGATGAGCGAGGAATTGCCGATCGACCACGTCACATCATATGCCGCGTTGGCGGGCTCCACGCCGAGCAGGACGTGCTGATTGGAGTAAGGGGAGAGCGAGATCTTGCTGGGCGAGAGCGACGCGTTCTTGACGGGCGTTCCGCCGGCGACCGAGATATTGATGGTGCCGGAGATGATGTTGCCGCCGTCGACGATCGTGTACCCCGTGGAGAAGTCGCCGCTGGCGACGGGGTTGAAGTACATATCCTGAAGGATGGCATAGGTATAGCTGGCGCCGGAGGCGACCTGCGTGTCGTCCTGGAGGCGGAGTACGCCGCACCGGCCGGAGGGAGAGGTGAGGCGGACGCTCGCGCCGTAGTTCAGCGTCGCGCCGAACTGACGGGCGTACTCGTCGGCGATGTTCTTCGCAATGGTGTTCAGGCCCAGCGAGGAACCGTAGGTGGCGGAGGCGGAGGCGCTGTAGCTGACCTCACGGTTCTCCACCGTCACGAGGCAGGAGACCGTTTCGCTGGTGGTGTTCGTCGTGGTGTCCGCCACGGTGGCGGATATCTGCACGCTGCCGGAACCGGCGATGAGCGCGGAAGCGGCGCTGAGCGTCACTGTCTTGCCGGAACCGCTGATGGAGACGACGCCGGGGCTGTCGCTGCTCCAGTAATACATATAATTGGATTCGTTGCCGCTGCCGCCGGAGGCCGTGAGGGAGAGCGTGCCGGTCTTGCCGGCCCCGAGCGTCATGGTGGTCTGGCTGATTGAGGCCGTGAGGGGCTTGGAGGCCTCGTTTACCGTCACGCTCCAGCTCGCCGTGGCGTAGTTGGAGGCGTTGGCGCTGTCATAGGCCGTCAGCGTCACGGTGCCGGAGCCGGCGCGCCGGGCATAAAGGTCGGTGCCGGGGGCGTTGGGAGCCTTGTCGATGCCGATGCTGTCGCCGGTGAAGTCCCACTGATAGGAATAGCTGCCGCTGCCGCCGGAGGCCGTGGCAGAGATCGACTGATTGGTGCCGGCGGTCATGGTCAGGCTGGACGAGCCGTTCACGGAGAGCTTCACGGGCGATTCGGGCGCCTTGACCGTGACGGAGAACGTGTCGTAATCAGAGTCGCCGTCCGACCGGCGGGTGGCGGTCAGGGTGATCTCGGCCGTACCGGGGGCCTGAGCGCTGACGACGGCCGATTTGCCGCTGCCGCGCACGGACGCCACGGACGGGTTGGAGGACGACCAGGAGTAGGAGAGGGTGCCGTCGTCGCCGGTGATAAAAGCGTCGTTGACGGTCAGGCTGTCGCCCTTCTTCAGGTCGTAGCTGCCCGACAGGAAGATGACGAACACGTAGTCGATCTCCTCCACCCAGCTTTCCGACGCGTCGGTCGTGTCCGACATTTCGTCCTCGGGGGCGGCGAGGGACATGGGGAAGAGAGCCAGGAGCAGGATGAGCGCCAGAAGCAGCGCCAGGCCCTTTTTACCGATGTGTTTCATGGAATGATGTTTCCTCCTTTTTTTGGCGGCCGCGGAGAACCGCCGCCGATGCCGAATGACAAAAAATACCAAATCATGCAATAAGTATAATTCTGCCGCCTGAGAAAAGCAAGGAAAAAAAGCGGCGATACCGCGCGTGATGGCGACGCGATCCGCGGACGCGCGGACCGCGATGTTCTCCGGACAACTTGACAAAGGAAGAGAACAGCGGTATAACTGATTAAACATATATGCAATATGTGATTATACATATCCATATCGAAAGGAGAAAAGGTCATGGAGGAGCGGAGGGCACGCATCACGGCCGTGTGTATCAGCGAGCATAAGGGGGAGCAGAAGCATCCCGTGGAGGAGATATGTCTGCGGCCGCATCTGGGTATCGTCGGCGACGCGCACGCGGGCGACTGGCACAGGCAGGTGAGCCTGCTCGCGCAGGAGAGCGCCGACGGCCTTCAGGCCAAGGTCAGCGTTCCGCTCGTACCCGGCGTTTTTGCGGAAAACGTCCGCTGCGAGGGGATAGAGCTCAAGACCCTCCCCGTCGGCACGAGGCTGTATCTCGGCACCGCCCTGTGCGAGGTCACGCAGATCGGCAAGGAGTGCCACGCGGACTGCGCCATCCGCCGCCAGGCGGGCGACTGCGTCATGCCGCGCGAGGGCATCTTCGTCGCCGTCCTCGAGGAGGGGGAGGCAAAAGCCGGAGACGCCGTCACGGTGCTGGGGTGAGATCATGAAAAATGGAAGGGGCGCGCCGAAATGCGGCGCGCCTCTTTTCAGTCTCCGACAAAAACCCGGCGAAGCGGGTCTCGTCGGAAGTATTTCAGTATTCGCACGTGCCCTCGTATACAAGCCGCGTTTCGTCCGTGAGCGTCACGTCATCGTCCGTCACGTTCACAATGAGGTCGCCGCCCGGCACCTTCACGGTCACGTCCTCGCCTTTCCGGCAGAAGCCGTTTTCCACGGCGGCCGCCACGGCGGCGCACGCGCCGGTGCCGCAGGCCATCGTCTCGCCGTTGCCGCGCTCCCAGACGCGCATCTTGAGCGTCGTGGGGTTGACCACGCGCACGAATTCGGTGTTCACGCGCTCGGGGAAGAGCGGAGCATGTTCAAATTCGGGGCCGAGCTTCGTGAGGTCGAGGTGTTCGATATCGTCCAGGAAGACGACGCAGTGGGGGTTGCCCATCGAGACGCAGGTGATCTTATACGTTCCTCCGGCGATCTCCGTCTCGCGCGAGACAATCTTATCGCCGTCGAGGGCGACGGGTATCTCGGCGGGCGTGAAGACGGCCCTGCCCATCGACGCCTCGACCGAGGAGACCTTGCCGCCGGTGATATAGAGCTTTAAGGACTTGACGCCGCTCGCCGTCTCGACCGAGGCGGTCTCGCCCTCGATGATGCCGTTGTCGTGCAGGAACTTGCCGACGCAGCAGATGGAGTTGCCGGCCATTTGCGCTTCGGAGCCGTCGAGATTGTAGACGCGCATACGCGCGTCGGCGATATCCGAGCTCTCGATGAGAACGAGGCCGGCGCCGCCGATGCCGCGGTGCCTGTCGCAGAGGCTCAAGGCCAGCGACTCGGGGCAGGTGATCGCGCCGTCGAAGTTGCCGAGGTAGATATAGTCGTTCGCCGTGGCCTCCATCTTGGAAAAGCGCAGCTTGCGGCGGGCGGCGCGCATGTCGTTAATATTCACCAGCTCGGTGTTGCGCTCGGAAAAGCGGCTGGCGATGATGTCCGCGAGCGCGTCGGCCGTGTCGAGGCTCGTGAGGCAGGGGATGCCGAGCTGGACGGCCCGCCGGTGCAGCGCGATGTAGTCGCCCATCGTGGAGTCGTACAGCGCGCCGGTGTAGACGACGAAGCTGATCTCTCCCTTTTCCATGAGCGTGAAGATATCGCGGCTCTCGCTTAAACCGGGGACGGTGACGGCCTCGATGCCGAGCGAGGCGACGGCCTCCGCCGTGTCGCGCGTGGCGTAGAGCCTGATCCCGAGGTCATAGAGCTTCTTCGCCAGGGAGACGATCTCGCGCAGGTCGTGCGTATCGACGCTCAAGAGCGCCCCGACGCCGTTTCTGGCCGAGAGCGCGCCGATGCGGAAGCCGGCGGCCGTGAGGCCCTTGAAGAGCGCCTCGGCCGTGCTCTTGCCGATGCCGAGCACCTCGCCGGTGGACTTCATCTCCGGGCCGAGGATGGAGTTGGCGTCGGAGAGCTTTTCGTAGGAGAAGACCGGCACCTTGACCGCGAAATACGGCGGCGTCCGGTAGAGGCCGGAGCCGTAGCCGAGGTCGCGCAGCTTTTCGCCCAGCATCACGCGCGAGGCCAGCGGCACCATCGGCACGTCCGTGACCTTGGAGATATACGGCACGGTGCGCGACGCGCGGGGGTTTACCTCGATGACGTATAATTCACCCTCGTAGATGAGGTACTGGATGTTGACGAGGCCCTTCGTCTTTAAGGCGAGCGCCAGCTTTTCGGAGCAGGAGATGATCGTCTTGAGCATCTTGTCGTTGAGGTTATAGGGGGGATAAACGGCGATGGAGTCGCCGCTGTGCACGCCGGCGCGCTCGATATGCTCCATGATGCCGGGGATGAGCACGTCCTCGCCGTCGGAGATGACGTCCACCTCCAGCTCGGTGCCGGGCATGTACTTGTCGATGAGCACCGGGTTCTCGATCTCACCGGAGAGGATGACCTTCATGTACTTTTCGACGTCCTCCGCTTCGTGCGCGATCGTCATGTTCTGGCCGCCGATGACGTAGGACGGGCGCAGCAGCACGGGGTAGCCGATCTCTTTCGCGGCCGCAAGCGCCTCCTGCATCGTCATGACGCCCATGCCGCGCGGGCGGCGGATGGAGAACTTTTCCAAAAGCGCGTCGAAGCGGTCGCGGTCCTCGGCGAGGTCGATGCCGTCGGCCGAGGTGCCGAGGATGGTGATGCCCTGCGAATCGAGGAACTTGGCGAGCCGTATCGCCGTCTGCCCGCCGAAGGCGACGACGACGCCCACCGGCTTTTCCACCTCGATGACGTTCATCACGTCCTCGGGCGTGAGCGGCTCGAAGTACAGGCGGTCGGCCGTGTCGTAGTCGGTCGAGACCGTCTCGGGGTTGTTGTTGATGATGACCACGTCGTAGCCGAGCTCCTTGAGCGCGCGGACGCAGTGGACGGAGGAGTAGTCGAATTCGATGCCCTGCCCGATGCGGATGGGGCCGGACCCCAGCACGATGATGACGTCGCGCCCGCTTTTGGGGAAGGCGCGCGCGTCGCACGTCTCGTCGTGCGTCGAGTAGAAGTAGGGCGACTCCGCTTCAAATTCGCCGGCGCAGGTATCGACCATCTTGTAGACGGCGTGCGAGGAGGCCGGCAGGGGAGCGCCGGAGAGACGCCGGAGGGCGTCGTCGGTGTAGCCGAGGCGCTTGCCCTCGCCGTACATTTCCTTTGTCAGGGGTTTATCGGTGATCGCCGTCTGGTAATCGGCGAGGCGCTTTATTTTGTTTAAGAACCAGCGGTCGATCTTCGTGATCTCGAATATCTCGTCGATGGAGAAGTCGGCGCGTATCGCCTCGAACACGGTGAAGAGGCGCGTGTCGTCCATCGCGGCGAGCCTGTCGCGCAGGGAGGCGGTGGAGGCGGGCGCGCGAGAGAGCGTGTCGACGCCGATCTCCGCGCCGCGCACGGCTTTCATGAGCGCCATTTCAAACGACGGGGCGATCGACATGACTTCGCCGGTGGCCTTCATCTGCGTGCCGAGCCGGCGCGAGGCGTTCGGGAACTTCTCGAACGGCCACTTGGGGAATTTGACGACGATATAGTCCACCGCCGGCTCGAAGCAGGCGGAGGTCTTGCCCGTCACGTCGTTTCGTATCTCGTCGAGCGTATAGCCGAGGGCGATCTTCGCCGTGACCTTGGCGATCGGGTAGCCGGTGGCCTTCGACGCGAGCGCGGACGAGCGCGATACGCGGGGGTTCACCTCGATGACGGCGTATTCCAAACTGTCCGGGTCGAGCGCGAACTGACAGTTGCAGCCGCCCTCGATACCGAGCTCGGTGATGATGTCGAGCGCGGCGTTTTTGAGCATGGTGTACTCCAGCGGCGAGAGCGTGACGGCGGGCGCGACGACGATGGAGTCGCCGGTATGCACGCCGACGGGGTCGACGTTCTCCATGCTGCAAATCGCGATGGCCGTGCCCTTATGGTCGCGCATGACCTCGAATTCGATCTCTTTCCAGCCGAAGACGTATTTTTCGATGAGCACCTGCGTGATGGGCGAGAGCTCAAGGCCGACGGCCGCGACGCTTCGGAGCTCCTCCGGCGTATAGGCCACGCCGCCGCCGCTGCCGCCGAGCGTGAAGGCCGGGCGGACGATGACCGGGTAGCCGATTTTTTCCGCGACCTCCAGCGCCCCCTCGACCGTGTAACAGGTGTCCGAGGGGATGAGCGGCTGGCCTATCTTCGCCATCGCGTCCTTGAAGAGCTGACGGTCCTCGGCTCTTTTGATGGCGTCCACCTTCGTGCCGAGCAGGCGCACGCCGTGCTTCTGGAGGAAGCCCTCCTCCGAGAGCTGCATGGCGAGCGTCAGGCCCGTCTGGCCGCCGAGACCGGCGAGCAGGCTGTCGGGCTTCTCCTTTTCGATGATGCGCTTCACCGTCGTGAGGGTGAGCGGCTCCAGATAAATGGCGTCTGCCATGGATTTGTCCGTCATGATCGTGGCGGGATTGGAGTTGACGAGCACGGTCTGAACGCCGGCCGCCTTCAGCACGCGGCAGGCCTGCGTGCCGGCGTAGTCGAACTCCGCCGCCTGGCCGATGACGATCGGCCCGGAGCCGATCACAAGTACCTTTTTGATAGAACTGTCCTGGGGCATCAGCCGTTACCTCCCATCATGCGGATCAGCTTTTCGTAGTCGTATGCCTGCCCGAAATGCTCGTCGGGGTAAAACTGGAGGGAAAACGCGCGCTTTTCCACGCAGTCGAGGCCCTCGCAGGAGCCGTCCGTCAAATTTATATAGGTCTCCGCCGCGCCGGGCACGCTGCCTGAAGACACGCACCACAGGTGGTTCTGGTCGGTGATGATGACGCGGCCGCTGGAAGTTTCCTTCACCGGGCTGCCGCCGTGGTGGCCGAAGGGAAGCCTTTCGCATTTGCCGCCGAGCGCGAGCGCCAGGAGCTGGTGGCCCAGCCCCAGCCCCATGAGGGGCAGACGCCCGAGCAGAGAGGCGACCGTCTCGACGCGCTTCGGCGAAAAGTAGGGCGAGCCGGGCCCGGCGGAGAGAACGCAGCCGGCAAAGCCGCCCGCGAGGATGTCCTCCGCTCTTGTATCGGGCGGGAAGACCGTGACCTCAAAGCCGTGTTTCGCCAAAACCTCGGCCGGAATTCTCCCCGCGCCGAGATCGAGTACCGCGGCTTTTTTTCCGCTGCCGAGCGTATAGGGGGATAAGCACGCCGTCTCCGAAACGAGGTCGCGCGCGCTCTCCCCGAAGGAGACGCCGCCGCCGTGGGAGATCATGGCGCGGACGACGCCCTTCTCGCGCAGAAGCTGCGTCACACGGCGCGTGTCGATCCCCATGATGCCGGGGATGCCGTTGCGCTTTAAGTAATCGCCGAGCGTCTCTTTGCAGCGGAAGTTAGACGGCGTCTCACAGACCTCGCGGACGATGACGCCGGCCGCCCTGACTTCTCCGTCGGGCATGTCGCCCTCCGGGACGCCGTAGTTGCCTGAAAGGGGGAAAGTGAACAGCACGAGGCTGCCCGCGCTGCGCGCGTCGGTCAGGACCTCGCAGTAGCCGGACGCCGTCGTGAAGACGAGCTCGCCGGCCGCGTCGGTCTCCGCGCCGAACGAGCAGCCCTCCAGCGCCTCGCCGCTTTCCAGTATGAGCTTTGCCTTTTCCATGCTTTTCGGATCGCCTCCGGTAAATATACAAATATATTGGAATAATTATGCAGCTTTTCCCGGAAAAAGTCAAGTATTTTGATTAAAAAATCACAGCGCTCCTGTTGGGAAAACGATTGACCTTTTTGGGAGGAAAGTATATCATATAAAAGCATTTTACATGAGAAACGGGGTCAGGTCAATTGGCAGAACGGGTAAAAGGTGAAAAACTGCGCGAACGGTGCGCGCATATTTACGAGGCGGCGCAGCGCTGGTGGGCGGAAAACGGCGTCCCGTCGGTTTTGGGGCGGGAACGCTTCATCGACACCTCGCGCGGGCCGGTGCGCGTCCTGGAGTACGGCTTTGAGCGCGCGGGCGCGCCGCTCCTTTTTAATCTGCACGGCGGCGGGTGGATGCTGCTGCACGCCGACGCCGACGAATATCTTGTGACGGAAATACTGAAAAAGGCCCCCGTGCGCGTCGTTTCGATCGACTACCTCAAGGGGCCCGATAACCCCTTTCCCGCCGCGCTCGAGAGCTCTTATGAGGTGATACGCGCTTACGCGCGGGGAAAGCCCGTCGGCGTCATGGGGCAGAGCGCGGGCGGCAACATGGCGGCCTCTCTCTGCCTGTTGGCCGCGCGGCGGGGCGACGTGCGCTTTTCGTATCAGGTGCTCGATTACCCGGTGCTCGACCTTTTGACCGACGCTTACTTGAAGCCGGAGCCGGACCCGGAGGGGATGCCGGCCTCGCTGGCGGACGCCTATTCCGCCTGCTATGCAGGGGACGCCGACCGGGGCGACCCGCTCCTTTCTCCGCTCTTCGCCGCGCCGGAGGAGCTCAAAAAAACGCCGCCGGCCTTCGTGCTGGCCTGCGGGATAGACGCGCTGCGCCGCGAGGCGCTTTCCTACGCGGAAAAGCTGAAAGAAAGCGGCGTTCCGGCGACGCTCTGCGAGTTTACGGCCATGCGCCACGCCTTTACGAACGCGGCGATACCCGAGACGGCGGAGGCGGCGGACAAGATCGCCGCGTTCATAAACGAAAGGCTGGCATAGAATAGACAGAAGGGGGTATGAGGCGTGATAACGCTGCTCTCCAGGCTGTTCATCAAAAACCGCGGCGATACGACCGACGAGAAGGTCCGCCGCGCTTACGGCGTGCTGTGCTCGTTTACGGGCATCGGCATCAATCTCGTGCTGTTCGCGCTCAAATACATAGCCGGCGTACTGACCGGGGCCATCTCCATCACGGCGGACGCCTTCAATAACCTCTCCGACGCGGGCAGCTCGGTCATTACGCTCATCGGCTTCCGCATCTCCGGCGCGGCGCCGGACAGAGAGCACCCCTTCGGGCACGGGCGGGCGGAGTATTTGGCCGGCCTGCTCGTCTCCATCGTCATCATCGTCGTCGGCGTGGAGCTGGGCCGCAGCTCGATCGGCAAGATCTTGTCGCCCGAGCCGGTGGACGCGTCGATAACGGCGTTTCTCATCCTCGCCGTCTCGATCCTGGCGAAGCTGTATATGTTCGCGTATAACCGCGCTCTCGGGAAAAAGCTCAACGCGCCCGCCATGAAGGCCACCGCGCTCGACAGCCTGTGCGACGCCGTCTCGACGGCCGTCGTCCTCGCCTCCGTGCTCGTCGCCCGCTTCTGGGGGATCAATGTCGACGGCTGGTGCGGCTGCGCCGTGGCGCTTTTCATCCTCTACACGGGCTTTTCGGCCGCGCGCGACACGGTGGGGCCGCTCCTCGGCCAGCCGCCGGAGCCGGCGTTCGTCCGGCAGATCGAAGAGCTCGTCCTGTCGCATGAGGAGATCGTCGGCATCCACGACCTCGTCGTCCACGATTACGGGCCGGGGCGCGTCATGATATCGCTCCATGCGGAGGTGCCGGATACGGGCGACCTCAACGTCCTGCACGACGCGGTGGATATCGCCGAGCGGGAGCTTCAGGAAAAGCTCGGCTGCGCCGCCGTCATCCACATGGACCCGGTGGCCGTGGGAGACAAGCGCACCGACGCGCTCCGCGCCGAGGCCTCGATGGCCGCGCGGGAGATAGACCCCCAGATGACGGTGCACGATTTTCGCATCGTGACGGGCCCGACGCACACGAACCTTATCTTCGACGTCGTTGCGCCGCAGAAAAAGGAGCTTTCGGACGAGGAGATCAAGAGACGCCTCGCGCAGAGCCTTACGCGGGACCACCCGGAGCGATACTGCGTCATCACGGTGGACCGGTCGTATGTGCTGTAATGCGTCGGCGCAGCCGACGGATGCGGAGCCTTGTTATAAACGCAAAACGCTCTTGACAACGGAGAAGATTATGCTACAATAGAAATGTAACTGAAAACCAGTTGCAGTGAGAGAGGGGCATAATGGGCAAGATAGACTCGCTGTTGGAAAAGCTCTGCGCGAAACCGACGCCGGCGAATTTCCGGTATTCGGATTTGCGCACAGTCATGGCGCACTTCGGATATGTGGAGTCGAACAAGGGTGCGACTTCCGGCTCGCGCGTCAAATTTCACCACCCGGAGACCAAAGCCGTCATGATGCTGCACAAGCCCCATCCGGGCGATGAGATGGTTAAATCGTCGGTTGATGCCGTCGTGGTTTTTCTGAAGGAGCATGGTCATATATGAAAACTGATAATTTGCTTCACTATAAGGATTACAGTGCCAAGCCGGAATACTCTGTTGAGGACAAGGTGTTTTATGGCAAGATTTTAGGCATTGATGATCTGGTCGATTTTTCCTCGGAAAACGCCAAGAGCATCGAAACGGAATTTCAGAAGGCGGTGGATGATTACCTGCTCTTCTGCGAGGAGATCGGTAAAGAACCGCAGAAGGAATACAGCGGGACGTTCAATGTGCGGATTTCGCCGGAGCTTCACCGCAAGTTATCTATGGCGGCGCAGTCCGAGGGCGTTTCGCTGAACAAGGTGGTCGAACAGGCGATCGCTTCGTATATTTGAAAAATAAAAGTGGGGAGCCTCTCGGTTTTCGGGAGGCTCCCAGCGATTATTTCGACAGATAATCTGACTCTTTATATTTCTCCGCCAGCGCGTCGAGGAACGCAGAGAGGCGGGCGTTCATCTCGGTGTAGTCGTAAGCGAGCAGCTCGCTCTCGGACTGGATGAACCGCCCCTCCGGGAGCGGCTCCGCGCGGTTTTTCAGCAGATTTTCGATGATCGCATGCGTGAATTCCATATGGCACTGGAGCCCGTAGACGAGCGGAGCGTACCGCACGATCTGCCGGGGGCAGCCCTCGCTCGCAGCCAGGACGGAGGCTGTCTCCGTCAGGCCCGGCATGTCGCCGTGCCATTGACCGGCGGGGAAAACGTCGGGGAAAGCGCGAAGCAAAGGGTCGCGCCGCCCCTCCTCCGTGAGCGTGAGAAGGACGGGCCCCATCTCCCGTTCGGGGCTGTGCCCGTAAGGCGCGCCCATCGCCTCGCCGAGAAGCTGCGCGCCGAGACAGACGCCTATAACGGCTTTTTTCTCCTCCGCGCACCGGCGGATGAGCGCCTTTTCGGCCTCCGCGTCGAAAAAGGGACACTCCGCCCTCGTCGTCGCGGGGCACTGGGGGCCGCCGAGCACGATCAGCATATCCGGCAGCGTCTCCGGCATCGGGCAGCCGCCCGCCTCCCGGCAGCGCAGCTCCGTTACCGCATGGCCGCGCCGGCGGGCCCAGGCGAGGTATTCGCCGGGCCCGACGACGTCTTCGTTTTGTATCATCAGGATGTTCATAGTCATGCCTCCGCGTCCATTATATCTGCCGTGTCAAGGCAGCGTTGCACTTTTTTGGAAACGTGCTATAATACTTTAAAAAACGGAGAGCGGGAAAGAGTATGGAACGGATCACCAGCAGAAAAAACGCGGTCATCGCGCATTTGCGGAAGCTCGGCTCCGACGCCTCCTGCCGCCGGGAGAGCGGCGAATTCGTCTGCGACGGCGGGAAGCTCCTTTCCGAGGCGATAGCGAACGGGGCGGAGATCAGGACGGTGCTCCTTGACGAGGACGAGCCCGCGCCGACGCTCCCGGAGGGCGCGCAGGTCTATAGGGCCCCGCGCGACCTGCTGGCGTATGTATCGAGCTTCAAGACGCCGCCGGGCGTGCTTTTTTCATGCGCGCTGCCGCAAGGGGAAAAAGCGGCTCCCGGGGGGAGCGTCGTCGTGCTGGAGAACGTCCAGGACCCCGGCAACGTGGGGACGGTCCTGCGCACGGCGGACGCCTTCGGCGTGGACGTCGTGCTCACGGGCGCGTGCGCCGACCCGTTTTCGCCGAAAGCGGCGCGCGCCTCGATGGGCGCCGTTTTCCGCCGCCGCGCGCTGTGGTCGGATATAAGCGGCCTGCGCGCGCTTCTGGGAGAAAGGCCTCTTTACGGCGCGGCCCTGGGGGAAGAATGCGAGGATATCCGGCGCGTCGAGCTTGCCGGCGCGGCCGTGGCCATAGGCAGCGAGGGGAGGGGCCTTTCGGAAGCTCTGCTCGCCCTCTGCGGCGGGCGCGTCGTCATCCCCATGTCGCCGCGGTGCGAGTCGCTCAACGCGGCGGCGGCGGCCGCCGTCGTCATGTGGGAAATGGCGGGAAAGAGGCTGTGAAGGAAGTGAAGCTATGGCGCTGAAGCACTGGGTATGGCTCTCAACGCGCCGGGGCGTCGGCGCGGCGGCGGCCGCGTCTCTGCTCGGGCGGTTCGGAACGCCGGAGGAGATATATTTTGCCGAGGAAGCCGCCCTCAGGGAGACGGGCCTCGTCTCCGGGGAGGGGCTCTTATCCCTTGCCGACAAGGATATGCGGGGCGCGCGGCGGGTCATCGCCGCGTGTATGGATAAAGGCGTGCAGATCGTTACGTTTGGTGACGCCGCCTACCCGGAGAGACTGAAAAACATTTACGACCCGCCGCTTTTGCTGTACGTCCTCGGCCGCCTGCCGGACATGGACGCGGAGGCGGCGATCGCCATCGTCGGCACGCGGAAGTGTACGCCTTACGGTATCAAAACGGCGGAAAGGTTCGGCTATGAGCTCGCCCGCGCCGGCGGACTCGTCATATCGGGCCTTGCGCGCGGGATCGACTCCGCGGCGGCGCGCGGCGCCCTGCGGGGCGGCGGGAGCGTCGTCGGCGTGCTCGGCACGGCGATCGACGTCGTCTACCCGTCCGAGAACGCGGACCTCTTCCGGGACGTCGCCGCGACCGGCGCGATCGTCTCGGAGTACCCGCCGGGCGCGCCGACGAAACGGGGGAATTTCCCGGCGCGCAACAGGATCATGAGCGGCCTCGCCGTCGGCGTGACCGTCATCGAGGCGCCTCTTAAGTCCGGCGCGCTCATCACCGCCGCGCACGCCCTCGAGCAGGGGCGGGACGTCTTCGCCGTCCCCGGCAACGTGGACGCGCCCTCCTGCGCCGGGTCCAACGGACTTTTGCGCGAGGGGGCGCAGGTCGCCGTGAGCGGGGCCGGGATCGCGGCGGAATATATGGCGCGGTTTCCGGAGAAACTCTCGGGAAAAGAGACGCGCCCGCTCGTGCCGCTGGAGCGAAGCGAGGAGGAAAAGCTCGTCCGGCGCGAGCTGAAGGTCGCGGACGTCGGGAGGGACTATTCGGAAAAAGAGATTGACAAGCGGAAAAACGCGGATTATATTAACGTATCGGTGGAAAGAAGCACGCTTTCCGACGCCGAGGCGCGTATCGTCGATGCGATGACGAGGCCCGGTATGCAGATCGACGAGATCATAGAGGGCTGCGGCCTGCCCGCCGCCGAGGTGCTCTCGGCGCTGACGCTCTTGCAGCTCAAGGGCGCGGCGGAGCAGAGCGAGGGAAAGCGTTTCACCCTGACGGCAACCATAATATAAGGATGCGCCCAGAAGCGCGGCAGAAGGAGAGCAGCATGGCAAAGACAAAGCCCAATCTCGTGATCGTGGAGTCGCCTGCCAAGGCGAAGACCATCGAAAAATATCTCGGCCCGGACTATAAGGTCAAGGCGTCCATGGGTCATCTGCGCGATCTCCCGAAAAGCGTCATGGGCGTGGATATCGAGCACGGCTTTATCCCCGACTACCGGCCGGTCAAGGGCAAGGAGGAGAGCATCGAGGAGCTGCGGCGCGACGCGAAGAAGAGCAGCCGCGTTTACCTCGCGACCGACCCCGACCGCGAGGGGGAGGCCATCTCCTGGCATCTTAAGGAGCTGCTCGGCCTGCCTGACGATCAGGTGTACCGCGTCACGTTCAACGAGATAACGAAAAAGGTCGTGACCGACAGCATCCAGCACCCGCGCGCCATCGACGACGACCTGGTGGACGCGCAGCAGGCGCGGCGCATCCTCGACCGGATCGTGGGCTATAAATTGAGCCCGTTTCTCTGGCGCAAGATCAAAAAAGGACTATCAGCCGGGCGCGTCCAGTCCGTGGCGACGCGGATGGTCGTCGACCGTGAGCGGGAGATTCGCGATTTCACGGCCGAGGAGTACTGGCTTTTGGACGTGACGCTCTCGCGTATCGGCCGGCCCGGCACCTTCGTCGCGCATTACCACGGCGAGGGCGAGAAAAAGCGCGAGCTGCACACCGAGGAGGAGACCGACGCGATCGCCGCCGACGTGGGGCGCAGCCCCTTCGTCATCAAAACGGTCAAGCGGGCCGACAGGAAAAAGCAGCCGTCGCCGCCGTTCATCACCTCGACGCTCCAGCAGGAGGCATCCCGCCGCCTCGGCATGACGCCGCGGCGCACCATGTCGGTGGCGCAGCAGCTCTACGAGGGCGTGGATATCGAGGGCGAGGGCGCCGTCGGCCTTATCACGTATATGAGAACGGACTCGCTGCGCATATCGAACGAGGCGCTCGCCGCGGCGAAGGAGTTTATCGTCGCGCGCTACGGCCGGGACTACTACCCCGACAAGACGCGCACGTTCAGGACGCGCTCCGGCGCGCAGGACGCGCACGAGGCGATCCGGCCGTCGAATATCCGGCTCACGCCCGAGGACGTAAAGTCGAGCCTCACATCCGAGCAGTACCGGCTCTACCGCCTTATCTGGAGCCGCTTTATCGCCAGCCAGATGGCCGCCGCCGTCTACGACAGCGTGACCATCGACGTCATGTCGGCGGGCCATATCTTCCGCGCCAACCGCTCGTCGGTGAAATTCCCGGGCTTCACGGCCGTCTATGAGGAGAGCCGCGACGACGAGAAGGAGCCGACCGGCGCGCCGCTGCCTGATCTGGCCGAGGGCGAGACGGTCAGCCTCGACGATATAAAAAAGGAACAGAAATTCACGCAGCCGCCCCCGCGCTATACGGAGGCGACGCTCATCAAAGCCATGGAGGACTGCGGTATCGGCCGCCCGAGCACCTACGCGCCGACGATCTCCACGATCCTCAGCCGCGAGTACGTCGTCAAGGAGGGGAAAAACCTCCGGCCGACGCCGCTGGGCGAGACGGTCACGCAGCTCATGGAGGCGAGATTCGCCGACATCGTCGATACGAAGTTCACCGCCCGCATGGAGGAGCAGCTCGATGAGATCGAGCACGGCCGCAGAGAGTGGCGGGGCGTGCTCGACGAGTTTTACGGGCCGTTCATCGCCTCGCTCGACGAGGCGGAAAAGGCGCTCGACGGCGAGCGCATCAAGGTGCCGGACGAGGTGTCCGACGAGGTCTGCGACGTCTGCGGGCGGCGGATGGTCGTCAAATCCGGCCGCTTCGGCCGCTTTCTGGCCTGCCCGGGCTATCCGGAATGCAGCTTTACAAAGCCTCTCGTCATCGAGATGCCGGGCCGCTGCCCGAAGTGCGGCAGCCGCATTTTAAAGCGCACCTCCCGGAACGGCTACACCTACTACGCCTGCGAAAAGGTGAAGGTCTGCGGCTTTATGACGTGGGACGTCCCCGTGAAGGACGATTGCCCCTTATGCGGCAAGACGATGTTCAAGCGCGCGGGGAGAGGTTTTAATAAGCCCTTCTGCGCCAACCCCGACTGTGAAAATTTCCTCCCCGAGGATAAGCGCGGCTACAAGAAAAAGCCCGCCGCGGACGCGGAGAAAAAGGACGGGGAAGCGGCCGACGCCGCGGCGGAAAAGCCCGCCGCGAAGAAAGCGCCGGCGAAGAAAAAAGCGACGACAAAGAAAGCCGCAACAAAAAAGACGACGGCGAAAAAGACGACGACGAAAAAGGCCGCCAAAAAGACGGAGGAGCCGTCATGAGCCGCGTGACCGTAGTCGGCGCGGGCCTCGCGGGGAGCGAGGCCGCCTGGCAGCTCGCCGAGCGCGGCATCGACGTCGACCTTGTGGAGATGAAGCCCTTAAAGCGCACGCCGGCGCACGTCGCCGATACGTTCGCCGAGCTGGTGTGCTCGAACTCCCTGCGTTCCGACGAGCTGACGAACGCCGTCGGCCTCTTGAAGGAGGAGATGCGCCGCCTTAAAAGCCTCATCATGGCGTGCGCCGACAGGACGAGATTGCCCGCGGGCGGCGCGCTCGCCGTCGACCGGCGGGGCTTTTCGGAGATGGTGACGGCGAGACTTCGCGCCCATCCCCGCGTCTCCGTGACGGAAAGGGAGGTCACGGAGATACCGGAGGGGCGCGTCGTCATAGCGACCGGTCCCCTTACGAGCGACGCGCTCGCGGAAAAGCTCGCGGAGCTCTCACCCGCGAGCGGCAAGCCCCTGAGCTTTTTCGACGCGGCCGCGCCCATCGTCACCTTCGAGAGCATCGACATGGAAAAAGCCTACCTCGCCTCGCGCTACGGCAAGGGGACGGCGGATTATGTAAACTGCCCTATGACGAAGGAGGAATACACCGCCTTCGTCCGCGAGCTGCGCGCGGCCGAGGAGGCGCCGGTGCACGGCTTTGACGACGGCGGCGTTTTCGAGGGCTGTATGCCCGTCGAGGTCATGGCGCGGCGCGGCGAGGACACGCTGCGCTACGGGCCCTTGAAGCCCGTCGGGCTGCCGGACCCGCGCACGGGGCGCGATCCTTACGCCGTTGTGCAGCTCCGGCGCGACGACGCGGCCGGCACGCTTTACAACATCGTGGGCTTTCAGACGCACCTGCGCTTCGGCGAGCAGAAGCGCGTCTTTTCGATGATCCCCGGCCTGGAGCGGGCGGAATTCGTCCGCTACGGGGTCATGCACCGCAATACTTACCTCAATTCGCCGCAGCTTCTGGATCGGTATTACCGCCTGCGCAGCGACCCGAGGATCAGCTTCGCCGGGCAGATGACCGGCGTGGAGGGCTACGTCGAATCGGCCGCGTCGGGCCTGCTCGTCGGCATCGAGACGGCGCGGGAGATACTCGGGAAGCCGCCGGCCGATTTCCCGCAGGAGACGGCCATCGGCGCGCTGGCGCTGTATGTGTCCGGCGGCTCCGTCGGCGATTTCCAGCCGATGAACGTCAATTTCGGCATCATATCGCCGCTCGGCTACAAGGTCCGCGGCAAGCGGAACAAGAATGCGGAGATTTCCGCCCGCAGCCTCGCTGTCATAGAGGGGATGGGAGAATTATGAAGATCATCGTGGACGCCATGGGAGGCGACAACGCGCCGGAGGCGATCGTCCGGGGCGCGCTCATGGCGGCGGAGGAATTCAAGGTCGATATCGTGCTGACGGGCGACGGGGAGAGGATCCTCGGCGTCTTGTCGGACATGGGGAAAAGAGAACTGCCGGCGGGCGTGGAGATCACGCACGCCTCCGAGGTCATCGGGATGGAGGACGACCCGGCCACGGCCGTGCGCCTGAAAAAGGACTCCTCCATGGCGGTGGGCCTGCGCATGCTGCGCGACGGGGAGGCGGACGCCATGGTCTCCGCCGGCAGCACGGGGGCGCTTTTATCGGGTGCGACGCTCGTAACGAAGCGCATCCGCGGCGTCCGGCGGGCCTGTCTGGCTCCGTTCATCCCCAACGGGAACGGCGGCACGCTCATCGCCGACGTCGGCGCGAACGCCGATTGCAGCCCGGAATACCTGATGCAGTTCGCGTATATGGGCGCGTATTACGTGGAGAGCGTCCTCGGCATACCGGACCCGCGCGTCGGCTTACTCAACATCGGAACGGAGGACACGAAGGGTGGCGAGCTTCAGAAGGAGGCGTTTAAGCTCCTGAACGGGGCGAAGGCGCGCGGCGACCTGAACTTCATCGGCAACGTCGAGGCGAGCGCCGTGATGAACGGCGTCTGCGACGTGTTGGTGTGCGACGGCTTTTCCGGCAACGTGCTCTTAAAGTGCATCGAGGGCACCGGCCGCTTCATTTTCCGCAATCTGAAAGAGATACTGATGAAAAACGCCAGGTCGAAGCTGGCGGCGGCCCTGGTGAAGGACGATCTTATGCGGATGAAGACGATGCTCGACCCGTCGGAAGTCGGCGGCACGGCCATGCTCGGCATCTCGAAGCCGGTCATCAAGGCGCACGGCTCGTCGAACGATTACGCCATCCGCAGCGCCGTCAAGCAGGCCATCGCCACGGTAAAAAGCGGCGTCTGCGCCGATATCCAGGATAACGTCAAGCGGATGACGCTGCCGCGGGAAGGGAACGGTTGACAAACTTCTGTAAGCGGCATATAGTTTGGTAGCTGGAGGGATAAGCGTGGTTTTCAAGAAAATCAGGGAGATCCTGGCGGAGCAGTTCACAGTCGACCCGGAGACCGTCTCCTACGAAACGTCGTTTATTGACGATCTGAACGCCGATTCGCTCGATCTGCTTGAGCTGTCGATGGCGCTGGAGGAGGAATTCGACGTTTCCTTTCCCGAGGAGGAAGCGCCGCAGCTTCTCACTGTCGAGGATGTTGTGAACTATATTTCGGAGCGGGTTTGATTTTATGGCACAGACGAGCGATCTGGAAAAGAGTTTAGGATATACTTTTAAGGACGCGGCGCTGCTTCGGACGGCGCTGACGCACAGCTCCTACGCAAACGAGAACAGGAAAACGTGCCCGGAGTGCAACGAGCGACTGGAGTTTTTGGGCGACGCCGTTTTGGGCGTGACGGTCGCGGAATACCTGTACACCCGCCATCCGGAGATGCCGGAGGGGGACATGACGCGCCTGCGCGCGGAGCTCGTCTGCGAGGAGAGCCTGCATGAGGCGGCCGGGCGTTTAAAGCTCGGAGACTATATCCGGCTCGGCCACGGCGAGGAGACGAGCGGAGGGAGGACGCGCGGCTCTATTCTGGCCGACGCCGTGGAGGCCGTCATCGCGGCGGTCTACCTCGACGGCGGCGACGCGAAATCGCTCATCGAGCGGCTCATCCTCGAGCCGGCGCGGAAAAACGGCGTTTCCCGCTCCCGCGACTATAAAACGGCGCTGCAGGAGCTTTTGCAGCGGGGGAACGGCCATACGCTCGCTTACAAAACGGTGGCGGAGAGAGGCCCGGACCACGCGAAGGTCTTTACCGTCCGTGTGCTGCTCGACGGCGAGACGGCCGCCGAGGGCGAGGGAAAGAGCAAAAAGGAGGCCGAGCAGGCCGCAGCGAAACGCGCGCTGGAGGCGATGGAGCATGACGCCTAAAAGGCATATCATACCGATCTTCATCCCGCACCTCGGCTGCCCCAACGACTGCGTTTTCTGCAATCAGAAGCGCATATCGGGCGCTTTGCGCCCGGCGGGCCCGGAGGATGTGGAAAAAACGATCGCGGCGGGGCTGCGTCATATCCCCGCGGGCAAAGAGGTCGAGGCCGCCTTCTACGGCGGCAGTTTTACGGCAATACCGGCCGGTGAGCAGGAAGCTCTACTCGGCGCGGCCTTGCCGTTTTTGCGTTCCGGCGCCTTGTCCTCCCTCCGCCTTTCGACAAGGCCCGACTGCGTAGACGGGGAGACTCTTGCGCGGCTGCGGCGCTATGGCGTCGGGACGGTGGAGCTCGGGGTCCAGTCCATGTGCCCCGACGTGCTCTCGCTCTCCAAGCGCGGCCATACGCCCGAGGACGCGGAAAAGGCGGCGCGCCTCGTGAAGGAGGCGGGTTTCCGGCTCGTTTTGCAGATGATGACCGGCCTGCCGGGCGATACGCCGGAAAAATCACTCTACACGGCGGAAAGGCTCATAGCCCTGCGCCCCGACGGCGTGCGCGTCTACCCGACGGTCATCGTGGAGGGCACGGAGCTGTACGACCTCTGGCGCGCCGGGCTTTACCGGGAGCACACGGTCGAGGACGCCGTCTCCCTCTGCGCGCGCCTGCTCGACCTCTTTGAGGAGGCGGGCGTGCCGGTCATCCGGCTCGGCCTCAACCCCACGGACGAGCTCTCCGGCGGCGCCGCGGCCGGCGGCGCGTATCACCCGGCCTTCGGCGAACTCGTCGCCTCGCGCCGGTATCTGGAAAAAGCGCGCGCGGCCTTAAAAGAGGCGGGCGCGGGAGATCGCGCGACGCTCCTCGTCGCGCCGGGACAAATTTCGGCCATGACGGGGCAGAAGCGCTGCAATATCGAGACGCTCACCCGCGAATTCGGCCTGAAAACCCTCCGCGTAAGGGAGGGAGACGTGGTAAGGGGAAGAGTGCTTGTTCAACGGGATTGAATCAAACGGACGTGCTGCAAAATGCCATTCTCCGTCGTTGCGAGACTGGCTCGGAATGACGGGTTGCTTTGCATTTTGCAGCAGGCCCGTTTTTTTTTATCAAAAACGATTGACAGACGCGAAAATGTGTGCTATGGTAACTGTACTATTCGCGATAGTACAGTTAGTCAAGGAGAGTGACGCTGTTGATCATGTTGAATTTCAGGGATTCGAGGCCCATCTACGAGCAGATCAAGTCGGGCTTCCGCAACCTCATCGCCACGGGGGCGATCGCCCCGGGCGAAAAGCTGCCCTCGGTGCGCGAGCTCGCGGTCGAGCTGGCCATCAATCCGAACACCATCCAGCGCGCCTACCGCGAGCTGGAGCAGGAGGGCGTCATCTGTTCCGTCCCCGGGAAGGGCTCCTTCGCCACCGACAGCGGGGACGCCTTTCAGGCGCAGAAGGAGGAGCTTTTTCGGAAATTCGACGAGGCCGCCCATGAGCTCCGGCAGTTCGGCGTAACGGCCGGGGAACTGAAGGAACGGCTGGATAAGGAGGAAAACACATGATTGAGGTCAAAAACGTGGTGAAGAAATTCGACGGCTTCACCGCGCTCGACGGACTGGATATCACAGTGCCGACCGGCGCCATCTACGGCCTCGTAGGGCCGAACGGCGCGGGCAAGTCCACGATTATCCGCCATCTCGCGGGCATCTACCGGCAGGACTCCGGCGAGGTGCTGATCGACGGGCAGAAGGTCTACGAAAATCCCGCGATCAAAAGGCGGACGGCGTATATCCCGGACGACACCTATTTCTTCACGCAGGCGGGCATCCGCGATATGATGAAATACTATCGCGGCGTGTACCCGAGCTTCGATCAGTCGCGCTTTGAGGCGCTGCGCGAAGTGTTCCATCTCGATGAAAAGCGGCCCATGCGCAAGCTCTCGAAGGGCATGCAGAAGCAGGCCGCGTTCTGGCTGGCGCTTTCCATAAGACCCGAGGTGCTGATACTCGACGAGCCGGTGGACGGCCTCGATCCCGTCATGCGCCGTCAGGTGTGGAGTCTTGTCATGGGCGACGTGGAGGAGCACGGCACGACGGTGCTCGTCTCCTCGCACAACCTCCGCGAGCTGGAGGACGTGTGCGACCACGTGGGCATCATCCACGAAGGAAAGACGATGCTGGAGCGCAGCCTCTCCGAGCTGCAGGAGAACGTCTCCAAGGTGCAGCTCGTCTTAAACGACGGTCAGGCGCTTCCCGAGGGGCTGAATATCCTCCACTCGAGCACGAGCGGGCGGATACGCACCCTCATCGTCCGCGGCAAGGCCGAGGAGACGGAGGCGAGGATCGCCGGCATCGGGCCGCTTTTCTACGATCTCATACCCCTCACGCTCGAGGAGATCTTTATTTATGAGTTGGGAGGTGCCGATTATGCGGTCAAGGACATCATCCTGTGAAAAGACGATCTTCCTTAAAGAGCTGACGCGCTTCTGGCCCTTATGGGCGGCGTATCTCGCCGTCCTGCTGCTGACGATGCCGGTCGCGCTTCAGGGGACGCTCGACGCGTCGCGCCCCGGCAGAGAGGTCTACGCCTATCTTCAGTCGCTCCAGACGCTGCCGATGATGCACCTCATCATCACGGCGATCGTGTCCTGCCTTACTGCGATGGCGGTCTATTCCTTCATGTATAACGCGCGCAGCGTGAGCTTCGCGGCGAGCCTGCCCGTAAGGCGCGGGCCGACCTTCCTCGCGCATTTCCTCGCGGGCTTCTGCTGGCTCATTTGTGTCAATGTGATCGCCTTCGGCCTCTATGCCGCGGTGGCGGCGGCGCACGGCGTCGGGTATATCGACGCGGTCCTCTGCATTTTCCTCATGAACCTGCTCTTTATCCTGTTCTTCTATGGCTTTGCGAGCTTCTGCGCCGTGCTGACGGGCAACATCATCGTGCTGCCGCTCGTCTACGGCGTGCTCAACTTCACGGCCGTCGTCGTGGAGTTTCTCGGCGGCTCGCTTTTGCAGCGCTTCGTCTACGGTATGCCGGACAGGACTGACGGCGTGCTGACGTTTCTCTCGCCGGCGGTGAAGCTGGCGGAGAACTGCGGCCTGCATTTTGAAAACGCGGCGGGCGAGTACACCTACATCTGGAATTATTCCCCCGAGGAGCTGCCGGAGATCTTTGTCCGGTTCGACGGCTTTATTACGGCCGGCCTCTACGCGCTCGCGGGCGTCGTCTTCATCGTGCTCGCGCTGCTTATCTACCGCCGTCGGCATATGGAGACGGCGGGCGACGTCGTCGCCGTCAAGGTGGCGAAGCCCATCTTCCGCTGGTGCATGACCTTCGGCTGCGCGCTCGTCATCGGCACCCTGTTTTATCAGGTCATTTTCATCAATGAGCCGACGGGGCGCCTCTGCGCCGCCGCCGTGGCCGCCTGCATGATCGCGGGCGCGTTTATCGGCTACTTCGCCTCCGAGATGCTGATGCAGAAATCCTTCCGCGTGTTTGCCGGGAAATGGCCCGGCTATCTCGTCGCCGTCCTCGTGATACTCGTCTTTGTCGGCGCGTTCGAGTTCGACCTCTTCGGGTACGAGCGGCGCGTGCCGGACGCGGAGGACGTGCAGGGCGTCTCGCTCATGTACGATACGCTCCTGGAGGAGCCGGAGAATATCCGGGCCGTTACCGACCTGCACCGGAGCCTTATCGAGCACAAGGAGCGCTACGACACGAAGCAGGAGACGAGCGGCTATGTCGGCTACGCCGTTTCCATGCCCGTGACCGCGCCGGGCGCCGGATACGGCGAGGACGCCGTTTTCAAAAGGACGCTCCGCCTGCTCTACACGCTGAAAAACGGGAAGACGCTCGAGCGCCTCTACACCATCCGCTTCACGGAGGCCGAGTGGGACACCCCGGGCACGGACAGCAACTCGCTCGAAGACCTCGTGAACTGCCATGAGGCCATCATGCGCCGGAAGGAGACGCCCGTCCCCGTGAGCGCGAACACCGTCTATGCGGCGAACGTCGGCGGCACGACGGCGGAGGGCTACAAGGACTTCTCTCTCACGCCGCAGGAGGCGGAGGAGCTCTACGCCTGTATCGCGCAGGATATGGACGAGGGCGCCATCGGCCGCATCTGGCTCTGCGCGAGCGAGCGGTACAGCAACACCGTCTATGACGGGTATATCAGCATCACGCTCCGCCTGCCCGGTACCGAGAATGCGGAGGAGTACTACAAATTCGGCGACTTCGGCACGACGCCGACGAAGGACGCCGTCCATACGGACGCGTTCCTCCGCGAGCACGGCATCGAGCTGCTGACCATTGCGGAGACGCGGGAGCTGAATGCCCTGCCCGGCGCGGTCCCGGAGCCGTACCCCTACGAGGTCTACGCCTGATAAGAAACGAACGCCCGCACCGTTTCCGGTACGGGCGTTTCCGTATATATACCGTCCCGCAGGGCGCGATGCCCTTCTTCCGCCGAAACCTGTAAGGTATCAAAGATGCCCGGATAATACCAGCACCAGCAAGATGGACGTGACGAGCACAAAGAGCGCCGGGAGGATGACGCCGAGCTTCACGGAGCCCTTCCCGCCGCCCGCCGTCTCCGGCAGGAGCCTCGCCTTGCGCAGCGCGCCGACGAGGGGCTTATAGAGAAGCAGCGTCACGGCGGCGTTCATCGCGGCCTTCACAAGGTTGAAGGGCATGAAGACCGGCAGGAGCATGGCCGCCACCTGCTCGCGCGTGACCTTCATGTAAAGCGGCGTGATGAGGTAGTTCCACAGGAGCATGACGGCGGTCATCGCGACAAGACCGCACAGAAGCCCCAGCACGGCCCCGGCCATGTCGCGCTTTTTGCTGTAGATCGCGGAGGCGACGCAGGCGAAGGCGCAGGTGGAGAGGACGTTCATGAGAAAGCCGATGAGGCCGGTGTCGCTGACCGTCACCATCTCGATGAGGGAGACGACGACCGATACGAAAAAGGCGGAGAGCGGGCCGAAGATAAAACCGGCGATCGCGATGATGACGTCCTTTAGATCGAACGTCAAAAACCCGGCGACGGCAAAGGGCCTGAATACGAGCTTCGACAGGTACATGACCACGAAGGCCACGGCCGCGAGCATGGCGAGCGTGACGATTTTTTTTGCGTTCATCTGATTTTGCTTCATAAGAAAATCTCCTTTCATACTGCCGAAAAAAGCCTCGCAGAGTTTTTCGCCGCAGCGAAAAAAGAATCAGATCGTTTTTTGCGGAAATTCATTTTGCGCAAAAAACTCCGCTCGGCCTGCAAACGTGCGAGCGCAGCGAGTGCGCTGCGGCAGGCCGCTGCCCCCCTTGTCGGAAAAATGCCGCAGGCATTTTTCGACAGTACTAAAAATCACACCTGAAAACCCATCGTTTTCAGGTGTGATCGTTTCGTTATGAAGCGGTCTTCTCTCATCCAGACTCTGGAAGCTGACGCTTGCCATCACTGTCGGCGCCGGAATCTCACCGGCTCGGCGTCCTGCTTTTACACAGGCCGTTCACGGGCTTTACCGTCGGTCGGGAATTTCACCCTGCCCCGAAGACGAATTTTCAGTTTGCACTGGCTATTATACGGCGGCGCGGCGCGTATGTCAAGACGGCCCTTGTAAGATTTACGGGAAAAGCGGCAGGCCGCGCTTTATAAAGCGGCCGCCGTTTCCTTCCAGCACGCGGCCATTTTCCGCCGCGAGGACGCCGCGCAGGAAGACGGCGCGGGCGCGCCCCGTGCACGAGACGCCCTCCCAGGGCGACCAGCCGGCGCGGGAGAGAAGGCGGGACGCCTCGATCGTCCACCGTTCCCGCGTGTCCCAGACGACGAGATCGGCGTCCGCGCCGGGGGCGATGCGCCCCTTTTGCGGCCAGAGGCCGAAGGCGCGCGCGGGCTTCTCCGACATGAGCGAGGAAAACTCCGGTACGGTCAGCACGCCCTCGTTCACGCCGAGCACCCAGAGGAGGCAGGGACGCTCCTGCACGGCGGGCAGGCCGTTCGGTATCTGCGTGAAATCGGCGGCGGCAGCCTTTTTTTCCGGCGTATAGGCGCAGTGGTCGGACGAGACGAGGTCGAAAAGCCGGCGGTGCACCGCGTCCCAGAGGACGTTTATATCCCTGTCGCCGCGCATGGGGGGCGAGCAGATGAAGTTCGCGCCGTCGGGCCGGCTGTAGACCTCCTCCGTCAGCGTGAGGTACTGCGGGCAGGTCTCGAGCAGGACGGTCTGGCCGCGTGAGCGCGCGACGCCGACCTCCCGCAGGCCCTCGGCCGTGCTCAAATGGACGATCCAGACGGGCGCGCCGTGCCTTTCGGCGAGGGCGAGCGCCCTTTTCACCGCCGCGGCCTCGACCCAGTTCGGCCGCGAGCGGGGATGATGCTCCGCGCCCGTTTTGCCTTCGGCGACGAGAGAAGCCGCGCGGGCGAGCGCCTCGTCCCCCAGCTCGCAGTGGACGCCGGTGAGGCAGCCGAGCGCGCCCGCCGCGGCGAAGAGAGAAGAGAGAGCTTCGTCGCTCACGCGGTAGCGCTCGTTCGCCATATACGCCTTGAAGCTCGTGACGCCCTCGCGCGCCATGTCGGAGAGTTCCGCGCGCGTATCCTCGTTCCAGTCGGTGACGGTCATGTGAAAGCCGTAGTCGCAGGCGCATTTTCCCGCGGCGGCGTCCTTCCAGAGGGAAAGGCCGGCGTTAAGCGTGCCGTCTCTTTCCTGCTCGGCGAAATCGATCACCGTCGTCGTGCCGCCGGCGAGTGCCGCCGCCGTCCCGGAGGCGAAATCATCCGCCGCGAGCGAGTTTTTTCCGCCGACCATGAAATGGGTGTGCGCGTCGATGAAGCCGGGCATGACGAGACAGCCGGAGGCGTCGTACACGCGCTCCGCCCCGGAAAAATGCTCGCCGATGCCGGCGATTCGCCCGTTTTCTATGTAAATATCGGCCTTTTTCATGCCCTCCGGCAGGACGACCGTGCCGTTTTGCAGACAGAGTGCGCCGCTTGCTGCTGACATCCGAACACCCCCAACGTGCCGTGCGATTTTTACCATTACTATACCGCGCTTTTCCCGCTATGGCAATCCGCCTTTTCATTTTTTGGAGGAATTTACGTTTTGCACTTCCAATTTCCGCGCGAATATATTAAAATAATAAAAATACTATGGCTTATGACGGGAGGCGGACTATGGAACAGACAGGAAAAGGCGGACCCCGGTATAAAAGAGTGCTTTTGAAGCTCTCGGGCGAGGCGCTTGCCGGGGACAAAAAGTTCGGTATCGACTTTGAGGTCGTGCGGAGCGTCTGCAAGGTCATCAAGGAGTGCAGCGACCTCGGCGTGGAGATCGGCGTCGTCGTCGGCGGCGGCAACTTCTGGCGCGGCGTCAAGGACGGCGGCGGCAAGATGGAGCGCACGCGAGCCGACCATATGGGCATGATGGCCACGGTGATGAACAGCCTCGCCGTCGCCGACGTGCTCGAGCAGCTCGGCGCCGAGGTGCGCGTCCAGACGGCGCTGGAAATAAGGGCCGTCGCCGAGCCGTATATCCGGCTGAAGGCCGACAAGCATCTGCGTAACGGCCGCGTCGTCGTCTTCGGCTGCGGGACGGGCAACCCCTATTTTTCGACCGATACGGCCGCCGTGCTGCGCGCGGCGGAGATCGGGGCCGACATCATCCTGCTGGCGAAGAATATCGACGGCGTCTACAGCGCCGACCCGCGGCTCGATAAAGACGCCGTCAAATATGACCGCATCTCCTATGACGACGTGCTCAGCCAGCATTTAGCCGTCATGGACTCGACGGCGACGTCGCTGTCGATGGACAACAATATCCCCGTCATCGTGTTCGCCCTGCGCGACCCGGAGAACATCCGCCGCGCCGTCATGGGCGAGCCGATCGGCACCATCGTGGAGTGAAAGAGGAATAACAGGAGGTAAACGACATGTACACCGAATACGAAAACAAAATGGAGAAGACCCTTTCCGCGCTCGCAAGCCAGTTTTCCGCCGTCCGCGCCGGCCGCGCCAACGCCGCCGTGCTGGACCAGATCCGCGTCGAATATTACGGCACGCCCACGCCGATAAACCAGATCGCTTCCATCGCCACGCCCGACCCGCGGACGCTCTCCATCCAGCCGTGGGACGGCTCCACGCTGAAGCTCATCGAGAAGGCGATCCAGGCGTCCGATCTCGGCATCAATCCGCAGAACGACGGGCGCATCCTCCGCCTCGTTTTCCCGCAGCTCACAGAGGAGCGCCGCCAGGAGCTCCAGAAGCAGGTGCGGAAATACGGCGAGGAGGCGAAGGTCGCCATCCGCAACATCCGCCGCGACGCGATGGACAGCTTTAAAAAGCAGCAGAAGGCGTCCGAGATCACCGAGGACGACTTCAAGGACATCGAGAAGGACATGCAGAAGCTGACCGACGACTACACGAAGAAGATCGACGAGGCCATCGCGAAGAAAGAAAAGGAACTGGCCGAGATCTGATGGGCCTGTTACGGAAAAAGGCGGGGCAGACGGAAACGCTGCCCATGCCCCGTCATATCGCCATCATCATGGACGGCAACGGCCGCTGGGCCCAAAAGCGCGGCCTCCCGAGAACGGCCGGCCATGCCGCCGGCGCGGAGACGTTCCGGCGCATAGCCACCCACTGCAAAAACATCGGCGTGCAGTACCTCACGGTGTACGCCTTTTCCACCGAGAACTGGAAGCGCCCGCCGGAGGAGGTCAGCGCCATCATGGGGCTGCTGGAAAAGTACCTCCACGAGGCCATCGACACGATGGAGAAGGACGGCATCAACCTGCGCTTTTTGGGGGATACGTCCGTCCTCTCGCCGCAGCTTCGCGCGCTCATCGCGCGCACCGACGCCATATCGGAGACGATCGACGGCTTCCGCGTGAACGTCTGCTGCAACTACGGCGGGCGCGACGAGATCTTACGCGCGGCGAAGGCCCTCGCCGCCGAGGGGAAGACGGATTTTACCGAGGAGGAGTTCGGGCGGCGGCTCTACACCGCGGGCATCCCCGACCCGGACCTCGTCATCCGCCCGAGCGGGGAAGTGCGCATATCCAACTTCCTCCTGTGGCAATCGGCCTATGCGGAGTATTATTTTACGGACGTGCTGTGGCCGGATTTCCACGAGCGGGAGCTGGATAAGGCGATCGCCGCATACCGGACCCGCAGCCGGAGATACGGAGGATTGGGGAAATGAAAGCGAGACTGCTCGTTTCCGCCGTCGGCGTGCCGTTCCTGCTCGTCGTGCTGATCGTCCTGCCGCCGTGGGGGACGATGGCGCTGTGCGCTGTGCTGTCCGCCCTGGCGGCGCATGAGCTCCTGTGCGCCGTGGGCACGGCGGAGAAAAGACGGCTGCTTTGTCTCGGCGTGCTGTTTGCGGCCGCCGTGCCGGTGATCGTTTACTTTTGGGGCGCGTCGCTCGTTTTGCGGGCGGTACTGGGCGGGATGGCGTTTATCGCCTTCCTCGACCTGCTCTTCACGCGCGGGACGGAGAGGGCGTCGTCCTTTTTGGACGTGTGCGCGCTCCTCTTTTCCTCGGCGCTGCTGCCGCTGGCGTTTTCCTGCCTTTTGGCGCTGCGCCTCGACGAGACCGGCGGGCGGCTTTTGGTGCTCGCGCCGCTCTTCGCCGCTTTCCTAAGCGACACCGGCGCGTTTTTCGCCGGGCGCTTCTTCGGGCGGCACAAGCTCGCGCCGCTCATAAGTCCCAATAAGACCGTGGAGGGGGCCGTCGGCGGCCTTCTCGGCGGTATCGTCGGCATGCTCATTTTCGGAGCCTTGTGTCGCCTTTTCCTGAAGCTCACGCCTCCCTGGGCCGCCATGGCGGCCTGGGGCGTCATCGGAAGTATTTTCGGACAGATCGGAGATCTGTCCTTTTCCGCGATAAAAAGGGAGTATGATATCAAGGACTTCGGCAAGCTGCTCCCGGGGCACGGCGGCGTGCTGGACCGCTTCGACAGCGTCCTTTTCGTCGCGCCCGTCCTGCTGCTGCTGACGGAGGTGTTCCCGTTATGACGAAATGCCTCGCCGTGCTCGGCTCGACCGGGTCGATCGGCCGGCAGACGCTGGAGTGCGCCGAAAACCTGGGCCTGCGCGTCACCGCGCTGTCGTGCGCGCGCTCGACGGCCCTTATAGAGGAGCAGGCGCGCCGCTTTTCCCCGAACGTCGTCTGCGTCGCGGACGACGCGGCGGCGAACGACCTGCGTGTCCGCCTGGGCGACATGCCGGTGCGCGTCGTCTCCGGGGAGGGGGGCCTTGCGGAAGCCGCCGCGGAAAAAGAGGCCGACACCGTGGTGACGGCCGTCGTCGGGACGGCGGGGCTGCGCCCCACCATGGCGGCCATCGAGTCTCATAAAACGATCGCCCTCGCCAATAAGGAAACGCTCGTCTGCGCCGGGCGCGCGGTCATGCGCGCGGCGCGGGAGCATAAAGTTAACATAATCCCGGTAGACTCCGAGCATTCGGCGATTTTTCAGAGCCTCGCGGGCTCGCGCCGCGAGGACGTAAAGCGCCTCGTGCTGACGGCGTCGGGCGGCCCTTTCCGCGGAAAGAGCCGGGCGGAGCTCCAAACCGTCACGGCGGCGGAGGCGCTGCGCCATCCGAACTGGAGCATGGGGAAGAAGGTCACGGTCGATTCCGCGACGATGATGAATAAGGGCCTCGAGCTCATCGAGGCGATGCACCTGTTTTCTGTCGGCCCGGAAAAGATCAGCGTGCTTGTCCACCCGCAGAGCGTCGTCCACTCGCTCGTGGAGTATGAAGACGGCGCGTATATCGCGCAGCTCGGCTGGCCCGATATGCGCCTGCCCATCCAGCTCGCGCTTTCCTGGCCGGAGAGGCGGCCGTCGCTGTCTCCGGCGCTGGACCTCACCCGATGCGGCCCGCTCACCTTCGAGGAGCCGGACACGGAGGCGTTCCCCTGCCTCGCGCTCGCGCGCGCATGCGCCATGAGGCAGGACGCGGCCTGCGCCGTCATGAACGGCGCGAACGAGGCGGCGGTGTCTCTCTTCTTGGCGGGCAAAATTTCCTTCACCGGCATTTTCGACGTCTGCGAGAAGGCCGTCGAAAGCTTGGGAAAAGCGCCGTGCGCGTCGGTCGAGGACGCGCTGGAGGCCGACCGCGCGGCGAAGGCGTTCGTCCGGGCAAATTACAACGTATAACATCCCCCAGAAAGGCGTTTCATGTATATAGTCATCGCGATCATCGTTTTCGGTATCCTCATCGGCATACACGAGCTGGGCCATTTTCTCGCGGCGAAGGCGTGCCGTGTCCGCGTAAACGAATTTTCCATTGGTATGGGCCCGGCGATCCTGAAAAAGCAGAAGGGAGAGACGCTCTACGCGCTGCGCGTGCTGCCGCTCGGCGGCTACTGCGCGATGGAGGGCGAGGACGGCGACTCCTCCGACGAGCGCTCCTTCACGCGGAAAAGCGTCTGGGAGCGCCTTGCGGTCCTTTTTGCCGGCCCCTTCATGAATTTCCTGCTCGGCCTTCTCATCGTCCTGCTGCTCTATGCGCAGGTCGAGGCGTTCGGCTCGAATGTCGTGGACAGCTTTTCCGAGGGCGTTTCCATGACGGGAGAGACGGTGCTCGAGGCCGGCGACCGCATCACGCGCATAGACGGGAAGACCGTCCGCTACGCCGGCGATTTCACCCTGTATATGGACCGCTCCGGCGGCAAGCCGGTGGATATGACCGTCCGCCGGGACGGGGCGACGCTGACGCTCCGGCAGGTCCTGCTGGAAAAGAAGCTCTTCCCGAACGACGACGGCACGGAGACCTATCGCTACGGCGTCAATTTCCGGACGGTCAGGGCGACGGCGGGAGAGCGCTTAAAGCTCGGCCTTTACCAGACCTACAGCTTCGTCCGCAGCGTCCTTATGGGTCTTTCCGACCTCATCACGGGCGCGGTGGGCCTGCGGGACATGTCCGGCGCCGTCGGGATCGTCAGCGTCATATCGGAGACGGGGAGGAGCGCGCCCGACGCGCGCACGGCCGTCATGAACATCTCGTATATCAGCGCGTTTCTGGCGGTGAACCTCGCCGTCATGAACCTGCTGCCCATACCGGCGCTCGACGGCGGCCGCATCTTCTTCATGCTCGTCGTCCATGCGCTCGAAAAGCTGCTGCGCAGGCGCATAGACCCCCGGTACGAGGGATATATCCATATGGCGGGCATGGCGCTCCTCTTGGCGCTCATGGCCGTGCTCGTGGTGAACGACGTCTGGAGGATCATCGGGAGGTAAGAGGATGCGAAAGCAGATAAAGGCCGGCGGTCTTCTCATCGGAGGCGGCGCGCCGGTGTCCGTCCAGTCCATGACGAACACGAAAACGGAGGACTTTGAAAAGACCGCGGCGCAGGTCAATGCCCTCGCGGCGCTCGGCTGCGATATCGTGCGCGTCGCCGTCCCCACGCGGGAGGCGGCGGACGCCGTCGCGGAGATCAAAAAGCGCGTCTCGGTGCCCGTCGTCGCGGATATCCATTTTGACTATAAGCTCGCGCTGCGCGCGCTCGACGCGGGCGCGGACAAGATACGCATAAACCCCGGCAATATAGGCGCGCCCGAGCGTGTGAAGGCCGTCGCCGACGCCTGCCGGAAAAAGGGCGTCCCCATCCGCATCGGCGTGAACGGGGGGAGCCTCGAAAAACCCCTGCTGGAGAAGTACGGCGGCGCGACGGCGGAGGCGATGCTCGAAAGCGCCCTCGGCCACGTGAGCCTTTTAAACCGGTACGATTTCGACGATATCTGCATCTCGGTCAAGTCGTCGAGCGTCCCGCTGACGATCGCGGCCTACCGGCTTATAGCGCAGGAGACGGATTACCCCCTGCACCTCGGCGTCACCGAGGCGGGGACGGAGTATTCGGGCGTCATCCGCTCCGCCGTCGGCATCGGGACGCTTTTAGCCGAGGGGATCGGCGACACGATCCGCGTCTCGCTCACGGCCGACCCGGAGAGGGAGGCCGTCGCCGGCGTGGAGATACTCAAAAGTTTGGGCCTCCGGCGCGGCGGCGTGCGCTTTATCTCATGCCCGACGTGCGGCCGGACGCAGATCGACCTCCTCTCGCTCGCGCGCGAGGTCGAGGAGAAGCTGAAAAGCTGCCCGCGGGAGATCACGGTGGCCGTCATGGGCTGCGCCGTGAACGGCCCCGGCGAGGCCGCAGCCGCCGACTACGGCGTCGCCGGCGGCAAGGGCGAGGGCCTGCTTTTTAAAAAGGGAAAGATCATCCGGAAAGCGCCGGCCGAGGCTCTGGCCGACGAGCTCAAGAAGCTGATAGAAGAAGACGAGCCGTAACGATACTATAGGAGAGACTGTATCCATGCCCCCGAAGAATTCCGTAGCTTTTTTTGATATGTTCACCTGCTGCGCCGCCGACGGGACGCTGCGCTCTCTGCTGGAGAAGGCCCTCGTCTACGACGTAAAGGTGGATAAAAGGAGCCGCCGCATGCGCCTTCGTCTCGGCCTGCCGGAAAAGGCCGCGCCCGCCGCGCTGCGCATGACGGAGGAGGCCATCGCGCGGGAATTCGAGCTTGCCTCCGTGGAGGTGACGCCCGTGTATCCCGAGGCGGAGGCCCCCAAAAAGGCGGAGAAAAAGCAGGAAAAGAAGCCGCAGGGCAAGGTCATCATGGGCCGGCCGGTGCGCGAAAAGGCGACGCCCGTCCGCGATATCACGCTCGAGAGCGGGCGCGTCACCGTCACCGGGGACGTCTGCGCCTGCGAGAGCCGCGAGATCGCCAAATGCAAGGCGTTCGTCCTCTCCTTCGACCTCGCGGACGGCACCGGGGCCATCCGCGTCTCCCGCTTCATGAAGGACGAAAACGCCGGGAAGATCGTCGAGGCCATAAAGCCCGGCATGCACCTGACCGTGCAGGGCGAGGTCGGTCTCGACCGGTATTATAAGGACCTGACGCTCGACCCAAGGAGCATCGTCGAGACCGAGAAGGAAAAGCGGGAGGATCGGGCGGAAAAAAAGCGCGTCGAGCTGCACCTGCACACGAAGATGTCGGCGATGGACGCGCTGACGGATGCGAAGGCCGTCGTGAAGCGCGCGATCGCGTGGGGCCACCCCGCCATCGCCATCACGGACCACGGCGTCTGCCAGGCCTTCCCCGACGCGATGAGCGCCGCGGGGGATAAAATAAAGGTCCTGTACGGCGTCGAGGGATATTATGTAAACGACGTGGACGACAAGCTCTGCTCGTCCGGGCTTACGGGGCCGCTGCCGGAGGAATTCGCGGCCTTCGATATCGAGACGACGGGTCTCGACCCCTTAAAGGACCGCATCACGGAGATCGGCGCCGTCATCATGAAAAACGGCGAGGAAACGGCGCGCTTCTGCACCTTCGCCGATCCGGAGATGCACATCCCGGCCGGTATCACGCAGCTCACGGGCATCGCCGACGACGACGTGCGCGGCGCGCCCGGGCAGGAGGAGGCCGTCCGCCGGCTCCTCGATTTTATCGGGGACAGGCCTTTAGCCGCGCATAACGCCTCGTTCGATATCGGCTTTATCTGGGAGGCGGCGCAAAAATACGGCGTCGACTTTTCCCCGCGCTTTATCGACACGCTCACCATCGCGCAGGGGCTGCTGCCGACGCTCAAAAATCATCGGCTGGACACGGTCTCCGACGCGCTCGCGCTGCCGGCTTTTACCCACCACCGCGCCTCCGACGACGCGCTGGCCGCCGGGCGGATCTTGGCGGCGCTCTTTTCCCTCGCCGAAAAAGAGGGCGCGGCCGATCTTGCCGCGCTCGAGGCGCTCGTCCGGAAACGGCGCACGGAGTCGCTCTCCAAAAAGCGGCCGAGGCCGTACCATATCATCCTGCTTGCGAGAACGCAGGCCGGTATCAAAAACCTGTACCGGATCGTGACGAAGAGCCATCTGGAGCATTTCCGCCGCTGGCCCACCATTCCGAAAAGCCTCATTCTGGAAAATCGGGAGGGGCTCCTCATCGGCTCGGCGTGCGAGGCGGGCGAGGTGTTCTCGCTCGTTTCCGACCACCGAAGCAGGCTCGAGCAGCGCCGGCTCGCCGCTTTTTACGACTATCTGGAGATACAGCCCTTGTGCAACAACGCCTTTATGCTCTCCGGCGAGCGGCCGCGCGCGCAGTCCGAGGAGGAGCTGCGCGACTTTAACCGCCGCGTCGTCGCCCTCGGCGACGAACTGGGGAAGCTGACCGTCGCCACCTGCGACGTGCACTTCCTCGACCCGGAACAGGAGATGTTCCGCCGCATTTTACTGACGGCGAAGGATTTTGACGACGCCGACCGGCCGCTGCCGCTCTACTTCCGCACGACGGAGGAGATGCTTGAGGAATTTTCCTACCTCGGGGAAGAGCGGGCGTATGAGGTCGTCGTCACGAATACGAACCGCATCGCCGATCTGTGCGAGACGGTCCGGCCGCTGCCCCCCGCGGGGAAGCTCTACCCGCCGCGCATCGAAAATTCCGCGCAGCAGCTAAAGGACCTCGTCTACGGCCGCATGACGGAGCTTTACGGCGACGATCCGCCGAATATCGTCCGCGAGCGCGTGGAGACGGAGCTGGAGGCCATCCTCGGCCGCGGCTACGACGTTATTTACATGTCGGCGCAGAAGCTCGTCGCCGACTCGCTGGAGCACGGCTATCTCGTCGGCTCGCGGGGGAGCGTCGGGTCCTCGCTCGTCGCGTACATGTCCGGCATCACGGAGGTAAACTCCCTGCCGGCGCATTATCGCTGCCCAAGGTGCCGGCACGTCGATTTCGAGGCCGGGAAGGGTTTCGGCTGCGGCGCCGATATGCCGGAGGGAACCTGTCCCGTCTGCGGGGAGACCTACGCCAAGGAGGGCTTCGATATCCCGTTCGAGACGTTCCTCGGCTTCGGCGGCGACAAGGTGCCGGATATCGACCTCAATTTCTCCGGCGAATACCAGGCCGAGGCGCACAAATACACGACCACGCTCTTCGGCGCGGATCACGTCTTCCGCGCGGGGACCATCGGCACCATCGCCGAGAACACGGCGCACGGCTATGTGCGCAAATATCTGGAAAAGCATGGCCTCACCGTTTCCAAGGCGGAGGAAAACCGCCTCGCCGCCGGCCTCGTCGGCGTCAAAAGGACGACCGGCCAGCATCCCGGCGGCCTCGTCGTCATCCCGCAGGATATGGAGATATACGACTTCTGCCCCGCGCAGCATCCGGCGGACAAGGCCGACAGCGATATCATCACGACGCATTTTGAATATCACTGCATGGAGGATAACCTTCTGAAGCTCGACGAGCTGGGGCACGACGACCCGACGATGATCCGGATGCTCGAGGATATGACGCGCCTCGACGCGAAAAAGCTGCCGCTCGACGACCCGGAGACGATGGGCATCTTCAAATCGGCAGGGCCGCTGGGCCTGCCCGACGACGACCCCATCATCGGCAGCACCGGCACCATCGGCATCCCGGAGTTCGGCACGAATTTCACGCGGCAGATGCTGGTGGACACGAAGCCGGAGAAGTTCAACACGCTCGTGCGCCTGTCCGGCTTCTCGCACGGTACCGACGTCTGGGCCGGCAACATCCGCGACATCGTCGTGAATAAGGTCGCCACGGTCGACGAGTGCGTCGGCTGCCGCGACGATATCATGCTCTACCTCATCGAGAAGGGCATGGAGCCGAAGCGGGCGTTCAAGTTCATGGAGGCCGTCCGCAAGGGCGCGATCCACAAGGGGAAATCGTGGCCCGACGGCATCGTGGAGGAGATGCAGTCCCTCGGCGTGCCGGAGTGGTACATAGAATCCTGCCGCAAGATACAATATCTTTTCCCGAAGGCGCACGCGGTGGCCTACGTCATGATGGCGTTCCGCATCGCCTGGTTCAAGGTCCATGAGCCGCTGGCCTTTTACAGCGCCTACTTCTACCGGCGGAGCATGAAGGGCGACTTCGACGCGGAGCTGATGCTTTTCGGCGCGGACAAGGTCGCCGCGAAGATACGCGAGATCGAGCAGAACCCCGACGCGACGGCGAAGGAGGACGGCCTCCTCACGACGCTCGAGGCGTGCTATGAGTTTTATAAGAGGGGCTTCGAGTTCCTGCCGATAGACCTGTACCGGTCGGACGACTTCCTCTTCACCATTGAAAACGGCGCGCTGCGCCCGCCGTTCACCGCGGTGTCCGGCCTCGGCGAGGCGGCCGCGCGCGATCTGAAGGAGCACAGGAACGACCGGGAGTTCGTCTCGCTGGACGACCTGTCCGACTGCTGCCCGAAGGTCTCGAAGGCGCACATCGAGCAGCTCAAAAAGTTAGGCGCGCTCGGCGAGCTGCCGGATACGAGCCAGCTGTCACTTTTCTGAAAGGCGGTGCTGATATGGAGGATATAAGCAGAATATGGCCTGGGTGGGAGCTCACGCGCGTCTTAGACAGCGGTGCGCACGGCACCGTGTATCTCGCCAGGAACAGCTCCGGCAGCGCGACGAATTTAGCCGTCGTCAAGGTGATCGCCGTGCCGCCGTCGGACGAGCGCATCCGAAGCGCGCGGGAGAGCGGCGTTTCCGACGACGATTTGCGCGCCTACCTGCGCCGCTTCCAGGACGATCTGGCCTGGGAGCTGACGCTGTATAAGACGGAGGTCTCGCCCGGCCTCGGTACGCTGGACGCCTTCTCGTTCGAGGACGACGCTTCCGCGCCGGGCTGGACCGGGTATATCCGCATGCCGGTCTACACGACGATAGCGGAGCGCTACGGCGGGAGACCGTCCTTTCAGGAGACGATGCGGCTCCTCTACGGCGTCGGCACGGCGCTGCGCTCGTGCGAGGCGCGTGCGACCGTCCACGGCGGCGTGCGGCCGTCCAACGTCATGATTACGGAAAAGGGCGATTTCGTGCTGTGCGATTTCGCGGTGAACCGCTGCCTCGGCAAGGTGGGTAAGGGCGTTTTCGGCGGGCCGACCGAGTTCGACGCGCCGGAGACGGAGAGAGGCGAATTTTCCCACGCGTCGGATATCTACTCCCTCGGCATGGTGGGTAAGACGTTCCTCGGGGGCGACGCCCCGGAGGCGATCCGGCGCGTGCTGGAGAGAGCCACGTCGGAAAAGCCGGAGGATCGCTATTCCTCGGCGGCGGAATTCATGGCCGCGCTGCGTCAGGCGGAGACCGAGCCGGAGGCGGCGCCGACGCCGGAGCCGGAGGAGCCGCCGGTCGTGTTTGCCGACCCGAACGCCGTCGTGCCGGGCAGCGGCACGGGACCCGAGCCTGAACCCGAGCCTGAACCCGAACCGGAACAGGAGCCCGAGCCCGAGCCTGAACCCGAGCCGGAACCGGAGCCCGAGCCCGAACCGGAGCCAGAACCCGAGCCGGAACCGGAACCCGAACAGGAACCGGAACCCGAGCCGGAACCGGAGCCCGAACCTGAGCCTGAACCGGAGCCGGAGCCGGAGCCCGAACCTGAACCTGAACCGGAGCCGGAGCCGGAGCCCGAACCTGAACCGGAGCCGGAGCCGGAGCCCGAACCTGAACCGGAGCCGGAACCCGAACCGGAACCCGAGCCTGAACCCGAACCTGAACCGGAGCCCGAGCCCGAACCGGAACCTGAACCGGAGCCGGAACCGGAACCGGAGCCGGAACCGGAACCCGAGCCGGAGCCGGAGCCCGAACCTGAACCGGAGCCCGAGCCGGAACCGGAGCCCGAACCG
>Ga0079305_1000879_pt1 | contig 50868 bp, 48 predicted proteins | sample LMS_cellobiose_e_FD_79183 | JGI IMG/M metagenome (GOLD analysis project Ga0079305, IMG submission 79183) | Rumen-fistulated moose microbial communities from Alaska, USA - LMS_cellobiose_enrichment | ecosystem: Host-associated > Mammals > Digestive system > Stomach > Rumen fluid ...
AAGATACAAATGAGGTTGAATAGCCGCCCTCGAAAAAGGCTGGGCTATTCAACCCCAAATGAAATATTTAAATCATTAACCCAGATTGACGATCCAGTTGCATTTCGCGCTTGAATCCACGGAGTGGTATTATAAATCGGTAAATTATTGATTTATAGTAAAATGCAGCATACGCCCAAAGGGAGAGTTGTGGCTTTGCGGCAGCCGGTGGGGAGCTTGCGCGTGAGCCTGCGCACGTTGGCCTGTGCGGTCGGGGGCCGTGGGGAGGGTGCGTGGGGTCCGGCTGGCGCTGGGGCTGGAGACGGAGAAGGCGGCAGGGTATGGGAGGACGGACATTTTGTTGTCCGGACGACCATAGCCCTGCCACCTCCGCTATAATTCGTAAGATCTAATTATATAGCTTTTCCCGCAAATAGCATCTTCTGCTTCTCGCAGATCGTAACCATCCATCAACGCATATTGAAGCGACTTGTATTTTAGCGTAAGTTTTTTTGCATTTAGAGCATTGCTGGTCGAGAAATAAGCGCGTCCATTTTTACTAAGGAAAATGCGTCTTGCCCCCAGTTTATGCTGATTACCCATAGGCGTGTGCATTGGATTCAATATAATATCTACATTATCTATAATGTCAAAGAACCTCTTTTCTAAATCCGGGTCATCAGAATATCGGAATGCAACACGATTCCCATCCTTTTGATAATTCTTTAAGATATTAAGTTCTCCACATTGCAAAACTATGCACCTCTTATCTTTTACATTAAAATGACGCTTCGTATCGTGCTCAAGTTCGTCTAATAGTTTAAAAGCATATCCCTTGTCCTTGTTAATTTGATCTGAATTTATAAATAATTGTCGAGACTTCATATCAACAATCTTCCCTCCATCTAAGCGATATAGATGGTTTCCTCCATGATCAAATCCACCATCTTTCGTTTCGAAGAGTACGACACTTGACTCGTTTTTCAAAGACTTTCTTAAACGCGGGACATCCCCCTTGGATAAGAGCGTGTGACCAGCGAACAAAATTAAGTCAGCGTGAGATTCATTTATGATCTCGTTTACCAGCTTTAGACGAGCATCTGCCGTCAACAGTTTGTGCAGTGAAACTAATTGTATGGTTGTCATAGAGTGTTAATTATACATTTCAAATATACTTATTTTCAGTTAATAACGATATATCGATACCACCAGATTATGAAACATGCTTAATAAGGACATGCAGATGGAGCTTTTAAACGCCATCTTCTTTATAATCATCCTCAACACCATCATATTCGTCATCGAGTTTTTCTTTTACTATATGCTCCGAGACATGTTTTGCGGCACGAATTCTATGATAGTGATTCCTTTTCATTTACTGAATACCCTAAAAGCGCCCAGCAGGGAGAGCTCATTGTAGTTCATTTTGAGTGTTACGCCTACAAAGTTAATTTCACGTTGTCTCAAAAGGTGGTACAATATGAGATGATCTTTCTTTCGGTTTACTTGTTACATGGAGACCACAATGCAGAAAAAAGACTAGATTTGTGTCTATAAACCACATCAATATGTCAGACGTAAAAAAACATAACCTTCATTTTATCGAACATGCTATTGACAAGGAAAGTGAAGATTTTATCATAGCAAAAGACCTTGTTGAGAACCTATTCTTCGACATGGCTAAGCTTAGCACAAAATACGACAATGGTGTTTTCTGTGATTTGCCCTACACGTTCAGTGAGCGCTGTCTTGACAGTGTATTGTTGCCAGCATTGTCGAAACTCTGCAATTCGCAAGTTCTTGTGGAGTACCCTGTGACAAGGCGTTCGAACAGGCGTGTTCAATTTGATGACACTAGCGGTCGAATTGACTATTGGTGCATATACAAGGGATACAGCTTCGTAATAGAACTGAAACATAGCTTCGACTGCTTTACTACGAATAGTACACGAGAGGATAAGGTCACCTCTCGATGGATTACTATGAACGATCAGCTTGACAGTGTCAAGAAAGAGATAAAAGAATTTGAAGAAAAGACGAAGGGTGTAATCCGGCTCGGACTGCACATAGTCACGTCCTATTCTGATAAGAAGCCCGACAACTCTTTAATTGTCCAGTTCAAGAAGAGTATTCCGGAGATATTTGCGCGTTTCCAGTCGGATCTCGCAAAACCCTATCGATCTCTCAAACCCGACTTGATTATATGCTGGAAGATACCTGTTCGGATTGCTCTTTTGGGATATCAGACATTTCCTGGATTATGGGCAATTGCGAGAATTCTCCCAGCTATCCATCATCGTGGCGCATTTACGTATTACTCTGAAATATAGAAGGTGATTATAATTTGATTGCTATAAACTATGGAAAAGAAAGGTTACATTTATTTCGTTACGAACAAATACAATCGAGTACTATACACAGGCGTGACGAATAGTCTTGTGAGGCGGTCTGCCGAGCATGGCGAGCACCGGGGATCGACTTTTACACAAAAGTATAATTGTAATAAACTCGTTTATTACGAGGTGTTTCCGGATATCGAACAAGCCATCGCCCGGGAGAAGCAGTTGAAGCATTTCAAGCGGGAATGGAAGGATTAGCTGGTGAATAAGCTGAATCCGGAGTGGCGGGATTTGATGGAAGGGTTGGTGGCAGATCCGGAGGGAATGCCCGGTCAGCCATAAAAAGAGATTCCCGGTCAAGCCGGGAATGACGATAGAGGAAGGAGATGCCCGGTCAAGCCGGGAATGACGATAGAGGAAGGAGATGCCCGGTCAAGCCGGGCATGACGATGATAGGCCGGGCATGACGATGATAGGCCGGGCTGCCCGGCGCTAAGGGATGGGGATCGTAAGCTTCTGACCGGCGCGGATGGCGTCGGATTTGAGGCCGTTGGCGGCCTTGATGTTTTCGGCGCTGACGCCCGGATAGAGCTTGGCGATCTTGTACAGGGAGTCGCCGGACTTGACCGTGTAGATCTGGGTCTTGGTGGTCTTCGTGGTGGTGCCGCTGCCGCTGCTCTTGCCGGAGGAGGAGCCGCTGCCCTGGGAGATGGTCGGGCCGCCCTTCGTGTAGATGTAGAGGGTCTGGCCGATCTGGATGTTGTTGGACCTGAGGTTGTTCCAGTTCTTGATCTGGTTGATGGTCACACCGTACCTGGAAGCGATCTTGCCCAGGTAGTCCCCGCTCTTGACCTTGTAGCTGATCCGGGTCTGCTGGCTGCTGCTGCCGCCGGACTTGCCGCTGCCGGAGGACTTGCCGGTGGATGCCTGGTCCTGCAGGACCTTGCCGCTGATCAGCGAATCGGCCTTGAAAGCGTACAGGGAATCCCGGTTCGTCTCGAGGAAGGGACCGGTCCAGTTGAAGGGAAGCTTCAGGATGTAGGGGTGGTCGTTGCCGGGGATGATGTCGTGGACGTACTGCGGATTGAGGTTCTGCAGGGTCTCCAGGGGGATGCCGACCACGCCGGTGATCTGCTCGAAATGGAGGTTCTTGCGGATCTCGAAGGTGTCCGTCTGGGCGGGCATGCCCATGTTCTGCGGCACGATGCCGTACTCACGGTAATAGGTCATGGCATACATGGCGCCCACGAAGGCGGGCACATAACCGCGCGTCTCCTTCGGGAGATAGGGATAAATGCTCCAGAAGTCGCGCTTGCCGTCCGCACGGCGGATCGCCTTGGAGACATTGCCCGCGCCGCAGTTGTAGGAGCTGATGGCCAGCGCCCAGTCGCCGAAGATCTTGTAGGCGTCGCGCAGGTAGCGCGCGGCGGCGTCAACGGCCTTCTCCACATCCAGGCGCTCGTCCACGAAGGAATTGATCTCCAGGCCGTAGCTGCGGCCGGTCTGGTACATGAACTGCCAGATGCCGCGGGCGCCGGCGCTCGAAGTGGCAACCGGGTTGAGCATCGACTCGATGATGGCCATGTACTTGAGCTCCTGCGGCAGGTCGTAGCGGAGCAGGATGTCCTCGAAAATCGGGAAATAGTAGGTGCTCAGGCCCAGGACCTGCCCCATGCGGGAAGTCATGCGCTCCGAGTAGAGGATGATATAGTTCTTGACGACGTCGTTGTACGGCAGGGTGATGAAGGAGTTCATCGCCGACAGGCGCTTCATCATCTCGGCATCCGAGACGTTGGAGGAGAAGCGGACGGAGTCCATGTTGTATTCGTGGACGGCGTCGAAGTCCCGAGACATTGAATTCTCATACCACAGATGCAGCAGGCTGTCGGTGGTCTCCGTCGTATACTCGAAGCCATTCCCGTCCAGCCGGTCCAGGGCCTCCAGCTCGCGCTCCTCCACGTAGACGCGGCCGCGGAGGCTGTCCAGCAGCAGCTGGAGTGAATCCAGCTCGCCGCGCAGCACTTCGTTTTCCTGCTGGATCTGCCTGCGGTTGTTGCGCCGGCCGAACAGGCCGCGGGGCTGCTGCTGCTCCGTCTGTTGGGTCTCGGTCGGGGGTTCGACCTGGGCGGCAAGCGGGGTGCAGAAGACAGTGGAAAGAAGAAGGAGGATAATGGCTTTATTATTCATATTCAGAAACTTATTCCCAACCTGAGGCCAAAAGCGGCCTGTTGGGAGACGGGTTTGACGGAGGCGATCTGGTACTCGGGCAGGATCATGGCCGGAGCCACCCGCAGCGAGATGTCGTCGTCCACCTCGAAATTATGCATATACGAAAAGACGTTGGCGTCGATGACCTGCAGCAGGTACAGGGCGGCGATGGCCAGCACGGAGTAGTCCCGGTAGCGCCGGTAGACGTTGCGGTAGTAGAGCGCCTGGTCGGCGCTGATGGGGCCGTTGTATTCCACCTCCGGGTCCGCAGCCTGCAGATAGATGTTGCGGAAGCGCTCGTAATTGGTGCGGCAGTCCAGATAGTAATGGACGGCGAAGCCCATGGCGCCCAGGTAGATGGGCAGCTTCCAGTATTCGCGGTTGTAGATCTGCCCGAGGCCGGGGACGAAGAGCGAGAAGAGCGTGGCCGTGCCCGGATGGGGATAATCGTTGGGACGGTAGTTGATCACGCCGTCCATCAGCGTGGCCCAATAGGCCGCGCCGGCACCGATGAAGCACCAGGTGGCCGCCTTCTTGTTGTCCTTGGCGTTGAGGATGAGCCCGGCGCCGAGGCTGCCGCCGATGGCGCCGTACACGATCGGCAGCTTCCAGTACTGCCGGTTGTAGATCTGCGAGCCGCCGATGAAGACGGCGGATCCGGCGGTCATCGTGCCGATCTTGATCTCGTTCTCATGACGGAGGCCGCCGAAATACTCCTTCAGGGAGAAAAGCCGGTCCGTGGAGTCCGCGGCGGCGGCCGGATCGTCGTTGTACTGCTGGGTGAAAGCCTCGGTCTTGAACTGGGCGGAAGCGTCGACACCCGTCAGGACAGCGCAGGCCGCCGTCACGAAAAGGGTGAGGATAAACTTCCGGAGATTCATTAGAACTGCTTTTCTTCCAGCGCTTTAACGAATGCCTTCACCTCCTCGTCGGAGTCGAAGCGAATGGTCATCACACCCTTGCCGGCGGCGGTCCGCTTGAGGGAAATGTCGTTGGAGAAATACTTGCCCACGTGCTCCAGGATGCGGTAGTAGTCCTGGGGAAGCTCCGTCGTGGTGCGGGCGCCGCGGACCTTCGCCTTGGCGGCGTCCGGGTTCACCTGCAGCTTGCGGACGATGCTTTCGAGCTCGCGCACGGACAGGCCGTCGCGGATCACGAGGTCGCAGAGCTGCTCCTGCACTTCGGGGGAATCCACCCCGAGGATGGCCTTGGCATGGCCGGCGCTGAGCAGGCCCACCTTGATGTCATGCTGCACCTTGGCGGGCAGCTTCAGCAGGCGGATCGTGTTGGCCACGGTGGCGCGCTTCTTCCCCACCCGCTCGGCGAGGTTGTCCTGCGTCAGCTGGCATTCGTCGATCAGGCGCCGGTAGCTCAGGGCCAGCTCGATGGGATCGAGGTCCTCGCGCTGGACGTTCTCGACGATGGCCATCTCGAGCATGCCCTGGTCGTTGGCGTCGCGGATGTAGGCCGGAATCGTGGTCATCCCGGCGAGGCGGCAGGCCTTGTAGCGGCGCTCGCCGCTGATGATCTGATAGCGGCGCTCCGTGATGCGGCGGACCGTGATGGGCTGGATAAGGCCGAGGCTCCGGATGGAGGAGGCCAGCTCTTCCAGCGCCACCTGGTCGAAGGACATGCGCGGCTGGAAGGGGTTGGGCTCGATCATCTCGACGGGGATGCGCAGGATGTCCGCCGTGTTCTCCTGGCGGCCGCGCGTCCCCACGATTTCCTTGTTGACGTAGCCGACCGGTTTGCGGAGCTGGTCGGCGTCGGGCACTTCGCCGAGCAGGGCGCTCAGGCCCTTGCCGAGACCTCTGGGTTCTTTGCTCATAGACTTTCTCCGTTATGCTCCAGCACTTCCCTGGCAAGATTGAGGTAGTTGGTGGAGCCGTTGCACATGATATCGTAGAGGATGATGGGTTTGCCGTGGGACGGGGCCTCGCTGAGGCGGATGTTGCGCTGGATGACGGTCTTGAAGACCAGGTCGCGGAAGTGCTCGCGGAGCTCGCCCAGGACCTGGGTGTGCACCCGCGTGCGGCCGTCGAACATGGTCACCACGAAACCTTCGATCTTCAGGTCTGGATTGACGCCTCCCTGCACCAGGCGGATGGTCTGCAGGAGCTTGCCGAGGCCTTCCAGGGCGAAGAACTCCGGCTGGACGGGGATGATCACGGAATCCGCTGCCGTGAGCGTGTTGACCGTGATGAGGCCCAGCGAAGGCGAACAGTCGATGATGATGTAGTCGTAATTGTCCCGGATGGGAGCCAGGGCGTTTTTCAGCAGGGACTCGCGGTCGTCGACTTCGAGCATCTCGATCTCGGCGCCCACCAGGTTGATGTGGGAAGGGATCATCTGCAGGCCGGCGATCTCGGTCTGGATCAGGGCGTCTGCGACGTCGATGCGGCCGATCATCACCTCGTAGAGTGTACGGTGCTCGTCATTGTCGGGCGAGAAATTGAGTCCGGAGGTCGTGTTGGCCTGCGGGTCCGCGTCGATGATCAGCACTTTCTTCTCCAGCACGGCCAGAGAAGCCGCCAGATTGATGGCGGTGGTCGTCTTGCCGACGCCTCCTTTCTGATTGGCAATAGCGATGACTTTTCCCATATTCCTAACTGTCCTTAAATTGCAAATTTAACAAATAATTCGTATTTTCGTGGTATGTCTGAAACAAAAACCGCGTGGTATTTCATCGTCAATCCGAGAGCCGGTTCGGGCAAGACGATGTCGGAATGGGTGCCGGCCGAGCATCTGCTTGAACAGAAAGGAATTCCATTCGTCACGGCCATGACGGACCACCAGAAACACGCCATTACCCTGGCCCGCGAAGCCGCTGCTGCGGGGTATCGCCGGATTGCCGCCGTGGGCGGCGACGGTTCCTTGCATGAGGTGTTCGGCGGGATCTGCTCCTGGTGCGAGCAGACGGGCACTTCCCCGCAGGAGTTCACCCTCGCCGTGGTGCCCATCGGCTCCGGCAACGACTGGATCAAGTCCTGCCGTGTGCCGGACAGCGTGCCCGAGGTGATCGAACTGATCGCCCGGGAGTCCTTCGGCCGGATGGACGTCGTGCGGGCGACGAGCCGGGACGGGAACGTGGCCTATATGGCCAACGGATGCGGCATCGGCTTCGACTCGCACGTGTGCGAACGCGTGAACCGCCAGAAGGAGCGCGGCATGCGCGGCAGGATGATTTACCTGAACGCCTTGCGTTACACGATCTTCCACTTGAAAGCCATTTCCATCGCCGTCCAGGCGGATGGGGAGACGGTTTTCACCGGGGAAGCCTATTCCCTGGCGGTGGGCAACGGCGCCTGGTCGGGCGGCGGCATGCGCCAGGCTCCCCTGGCCGTCAACGACGACGGACAGCTGGATTACATGATCGTGCCCAGGTCGAAACTCCGCTCCCTGGTCCGGGAGATCCCCCGCCTGTTCTCGGGCACGGTCCACGAATCCACGCTCATCGTCTACGGCAAATGCCGGTCCCTGCGGATCGCGCCGCTCGACGAGGCGTCGGCGGATATCATCGAATATGACGGTGAGGTCGAGGGGCGCCTCCCGCTGCTCCTGGAGGTCACCGGTGAGCAGATCAACGTGCTGAAGGCTTAGTTAGGCCTTGTCCTTGCGGAAAATCTTGTAGCCGATGGCGGCGACCGTGATGCTCATCAGCGGGGAGATCCAGTTGAAAAAGCAGTACGGCAGGTAAGCGACCGTCGGCACGTGCAGGATGGTGGACTGTGTCATGCCGCAGCTGCTCCAGGGAAAGAGCGGCGAAGTCACGGTCGCGGAATCCTCTACGCTGCGGCTCAGCAGGCGCCGCTCATAGCCTTCCTTGTCGTATGTGTCCCGCAGGACGTCCGAAGTCAGGATGATGGAAAGATACTGGTCGGAGACCATGCCGTTGAGCAGCGTCCCGCTGCACACCGTCGTGGACACGAGCCCGAAACGGCTCCGGGTCAGGGGAAGGATGGCGCGGGAGAGCTGGACCAGCATCCCGCTCGCCCGCATGCAGCCGCCGAAGCACATGCCGCAGATGATCAGGTAGATGGTGTTGAGCATCCCGATCATGCCGCGGCTTGACACCAGGGCGTCCACCTCGGGATTGCCCGTGGACAGGGAGACGGAGTTGTAGAGGGACTCCACCGTCCCGGCGAAATAGATCTTCGCCCGGGAGCCCTGCACCAGGGTCTCGCCGATCCCGGAAATGAGGCCCGGCTGGAAGATGAGGGCGAAGACGCAGGCCAGCATCGTGGACAGGGCGAGCACCATGAGGGCCGGTTTCTTCCGGGCGATCAGCCACATGGTCACGGCGGGGACGACCAGCAGCCAGGGGCTCAGGTTGAACGTGCCGGAGAGCGCCTCGGAATACGCCTGGATGTTTTCAGCGGGCATCCCGTCGTGCGAGAGGCCCAGCACCGTGAAGACGATCAGGGTGATGGCGATGGACGGCACCGTGGTCACCATCAGGTATCGGATGTGCGTGAACAAGGGGACCTGGTTGATGGACGAGGCCATCACCGTGGTGTCGGACAGGGGCGAGATCTTGTCGCCGAAATAAGCCCCCGAAATGATGGCGCCGGCGATGAGCCCGTCGGAGAAGCCTTCCGCCTTGCCGATGCCCATTAGGGCCACGCCGATGGTGGCGATGGTGGTCCACGAACTGCCCACCATCACGGACACGAGCGCGCAGATGACGCAGGCGGACAGGAGGAAGACTTTCGGGGAGATGATCTTCAGCCCGTAGTAGATGAAGGTCGGCACGATGCCGCTGACCGTCCATGCTCCGGACAGGGCGCCGATGAGCAGCAGGATGACGATGGCGTTGGTCACGTCGCCCACATTGGCCCGGATGGCCTCCTCGAAGGCGGTCCAGGGCGTCTTCCAGAGCCACATGGAGAGCCAGACGCACACCCCCGTCGCGATCAGCAGGGACACTTGCGAAGCGCCCAGGATGGCGTCGCTGCCGAAGATGCTGATGTCCAGCGCAAGCAGGCAGATGAGCACCGCGACGGGCACCAGGGCGGTGAGGGTACGGGCGTACTGTTTCATGTCGCAAATATACGATTCTTTTCTATTCGGCAAGCCTGGCAGCGGCCAGGCGGGCCAGGCTGGCGAACAGCCAGCCGGCAAGCAGCCCGACCGCGAACCCCACAAGTACGTCCCCGAGGAAATGCTTCCCCACGAACACCCGGCTGATCCCCACCAGGAAGGCCCAGAGGAAGATGAACCAGGCATAGCCGCGGTAGCGCCTGCCCCGGTCCTGGCGCAAGCCCTGCCAGGAGCAGACCGCGAAGCCGGCCGCGTTGGCTGCATGTGCGGAAAAGAAGCCGTACAGTTTGCCTTTGCCCTCCAGGACATGCAGGCCGCCGGCGACCATGTTCTGGTCCCAGCAGGGGCGCAGGCGGCCGAAATACGCCTTCGTGAAATTGGCGAACTGGTCGCACACCAAGACCATCAGGGCGCATGCAAGCGTGACGGCGAGCGCCCGCTTCCAGCCCAGGCGGCGGAACAGGAACACCATCACGGCCAGGTACAGCACGTACCAGATGTACGTATTGGAAAACAACTGCCAGACGGCGTCGCTCGCCGGGCAATGCAGGGCATTGACCGCCAGCGTGAGCTGCTGGTCGATATGGTGGGCTTCCCGCAGGAAGGCTAAGCCTGCAGCGCCTTCCATAGGGTGTCCTTGAGCTCCTGGAGTCCCTCCCCCGTGCTGGACGAGATGAACACGCAGGGGACCTTGCGCGGCAGGTGCGGCTTGATCATCTTCTCCAGTTCGGCGTCGATCAGGTCGCATTTCGTGACGGCCAGCACCCGCTGCTTGGTCAGCAATTCGGGGTTGTACAGCTTGAGCTCCCGGAGCAGGGTCTTGTAGGCCGCGGCGATGTCTTCCTCCTCGCAGCTGACCATGAAGAGCAGCACGGAGTTGCGCTCGATGTGGCGCAGGAAACGGATGCCGATGCCCCTGCCCTCGTGGGCGCCCTCGATGATGCCGGGGATGTCGGCCACGACGAACGACTTGTCGTCATAGTAGCGCACGATGCCCAGGTTCGGCTCCAGGGTCGTGAAGGCGTAGGAGGCGATCTTGGGCTTGGCGGCCGTGATCGTGGCCAGGAGCGTCGATTTGCCGGCGTTCGGGAAGCCGACGAGGCCGACGTCGGCGAGCAGTTTCAGTTCCAGGATGAAGACGCCTTCCTCCCCTTCTTCGCCCGGCTGGGCGAAACGCGGGGTCTGCAGGGTCGGGGTCTTGAAATTGTTGTTGCCCAGGCCGCCCTTGCCGCCGCGGCATAGGATGCGCTCCTCCCCCGCCTCCATCATTTCGAAGAGGACCTCGTCCGTGTCGGCGTTCTTCGCCACCGTGCCGATGGGCACGTCCAGGATGATGTCCGCCCCGTTCTTGCCGGTGCGCAGGTCGCTCCCGCCCTTCTCGCCGTCCTCGGCGTGGATGTTCTTGCGGTACTTCAGGTGGATGAGCGTCCAGAACTGCGGGTTGGCGCGCAGGATGATGTGCCCGCCCCGCCCGCCGTCGCCGCCGTCCGGTCCCCCCTTGGGGACGTACTTGGCGCGGTGCAGGTGCGCGCTCCCCGCCCCTCCGTGCCCGGAGGCGCAGTAGATCTTGACGTAGTCTATGAAGTTGCTCTCTGCCATGGAAGTCTACTGCCCGGGATTGTTTTCCTTGTTGAATTTCGCTTCGACCACGTTGACGATATAGTCGCCGCATTTCTCGCACTCGGCCACGAGATCCATGAAGGTCGTGCTGCAGGCATAGCTGTAGTCGTGCTCGTCCACGGCGTTCACGTTCTGGTCGCGCAGGCGGTCGCGGCACTCGTTGATCGCAGCCTCCAGGCGGAAGGACTTTTCCGCGTCGGCTTCGCCCTGCAGGACCAGGGTCATCTGCTCCAGGCTTTGCTCCACGAGGCCGTACATCTGCTCGAGGCCGTCCGTCTGCTTCTGGTTGAAGGTGATCTGCTGCGTGCGTTTGCGCTCCAGGGTGCGGGCCAGGTTGTAGCAGCTGTCGCCGATGCTCTCCAGTTCGCCGATGATGCGGAGCATGGAACGGATCTTCTGCTTGGTGTCGTCGGAGAGGTGGGCGTTGCCGACTTCGCCGAGGTACTTGCCGATCTCGTTCTCCATGTTGTCGGAGATCTGCTCATATTTGGCAATACGGTCCTTGAGCGACCGGAAGGCTTCTTCTTCCGTGGCGGCTGTCAGCTCCCGCACCATGCCGAACATGCGGAGCATGCGCTCGGCGAAGACGATGGTCTCCTTCTGGGCCATATAGACGGAGATTTCCGGCGTCTTCATGATACCGCTCTGGATGTACTTCAGGCGGAACTCGTCCTCGGTCTCCTTGCGCTTGATGATGCGGCAGACCAGCTTCTCGATCTGCGGGATGAACCAGATGAGGATCATCGTGTTGGTCACGTTGAACAGGGTGTGGAACGTGGCCAGCACGAACGAGAGCCGCTCCGGGCTCTGGATGTCGGCGTCGGCGTCCACCCCCACGATGCGGCACGCAAGCCGCACGAAGGGATAGAAGATGATAAGCACCCACAAGACGCCGAACACGTTGAACACCAGGTGCGCAAGGGCGGCGCGCCGGGCCTGCGTGTTGGCGGACAGGGCGGCGATATTCGCGGTCAGCGTAGTGCCGATGTTCTCTCCCATGACCAGGGCGATACCCTGGTAGATCGTCAGCACGCCGGTCGTGCAGAGGACCATGGTGATGGCCATCAGGGCGGCCGAAGACTGCGCGATGCAGGTCAGGATGGCGCCGATCAGCAGGAAGAGCAGGATGGTCAGGTAGCTTCCCGAGTTGAACGAGGAGAAGAATCCGACCACCTGGGCGTTGTTCGCCAGGTCCATCTCGCGGCCGGTGGCGTTGAGCGTGCCCAGGGCGAAGAACATGAAGGACAGACCGAAGAGGAAGTCGCCCAGGTAGCGGTGTTTCTTGAACTGGATCAGGACCACGGCGACCAGGAAGACCGGCCAGACCAGGTTGGCGATGTTGAAGGAAAAGCCCGCCGACATGATCCAGGCGGACAGGGTGGTGCCGATGTTGGCACCCATGATGACGGAGATCGCCTGCGCCAGGCTCAGCAGGGCGGCGTTGACGAAGGAGACCGTCATCACCGTGGTCGCCGCAGAGGACTGGACGGCCACGCACACGAGCATGCCGGTCAGCACGCCGGTGAAACGGTTGGTGGTCATAGCCCCCAGCACATGCCGCAGCTGGGGGCCGGCCATCTTCTGCAGCGCCTCGCTCATCACCTTCATGCCGTACATCAGCAGGGCGATGGAGCCGAGGAGCTTGAAAATGATCAGTAAAGCGCTGCCGTTCATTGCTTTACTTGGTAACTTCGATCGTGACGATGCGGCCCTTGATCGGGGCGTCGCCCGGCATCACGTCAGCCTTGGTCTCGATGTTGGCGGCGTTGTAGCCGAACTGGTTCACGAGGACGTTCTTCACGTACTCGGCACGCTGCTTGGACAGGCGCTCGTTGGCCTCCTTGGTACCGGTGCCCAGATCGGCGCAGCCGGTAACGAGGAGCTTCTGGGTCTTCTTGAAGGTGTTCTCCGCATAGTACTCCAGGCGGGCGAGCTCACGGCCGGTGAGTGTGGCCTTGCCGAGGTCGAAGTACAGGATCTCGGGCACGATCATCTGGGTCTCGATCTCCTCGACGACGGTCTCGGTGAAGACGCCGCCCTTGTAGTCGTAGGTCTTGCCGTCCTTGAGGTCGTTGTAGCGGGCGAGCTGCTCGCGGAGGTTGGCGGCATTGTTGTTGGCCGCGGCGAGGTCGCTGTTGGCGCGGGTGAGCTGGCTGCGGAGGTTGTCGATGATGTTCGGATCGGGGATGACGGGCAGCGCGTTGGCGTGGCGGACGAAGCCGCTCTTGCCCAGGTGGAACACCAGGCCGGCCGTCGCGGTCGGGAAGAAGGTGAAGCGGCCGGCGTTCCTCCAGGCCGTCTCGCGGGAGACGACGGTGGAGATGTCGAGCGCCAGGCTGACGTGCTTGCCGAGGCGGAACTCATTCAGGAAACCGCCGCCGATGCCGAATTCATGCCCGACGGTCTTGCTGCCGACAGCGGAGGTGAAGATGGCTGCGGCACGGCCGTAGAGGATGGGGTTCCAGACGCGGGACTCCTTGTAGCCGCCGAGCGTCGTGGCCAGGTTCCACATGAAATCGGCGTAGCCGTAGTGGAGATTGAACGGATCTTTTCCGGTGAACCAGCCCTTCGGGTCCGCCGCAAAATCCTTCATGCCGTGGTAGCCCATGCGGAAGGCGACGGCGGGCGTGAACCACTTGCCGATGTTGGCGTCGATGGCGAGGCCGTAGCCGCCGAACAGGCGGTTGTCATACATGGCGTTGACACCGCCGCCGATGCCGATGAACCAGTTGTCGGCGCCGGTGTTGGTGAGGTAGGGTCCGCGCTGGACGGAGCCGTCGCTATAGCGGTTGCTGTCTTCCTGCGCGTTGGCGGTGAAGCCGGCCAGGAGGAGGGCCATCACGGTGATGGCAGTTGCCAAAAAATTGATTCTCATTGTAATAATTGATTGGATTATGATTTACAGGGTAATGTCTTCAGGGGTCAGTTTGGGAACGTAGTGGACCCCGTCGCGCCGGTAATAAGCCAGGTCGTCGCCTTCGCGGGCGGGGACGAGCTCGATCCTCTCGGCCGGCTTGCCGACGGCGAGCACGGCGAGCGGTTCGTACGGCAGGCCCAGGCCTTCGCGGAGCTCCTCCCGGTCGAAGTTGCGGATCATGATGGCGCCGAGGCCCATTTCCACGGCCTTGAGCGCCATGCTCTGCAGGGAGATGCCCAGGTCGATGTCGATGCCGGGATTCTCCGCCACGGTCGAGCAGACCACGATGAAGGCTTCGGGCTCCCTGCCCGGGAAGGGCAGGTTCAGGTGGGGCAGTCCCCTGCCCAGGCGGATGTGCGCATTGACGAAGTCCGCTTCCTTCCCCTTGACGACGGGACGGAAGCGGAGACGCTGCAGGTTGACGCTGGAGGCGACCTTCGGGTTGACGGCGATCATGGCGTCCAGCTGCCTGCGGTGCACGACGTAGGACTTGTCGTAGCCGCGGAAACTGCGGTTGCGCAGCAGCAGCACGTCCAGCCCGGGACGGGCCGGAGCGGATTTGTGTCCGCCGGACGCGCCGAACACTTCTTCGTAGCGCTTCTCCAGGTAGTTGTCCGCCATGGCAGGGATTCAGCCGATCTGCTCCATCACGGCGAGGACACGGGCGCGGTTGGTCTCGATGTCCCAGCCGTTGACGTCCGCCTCATGGTACTTGCCAGCTTCCTTGTAGAAGGCGATGAGCGGCTCGGTCTGCGCGTGATAGGTCTGGATGCGGTTGTTGATCGTGGCCTCGGAAGCGTCGTCGGCGCGGCCCTCGATCGCGGCGCGGTGGGCGATGCGCTTGCGTATCGTCTCGTCCTCGATCATCAGGGACACGACGCCCGTGACGCATTCGCCGCGCTTGGCGAGGATGGCGTCCAGGTCGCGGGCCTGGGCCAGGTTGCGCGGGAAGCCGTCCAGCAGGAAGCCGTCCACGTCCTTGATGGTGTCGAAGGCGGACTCGATCATCCCTTCCACCACGGAATCCGGCACCAGCGAACCAGCGTCGATGAGCGTCTTGGCCTGGCGGCCCAGTTCCGTCCCGGCGGCGATCTCGGCACGGAGCAGCTCGCCGGTGGAAATGTGTTTGAGGTTGTACTTCTGGGCAACGGCGCCCGCATGGGTGCCCTTGCCGGCGCCCGGAGGGCCGAAGAGGATGTAGTACTTCATGATGCTATTCTTCGATTACGTAAATGTCTCTGATGTTGCGGCCCAGCTCGTCGTAGTCGAGGCCGAAGCCCACGATGAAGGCGTTGGGGATCTCCATGCCCACGTAGTCCAGCTTGACCGGTTTGTGGTATACCTCCGGCTTGAGGAGCAGGGTGCAGATGCGGACCTCGGCGGCGCCTTCCTTGTCGAGGAGCATCTCCTTGAGGGCGACGATGGTGTTGCCCGTGTCCACGATGTCCTCGCAGATGATCACGCGGCGGCCGCGGACGCTGGAGGTGAGCCCCATCACGTTGAGGACCGTGCCGGTGGACTGGGTCCCCTGGTAGGAGGAAAGCTTGATGGAGACCAGCTGGCAGGGGAAATCGATGCGCTGCAGGAGCTCGCCGGTGAACGGGATGGAGCCGTTGAGCACGCACAGGATGACGGGGACGTCCCCGCAGTCGCGGAAATCCCCGTTGAGCTCGCGCGCGATGCCGTCGATGGCGTCAAGGATGCGTTCGTGGCGGATGTAGGGCTTGAAGGTCTTGTCGTGGAGTTTGATTCTTTCCTCTTTCATGGCACAAAAATATTGCACGAATTTACGAATATTTTTTCTATTTTTGGGAAGAAACTTGGACGGAACTATGAAAACGCTCTTACTTTTCCTGTCCCTTTTGGGACAGCCCGCCTTCCAGGAGGCGGTCCTCCTGCTCACCGGCGCATCCTGCATCGAGGAGCTTTCCGAAGATGAAATCATTCATTATCAAAATCTTGCATCGCACCCGGTGGACCTGAACCGGGCCGGTCGGAGCCGCCTGCTCGCCACGGGGCTGCTCTCCCCTTTCCAGGTCGCCTCGCTGCTGGACTACCGCGGCCGCACCGGGGAGGTCCTGTCCTGGACGGAGCTCTCCCTCGTGGACGGTTACTCCCCCGCGATTGCCGAGGCACTGCGCGTGTTTGCCGTCCTGGGGGTCGGGGAAGGCAGGGCACCGGGCCAGGCGGACGACGTCCGGTTCAGCGGCTCCGTGACCCTGCGGGGCGGGGTCCGGGACGGGCCCGAGAGCTTCTGGGGCATCAAGGGAGAAGCGGCGCTGGGCGAACGGGCGGCCGTCTATGCCTCCCTGCGGACCACCTATGGGCAGAGCCGGCCCGGACCGCCGACGCTCAGTGCCGCGTGGTACGGGCGGCGTGCCCTGGGCCAGCTGGTCATCGGCCATTTCAACGCCCGTTTCGGGCAGGGACTCGTGCAGTGGAGCGGCTTCCAGCTCAGCGGCTACTCCACGCTCGCCGCCTTCCGCAAGAACGGCACCGGCTTCTCCCCCACCGGTTCCTACACGCCTTCGTTGGCGGGCATCGCAACTACCTGGAACATCGGCCCCTGGGACCTGTCGGTGGCTTATTCATTGACAGGAAACCAGCCCGTTGCCAACCTGACCCGCGTCTGGCGCGGGGTGACGGCGGGCCTCACGGCGACGGGCGAAGCGGCGTCGCTGGAGGCCCGCGTGTCCCTGCCGCGCTGGAGTCTGTTCGGCGAGGCGGCGACGACTTACCGGGGAGCGTTCTCCGCCATCGCCGGGGCGTATTTCCTGCCGGAATACGGCCGGAAAGCGGGCCTGCTCTTCCGCTGGTACGGTCCGGCGGACAAACGCTACAGCGGCGTGGCCGCCGGCTATGAGACCGCCGCGCTGAGCCTGACGGCCGATGCCGGGTGGCGGACCGACACGGGCGCAGCCCAGTACAAGATGGCCGCCAGGTGGCATTCCGAGGCCGAATGGCGGGGTTTCCGGCTCCTGCCGGACCTGCGGCTGCAGGCACGGCTCCGGCCCGAAGAAACGGCTCCCGTCCGCGCCCAGCTGCGCGCGGAACTCGGGATGGAGCGCGGCGCCTGGACCCTGTCCGGACGCTATGATGCCCTCTGGTGCCGGGGTTTCGCCTGGCACTGGCACGCCGAGCTGGCGCGGAAAACGGATGCGTGGGCCGTCTGTCTGCGGGGCGGGCTGTTCAAGGTGGACAACTGGGACGACCGCATCTATGTTTATGAGCGCGATGCGCCGGGCGCCTTCACCGTGCCGGCCCGTTACGGGCGCGGCTGGGCCGCTTCCTGCTATGCAGTCTGGCACGCCGGCCGGCACCATAGCCTCTGGCTGCGCCTGGAGACGGTGCAGTACCCCTGGAACCTGACGGAAAAAGCCGGGCGGAGCGCCGCCCGGCTGCAGTATCGGTATAAATGGTAGGTGACCCGGGTTCCCGTCCCGGCTCGACCGGCGAATCTACAGGTTCGGCAGGACTATCTCCATCTGGATGCCGCGTGAGCCCTTGACGAGGATGACGGCGTCCCTGACGGGTTCGGCTGCAAGATGCGCCGCCAGGGCCTCGGAATCCGGGAACCAGGCCTCGTCCCCGCCCGGCAGGGCGTCCAGCGCCTTCCGGAACTCCTCGCCCACGAGGCAGGCCGCCAGGCCGGCTCCGCGCAGCTGGCGGACGATCTTCTCATGCTCCGCGACGGACTCCGCGCCGAGCTCCCGCATGTCCCCGAGCAGCGCCAGCTTGTGCTGCGCCTGGACGGCGCTGAAATTGTCCAGCGCGGCCCGCATCGAGGACGGATTGGCGTTGTAGGCATCCACGATCAGGGTGTTGGCGGCCGTGCGCACCATCTGCGAACGGTTGTTGTCCGGGATGAATCCTTCGATCGCGGCGATGGCGTCGGCGCGGTCCACGCCGAAATACTCGCCCACCGCCAGGGCGGCGAGCACGTTCGTGGCGTTGTAGGCGCCGACCAGATGCGTCTCCACCAGGTCGCCGCCGACGCGCAGGCGCAGGAAGGGCGCTTCCGGCGTGGCGGGCAGGATCTCCGCACCCTGATACGCGATGCCGTAGCCGAAGACATGGCAGGGCTGCTTCGCGGCCATCTCCCGCAGGTCGGGATCGTCTTCATTGAGGAAGATGAGCGAGCCGCGGTGCGCCCCGAGCCATTTGTAAAGCTCTCCCTTGGCGGCTTTGACCCCCTCGAAGGAGCCGAAGCCCAGCAGGTGGGCGCGGCCCACGTTGGTGATGAGGCCGTAGTCCGGCTGGCTGACCTGCACCAGCTTGGCGATGTCGTCCGGGTGGTTCGCCCCCATCTCGATCACGGCGATCTCCGTGCCCGGGGTGATGGACAGCACCGAGAGCGGCACGCCGATGTCGTTGTTGAGATTGCCCTGGGTGGCGGTCACGCGGTATTTCTTCGCGAGCACGGCCGCGATGAGGTTCTTGGTGGTGGTCTTGCCGTTGGTGCCGGTCAGGCCGAGCACGGGCAGCTTGCCGTCGCGGACGTGGGTGCGGTGCCAGACGGCCAGATCGCGCAGCGTCGTGAACGGATCGGGGACGCGGATGAAACGGTCGGACAGCAGCCCGGCATCGCCCGGATCAGCGTCGTCGTTGATGACCGCCCACGCGGCGCCGGCCTGCAGGGCCTTGAGGGCGTAGTCATTGCCGTCGAAATTCTCTCCCCGCAGGGCGAAGAAGATCTCCCCGCCGCGGACCGCCCGGCTGTCGGTGGTGACCCGGTAGCCGCAGGCGCGGTATTTTGCATACAATTCTTCCATGTCAGATGCTATTTGACGCCGGTGCTGCCGAAGCCGCCCGCCCCGCGGCCGGACTCCGCCAGTTCCGTACATTCTTCCCATTCGATGGTCTCGTGCCGGGCGAGCACGAGCTGGGCGATGCGCTCCCCGCGCTCGACCGTGAAGGGCTCAGACCCCAGGTTCACCAGGATCACGCACACCTCTCCGCGATAATCCGCGTCGATGGTCCCGGGGGCGTTGAGCACCGTGACGCCCCGCTTCGCGGCGAGGCCGCTGCGCGGGCGCACCTGCACCTCGCAGCCGGCGGGGATTTCCAGGTACAGCCCGGTCGGGACGATGGCCCGGCCCAGGGGTGCGAGCACGATGGGTTCGGCGTTGTCGGCCCGGACGTCAAGCCCGGCGGAGAAGGCCGTCGCATAGCCGGGAAGCGGATTCGAACTCTTGTTGATTACCTTGACTTTCATTTATTTGCAGGCACGTTTATACAGGAAATAGGCGATGATGGCATAGAGCACGTTCGGCAGCCGCAGGGCGATGCCGGGCGGGAGCGTATCCGTGTACACGAACATCTCGCTGATGCGCATGAAGAAGATGTACGAGAACGCCAGGGCGATGCCGATGCCGATGTTCCAGCCGATGCCGCCGCGCCGCTTGCGCGCCGACAGGGACACGCCGATGACGGTGAGGATCAGGACGGAGAAGGGCATGGTCAGGCGCCGCAGCCGCTCGATGCTGGCGAACATCACGTTTTCGTCTCCCCGCAGCTTCTGGCGGCGGATGAGCTCGTTCAGCGGACCGATCGGCAGGGTCTCCACCGTCTTCTCGTTGTTGAACAGGTCCTTGAGCTTCAGGGCGATGACCGTGTCGGCTTCTTCCTTGTACACGGTATGGTCCTTTAGGCCGGTGGTGTAGTCGCGGATGAGCACCTTGCGCATGTGCCATCCGTCCAGCGTGGTGTCCCAGACGGCGGTCTCCGCGCTCACCTTCCGCACCAGGCGATGGCCGTCCATGTCCTCGATCGTAAACTTGTAGGCCGTGTTGTTCCAGCGGCTGAAAGACTCGATATAGACGAACTGGCCCGGGGAGATCTGATAATGTATATTGCTGAGGTTGAAAACGTTGCGATTCTTGACATATTTCGTTTCGAATTCCATCCGGGTGGCGTTGGAATTCGGGATCACGTACATGCTCAGCCCCAGGGACAACAGGGCGATCAGGGCCGCAGAGGCCAGGTACGGCACCATCATCCGGTGGAAGCTGACGCCGCTGGACAGGATGGCGATGATCTCGGAGTTCGACGCCATGCGGGAGGTGAAGAAGATCACCGTGATGAAGACGAACAGCGAGGCGAACATGTTGACCAGGTACGGCAGATAGTTGCAGTAGTAGTTGAAGATGATCTCCTTGACGGGGGCTTCGTTCTTGACGAAGTCGTCGATCTTCTCCGACAGGTCGAAGATGATCACGATGATGATGATCAGCAGCAGCGACAGGAAGAAGGTCGAGATGAACTTCTTCGCGATGTACCGGTCGAGTATCCTGATGCCCTCCATGTCAGCGCCGTGCGGTAATGCGTTCGAGGGTGGATTCCTTCCAGGCGGCGAAATCGCCGGCCAGGATGTGTTCGCGGGCCGTCCGGACGAGGTCCAGGTAGAACGCCAGGTTGTGCTCGCTCGCGAGCATGGCGGCGAACATCTCTCCCGCGACGAACAGGTGGTGCAGGTAGGCCTTGGTATAGGTGCGGTCCACGAAGGAGGCGCCGTCCGGGTCGATGGGCGAGAAGTCCTCCGCCCACTTGGCGTTGCGCATGTTCATGATGCCGTCCCAGGTGAAGAGCATGCCGTTGCGCCCGTTGCGCGTGGGCATCACGCAGTCGAACATGTCCACGCCGCGGGCGATGCCCTCCAGCAGGTTCGCCGGCGTGCCGACGCCCATCAGGTAGCGCGGACGGTCGTCCGGCAGCAGCGGGCAGACCAGCTCCAGCATCTCGTACATCTTTTCCGTGGGCTCCCCCACCGCCAGGCCGCCGATGGCATAGCCGTCGGCGCCGAACTGCACGGCATGCTCCGCCGCCTCGCGTCGCAGGTCGGGATACACGCAGCCCTGCACGATGGGGAAAAAGCACTGCGAATAGCCGTAGAGCGGCTCCGTCTCGGCAAAGCGCTTCGCGAAACGCTCCAGCCAGCCCTTGGTGAGGTTCAGGCTCTTGCGGGCATAGGCATGGTCGGCATCACCCGGGCAGCACTCGTCCAGCGCCATGATGATGTCGGCGCCGATGACGCGCTGCGTGTCCACGTTGTTCTCCGGGGTGAACGTATGCCGGGAACCGTCTATGTGGCTCTGGAAGGTGCAGCCTTCCGGGGTGAGCTTGCGGATGGGGCTGAGGGAGAAGACCTGGAATCCCCCGCTGTCCGTGAGGATGGGGCGGTCCCAGGACTCGAACCTGTGCAGGCCGCCGGCCGCGCGGAGCGTGTCCAGGCCGGGACGCAGGTACAGGTGGTAGGTATTGCCCAGGATGATCTCCGCCCGGACGTCCTCCCGCAGGTCGCGGTGATAGACCCCTTTGACGGAGCCGACGGTCCCGACGGGCATGAAGATGGGGGTATGGATCCGGCCGTGGTCCGTCTCGATCACGCCCGCGCGGGCTGCGGAATGCGGATCGGCCGCTGTCTTCGTAAATTTCATCCTTCAAATATAGTGAAATCCGCTGAAAAACTTGTATTTTTGTAGATCAAACTACTAAAGATCCGACCTCATGAACAAATCCAACATCGGCCTCAGGCTGATTCTGATGAACTTTCTGGAGTTCGCCGCGTGGGGGGCCTACCTCACTTCAATGGGCAGTTTCCTTGCCAGCAGCGGCTTCGGTACGCAGATCTGGCTATTCTTTGCGACCCAGGGTTTTGTTTCCATTTTCATGCCTGCCCTGATGGGCATCGTCGCCGACAAGTGGATTCCGGCGCAGAAGGTGCTTTCCCTCTGCCAGGGTGTCGCCGGCGCCGCGATGCTCGCGGCCGGCTGGTATGCGATGAACGCGGGCTCCGCGATCCAGTTCGGCCCGTTCTACGCGCTCTATACCCTCAGCATTGCCTTCTACATGCCGACCATTGCCATCTCCAATTCCGTTGCCTACAACGCCCTGGAGAAGGCCGGCAAGGACCCGGTCAAGGATTTCCCGCCGATTCGCGTGTTCGGCACGGTCGGTTTCATCCTCACCATGCTCTTCGTCAACTTTGTGAAGGGCGCTGACGGCGTGCAGTTCCAGCATACCTACAATCAGTTCTTCGTGTCCGGCATCCTGAGCCTCGTGCTCTGCGCTTATGCCTTGACCCTGCCGAACTGCCCCTGCAAGCCCAAGGCCGAGGGCACCCAGTCTTTCGCCGAGGCCACGGGCCTGAGCGCCTTCCGTCTCTTCAAGGACCGCCAGTTCGCCGTGTTCTTCATCTTCTCGATGCTGCTCGGCGCCTCGCTCCAGGTCACCAACGGCTACGCCAATACCTTCATCACCTCCTTCCGGGACAATCCCCTCTTCGCGGACGCCTGGGGCGCCAACAACGCCAATGCGCTGATCTCCATCAGCCAGATCTCCGAGACGCTCTGCATCCTGCTGATCCCCTTCGCCATGAAGAAGTTCGGCATCAAGAAGGTGATGCTCATCGCGATGTTCGCCTGGGTGTTCCGCTTCGGCTTCTTCGGCGCCGGCAACCCGGGAGGTGGCGTGTGGATGTTCATCCTCAGCTGCATCGTCTACGGTGTCGCCTTCGACTTCTTCAACATCTCCGGCTCTCTGTTCGTCAACGAGAACACCGACAAGGGCATCCGTTCTTCGGCGCAGGGGCTCTTCATGCTGATGACCAATGGTCTCGGCGCCTCGATTGGCACCTGGGCGGCGGGACGCGTGGTGAACCATTTCGTGTACAATGCCGCCGAGCCCTCCTGGAGCACGGCTTGGTACATTTTCGCCGCCTACGCCTGCGTGGTGGGCATCCTCTTCGCCATCCTCTTCAAGGATCCGCAGAAAGCCAAGTAATCGTCATCCCCGACCTGATCGGGGATCTCGTCCGCCTAAAAGAAAAAGGCGGTCGCGGATTATCGGATCCAGGAGGAGATGAGCGAGCGGGCGGCGTCGACCGTCGCCGGAAGTGCTTTCCCGGACTTGAAGTACGCGTCAATGTCGTCCTTCCGGTCCGGGAAAAGCTTCTTCAGATTGGCTTTGCTGAGCTTGACGACGGCGTCCCTGCAGTAGAGGCAGACGGTCTCGGAGACCGCGTAGTTTGCAGCCTGGTTGCGGTTCAGCTGCTGGGCGGCCCCGTCGGTGTAGAGCGTGCTGTATTGCCGGATGGAGCTCGTCTGGTCCGTCATGCCGTAGGCGCCCTTCTTCGCGTCCCGGATGACCTTGGTGTCCCGCCGGAGGGCGATGCCGATCTCGCTGCTGACGGGATACATGCGGTAGAAGGCTCCCCCGCTCCGCAGGAACCAGACCGTGTCGATCTGCACGCGGGTGATGGCGTCCTGGTCGGCCGCCGAGAGCTCGGTGCCGTCGTCATCGATGAAGCGGAGCGTCTGGTCCACCGCGCAGATATTGATCCTGCCCGCTGCGGGGCCTTGTCCGCGCAAGTACACGGTCCCCTCGCCGAAGGCCGGCATCAGGTAGAAGTCTTCGTCCGGGATCCTGCCGGCGGACGTTTCCTGCCCCCGCAGCGCGAGCGGCGCCAGGGACAGAAGCAGGAGGAGGCGGAGTCGTCTGGAGAAAAACATGGCCCCGGCTGATTATCTGAAGAAGAAGAACCAGGCCGCCCAGTTCCTCGGGATGTCGCGGGCGTGGCCGATGGTGCGGTAGGAGCCGTCCTGGACCGTGCCGTCGGACTTGATATGGCCGATGGTGCGGTAGGACCCGTCCTGCACCGTGCCGTCGGATTTGATGTGGCCGACAGTGCGGTAGGATCCATCCTGTACGGTGCCGTCGGACTTGATGTGGCCGACGGTGCGGTAGGAACCGTCCTGCACCGTGCCGTCGCTCTTGATATGGCCGATGGTGCGGTAGGAGCCGTCCTGAATGGTCCCGTCGGACTTGATGTAGCCGACGGTGGCGTAATTGCCGTTGGTGACGGTCTGGGCGTGCAGGGACGTCCCGGACAGGAAGGCCGCCAGGGCGAGGCAGCAGGTCGCGAGAAGGGCTGGAATCCGTTTCATAGGGATCGGTTCAATGGGTTACGGCCTGCAAGATACGAATAATTCTTCATTCATGTGCTTCCTGAGCTCTTCCGGCTCCACCGGGAAGAGCTTGGCGGTGCGGCAGCGCGGGAAGCGGTTGAACCAGGGATCCCGGCTGTCGAACCAGACGCTGGAACGCACGGTGGGCGACCAGCGGAGCATGCGGCGGATGCGGGGGACGCAGGTGCTTGCGGCGACGGTGACGGCGGTGCGTCCGTCCGCGAGCCGGCTCATGCACACGTGGTGGTCGCGGATGCGGGTGTCGCGGTCCAGCTCCTCCGGGGTGGATTTGTGGGAAATGGTCAGGTGGCGTCCGTACAAGGTGTTGATTTCCTTCATCTTCGCGCGGAACGCCCGGCCGTGGGTGGAGCTGTCCCTGATGCCGTTGACGGCAATCCAGAGGTGGATCATCTCGTGGATGAGCGTGTCCTCGACCTCCGCCTCGGTCAGGTCGAAATGCCGGCTGATGCGCAGCACGAAATCCTCATGGCGGACTACCCTGCCCCGCCAGTCCCGTACGGGCCGGTACTGCAGGCGCCCCACGAAGCCGCGGGCGTTGCTGAGTTTGATCGGAATACGCGGAAGGGCGCCGTCGAAACACATCCGGTTGAATGTGTCGAAGCGCTCTTCCAGGTATTCGACGGTAGGGGCCATGGTGCTTGGAGATTGCCGGTCGGGGCCGGCAATGACGAACGAGTAGGCAATGACGAACGGACAGGCAATGACGAACGGGTAGGCAATGACGAACGGACAGGCAATGACGGACAAGCCGTCATCCCCGACCTGATCGGGGATCTACTTCAACACCCCGAGCCCCTTGCCGACCTTGATGAAGGCGGCGATGGCCTTGTCCAACTGCTCCCGGGTGTGGGCGGCGGACAGCTGCACACGGATGCGGGCCTGGCCCTTGGGGACCACCGGATAGTAGAAGCCGGTCACGAAGATGCCCTCCTTCGCCATCTCGGCGGCGAAGCGCTGGCTCAGCGGGGCGTCATAGAGCATCACGGCGCAGATGGCGCTCTGCGTGGGCTTGATGTCGAATCCGGCGGCAAGCATCCGGTCGCGGAAATACGCGACGTTCTCCTGCTGGCGGTCGTGCAGCTCGTCGCTCTCGTCCAGCATCTTGAAGAGCTCGATGCCGGCGGCGCAGATCATCGGCGGCAGGGAGTTGGAGAACAGGTACGGGCGGCTGCGCTGGCGCAGCATGTCGATGATCTCCTGCCGGCCGGTGGTGAAGCCGCCCACGGCGCCGCCGAAGCTCTTGCCGAGCGTGCCGGTGTGGATGTCGATGCGGCCGTAGAGCTGGTAGAGCTCGGCGACGCCCCTGCCGCGCGGGCCTACGACGCCGGCGCTGTGGCTCTCGTCCACCATCACCAGGGCGTCGTACTTCTCGGCGAGGTCGCAGATCTTGTCCATCGGGGCTACGTTGCCGTCCATGGAGAACACGCCGTCGGTCACGATGATGCGGAAGCGCTGCGCCTGCGCCTCCTGGAGACATTTTTCGAGTTCTGCCATGTCGGCATTGGCATAGCGGTAGCGGACGGCCTTGCACAGGCGCACGCCGTCGATGATGGAGGCATGGTTGAGCGCGTCGGAGATGATGGCGTCCTCGGCCGTCAGCAGCGGCTCAAACACCCCGCCGTTGGCATCGAAGCAGGCGGCGTACAGGATGGTGTCGTCGGTATGGAAATAAGCGGCGATGGCCTTCTCCAGCTCGCGGTGCAGGTCCTGGCAGCCGCAGATGAAGCGGACGGAGGACATGCCGAAACCGCGCTCGTCCATCGCTTTTTTGGCTGCGGCGATCAGGCGCGGGTTGTCGGAGAGCCCGAGGTAATTGTTGGCGCAGAAATTCAGGGCCTTGCTGCCGTCGGCCAGGGTGATCTCCGCTCCCTGCGGGGAGCAGATTGTGCGTTCGCGTTTGTAGAGTCCGGCCTCGGCGATGGCCTTTAGCTCCTGCTGCAGATGATTTTGAAACTTTCCGTACATAAATTATGTGGATTTGTTAGCGTTTTCTCCTACAAAATTAATAAATTTGCGCCACATAATTGATAGCACCAGAGTAATTACTTATGAAAAATGTTCTCGTCATCGGTTCCACCGGCCAGATCGGCTCCGAACTCACGATGATCCTCCGCAAGACCTACCGCCACGGCAAGATTGTGGCCGGCTATATCCCCGGTTCCGCCCCGACGGGCGAACTCCTCGAGAGCGGTCCCGCCGAGCAGGCCAACGTCTGCAATGCGCAGCAGATTGCCGACATCGTGGACAAATACGACATCGACACCATCTACAACCTCGCCGCCCTGCTCTCCGCCACGGCGGAACGCCTGCCGCTCAAGGCCTGGGACATCCAGATGAACGGCCTGATCAATATCCTGGAAGTGGCGCGCGAGAAGCATTGTGCCGTGTTCACCCCTTCCTCCATCGGCTCTTTCGGACCGGACACTCCACGGGACAATACCCCGCAGGACACCATCCAGCGCCCGACCTCCATGTACGGCGTCACGAAGGTGGCGACGGAGTTGCTGAGCGATTATTATTTCCACAAATACGGCGTCGACACGCGTTCGGTCCGCTTCCCGGGCCTGATCTCCTACAAGACCCTGCCCGGCGGCGGCACCACGGACTATGCCGTGGAGATCTATTATGCCGCGGTCAAGGGCGAGGAATTCGTCTGCCCGCTGGCCCACGGCACCTATATGGACATGATGTATATGCCGGACGCCATCAAGGCGGCCATCAAGCTGATGGAGGCCGACCCGCGCTACCTGGTGCATCGCAACGCCTTCAACATCGCCTCGATGAGTTTCGACCCGGAGGGGGTCTATGAGGCCATCCGCAAGCACTATCCCAACTTCCGGATGCGCTACGAGGTGGATCCCGTCCGCCAGGCCATCGCCGACTCCTGGCCCAACAAGATGGACGACGTCTGCGCCCGCAAGGAGTGGGGCTGGACGCCGTCCTACAACCTCGAGTCCATGACCCGGGACATGATCAAGCACCTGAAGGAGAAACTGCTGTAAGGTGACGATATAATAGAAGAATGGCCCGGAAGCTTTCCGGGCCATTCTTCTTATCTGCGGCGTCTGCCTTTGGACCTGTGCTTGCCCGCCGAGCGGCGGACCAGCGCGAAGACGACCAGCGCGGCGGCCACGGCACCGATGACGATGAAGGTCATCGCGTTGGCGTTGTCCCCCTTCACGCGGCCCCACATGGCCACGAGCGCATCGGCGCGATCGCCCCAGTCGTGCTGGATGCCGGCACGCTCGATGTCGCTGCGGTCGGGATAGAGGATGCGGTCCGTGCGGACGGCGGCAGCCTCCGGCCCGAAGAAATAGCTCAGGTCGACGGGCTCGTACTTGTCGTCCACGAAGGCGTCGAGCACCTCGGTCGAGCCGCTGCAGGACACGTAGCCCGTCTCCTTGACATTGCGGATGACGATGTCCGGCCGGCTCATGAAATTGATCCAGTAGCGGGCAGCCTTGACGTTCTTCGCATATTTGGGGATCACCCAGCCGTCGAAGAAGAGCGTGAAGCCCTCCTTGGGGAAGGCGAATCCGATGTCCACGCCGTGCGGGATCGCCTGGTCGCGGGCCCACACGCCGTCACCGCTCCAGTTCAGGCTGATCCAGCCGTGCTCGAGGATGAGCTGGTCCTTGCCGAAATCGGCCTCCCAGCCAGCCACGAGCGGCTTGACCTCCTTCAGATAGGCCTCGACGTCGGCGAGCGCCTTGTCGGAAGAGTCGTGCATGAGTTCGTCCATGGTCACCTGGCCGCTCTTCAGTTCATCCTGGCGCAGGAAGATGAGGATCTGGGAGAAGACGTCGCGCGCGTCCTCCTTCATGAACATCTTGCCCGAGAACTTGGGATTGCGGAAGATGTCCCAGGTGGAAGCTTCCTCGGCCGTGACGTATTTGGTGTTGTAGAGGATGCCGACCGTGCCCCACATGTAGCCGACGGCATAGTCGTTGGCGTTCTTGCCGTTGCCCTCGAATTTGTCGAAGCAGGCGCGCACGAAGGGAGACTCGTTCTGGGTGATGTAGTCCGGCGTGCTGCCGAAATCGCGGTCGATGGGCAGCAGCAGGTCCCGCTTGAGCATGCGCTCGATGATATAGTCGGAAGGACAGACCACGTCGAAGTCTTCCTGTCCCTTCTCGATCTTGGAGAGCATCGTCTCGTTGACGTCGAAGGTCTGGAGGATGACTTTGACCGGCTCGCCGGTCTGTTCTTCATACCACTGTTCGAATTCGTCGATGGCCGTGACGTCCATGTAGTCGGACCAGTTGTAGACCTTCAGGACGTTTTCGCGGTCCGGGCCGCAGGCGCACAGGCAGGCAGCCGCGGCGAGCAGGAGCAAGGTTCTTTTCATCTTTCTGTTATTCATTCGCTTTTTGCAATCTGGACTGCCGCAGGTTGATGACGAGCAGCAGGACCAGGATCATGAGGAAAATGAGGGTCATCAGCGGGCGCAGTTCCGGCGTGAGGCCGCCTTTTCGCGCATCCGCGTAGATGTAGGTGGAGAGGGTCTCCAGGCCGATCGTGCCCCGGGTGAAGAAGGTGACGGCAAAGTCGTCCAGGGACATGGTGAAGGCCAGGATGAAGCCGGAAATCATGCCGGGCCGGAGCTGCGGCACGAGGACTTTGCGAAGGGCCTGGGCGGGCGTGGCGCCGAGGTCCAGGGCCGCTTCATAGATGTTCGGGTTCATCTGCTGGAGCTTCGGCAGCACGCTCAGCACGACGTAAGGCGTGCCGAAGGAGATGTGCGACAGGATCACGGTGAGGTAGCCCTGGCTGAAGTGCAGGAAGATGAACAGCAGGAACAGCGACACGCCCGTGATGACGTCCGGGTTGATCATCGGGATGTTGTTCAGGAAGGTCAGCGCGCGCCGCTTGCGGCCCGACAGGTTGTGGATGCCGATGGCGGCGACGGTGCCGAGCGCCATCGACACGGCGGCGGACACCACGGCGATCAGCAGGGTGTTCTCCACGGCGGAGATGAGCGAGGCGCTCCCCTGCATCCGGCCCGTGAAGAGGTTCTCGTAGAGCTTCGTGGAGAAGCCCGCCCAGTCGCCCAGCACCTTGCTCTCCGTGAAGGAGAAGATGGCGATGAACACCAGCGGCGCGTAGAGCAGGATCAGCAGGATCCAGAGATAGATCTGTGATATCAGCTTCTTCATTCCCCTAGATCAGCGCCCCCTCCGCTTCTTTGTTGTTGCCGTTGAACATCGTGGTGACGCCGATGATGATGAGCATGAAGAACGCCAGCGCGGCGCCGTAGTTCCACATCGAGGCGTTGATGTTCTCCTGGATGATGGTACCGAAGAGCTTGATCTTGTTGTTGGTCAGGAACTCCGAGATGGCGAAGGTGCTCACCGTCGGCATGAAGACCATCAGCACGCCGCTGGTCACGCCGGGCATGGAGAGCGGCACGGTGATCTTCCAGAAGACCTTCCAGGGCGTGGCGCCCAGGTCCTGGGCCGCTTCCTGGTAGGACTTGTCCATCTTGACCAGCACGTTGTAGATCGGGTAGATCATGAAGGGCAGGTAGTCGTAGACCATGCCGAAGAGCAGGGTCCCCTTGCCCAGCTGGACGCCCAGGATGTTGAAGAGCTCGGCCGTGGCCAGGGTCCGCATCAGGGCGTTGATCCACATCGGGAGGATGAAGAGCACGATCGTGACCGCGCTGCGGTTGAGCTCGCGGTTGGCCAGGATCCAGGCGGCCGGATAGCCGAGCAGGATGCAGATCAGCGTGTTCTCGATCGCGATCTCGAGCGACACGGCGAAGGTGCCGAGCGCGTCGGAGTCGGAGAAGAAGCGCGTGATGTTGGCCAGGGTGAAATGCCCCTGCCCGTCCTGCAGGGCGTACACCATGATCAGGACCAGCGGCAGGGCGACGAAGATGGCCAGGAAGACCGCGTAGGGTATGCTCCAGTGGCTACGCTTCATTCCTGCGGGTAATCTTGAGGTCTTTCGGGGCGATGTCCACGCCGACCAGGTCGCCCTTGTCCCAGATGTCGTCGGTGTCCACCCAGAGGTGGTCGCCGTCCTCGGTCAGGATGGTCAGGTGGTAATGGTCTCCCTTGTAGAGCAGGAAGTGCACCTCGCCGGCCAGCACGCCTTCTTCCTGGTGGTCCAGCAGGTCCACCTTGTCGAAGTCCACTTCCGCCGTCACGGCGTCGCCGGCGGAAAGGCCTTCCTGCGGCAGGCACTCGAAGGTGCCGCCCAGCAGCTCCACGTGCGTGGCGTCCACCATCTTGCCTTCGAAGGTATTGCAGGTGCGCTCCTTGTGCATCACCTGGATGTCGTCGGGCTCGATGTAGAGCATGACCTCGCTCCCCACTTCATAGGGATCGTAGTCCTGGATCATCAGTTCGAAGCCGTTGTCCGTGTCCACGTACATCTCGTAATGGACGCCCTTGAAGGTGCAGGAGTTGACCTTGGCCCTGAACTGGCAGCGGGCCGGGTTCGTGGTGAAGTAGATGTCTTCCGGGCGGACGACGACGTCCACGGGGACGCCTTCGCCGAAGCCTTCGTCCACGCAGGGGAAATCATGGCCGATGAAGGACACCAGCCGGTCACGTACCATCGTGGCGTTCAGGATGTTGCTCTCGCCGATGAAGTCGGCGACGAAGGAGTTGACGGGCTCGTTGTAGATGTCCGTCGGGGTGCCGATCTGCTGGATCTTCCCTTCGTTCATCACCACGATGGTGTCGGAAAGCGTCAGGGCCTCCTCCTGGTCGTGGGTGACATAGATGAAGGTGATGCCCAGCTCGCGGTGCATCTCCTTCAGCTCGATCTGCATGTCCTTGCGCATCTTGAGGTCCAGGGCGGCCAGCGGCTCGTCCAGGAGCAGGATCTTGGGCTGGTTCACGAGCGCCCTGGCGATGGCCACGCGCTGCTGCTGCCCGCCGGACAGGGAGTCCACGTCCCGCTCCTCGTAGTCAGTCATCGACACCATCTTGAGGACGCGGCGCACGCGCCGGTCGATCTCGTCCGTGGGGACCTTCTGGAGCTTGAGCCCGAAGGCGATGTTGTCATAGACGTCCAGGTGCGGGAAGAGCGCATAGCGCTGGAAAACCGTATTGAAGGGGCGCTTGTAGGGCGGGATGGCGGAAATGTCTTTGCCGTCCAGGAGGATCTCCCCCTCATCCGGGGCGAGGAAACCCGCGATCAGGCGCAGGGTCGTGGTCTTGCCGCAACCCGAAGGGCCCAGGAGCGTGATGAACTCACCCTTGCGGATGTAGAGGTTGATGTCCTCCAGAACGGTCTTGTCCCCGAAGCGCTTGCTGACGTGCTGGAGATCAATGATGCGATCACCGGCCATCTTTTACCAGAGCTTGAAGGTCAGGTTGTATAGGATGCCGGCACAGAGCTCGAAACCGCCGAGCAGGCTGTCGTATTCGGCGAAAGCGTGGAGGCGGAGGGCCTGCGAGTCGCGGAGAGGATAGAAATGGGCGATGGCGCCGGCATTCCACCAGTTGGCGACGGGAGACTCCTTCTCCGTGACGATGTAGTTGCCTCGCAGGGCGAGGTCCCAGCGCTCCGAGGGAGCGAAATCGAGGCATCCATGGAAGATGTGGCCGCCCAGGAAACCGTCGTAGTCTTCATTCAGGCCGGAGGTGTTGGTCCAGTCGAGGGACAGGGTCCAGTCGCCGAAGAAGAACTGGTTGCCGAGCGAGACGAGGAATTCATATTCGCGCGGGGCGGAGCTGAATTCCGGGGCTTCACGCCCGAATGCGCTGACGCTCCACAGGGGCGAGTACCAGTCGTAATCGCCGCTCCACTGGAAGGAATAGGTGTATAGGCCGCTGCCGAAGGGGCGTTCGCCGAAGGGCGAAGTGGTCATCTGCAGGCTGAGGGTCGTCATCTCGGAGGGTGTGGTGTAGGCGACCTTGCCGCCCCATTGGTAGCAGGCGAGATCGACCCACAGCGGGGACGCGAGCTGCGGGTGGACTTCCCAGTCCCAGTCGTCATACTCGTGGCCGCCGGTGGTGATGCAGTCCTTGCCCAGGCTGAAAGTCCAGTTGCCGAAGGTCAGGTCGGCTTTCAGGAAGTCGAAGAGGTTGTTGGTGTCGGAATAGCCGAGCCCGCTGTAAAGGGCGCCCGTCTCCTCGCGGAATGCGCGGGGATCGGACCAGGAAATCCAGTGGGATGCGACCGTCCAGGAGAAATGCTCCGATGCGGAGCCTTCGAAAAGGGTGTAGAGTGAAGAATTGCCGAGGGTGAATTCCGGTTCGGCTCCGAAGAGCGGGTTCACGTCCAGGCGCGGAATGATGCTGACCTCGGCGTAGTTACCGAGATCGTCAGCCTCTTGCGAGTGCGCAAGCAAGCCGAGCAGCAAAGCTGCAATCGATAAAAGGTATTTCTTCATTTGCTACCATAAAAATGGGTCTGGTGAAACTTCGGCGCAAAGTTATACATTTTTTCAGTAAATTTGGAATCCGAACCTTTTTTTATCGCCTTATGTACGATTTCGACGAAATCATCCCCCGGCGCGGCACGCGCTGCTACAAATACGACGCCCTGCAGGCGGAATTCGGACGCTCCGACCTCAACGCCCTGTGGGTCGCGGACATGGATTTCCGCACCCCGGACTTCATCCTCGACGCCCTGCGGCGCCGCCTGGACCATCCGGTACTGGGTTATCCGACCACCGGGGACGATTATTTCGAGATCATTTCGAAATGGGTGGAGGACCTGCACGGCTGGAAGGTCCCCGCGAAGGATTTCCGCTACGTGCCCGGCATCGTCAAGGGCTTCGGCCTGGCCGAGCGCTGCTTCCTGCAGCCGGGCGACAAGGTGATCATCCAGCGGCCGGTCTACCATCCTTTCCGCATCGTGGCGGAAGAGAGCGGCTTCGAAGTGGTGGACAATCCCCTGCGGCCGGTCTATGACGCCGAGGGCTTCCTGGCGCATTACGAAATGGACCTGGAGGACCTGGAGCGCAAGATCGACGCCCGCACGAAGATGCTGATTCTGTGCAATCCCCACAATCCCGGCGGGGTGCTGTTCCCGGCGGAGACGCTGCGCTCCCTGGCGGAGCTCTGCGTGCGCCACGGCATCATCGTCGTCTCCGACGAGATCCATTGCGAGATGGTCCACGGCGGGGTGCGGCACGTCCCTTTCGCCTCCGTCAGCGAAGCCGCGGCCCGCTGCGCCATCACCTTCATGGCCCCGTCCAAGACCTTCAACATCGCCGGCGTGGTGAGTTCGTACGTGATCATCCAGAACCCGGCTTTCGCCGGTAAATTCTTCAAGTACCTCGAGTCCAACGAGACGGACTACCCGCCCATCTTCTCCGCAGAGGCCACGCGTGCGGCCTATACTGAGGCGGGCAAGGCCTGGCGCAAGGAGATGCTGGCGTACGTGCAGGGCAACATCGACTTCGTCGACGGCTGGCTGCGCGCGAACCTGCCGCAGATCCGCGCCGTGCGGCCGCAGGCGTCCTTCCTCGTCTGGCTGGACTGCCGCAGGCTGGGCTTCCCCCAGCCTGCCCTGGTGGACCTCTTCGTGAACAAGGCGCGCCTGGCGCTCAATGACGGCACCGTCTTCGGGCCGCAGGGGGCGGGCTTCATGCGGCTGAACGTCGGCTGCCCCCGCGCGCTGCTGCGGGACGCCCTCGAATCCCTCGCTACAGCGCTGTAAAAAAAGCCTCCGGAACATTCCGGAGGCTTTTTTCAGCGGATGTCCCGCTTGGCTATTTGACGTAGAACGATCCGCCGCCACCGATGCCGTAGCTGTGGAGCGGACCGTAGGAGCCGCCTTGATAATCCTGGCTCCAGGAGAGGCGGGTGGCATATTTGCCGTACTGGTCGTTGGAGATGGAATAGCCGTAGACGACCCGGCGGATCGGGGTGCCGAGGGCGTTGACCTGCACGTCCCAGGAATCGCTGGTGATGACGACGTCGAGCACCGCGGGCTTCCGGGACTTCTCCGCCGCGAGGGCCTGCGACTTCAAGGAGGCGTTCATGCCGCCCGCCTTGGGGATGGGCTTGAATTCGAGGTTGGCCGGAGAATTGCCGTCGATGGCCAGCTTGGCCGTCTGGGCGTAGAACAGGGCGCGGTTATAGTATTGGTCGTAATCATCCGCCATGACGCCGGTCTCGGTCTCCCTGCGGTAATCGACCGGATAGCCTTCGAAGAGGATGGCGATGTTCTGCATCAGGTTGTAGTCCCGCGTGGCCATCGCGATCTGGTCGCTGTCCGCGACGAGCGGCTCGTAGTTGGAGGAGCAGAAGAAGGTCTTGTTGTCCCGCTGGGTGAAACGGGCGGATTTGTTGGGGATGATCCCCTCGCTGCTCGCATCCACGCCGGCCATGCTGAGTCCGACGAGGAAGAGCTGGGAACCCTCATAATACCAGAAGCCGTTCGCATCCTTCTTGAGGGGTGCGGAGAAGAACAGGTTCACGATCTGGCCGAGTTGGGTGTAGAAATTGGTCCAGTTGGCCACTTCGTTCTCGAGTTTGGACTTCGTGTCGTAGTCGCTCTCATACTTTCCGCTCTCCATCCCGGCGATGATCTCGCGGTCGTATTTCGCGCGGGCGGTCAGCGCGGCCGCAAGTTCGCGCGTCTCCTCGCCGGTCTTCTTGCGAAGGCCCCAGGCCAGGCCGGAGATGTATTTGCCGGTAGCGTCATATGGGTTCCAGGAAGGGTCCTTGGTCATCAGTTCGGGCACTGCCGGACCAGTGGGGATGGAATTGCCCGAGGCGGAAGATACGGCTGACGACAGCGCGGACGCGGGGCTGGAATTGTCCTGTGTCCCCTGGTCGTTCCCTTCCAGGGTGTTGATAACCGTGCCGGAAGCCTGCTGGGTCGTGCGGGAGACGCCCTGCTGGACGGCGTTCTTGGCCCGGTTGAGGAGCCCGTTGAGCTGTGCATGTGCCGGTGCGCAGAGAAGCAGCATCACGGCAAAGAGGGAGGTTTTTACAATGGGTCTCATGGCGTGATTATTTAGCAATCACAATTTTAATGATTATTTTTCAGTTCTGCAAATTGGAAATATTGAAGGAATTCTGTAACTTTAAAAGTTTTCTTGCATTGAAAGTAGATAATAATATTGATTTGTGCTATGAAAAAGACCCTTACGCTTCTGCACTCCAATGACCTGCACGGCGATTTCCTCGCTGAGAAAGTGGACGAGAAACTGACCGGCGGCGTGTCCATGCTCTCCGGCTATATCTCCAAGACCCGCAAGGAGGAGAAGAACGTCTTGTACGCCATCTCCGGCGACATGTTCAAAGGCTCCCTGATCGACCAGGAATACAAGGGCATCTCCACCATCGAGATCATGAACCTGCTGGCGCCCGACGTGGTCACCCTGGGCAACCATGAGGTCGACTACGGACTCGCCCACCTCCTGTTCCTGGAGAAGTGCGCCAAGTTCCCGATCATCAACGCCAACATGTTCCTGACCAGCAACAACACCCGCCTGTTCAACTCCCACCGCATCATCGAGATCGACGGGATGAAGATCATGTTCATCGGCATCCTGACCGAGGACGTGCTGGAATACACGCGCAACGAAAAACTGATCAGCACGCTGGTCGGCATCAAGGACGCCGCCGAGGAAGTGGGCCGTATCTGCATGGCGTACCAGACCGTGGACATCGACCTGACCGTCCTGCTGACGCACATCGGCTACGAGAACGACCAGAAGCTGGCCGCCCAGCTCGACCCGGACTGGGGCGTGGACCTGATCATCGGCGGCCACTCGCACACCCTGATCGACAAGCCGGCGGTGGTGAACGGCATCCCCATCGTCCAGGCCGCCGTGGGTACGGACCAGATCGGCCGCTTCGACCTGGTGATCGACACGGACACGAACTCCATCGCCTCCTACACCTGGCAGCTCATCCCGATCAACGCCGACCATTGCCCGCGCGACCTCGAGCTGGAGAAGGTGGTGGACAACTACAAGACGATGACGGACGCCGTCTACGAGCAGGTCCTGACCCGGCTGGACGGCGTGTACACCCAGTATCGCCGCAACCGCGACTCCACGCTCGGCCACCTGTTCACGGACATCGTCAAGGACGGCACCGGGGTCGATATCGTCTTCATTTCCAGCGGCGCCATCCGCGGCAAGGAGCTCGGCGAAGTCGTCACGAAGGGCGACCTGCGCAAGGTCTACCCCTATGATAATAAAGTCGTCGAGTTCAAGGTCACCGGCCGGCAGCTGCGCGACGCCCTGATGTTCATGTTCCGGGACGAGTCCATCGACGCGCCCGACGACGGCGGCGAATTCTACCAGCTGTCCAAGGGCTTCAAGGTCGTCTACATCCAGAAGGAGCACCGCTTCGAGACACTTCAGCTCGACGGACGCGACGTGCAGGACGACGACCTGTTCAAGATCGCCATGGGCGACTTCCACTTCTCCAACATCGAGAAGTTCCTCAACCTCAAGAAGGAGGATATCCGGAAGAACGGTCCCGTCAAGACCCTCTCCTCTTCGGGCTATATCATCATCGAGGAGCGCATGAGCGGCGTCCCCCTCATCCGCGTGGACAAGGAGGAGCGCATCGTCATCAAATAGCCTTCCCTCATAGCCATCAGATAGCCTTCCCTCATAGTCATCCCCGACCTGATCGGGGATCCCGTCATTCGCCGGCTCTCCCGCCGGCGAATCGCTTTTTACCAGTTGTTTGGAGATATTAAAAAATTTAATTACATTTGCAAAGTTATGTTATGCGTGTGTTACCAGAGCTCCAGGCGAGACCGAAGATAGGAGGCGTAGAACCCTCCCACATCTTCGGAAATTCGGTAATCTATCCCATCATTATGAATTTTCGCTCAATAATTGCAATTGACAATCTCGGTTTGTCTTGCCATTAGGGGCTTTATTGTATAGAAATGAACGCCAACGTAAATGTCATGGTGGCCAATGAGGGCCACGCCTGCTATGCAGAAGAGATCTGCCAGGAAATCTACGTCTCGTCTCTGGAGCGCAAGACCGGTATCGCCAAGCGTACCCCGGAATACATCATCGAGAAAATGAAGGCCGGCAAGGCGGTCATCGCCCTGACGGACGACGGCAAATTCGCCGGTTTCTCCTACATCGAATCCTGGGGCGGCAAGAGCTTCGTCGCCAACTCCGGCCTCATCGTCGCCCACGAGTTCCGCGGACAGGGCATCGCCAAGCGGATCAAGGAGCAGACCTTCATCCTCTCGCGCACGCTCTTCCCGGACGCGAAAATCTTCTCCATCACCACCGGTGCGGCGGTGATGAAGATGAACTACGAATTCGGCTTCCGCCCCGTCCCCTACACCGAACTCACGGACGACCCGGAGTTCTGGAAGGGCTGCGAGGGCTGCCGCCATTTCGATATCCTGCAGAGCCACGACTACAAGATGTGCATCTGCACGGGCCTGCTCTACGACCCGAAGGAGCACCTGGAGATCCATCATCCGGGCGAATAGATTTTTCGCTTCGCTCAAAATGACAAGTGTTAATGACGAGTGTTATGGAAAAGAAAAAGAAAGTCGTCGTCGCGTTCAGCGGAGGCCTGGACACCTCCTATACCGTGATGTACCTCGCCAGGGAGAAGGGCTATGAAGTGCACGCCGCCTGCGCCAATACCGGCGGCTTCAGCGCCGAGCAGCTCAAGACCAACGAAGAGAACGCCTACAAGCTCGGCGCGACGAAATACGTGACCCTCGACGTCACGCAGGAATACTACGCCAAGAGCTTGAAATACATGATTTACGGGAACGTGCTCCGCAACGGGACCTACCCCATCTCGGTGTCCTCGGAGCGCATTTTCCAGGGCATGGCCATCGCGCGCTACGCCAATGAGATCGGCGCGGACGCCATCGCCCACGGCTCCACCGGCGCCGGCAACGACCAGGTCCGCTTCGACATGACCTTCCTGGTGATGTGCCCGGACATGGAGATCATCACCCTCACCCGCGACGGCAACCTCAGCCGCAAGGACGAGGTCGATTACCTCAACGCGCACGGCTTCAACGCCGATTTCGCAAAGCTCAAGTACTCCTACAACGTCGGCATCTGGGGCACCTCCATCTGCGGCGGCGAGATCCTCGATTCCCGCCAGGGCCTGCCCGAGAGCGCGTACCTCAAGCAGGTCTGCAAGAGCGGCAGCGAGATCCTGAGCCTCGGCTTCGAGAAGGGCGAACTCAAGAGCGTGAACGGCGTGGAATACGCCGACAAGATCGCGGCCATCCAGGCCGTCGAGGCCGTCGGCGCCCCTTACGGCATCGGCCGCGACATGCACGTGGGCGACACCATCATCGGCATCAAGGGCCGTGTGGGCTTCGAGGCCGCAGCTCCGATGCTCATCATCGGCGCCCACAAGTTCCTGGAGAAGTTCACCCTGTCCAAGTGGCAGCAGTACTGGAAGGACCAGGTGGCCAACTGGTACGGCATGTTCCTGCATGAGAGCCAGTATCTCGAGCCCGTGATGCGGGACATCGAGGCGATGCTCGAGAGCAGCCAGCGCAATGTCAACGGCACCGTGACCCTCGAGCTGCGCCCCTACGGCTTCTCCACCGTGGGCGTGGACTCCCCCGACGACCTCGTCAAGAGCAAGCTCGGCGAATACGGCGAGACCCAGAAGGGCTGGACGGCCGAAGAGGCCAAGGGCTTCATCAAGGTGACGTCCACCCCGCTGCGCGTCTACTACGGCAACCACAAAGACGAATTCCTCGATGATTAAGGTCGGCATCATCGGCGGCGCCGGCTACACGGCGGGCGAGCTCCTCCGCATCCTGGTGAACCATCCGGAGGTGGAGATCACCTTCGTGCACTCGACGAGCAACGCCGGCAATTACCTGTATGAGGTGCACGGCGGCCTGTTCGGTGACACGCAGCTGCGTTTCAGCGACAGCTTCGACCTGTCGGCCGTCGACGTGCTCTTCCTGTGCTCGGCGCACGGCAAGAGCCGGGAATTCTGGGCGCAGAACGCCTGCCCGGAAGGCCTGAAGGTGATCGACCTGGCGCAGGATTACCGCGACGAGTCCGAAGGCTATGTCTACGGCCTGCCGGAGTGGCAGCGGGACAGGATCCGCGGCGCGCGGAAAATCGCGAACCCGGGCTGCTTCGCCACCGCCATCCAGCTGGGCCTGCTGCCGCTAGCCGCGGCCGGAATGCTGCCGGACACGGTGCATGTGACGGCCATCACCGGCTCCACGGGCGCGGGCGTCAAACCCTCCGCGACCACGCATTTCAGCTGGCGGACGGACAATCTGTCGACCTATAAAGTATTTGAACACCAGCATCTTATTGAGATCTGCCGCAACCTGGACCTGTTGCAGCATGAGACGCCCGGTCAGGCCGGGCATGACGTGGACATCCGGTTCGTGCCGATGCGGGGCGACTTCGCCCGCGGCATCTTCGCGTCCATCACGCTCGATCTGAGGCTGGACGCCGGAGTGGCGCTCGACCTGTATCGGAATTACTACGCGGACGCGGCGTTCACCTTCGTGAGCGACCGTCCGGTGGATCTCAAGCAGGTGGTCAACACCAACAAGTGCATCGTGGCGCCGGAGAAGCACGGGGACACCCTCGTGGTCGCCTCCGTCATCGACAACCTCCTCAAGGGGGCTTCCGGCCAGGCGGTGCAGAACATGAACCTGATCTGTGGACTTCCCGAAACCACGGGCCTCAAGCTGAAGGCATCAGCATTCTAGGATATGAATCTATTCGATGTATATTCCCTGTTCGACGTCACCCCGGTGCGGGCGCAAGGCTGCACGGTCTGGGACGACAAGGGACAGGAATACCTCGACCTCTACGGCGGCCACGCCGTCATCTCCGTGGGCCATTGCCATCCGCATTACGTCGAGGCGCTGAAAGCGCAGCTCGACAAGATCGGTTTTTACTCCAACAGCGTCCGCAATCCCCTGCAGGAGGAGCTGGCGCGCCGTCTCGGCGAGGCCAGCGGCTACGAAGACTATTCGCTCTTCCTAGACAACAGCGGCGCGGAATCCAACGAGAACGCCGCCAAGCTGGCGTCCTTCCACACGGGCAAGGACCGCATCATCGCCTTCCGCCGCAGCTTCCACGGGCGCACTTCGGGCGCCGTGGCGCTGACGGACAATCCGGCGATCGTTTCCCCCTTCAACGCGCACCACCGCGTGACCTTCGTGGACCTGGACGACGGCGACGCCGTGGCGGACGAGCTCGCGAAGGGTGGCGTGGCGGCGGTCATCGTCGAAGGCATCCAGGGCTGCGGCGGCATCCACGTGCCCGCGCCGGGCTTCCTGCAGGCGCTCAGCCGTCTGTGCAAGCAGTACGGCGCCGCGCTCATCCTCGACGAGGTGCAGAGCGGCTACGGCCGCACGGGCAAGTTCTTCGCCCACCAGTGGGCGGGCATCCGCCCGGACATCATCACGATGGGCAAGGGCATCGCCAACGGCTTCCCCTGCGGCGGCATCCTCATTTCCCCGCGCTTCCAGGCGCGCAAGGGCATGCTCGGCACCACCTTCGGCGGCAACTACCTCGCCTGCGCCGGCGCCCTGGCCGTGCTCGACATCATCGGGCAGGAGGGCCTGATGGCCAACGCCCTCGCCGTCGGCGACTACATCAAGGCGTCCCTGCCCCGCAGCGAACGCATCAAGGACGTGCGCGGCAAGGGCCTCATGCTCGGCATCGAGATGAACGAGCCCGTCGCTCCCCTGCGGCAGGCGCTGCTCTACGACAAGCACATCTTCACCGGCGTGGCCGGACAGGACATGATCCGCCTCCTGGCGCCGCTCTGCCTTACGAAAGCCGAGGCGGACCGGTTCCTGGCGGCCTTCAGGGAGGTATTGGGATGAAAACGTTTTTCCACGTCAGCGACATCGGCGACCTCGGCGCAGCGCTCGAGGAAGCGAAGCAGGTGAAGGCGACGCCCTTCGCCTGGAAACACCTGGGCGAGAACAAGACCATCATGCTGGTCTTCTTCAACAGCAGCCTGCGCACGCGCCTGAGCAGCCAGAAAGCGGCGCTCAACCTCGGCATGAGCCCCATCGTGCTCAACATCGGCCAGGACAGCTGGAAGCTGGAGACCGAGATGGGCGTGGTGATGGACGGCGACAAGTCCGAGCACCTGCGCGAGGCCATCCCCGTGATGACCAGCTACTGCGACATCATCGCCATCCGCTCCTTCGCCGGCCTGAAAGACCGCGAATACGACTACAACGAGACGGTCCTGAAGCAGTTCATCGAGTACGGCGGCAAGCCCGTCATCAGCCTCGAATCCGCCACCGTGCACCCCTGCCAGGCCTTTGCGGACCTGATCACCATCGAGGAATACCGCCGGAAGAAGCGTCCCAAGGTCGTGCTGACCTGGGCCCCGCACCCGCGTGCCCTCCCCCAGGCCGTGCCGAATTCCTTCGCGGAATGGATGAATGCGGCGGACGTGGACTTCGTCATCACGCATCCCCGCGGCTATGAGCTGGATCCGGCCTTCGCCGGCGACGCTCCCGTGGAATACGACCAGATGAAAGCCCTGGAAGGCGCCGATTTCGTGTATGCGAAGAACTGGAGCTGCCCGGGCGTCACCGACCCCGCGCAGTACGGCCAGATCCTGAGCCGGGACATGGGCTGGACGGTGGACGCGAAGCACATGGCCGTGACCGACAATGCCTATTTCATGCATTGCCTGCCCGTGCGGCGCAACATGATCGTCTCCGACGAAGTGATCGACGCCCCCACGAGCCTGGTGATCCCCGAGGCGGCCAACCGCGCCGTCTCCGCCCAGGTGGTCATGAAGCGGATGCTGGAGAGCCTATGATCAGCCTCTACAAGATAGGCGGCAACGTCGTGGACGACGCGCAGGCGCTGGAGCGCTTCTGCGCGGAATTCGCGGCCCTGCCGGGCCCCAAGGTGCTCGTGCACGGCGGGGGCGTCCGCGCCAGCCAGGTGCAGAAAGCCCTGGGGCAGGAGCCCGTCAAGATCGAGGGGCGCCGCGTCACCGACGCCGCCACGCTCGAGGTCGTGACCATGGTGTATGCCGGCTGGTGCAACAAGGACATCGTCGCCCGCCTGCAGGCGCACGGCTGCAACGCCATCGGCCTGTCCGGCTGCGACGGCGCGGTGGTCACCGCGCGCAAGCGGCCGCCGAGGACCCTCTCCGACGGCGTCACGAAGGTCGATTTCGGCTTCGTGGGCGACGTCACGGCCGCCTCCGTCAACGTCCTCTTCCTCAAGCAGTTGCTGGACGCTGGCCTGACGCCCGTGCTGTGCGCCATCAACCACGACGGCGCCGGGCAGCTGCTCAACACGAACGCCGACACGATGGCGGCTGCAATTTCTGTCGCTTTGGGCGCAAAACTATTTTATTGTTTCGAAAAAAATGGCGTACTTTGTAGTCTGGATGACGACTCCAGTGTGATCCCCTCCCTCGATGTGGCCGGCTATGCCCGGCTGAAAGCCGAAGGACGCGTGGCCGACGGGATGATTCCCAAGCTCGACAACGCGTTCCAGGCCTTGCGGGACGGTGCCTGCGGGGTGGTGATCCGGAATGCATCCCGGCTGCTTGAGCCGGGCGGTACGGAATTGAAGATATGAACCTGTACGAGGATTCCATACAGCTTCTGCGGCGTCTCGTCCGCATTCCCTCCCTCTCGGGGCAGGAAGCGGAGGTGGCTGCCTGCGTGCGTGCCTTCCTCTCCGGCTGCGGCATTCCCGCCGAAGAAGTCCGCGGGAATGTCCTGGCCCTGAACCGACGATTCGATCCCGCCAAGCCTACGCTTGCCCTCGACGCCCACCTGGACACGGTCCCTGCCAACAACGGTTATACCCGTGATTCCCATGATTCCGGCAGCGATCCCGATATCATTTATGGCCTGGGCTCCAATGACGATGGCGGAAGTGTAGTGTCGATGACTGCTGCATTCCGCCATTTTTTTGAGGCTGAAATGCCCGTGAACCTGATGCTCATCCTGTCCCGGCAGGAGGAGGTTAGCGGCCCCGACGGCGCCCGCTGGCTCTTCGCCCCGGACGGGCCGTTCGCGGCCGGCGGGCGCTGGCCGATGCCGCGCTGGGTCATCGTGGGCGAGCCCACCGGGATGCGTGCCGCGACCAGCGAGCGCGGCCTGCTGGTGCTGGACGGCCAGGCGCAGGGCGTCAGCGGCCATGCCGCCCGCGGCGAGGGCGTCAACGCCCTCTACATCGCCCTGGACGACATCGCCGCCTTGCGCGCGCACAAGTTCACCCGCATCTCCCCGATGATGGGCGAGGTGAAGCTGAATGTCACGCAGATCGAAGCGGGCCAGGCGCACAACGTCATCCCCGACCGCTGCCGCTTCGTCGTGGACATCCGCCCGACGGAGATGTACACCAATGAGGAGATCGTCGCGGAGCTGCAGGGGCTCTGCAGCAGCACCCTGACGGCCCGCAACCTGCTGAACCGCTCGTCGGCCACGCGCGCCGGCTCGCCGCTGCTGCGCACGGCGCAGGCCCTCGGCATCGAGACCTATTCCTCCCCCACCACCTCCGACTGGATGCGCATCCCGTGCGACGCCGTCAAGATGGGGCCGGGAGAGTCCTCCCGCTCCCACAAGGCCGATGAATTCATCCTGGCCCGGGAGATCCGGGAAGGCATTGACAAATATATAGCATTTATTGAGACCTTCTATGGCAACGCTTTGGAATAAAGGAACTTCTGCGACGGAAGCCGTCGATCGTTTCACGGTCGGCAACGACCGGGTGCTCGACCTCAGGCTGGCACGCTACGACGTGCAGGGCTCCCGCGCGCACATCAAGATGCTCGAGAAGATCGGGCTGCTCGGCGCGGAGGAATACGCCGCGCTGGACGCCGCCCTTGGACGCATCGCCGAGCGCATCGCAGCCGGGGATTTCACCCTGGAAGACGACGTCGAGGATATCCATTCGCAGGTGGAGCTGCTGCTCACCCGCGAGCTGGGTGAAGTGGGCAAGAAGATCCACTCCGGACGCTCGCGCAACGACCAGGTGCTCGTGGACCTGAAGCTCTTCCTGCGGGACGAGCTGAAGGCGGTCCGCAGCGAGGTGCTCACCCTGTTCCGCGATTTCCAGATGCTGAGCGAAGAGCACAAGGAGACGCTGCTGCCCGGCTACACGCACGCGCAGGTGGCGATGCCTTCGTCCTTCGGCCTCTGGTTCGGCGCCTATGCCGAGGCGCTGGTGGACGACATGTACGCCCTCGGCGGAGCCTACCGGATCGTCAACCGCAATCCGCTCGGCTCTGCGGCGGGCTACGGCAATTCCTTCCCCCTGGACCGGCAGATGACGACTGATCTTCTGGGCTTCGACTCCCCCGTCTACAACAGCGTCGCCGCACAGATGCAGCGGGGCCGCACCGAGCGTGCCGTCGCTTCCGCGATAGGCGGCATCGCGCTGACGCTCAATAAATTCGCTGCCGACTGCTGCATGTACATGTGTCCCAATTTCGGCTTCATCCACTTCCCGGACGAGCTGACCACGGGCTCCAGCATCATGCCGCACAAGAAGAACCCCGACGTGTGGGAGATCCTGCGCGGCAAGTGCAACCGCATCCTGTCCTGCGAGAACGAGATCGCCCTGCTGTGCAGCAACATGCCCCACGGCTACCACCGTGACTGGCAGCTGCTCAAGGACATCCTCTTCCCCGCCCTGGAGCTGATGCACGAGTGCCTGCAGATGACGGACTACATGCTGCAGCACATCGAGGTGAACGGCCATATCCTCGACAACCCCCTGTATGACTACCTCTTCACGGTGGAAGAAGTGAACCGCCGCACCCTCGCCGGGACGCCTTTCCGCGAAGCGTACAGGCAGGTCGGGACCGAGGTGAACGAGGGCCGCTTCCGCTACGGCGGCGGGCAGCCCGCCACGATGAAGGCTTCTGACCTGGGCCACACGCACCTGGGAAGCCTGGGCAACCTGTGCAACGACAAGATCGCCGCCTTGATGGAGGCGGCTTCCAACTGGCAATAATCTACTTATGGATACACCAAGAAAAGTCAAACTCGTCCTGCAGAACGGACGCACATTGGAGGGCTGGGGCTTCGGCTACGACGGCCCCTGCGACGGAGAAGTGGTCTTCTCCACGGCCATGGTCGGATACACCGAAAGCCTGACCGACCCTTCTTATTCGGGGCAGATACTCTGCATCACCTACCCCATCCTGGGCAACTACGGCATCACCGAAATGGAGACGGATGCGGACGGCCTGCTCAAGGGCTTCGAGTCCGAGAAGATCCACATCCGCGGCCTGGTGGTGACCGACTATTGCGAGGAATACAGCCACTGGGATGCCGTCAAGAGCCTGGGCGACTGGATGAAGGAATTCAGGGTCCCCGGCATCTTCGGCATCGATACGCGCCTGCTGACCCAGATCCTGCGCGAAGAGGGCTCCATGCTGGGCAAGATCGTCCCCGCCGACGACGAGGCTCCCTTCGAGGTCGCCGACCCGGGCAAGGAGAACCAGGTCGCCAAGGTCAGCTGCAAGGAGATCATCCGTTACGGCAGCGGCGACAAGAAGGTGCTGCTGGTGGACTGCGGCGTCAAGCACATGATCCTGCGCAACCTGGTCCGCCGCGGCGTCGAGGTGATCCGCGTGCCCTGGGACTATGATTTCAACCAGCTCGAATGGGACGGCCTGTTCATCTCCAATGGCCCGGGCGATCCGGTCCACTGCACCGTCACCGTCGACAACATCCGGAAGGCCATGCAGACCGGCAAGCCCATCTGCGGCATCTGCCTGGGCAACCAGCTGCTCGGCATCGCCGCCGGCGCTTCCACGTACAAGCTGAAATACGGCCACCGCTCCCACAACCAGCCGGTGTGCCAGGCCGGCACGACCAAGTGCTACATCACGGCGCAGAACCACGGCTATGCCATCCAGGAAGGCACGCTGCCCGCCGATTGGGAGCCCTACTTCATCAACATGAACGACGGCACCAACGAAGGCATCCGCCACAAGGGCAAGCCCTTCTTCTCCGCCCAGTTCCACCCCGAGGCCTCCAGCGGCCCGGAGGACACCGAATTCATCTTTGACGACTTTATCTCCCTGTTATGATCGACTCCAACATAAAGAAAGTACTGGTGCTCGGATCGGGCGCCCTCAAGATCGGCGAAGCCGGCGAATTCGACTACAGCGGCTCCCAGGCCCTCAAGGCCCTCCGCGAGGAGGGTATCCGGACGGTCCTGATCAACCCCAACATCGCCACGGTGCAGACCTCCGAGAACGTCGCCGACAAGGTATATTTCCTGCCCGTCACGCCCTTCTTCGTGGAGAAGGTCATCAAGAAAGAGAAGCCGCAGGGCATCCTGCTGGCCTTCGGCGGCCAGACCGCGCTCAACTGCGGCGTGGAGCTCTACAAGAACGGCGTCCTGGAGGCGAACGGCGTCCGCGTGCTCGGCACGCCCGTGCAGTCCATCATCGACACGGAGGACCGCGAATTCTTCGTGCAGCGCATGGACGAGATCGGCATCAAGACGATCAAGTCGCATCCCGCGTCCAACCTGGAGGAGGCCCGCGCCGCCGCCCGTGAGGTCGGCTACCCGGTCATTCTCCGCGCTGCCTACGCCCTGGGCGGCCTCGGCTCCGGCTTCTGTGAGAACGAGGAGGAGCTGGAGACCGTCGCCCGCAAGTCCTTCTCCTTCTCCCCGCAGGTGCTCGTGGAGAAATCCCTGCGCGGCTGGAAGGAGATCGAGTTCGAGGTGATGCGCGACAGCTACAACAACTGCATCTGCGTCTGCAACATGGAGAATTTCGACCCGCTCGGCATCCACACCGGCGAGAGCATCGTGGTCGCCCCCTGCCAGACGCTCACCAACGACGAGTGCAACTTCCTCCGCAAGAAGGCGATCGAGATCGTCCGCCACATCGGCATCGTGGGCGAATGCAACATCCAGTATGCCTTCAGCCCCGACGGCGAGGACTACCGCGTGATCGAGATCAACGCCCGCCTGAGCCGCTCCTCCGCCCTGGCCTCCAAGGCCACGGGCTATCCCCTCGCCTTCATCGCGGCCAAGATCGGCCTGGGCTACGGCCTGCATGAGCTGAAGAACACCGTGACCAAGACCACCCCCGCCTTCTTCGAGCCGGCCCTCGACTACGTGGTCTGCAAGATCCCCCGCTGGGACCTCAACAAGTTCAAGGGCGTCTCGCGCGAGATCGGCTCGAGCATGAAGAGCGTCGGCGAGGTGATGGCCATCGGCCGCACCTTCGAGGAGGCCATGCAGAAGGGCCTGCGCATGATCGGGCAGGGCGCCAACGGCTTCGTCTGCAACAAGTCCATCAAGAACGAGGACCTGGACGACCTGATGCGCCATCCCACGGACATGCGCATCTTCGCCATCGCGGCGGCCTTCGAGCGGGGCTACACCGTGGACCGCATCTACGAGCTGACCAAGATCGACCGCTGGTTCCTCTGCAAGCTGGCCGGGATCGAGGCCACCTACCGCGAGCTCGAGGCCTGCAAGAAGCTGACGGACATCGGATTCGACCTGCTCCGCAAGGCGAAGTGCCAGGGCTTCTCGGACATCCAGATCGCCCGCGTGCTCGGCACGCCCGAAGCCAAGGTGCGCGAACTCCGCGCCTTCCTGGGCCTGCGCCCGTACGTCAAGCAGATCGACACGCTGGCTGCGGAGTTCCCTTCCTCGACCAATTACCTCTACATGACCTACAACGGCGAGGTGGACGACATCACCTTCGAGGACGGCTCCAACACCGTTATCGTCCTGGGCTCCGGCGCCTACCGCATCGGCAGCAGCGTGGAGTTCGACTGGTGCGGCGTCAACGCCCTGAATACCCTGCGCAGCAGCGGCTACAAGGCCATCATGATCAACTACAACCCGGAGACGGTGTCCACCGATTACGACGTCTGCGACCGACTCTATTTCGACGAGCTGAGCTTCGAGACTGTGATGGAGATCTGCAGCCTGGAGAAGCCCTACGGCGTCATCGTGAGCGTGGGCGGCCAGATCCCGAACAACCTCGCGGTGCCCCTCATGCGCGCCGGCGTCCATATCCTGGGCACGACGGCCCACGACATCGACCGCGCCGAGGACCGCAACAAGTTCTCCCAGATCGTGGACAAATTGGGCATCGACCAGCCGCGCTGGAGCGAACTCACCACCATGGAAGACGTGGACCGCTTCGTGGACGAAGTCGGCTTCCCCGTGCTCGTGCGCCCGTCCTACGTGCTCTCCGGCGCCGCCATGAACGTCTGCTACAGCAAGGAAGACATGCGGATGTTCCTGGACATGGCCGTGGAAGTCTCCGAAGAGCATCCGGTCGTCATCAGCTCCTTCATGCAGCGCTGCAAGGAGCTGGAGTGCGACGCGGTGGCCGACGGCGGCAAGGTCCTCGCCTATGCGATCTCCGAGCACATCGAGTTCGCCGGCGTCCACTCGGGCGATGCGACCATCCAGTTCCCGCCGCAGAAGATCTACGGCATCACCGCCGCCAAGATCCGCAAGACCACGGCGGCCATCGCCGCGGAGCTGCACATCACCGGCCCGTTCAACATCCAGTTCCTCGCGACCGACAACTACATCAAGGTCATCGAGTGCAACCTGCGTGCTTCCCGCAGCTTCCCGTTCGTGTCCAAGGTCCTGAAGGTCAACCTGATCGACCTGGCCACGCGCTGTATGCTCGGGCAGCGCCCGGAGAAGATCGACATCGATCCCTTCGAGCTGGACTACGTCGGCATCAAGTGCTCGCAGTTCTCCTTCGCCCGCCTGGGCAAGGCGGATCCGGTGCTGGGTGTGGATATGGCATCCACCGGCGAGGTGGGCTGCATCGGCGACAACCTCAACGAGGCGCTCCTCAAGTCGATGCTGTCCGTGGGGCACCGCATCCCGCAGAAGTCCATCCTCATCTCCTCGGGCAACCCGATCCAGAAGGCCGACCTGCTGCGCGCCTGCCAGCTCCTGGCAGAGAAGAACTACACCATCTACGCCACCGGCGGCACGTGCAAGTATCTGAACGAGAACGGAGTACCTGCGCTCAGGGCCCTTTGGCCGAACGAGAGCGAAGCGGGCGCCCCCGCCGCCCTGGACCTCATCCGCAAGCACGAAGTGGAGCTGGTGATCAACATCCCCAAGAACTTCACGCACAGCGAGCTCAGCAACGGCTACCAGATGCGGCGTGCGGCCATCGACTTCAATGTGCCGCTGATCACCAACAGCCGCCTGGCGACCGCCTACATCCGTGCTTTCTGCTCCGTACCGCAGGACGAGATCAGCATCAAGAGCTGGGATGAGTACTAGCAGACTGCCCTGGCACCTGCTTGCGCTGCTCGTCGTCGCCATCTGGGGCATAACGTTCGTGAGCACCAAGACATTGATTTCCGCAGGACTGGATCCTGCGGAAATCTTTCTTGTCCGCTTCTCGCTCGCGTACGCCGGCATCTGGATCCTCGCGCTCGCTTCCCGTCATCCCCGAGATGCCCGGTCGCAGCCGGGCATGACGTCCGGTCATCCCTTGTCGCAGCCGGGCATGACGTCCGGTCATCCCTGGTCGCAGCCGGGCATGACTAGTCATCCCCGACCTGATCGGGGATCTCTCCGCCTCTGGAGCCGCTCCTGGCGGGACGAACTGCTGTTCGCCTTCCTGGGCGTCAGCGGAGGCTCCTTCTACTTCCTGACGGAGAACACCGCCCTCGCCTACACGCAGGCGAGCAACGTGTCCTTCCTGGTGTGCAGCGCACCGCTGTGGACGATCCTGCTCAGCCTGGTCTACAGGCGCCTCCGCCACGACCGCTTCGCCGATGCGATGGAGCGTGTCGGTTCGGGCTGGATGCTGCTGCTCGGCACGCTGCTGGCCCTGGGCGGCATGGCGCTGATGCTCTTCGACGGGCAGCGCGTGCAGGTTTCGCTGCGCGGAGACCTGCTGGCGATCGGTGCCGCGCTCTGCTGGGGCCTCTACAGCCTGTTCATGGGGAAGATGACGGAGGAGTATGGCGCCGTCTTCGCCACGCGCAAGGTGTTCTTCTATGGCCTGCTGACGATCATTCCCTTCCTGCTGGGCCGGGAATTCGCTCCCCTGGAGCTGTTCCGCTCGCCGGTGGTCTGGGGCAACCTGCTCTTCCTGGGCCTGTGCGCTTCCCTCCTCTGCTTCGTGATCTGGAACCTGGTGATGTCCCGGCTGGGCAACATCACCTCGACCAACTACGTCTACCTGAATCCCGTCTTCACGCTGATCACCGCCGCGATCCTGCTGGGCGAACGCCTGACCCCCGCCGGCGCCGCCGGCTCCGCCCTGATCCTGCTCGGCGTCATCCTGGCCGGCCAGCGGCCCAAAGCCCGGGCCTGAACCCTGTCATTCCGGGCACGTCCCGGAATCTCAAAAATAAATTTGGTGAATTGCCAAACAGTTTCTATATTTGCAATCCCAAAAGACAACTGGTGCTGTAGCTCAGATGGTAGAGCAAAGGACTGAAAATCCTTGTGTCGGCAGTTCGATTCTTCCCAGCACCACTTAACACGCTGAAAATCAGCAAGTTACGCAACTTACGCACAACTTTACGCATAAAAGACGCAAGGTTGTGCGTAATTTCTTTAGATGAACACCCCTATACCCTAATGGCTCGTAAGGGGGTGTCAACCCGGAACGAGCCACGAACTTTCCACGCCATACGTCGCGTTTTTTAGAGTATACAACACAAAAAATCCTGCCCCCCGAAAGGAAGGCAGGAAACTTTTTTCAGCATCGGCCCGAGGGCCTGACAGTCACCCGGACTACTCACCCGCGACCCACTTGGTCTCGGCCAGCATGGTGCCGGACTTCTCGCCGGTGCTGGAGTTGACGTAGTAGTAGCGGAAGAAGATCTTCGGCGCAGCTGCGTTCGGAGTTCCGTTCTTGGCCACGTAATCGGCACGGATGTCGAT
>Ga0079305_1000880_pt1 | contig 50778 bp, 39 predicted proteins | sample LMS_cellobiose_e_FD_79183 | JGI IMG/M metagenome (GOLD analysis project Ga0079305, IMG submission 79183) | Rumen-fistulated moose microbial communities from Alaska, USA - LMS_cellobiose_enrichment | ecosystem: Host-associated > Mammals > Digestive system > Stomach > Rumen fluid ...
AAGAGCGAGAGCAGCGATGTTGGCCGCAACGGTCGTGTCATCGTCATAGTCGTCGTTGATGTTGAAGACCTTCTTCGAACCGTCAGCGGTCATGAGGTAGATCTGGTCGAGCGTGGCAGAGGTGTAAACCGTGCCGCCGGTCGCGCCCTTGTGAGCCGCAAGAACGATCGCATAGTTGGTCGGAACAGCAGCCGTGGTGTCCTGAGCATAGGCGAAGAGTTCGCCATCCTGGGTCAGGTAGTAGGTACCCGGCGTGGTGTTGGTAACGGTGAGGGACGCAGCCGTGAGGGAAGCGTCAGCAGCGGTCGGAGCCGCAGCAACGGTGTACTGCTTGCCGTCGATCGTGTACTTGGTTCCGGCGATCTTGGTGACAACGCCGTGAGCGGTGTCGCGGGAGACGAAGAGCTTGGTGACGTTCGTGCCGTTGTCATAAACGGTGATGACGTCCTTGGCCTTGATGTCGGCGAGGCTGGAAACCGCACCTTCGACGATGACCTTGGAGAGGTCAAGAGCGCCGTCGGTCGTCGCAGCGAAGACCTTGGTCGTGCCGAGCTGAGCAGCGGCAACGTAGCCGGAGGTCTTTCCGAGAGCGGTCGCGAGAGTCTTTACCTGAGCAGCGGTCGGCCATACGGTCTCGTTCGCATCCCAGTAGACGATGGAAGCGATGGACTGGATCTTGCCATCGGAGAGCTTGACGTTGATGGTCTGCTCGATGCCGGCAGTCTGCGCTTCGGCAGTGACGTCGGCGCCGTTCTTCACGGTCTTGGTCGCAGCGGTGGTCGGAACGGTCGCGGCAGTGTAGTAGTAAACAGCACCGTCAGCGGTCTTGAAGGAAGCCGGAGCAGAAGCGGACGCAGCGGTGTAGACACCGGTCAGAGCGGTCGTGTTGGGGATGAACGCTGCAACCTTGCCGTCCTTGGTGTAGACGGTACCGGTTTCGCCGACGTGAGCGGCGAGGATGCCGGTGGAGTCAGCAGCGGCGTTGGCTTCGGTGACCGGAACGGTCGCATAAGTCGGAGCATCGACATAACCCATCTTGTTGAGGAAGGTCTTGCCGCCGACGAAGGTTTCCTGAGCGTCGCCGGTGATGGTCAGGTTGTAGGAAACGCTGAGGTCATCGATCGCATTGTAGGCAACCTGCGCCATTTCGGCACGGCTCATCGCCTTGTTGCCGACGAGGGAAGAATCGACGAGGCCGATCGAGGAGGCCTTGACGATGAAGTTGGTCGGCCAATCGCCGGCGAGATACTGATCCTTGTAGCCTTCCGCTCTCATGACCATAGTAAGCCATTCGTTGTAGGAGAGGTTACGGTCCGGAGCGAAGGTGCCGTCGCCGTCGCCTTCAATGAGTCCGAGGTTCGCAGCGTATGCGATCCAGCCGGAAGCCCAGTGGGAAGCGGGGACATCGGAGAACTTCGTCGCGGTCTGTTCCGCAGCGTACGCGCCCTGGCCCATGAGTTTGACGAGGACGACCGCAGCTTCGGAGCGCTTGAGTCCGTCAGCCGGTCTGAAGGTACCGGTTCCGTCGCCTTCAAGAACACCGAGTTCGGTCAGAGTGTTGATCGCATCGGCATACTTGTTGCTGTCGGCTACGTCAGAGTAGGAGCCAGCGAACGCGAAGGAGAAGCAGCCCAGAACCATGCAGAGGGACAGAAGTACGACAAGTACTTTTTTCATTTTGAAATTACCTCCAAATGATTTGGTCAAGGGGAGAGTTCTTAGGCGGTCAGACTTGTCCCCTTATTCAAAATCTGACACTACGATAATACCCCCTGCAAGAGGCCATGTCCATTACACGAATGTTACAAAGAGTTTAACATTGCATTTACAGCTCATACCGGTTCCGGATCAACGCCTCCGCAAGCGCCAAATCGATCCCGCCGCCCTCGGTTTCGTACGTCACGATCAGGTTTTTCCAGGGCACGAATCCTGCCGACTCGTAAAGCGCTGTTTTCCAGTTGTGTTCATTCATATATGCCTCGTTCTCCGTAAGTCCGCAATGTTCGTGAAGGATGACCGTCCGATCCCGCCGGACGCCGATGATATCCGGAGAAACCACACTACCGTTGATCTGGAGGAGTTCATCGTAATGATACGGGATCCTGAGCTTTTCATACAATTGAATAAGGCCTGCCTCGGATTTCGACCGCACGGCAAGTCCGTCCGGAAGCCGCTGCCGCTTGTTCTCCGCGTTCTTCGTGTTCATCCGGTAGGGCAGGCGCTTCCATTCCGCAAGGTCCGTCTCATCCGGCAGCCGGGTCACCGCCGGGCAGATCGCAATGCTCTCATCCGCGGTCGGATTCAGCACATCCGTTCCCTCACGTCGCGCGGGCGTGCAGAGAAACGCCTCTGCCGGAAGATGAAACGCTTCGTTTGAAACCGCACGCAGGACGTCCGACGCCTCCGTCGAAACGATCCGCTCACGGATGCTCTCCAATGCCGCAAGGTTGCGATCGTACCGCCGGATCAGTTCCTTCAGAAACTGTTTCCGCGCAAGGCAGCGCACCTGGAACGCGTCCTTTGTGATCCCGCGCCGGATGACCCTTCCGTCCTGACGGTATTCGCGATAGTACCGTCGATGACCGTCGCTCGAACAGACACGCAGACTTCCTTTTCCGTAACGGTTTGCCTCTTTGGTAACAAAAACACGTTCCTTACGGTATTTTAGTATCAATTCTTCGAACCAGATTTCAATTTCGCTCATATTATTTCCCATCATTGCCAAATAGTGTCTTTTTCGACAATAGGATATCACGGCGATCTGCGCAAATCAACCGAAAACAGTTCTTTTTTCGCCTGAGATATGCTCTTGGCGGAATGTCCGGCGCAAATATGATACTTTTTCGTTTGCAAAAGTTTGAAAAAGTCATCAAATTTCGTTTTTTTGATTTGTGCCGGACGAAAAATCACTAACCGACGCCCGATGAAACGAACGCCCAAAGTAAAACCGCGCCCGAAAAAGCGAATCACTCGATGCAATACCCCGCCCGATAAAACAAAACACTTGATAAAACAAAGCGTCTGATAAAACAAAGCTCGAAGAAAAACCGGCCGGAGGCGAAGTTCCGGCCGGGAGTGTGAATCCGATTGCGTTTTATCGAATCAGATATTGTAGAGGTTGTTCGTCACATATTCCGGATCGCACGTCGCGTCGATGCCGAGGTCGCGGAGCGTTTTCGAGTCGCCGTCGGAGAGAATCGCCGTACAGTGGGCGCGGCAGCCCATCAGATCGACAAGGCGGTCGACGGCCATCTGGGCGGCGGGGTTGTTTGCCGCGGAAATCGTCAGCGCGAGCAGGACTTCGTTCGCGGTGAGCGAGGTCTTTTCGTTGTGGAGAACGTCGCCTTTGAGGTGCTGGATGATCTTGAGGACCTCGGGGGTGATGAGCATGAGTTTGTCCGGGAAGCCGCAGAGAACCTTCACGGCGTTCAGAAGCAGCGCGCCGGCAGCGACCATCCGGCGGGAGCTCCGGCCGGTCACAATCCGTCCGTCGGGGAGTTCGATCGCCATCACGACGACGTTTTCGTACTTCGGATTCAGCCCGCGCTTGTATTCCGCGTAATCGCGGGCGGGTTTGACGACGGCACGGTCCTCGGCGGTACGGCCGATGTCGTCCATCAGGATCTTCGCGCGTTCGAGCGATTCGGCTTCGATGCGGCCCTTCTTATAGTCGACGAGCGCGGCGAGGTAGCGGCGGATGATCTCCTGGGAGGCGGCCTCGCGGCAGACGTCGTCGTCGGTGATCGCGAATCCGACGCGGTTCACGCCCATGTCGGTCGGGGATTTGTATTCGGACTCCGCGCCGGTGATGCGCTCGATGATGCGTTTGACCACCGGGAAGGCTTCGAGATCGCGGTTGTAGTTGACCGCCGGGATGCCGTACGCTTCGAGGTGGAAGTTGTCGATCATGTTGACGTCCTTCAGGTCGATCGTCGCGGCTTCGTAGGCGAGGTTGACGGGGTGCTTCAGCGGCAGGTTCCACACCGGGAACGTCTCGAACTTCGCGTAGCGCGCGCTCCGGCCGAGTTTCTGCTCGTGATAGAGCTGGGAAAGGCAGGTCGCGAGCTTTCCGGAACCGGGGCCCGGACCGTTCACGACGACGAGCGGCTTTGTGACTTCGATGTACGGGTTCGCGCCGTAGCCCTCGTCGGAGACGATGACGTCGACGTTCGTCGGATAGCCCTTCGTCGCGCGGTGGGTATAGGTTTTGATGCCGCGGCGGTTCAGGCGGTTGATGAAGGAATGAACGGCCGGCTCGTCCTCGTAACGGGTGATGACGACGCTGTTGATCGACAGGCCGTAATTCCGGAACGTATCGATCAGCCGCAGAACCTCGAGGTCGTAGGTGATCCCGAAATCGGCACGCGTTTTCGACGTCGCGATGTCACCGGCGTAGACGCAGATGATGATCTCGGCTTCGTCCTTCAATTTCTGGAGAAGCTTGATTTTCGCATTTTCGTCGAAGCCCGGAAGAACGCGGGCTGCGTGCTTGTCGGATACGAGCTTTCCGCCGAACTCAAGGTAAAGGCGGGAATTGCCGCCCTGGATCCGTTCCAGGATGTATTTGCTTTGCTCTTCGATGTATTTTTCCGCGCTGAATCCGATTTTCTGCATCCGCTTGTCCCTCCCCTGCACATCGACAAAATTCCATAACATTATAGTATGAAATCGATGCGGATTCCACATAAAAATGAATTGCATGGGGAGTTTCGTCTCTGCAACCGCTCCCTCTTATTGCCATCGTTTCCATATTTATCTTGCCTTCGCCGTCCGCTTCAGGTAAAATAAAGAAGCATTGGAAGAATATATAACTTAAAGGAGGTGTTCCGTGATGCTATTGAATAAGAAGATCCCTTTGTTTCTTCTTGTTTTGATTCTGATTGCAGGCGGCGTATTCGTTTCTGCGCGGACGTCGCTTTCTCGAAATGATGCTCTTCCCCCTGCCGGATCCGTTCCGGAGCCGGAGGCGAATGGAAGCGGCGATGCCGATGATCGTCCGGTGTCTGAAGCCGCGTCCCTTCCGAAGGATATCGCGGATCCCGGACAGAGCGGTGTCTCTCCCTCCGATCTCTCGGATCCGGGTGAAGATGCGGCGGGAGAAGCGGACGAAACGGACGGAACGAAAGCACCGGGAAGCGACGTAATTCCCGATGAACCGCCGCTGCCGGGAAGTGACGGTACGTCCGACGGTACATCCGTTGAAACGGCAGCACCGGGCGGTGACGAATCGACGGAAACCCCGCCCGCCCCGCCGGAACCCGTTCCGGGAGAGGGCATTCCCGCTTCGCCGCACGTTCCCGTGACCGTCCCGGAGGACGGACTCGGAGACCCGGAGACCCACACGGCGAACGTTGATCTTCCCGCGCTCTTTTTCCCGGTGGAACGTACGGACGATCCCGGAAAGCCGGCTGACGGCCTTCTTGCGTCCCTGCGCGATCTGGATCCTCTTCTTCTGCGCGACGAGGGAACGGACGCCGTGAAACAGATCGTCTACGCGGGCGGGGACGCGTACGAAACGAAGGTCCTTCCGGAGGGCGGGACGCTCGTGACGATGACATATCGCTTTCCGACGGGACAGACGAGCCGGCGCGGCGATCTCCTTTACGACGAAAAAGCGGAACGGTCGAGATTGTTCGCGGCGTTCGATTATCTCTTCCCCGAACAGGTCGAGGCGGTCCGAACGGATTTCACGGCGATGCGCCACTGGGAGGAGGCATATCTCCGCGCGTACGGTCTCTCCGCGCCGGACTGGTCGGCGTTCGTCCGCTCGCGGTATTACGGAACGCGTTACTGCCGGATGTCCGTCACGCGCGATACCGTTACCGTCACGGTCTATCCGGCCGGATATGCCGATCCTCTCGGCGACTTTGCGGCGAACGGCTCGTACCGCGAATTCTATACCTATCCCATGAATTAGTCTGAAAGGAGACCGTATATGGAAAACCGCACACTTCCCGCGACGCGCGTCCGGCGTCCGTTTCGCGTACGCTTCTTTCTCCCGTTCATTCTCGTTCTTCTCGTTTTGTCGCTCGTACCGGCGCAGTCGTATGCAGCGGATGAATACGTCGAAAAGTACTGGTCCGAGATGACGGAGGAGGAGAAGGGTGCCGCTCTTGATCTGCTGAAGGAAGGGAAAAACGGCTTCTCGATCCCTTCCTCCGTCTATGCCGACGGTGCGATGCGCGACCTGAACGAGGACCTCTGGTTCTCGAACGGGATCCTCGTTTACGGAGAACCCTTCGGCGGAACGAGCGCCTTCGGCCCCCGTTACTGGGGGTATGACATCAACGGCGGGTACTTCGGAAACAATCATTTTCCGCGCGATTCGGACAGCGGAAGGCCGGCCTACGTCAAGGCCTGGCTGACCGTTGAACAGATTCAGGAGAACCCGATCGCACGCGGCTACGTCGGCGAACTTGCTCTCGATACATCCGTTTTTTCCGTCTTTGAAAAACTTACAACCGCAGAACTCTGGCTTGCGTCCCATCCGGAGTGGGTAACGGCCGGACTCGATGCGAACTATATCCTCGCCCATTTCTGCTTCAACTCGGTCGTTTCGGACACCGGTCTTACCCAGGGCCAGTTCATCGGCGTTCACCGGTCGGTCTCGAGCGGAAACCTGTATTATCAGACGTTCGGCGTCGAGGTGCCGATGCGGCTCTTCCTCGTTCCGAACGAGGACTATACGCCGCCGGAACCGGATCCCGACCCGCATCCCGATCCGACGCCCGAGCCGACACCCGAGCCTGAGCCCGACCCGACGCCTGAGCCCGAAACGGTCACGATCGCCGCGAACGCTCTGATCACCGGTCCTGATACGGTGTACGTCGGCGAAACGGCCGTTTTCACGGACCGCTCGTCCTTTTCTCTCGGCGGCGTTTCGTATCAGACGAAGAGCGCCTATACGTCGTTCGGAATCCCGCACGACTGGAGGACGACCGGCGGAATGATCTGGGAGGAGACCGCAGCGGAAGCACACGCCCTCTTCCAGACGACCGGACGAAAAACGGTTACGCTTTCGATCGGGAGGAGCGCGTCCTACGTGAAATCCGACGGCACTCCGGTAAACGCAACGCTCACGGGATCTCTGACCGCCGCGAAAAACGTGACGGTCCTGCCCGTTCCCGCCGCGAACGTTTCGCTGTCGGGCCCCCATAAAGCAAACCGTGCGGAACAGATGGTCCTGAGCGTCCATACGCATCCGGACCGCCCGCTCTCGCGGATCGAACTGACGATAACGGATGAATCGGGCGGAACGGTCCTGTACCGGGCCGTCCGCGACATCGCCGGCGGAACGGAGACGGTCGAAGGCTTCCGGATCGGCGAAGCGCTGCCGTCGGACGTCCGTGTGACGGACGGGCGCGTAAAGGCGCGTTCCCTCGAGCGGGCCTCCGGCGGCGGCGCGGGATCGATCGCGGAAACGTGGGTGCTTCCGTTCCTGACGAAAAACGGCGCCGAAACAACCTACCGGTATACAGTCACAGTCGCGGATGCGGGCGGCTATACGGGAACCTCCTCGGGGACCTTCCGCCAGTCGCCCGACGCGGCACCCGCCGCCTCCATCTCACTCGCGGACGTCTTTTACCGCGCGGAGACCGGAAACAGGGCTCTGATCGAAGTAAGCGATACGACGCCCTCCGACGGCGATTTCGTCGAACGAACGTGGTCGTTCGCCGAAGCGGATGCGTCCAGCGGATCCTCTGTTCCGCCGGATGCCTTCCGGATCCTCTCCGACCGGACCGATCCCGCGCTCTCCGACCGTTCCTTCGGGACCGGACAGTCCGTCGCGTTCGACAAGACGGGCGTCGGGCGGTTCGCCGTAAAACTGACGGCGCGCGACGTCTGGACGGAGGAAACGCTGCCCGAATTCGTGACGGCGGCGGACGTTCTCACCGGTGAAGCGGTCGCGACGAGTGAGGTCGCAAATCTCGCGCCGCGTGTTTCTCTCTCCATGGACACCGGAAAGCCCGTCGTCAATCTCCTCTTTCTGACGGAAAGCGAAGACGAGCAGACAGCGCTCGAGGCTTCGTTCCCCTCGCTTTCCGCCGAGCTTCGTGCCGCCGGTCTCTCTCCCGTTCTCGGCGCACGGACCGCATCGCCTTCCCCGGTCCCCCAGAACACGTTCGACGCGCTCTCCCAGCCCGTTTCCCTTGTCCGGACGATCAAAGAGAGCGAATACGGGTTCGAGGGTGCCTGGACGTTTCTGAACTTTGCCGCGGCAAACGACGACTACCGCCTCTACACCGTGACGGGAACGTTCGCGTCGCAGGGCGCAGGCGGCGCGCCGGCTTCCCCGTATACGATCCGCGCCTATACGGCCGAAACGGGTGAGCTCGCCTGGACGTATACGCTGACCGATGCTGTTATGCCTGTATCGACGCGGGGAAACTGGCACGGACCGAACGCGCGCGTCGTCACCGATCTGGCCGGCCGATACGTTTTCTTCCGGTCCGGAACGGGTAAGACGCTCGCTCTTGACGCGAGGACCGGTTCGTTTCTGACCGTGCTCGACGTCAACATCGGCGGCGGCGTTTATTCCACGGGCGATACGGTCTTTTTCTTCCGCAGGGACGGGCTCTGGAAGATCGACGCACGGAGCGGCGGCATCTCCCTCGTCGAAAGCGGAACGTTCCTTCCGAAAGCCGGTCAGGGCAGTTCAGGCGCATCCGATCTCGTGAACGGCTCTTCCGGCGGCATCGGAACGGCGGCCTCTCTGGATCACGGCCGGTTTACGGCGATCGAAGTGCGGAGCGGAACGGTTTACCGGACTCTGTTCGATCCGGAGACGGGCAACATCTCCCGAACCCCTCTTACGGCGGATGACGGAAGCTGGACCGTCCTTGCGATGGACGCAGAAGGAAAAACGGTCCTCCATTCCGCCGAACAGGCCCGGATGGTCGTGTTCGGAGCGGACGGAACGGAACAAAGGCGCGTCGGTGTTGCGTCCCAGCCGGGCGTCTGCGCTGCGGCAACGGATGAATACGGCGTCTGCCGGTACGTATCCGACGGCGTTACGATCTATTATTCCAGTTATTTCGGAGAAGGACCGATGGGAGCCTTCGTGCGCTATGCGTACGATCTCGCGACCGGAAAGTCGCTCAGCTATTCGGCGATGAGCGGAACGCAGATCTACGTCCACTCCAACAACGCGGTCTTTTCGGTTTCCCGGGGTGGAACGCTTTACGAGACGCTCGGGCGGTACTGGTCCTACATCATCAACTACGGATACGGCGCCTACAGCGAGGTTCCGATCGCGGTCTCGTTCGACTTTGCATCGCGCGAAGCCGTTTCGGACAGTGTCTCGCTTTACGGGCTCGATGCGACGGTGGAGCTCGGAAGCCGGAGCGATGCGTGGCTCATCGCGCGGACGGACGACAACGCCGCCTCCCAGGCCGCGAACGTCACGACGCGGATCCTCCGCGAACCCCGGACCGGGGAACAGCTTCTCTCGCTTCTGGAAAACCGCTTTCTCCGGACGGACGGAGCTCTGAACCGGATGCTTCCTGCCGCTTCCGCAAACACCGCCTCGATTCTTCAGCTTACGGAAGAGTCCGGATTGATTGGCGGAGAGGAGGATGATCCCGCCGCACCGTATCTGACGCTTCGGGTCGGCGAGCCCATCGGCTTTACCGTATCCTACAGCGATCCGGAAAGCGATCCGTCGAGGGAATCCCATTGGAAGTATACGTATTCCGATCCGAGCGGGCGTAATGCGGGCTGGACAAGGGAGTACGCAGCGCCTCTCACGTCATTCCCGAAGAGCGGCCGCTATCTTCTCGAGCACTGGCAGTACGACAATACCGGCAGCCCTGCCTACGATCTCCGAAGCAATGTCCTCCGTCTTCTGATCTACGTAACGGACGGGGAGGACGCCCCGGTGATCCCGAAGGATCTCTCCGCGGGCGTCCATCACACGCCGGAATGGGAGAACAACCGGCTTGCCTGGAATGCCCGCTACCCGGACCGCACGCGCGCGGAAAACGTCTTCTGGGCCGGCGAGCGTCTGATCTGCGTCGCAGCCGTAGAGGGCGACGTCCGGTCGGTTCGGGCGACGCTCGTCCGGGCGGACGGAACGGAGGTCCTTCCGTCGTCTGCTTCGACCGCCGTACTGTCTCCGACCGGACGGACGGATGGCGAAGGTGTTCCGCTTTACGAAGGGGTTCTCTGGGACGCGTCGTGGATCAACGCGTTCGGACGAAACGGGCCGGAACCGTTTACGGTCGTTTTCCGGTCGGAATTCACAGATGACTCCGTTCTCACGGAACGCATTCCCGTCGTTTTCGATACGGAGATCGACTTTTTCCGCCTCCACCGCGTGCTGTAAACGGCCGAACGAAAAACCGCCTGACCGGTCAGGCGGTTTTTTCTGTTCTGTGATGAGGCGCCGTTCCGTCCGTCTCCGGTCGGAACGGAATCCGGTTATTCTTCTTCGAGGGACTCGAACCGTTCAAACTCCTCGAACGCTTCGAACTCCTCGCCCTCCGGAAGCTCGTATTCCGCCGGATCGGTCGATACGACAAAGCCGGAAAGAACCGTGAAGAGAACGGGTATCTCGCGCGGATCCTCCGCACCGTTTCCCTCCTCATCCGCGTTCTCAAACGGAGAGCGCGCGAGGACGGCAAAATCCGCAGGTTCGCCGACGGCGATCCGTCCGGCGTTCTCAAAAGCGTGAAGGAGATGACGCGGCCGTCCGGTCAGAACGGAAAGGATCTGGGCCGGCGTTTTCGGTTCCCCGATTACAGGGATCTCTGCCGTATCGAACGCGTCGCGAAGCGTCTCCTCCTCCCCGGCGGAAATACCCGAGAGGCGGACAACGAGCCTGCCCTTCCTTGCTTTCTCCCTTGCGGCTCCGAGCCCCTCGAGCGCCGCGTCTGCGGCGGGGAGCCCGTCTGCCGTCGCAAGAACATCGAATCCGTGATCGAGCGCCCGCGTCGCGAATTCCTCAAGGAATGCGGAAGACAGCGACGGCTCTCCGTCAGCGCTCCGGATTTCAAACCGAAGCCCCGCGGCGGAAAGAAAGTCCGCGCACTCGACGCAGAGCGTTTCCTTCTGCGCCATCCGCTGAAGCGCGAGATATGTATCGGTTTCCTGCGGAACGAGCGTCGTGACGACGTTGCGCTGGAGCGGAAGACCGTTCTCGATCAGCATCGCTGCCGTACTCATAAACCCGCGGACGAACGCATCCGGGGAGCCGCTGTCGAGAAGCGTCGTATAGCCCCGTTTCGCGTACGCGATCGACGCGTCCACGACCGCTTTCGCAAGCTCCGTTTCATCGATCGCTCCGAGGAGGTTCAAAAACTGGGAAATCGTCGAGGGTCCGACGAGGAGACCCGTCGGAACGTTCGCTTCATCCCGTTCGAAATACTGATGACCCGGCAGGATGTCCCGGAACAGAAACCACGGATTCCCGTTCCGGGCTGCTTCCGACAGATCGTCCCGTAATAATCCGTCGGAACGGTCGTCCTCGGCCTCTCCTTCGAGATCGATGCCCTCGTCGGTCTTCGTCCTCAGAACGGCATCCGCCGCGGACGAACGGCCCTGGGGAACGAGACGGACCTCGCCCGCGCCCGCTATCGCCCGAAGCTCTTCTTCGAGCGTTTTGTGGGCAAGCGTCAGCGCGGCGCTGTTTGCGATCGCGGATAAACCCGACATCGAAAGAACGAGCATCGGAACGCCCGGCGAAATCCCGTCGAGCAGCACGCGCGGCGATCCGCCGAACGAAAGGCCGTCCCGGTATCCGAACGCCAGATACAGACCGCTTTCCGGATTCTCCGCAACGCAGGAACGGAGTGCCGAAAGGACGGCCTCCCCGTCTTGGGACGGATCGAGAGGGCGTGCGAACGATGCGTATGCTTCGCGGATCAGCGTCGAATCCATCGTGAAAAAGCCGGGAACGACACACGCCCCTTCGAGATCGACCGTCTCGGTATCGCGGTTTTCAAACGCGCGGACGTCTTCCTCATCGCCGAGCGCGAGAACGGTTCCGTCTTTGACCGCGATCGCTTCCGCCTCCGGAAAATCGGGATCCATCGTTTCGACGGTCCCGTGGATGAAGATCGTATCCGCATACTTTTTTTTACTGAAAAGGCCCATTGCGTTTCCTTCTTTCGTTCAGAAGGCGGCGCTTTGAACGTCGCCGCGGTTACAGATAGATGCGTTCCAGGCGCTGGCCGAGCCCGCAGAGGATTTCCCAGGAGATCGTCTCCGCCTCCGTGGCGATATCGTCGGCCGTGATCGAAAGAGAGCCGTCAGTCCCGAGAAGCGTGACCGTATCGCCCTCCGCCGCGTCGGGAATTCCGGAAAGATCGACCATAAACTGATCCATGCAGACGTTTCCGACGATCAGCGCCCTTTTCCCGCGGATCAGAATCGCGCCGCGGTTGGAAAGCAGGCGCGGATACCCGTCCGCGTACCCGACGGGAACCGTTCCGATGACAGTCTCACGGCTTGTGACGTAGGTCGAACCGTAGCCGATCGCCGTTCCGGCGGGAACCGTTTTCACGAGCGTCAGGCGCGCCTTCACGCTCATGACGGGCGTGAGCGGAATGCAAGGACGAACGGATCCGCCCGCGGGGTGATAACCGTAAAGAATGATGCCGGGACGGCAGAGACCGTTCGTCGTCTCTGGATAATCCAGAATCGCGCCGCTGTTGGCGATTGAAAGGATTCCGGGGCGGAGCCCCTCGGCTACGAGGCGGTCGGTAAAGTTCCGGAACGCGCTGTACTGGCGTACGGTATAAGCACGTCCCTCTTCGCCCGGATCGTCCGCGTCGGCGAAATGGGAGAAGACGCCCGCACACGAAAGGCCTTCCAGACGCAGGATTCTGCATGCCTCCCGGAACGCGGAATTCGTCAGGGGATCGTTCGCGCCGAAGTCGGCTCCGGCATGGAGGCCGATGCGGCCCATCCCGGTGTCGAGCGCAAGGAAAAACGGAACGGGCGCCGGTCTGGCGTCGCCCTTCGATGCTTTTTTCGCGGCGACTTCCCTTGCCGCCCGGGCAAGCGCCTCGGCCTGGGAAAGAGAAGAGATCGGAAGAACGAGATCCGCTTCGAGCGCATAGGGGAACGTCTCCGCCGGGGACAGTCCGAGAACGAGAATCGGAACGCCGATCCCGATCTCACGAAGCTTCAGCCCCTCCGGGATCGTCGCGACCGCAAGCCACTCCGCGCCTTCCCGAACGAGAAGGCGGCTGACCTCCAGCATTCCGTGGCCGTAGCCGTCGGCCTTCACGACTGCCGCAAACGAGGCCCCTTTTCCGGAATGGGCCCGGATCGCACGAAAGTTCCGGAGAAGCGCTTCTGTATTGATTTCCGCCCACGCGGGGCGGAGGAGTTCCTGTTTGGGTGTCATATTCCGACTCCTTCGGGTTCATTGCTTGTTCCATTATACCCATCCGCCGCTCCCATTGCAAACGCTCCGAAAATCTCTTTGAAAAAAGGACTTACAACGAGACGTTAAAAATGGTAAACTATACCTGTGGAGGTTCATCTGCATGTTTGCCATCGGCGATCTGATCGTCTACGGAAGTACCGGCGTCTGCGAAATCACGGATATTACGAAACCGGATTTCCCCGGCGCACCGAAAGACCGGCTCTACTACACTCTGACGCCGCGTTACCAGAACGGTGTCATCTATACTCCCGTCGACACGAAAGTGTTTATGCGCGAGGTGATCTCCGGCGAGGAGATCGAATCTTTGCTTGCCGAGATCCCGAACATCCATGCCGAAGGCTACTACTGTTCCTCCGTACAACTCCTGACGGCCTATTATGAGGCGATCCTCAAATCCTACCGCTGCATCGATCTCGCAAAGCTTGTTCTCTCGATCCGTGCGAAGAAAAACGAACTCGAGACCCAGAACCGAAAGCTCGGCCAGATCGACGCCCGTTTTATGAAGCGTGCGGAGGAGCTTTTGTGCGGCGAGCTTGCCGTCGTTCTCGGGATGAAACCGGAAGAGGTCCCGGATTATCTCGACAAACGGCTTTCGTAGCGTCAAACATTTGCGCGTTTTGCCGTTCTATGGTAGACTGTTCGGGTAAATCACACGCCGCCGGCGTCCGCAGGACCGGGCACCATGCCGACCGAGCGCGCCGGGACCGAATCTGCTCCGAAAAGGAGGAGCGGATCCGGCTATATTTCTATTATTGAAAGGACCGCCCGTATCCGGGCGGCGGGAAAACTGAATATGCGTTTTGAAGACACGAATCTCATTCCCGAGCTGCTGAAAGCAGTCTCGGATGCGGGATACGAGGCCCCCACGCGGATCCAGGAGGATACGATTCCTCTTGCTCTGATGGGTCGAGACGTCCTGGGCTGCGCCCAGACCGGAACCGGCAAGACCGCCGCTTTCGCACTCCCCATCCTCCAGCGCCTCTATCTCGGCGAAACAGAACTCTACGGCGGAAGAACCGCCGGCTCTTCGGAAGCCCCTTCGCGGTTCGCGCGCACGATGGATGAAGCGTACGGAAGACTGCCGGAAGAGCATGCGGGCAAGAGCCGCAACCTGAAAAAGACCTCGAAAAAAGACGCGGACGACCGTAAGATCCGCGCCCTGATCCTGACCCCGACGCGCGAGCTCGCGCTCCAGATCGGCGAATCGTTCGATCTGTACGGAAAGAACCTTCCCCTTCGGACGACCGTCATCTTCGGCGGTGTAAGTCAGGTTCCCCAGACCGACCAGCTGAAGCGCGGCGTCGACATCCTCGTCGCGACGCCCGGCCGTCTGAACGACCTCATCGGCCAGGGCTTCATCTCCCTCGAACACCTCGAGATCTTCGTCCTTGACGAGGCCGACCGGATGCTCGATATGGGCTTCATCCACGACGTCCGCCGTATTATGACGAAGCTCCCCCCGGTCCGCCAGACCCTTCTCTTTTCGGCAACGATGCCGATGGAGGTCGAAAAGCTGGCGCTTGATCTGCTCTACCAGCCGATCACCGTCAAGGTCAACCCCCCGACCTCTACCGTCGACGCGATCCATCAGACCGTCTATTTCGTCGACAAGGCGAATAAGCGCAAGCTCCTTCTCGACCTCATCAAAGAGCCGGCCGTCGAGAGCGCGCTCGTTTTCGTACGGACGAAACACGGTGCCGACCGCGTGGCACGGGATCTCGTGCGCGGGGGCGTCTCCGCAAAATCGATCCACGGCGACAAAAGCCAGGGCGCCCGCCAGGAAGCCCTCGCCCAGTTCAAGAACGGAACGATCCACGCGCTCGTCGCTACGGACATTGCCGCCCGCGGGATCGACATCTTCGGCCTCTCCCACGTCTTCAACTACGACGTGCCGAACGAGCCGGAAACCTACATCCACCGCATCGGCCGCACCGGCCGCGCCGGCCTCACCGGCGAAGCCGTGACGTTCTGCTGCTACGATGAACTCGAGCTGTTCCGTGCGATCGAAAAACTGATCGCCATCAACATCGAAGAATCGCCGTCCCCCTACCCGATGGAAGTCTTTGCCTCAAGCGGAGAACGCATCGGCCGGCCGCCCGTCGGCGCCGGGAAAAGCATCGGCAAACGCGGTTCGTCCTCCCGGAACGGAAGCCGCGACCGCGACAACGTCCGGAAGTACGGCCATGACCGGACGGAACGCGAACGCCGCTTTCCGAAGGAGGAATGGTTCGACCCGGATACTGAAGACATCATCGAGCGCGTAGACGGATCGTCGTTTGACGATGTATCCGGCGCCGCCCCGTCCGAGGCCGCGCCGAAGAAAAAGCGTTCCCGCCGCCGGAAGAAAAAGACTCCGGTTTCCCCCGTTCCTGCGGAAGACGTTTCGGCCGTCGCAGCCGAAGCCGGGGAGGCCGCGCCCTCCGAAAGCGGCGCCGGCCCGTCTTTCCCGTCCGACGCTGCGGATCCGGCTTCCGCATCCGGTGACGCTGCGCCGAAGAAAAAGCGCTCCCGCCGCCGGAAAAAGAAATCCGCAGGCGAAAACGCTTCTCCCGCGGGCGAACCGCCGAAACAGGCTTCCCGGCCTTCTGCCGGTCCCGATGATTCATCTGCCGCGAAACCGGTCCGGAGTTCCGGCCGAAAGACCTCTGCGAAGGCCGAGAAACCGGCCGCTGCGAAACCGGAAAAGAAGGATCGCCGGCCGTTCCAGGAACACACCCGGCTCGAAGACCGGGGAAGCGTTCTGAAGCACCTCCCGAAGAAACAGGAATCGGCCGCCGAAGCCGTACCCGAGGACGATTTCATGCCGGAGATCGTCTTCAAGAACAACGCGCTGAACGAAAAAACCGGCGACGCCAAACCGAAGGCCAGCCTCTTCTCCGGGCTTTTCCGGTTCGGCACGAAAAAAGAATCGGACGGACCGGCTCCGACCGACGAACTGAACAAGGACGTCATCGAGGCGCGGAGCTGGCTCGGCTCCCGCGGGCAGCGTCCGAAAGTCGTCGATCGAAGAAAATCGGACGATGACGAGTTATAATTCCCCCCTCTAGCCGCGCAGACAATCGCGCAGAAAGGAACCACAATGGAACAATGGGAGTTTGACAGTTACGGGTACATCGAAGCGTATATCATGCGCGCAAAGATCGCTCTGGAGAAGGCAAACTTTCCCCAGAACGACAATCACCGTGCCGTCGGCGTCGTTGCGGCATTTCCGGATGCGTATCCGTTCTTCTTCGAGGGAGAGCGTCCGCGTACCGACGGTACCGTCCCCGACGTCGACGCCTCGAAGGGTCAGATCCTTCCCGAGGTCGCCGATTACGTCGAAAAAACGGCCGAACTCGCCGTCAGCGGCGGAAACGCCGTCATCTTCGCCTGCTTCCATCAGCACGAAGGCATCGTCACGAAGACGTCGAACGGTGTCCGCGAACGCCTCAAGGAAAGGGGCCTTCCCGAGGATCTCGTCCAGGTCGTCTATCGCACGAACGAAGCGTATATGCGTATGCTGAAAAAACGCGCCGACGCGGCGGTCCTCGGCGACGAGTCCATCCAGTTCCCGGTCGCGAACGCGATGACCGAAAACACGATTGCATTTTTCGATGACGATACGGATCTCGAAGAGGCCGTTCCTCAGCTCCTCAACGCGCGCGCGAAAGACAACGGAACCGATCCCGAATCGGAACAGATCGTCTTCCTCCCGTGGGAGAACCTCAACAAATTCGCGACCGTCGCCGATCAGCACGGTGGCTATTACGTCTGGAACCTGATCGAGGGCGACCTCATCCGCCAGTATCTCTTCTCGGATGCGTCCCAGATCCCCTCCACGACGCCGGACGGCATCATCCGCGAAGCCGCAAATCCGAACACCGTCGGCAAATTCAACCCCGCCGCGATCGGCAAGACCGCACAGGAAATCAGCGAAACGCTCTATCTCAAGACGCGTCCGACCGACCGCGTCCTTCTCGTTCCGAACAACGCCATCGGCTCCCTCGACGTGATCGTCCGGGAAAAGCTCTGCCCCGTTATGGCCGTCTATCCGTACCGGGAACTCACGAGCGCTCTCAGCGCCGCTAAGGAGATCATTGCGAAGGCCGGCATCCGCCACTCCGTTTCGATCTGGCCCGGAAAGGCCCGCGAGGGCAAGGCCGCCGCGTTCGTCGAGGAAGTCAAGGACGCCCTTCAGGCCTCCCGCTTCAGCGTCGGAGCGCCCGCGGCGACGGCGCTTCCCGCCATCGAACCGACCTACCGGGAAATGTTCTGGACGATCCGTTCGTAACGGCAGCCGAAATGAAAAAGGAAACACGCCCCCGCGGGGCGTGTTTTTTGTGCCGGAGGCCCCGCTCAGAGCACAGGCCCGGGTTTGCAATAAAGCGACAGGCTCCGTCAGATTGCGCCTTCCATCATCAGAAGATAATACTTCAGCTCCAGTCCGCCCGCGTAGCCGCCGAGCGTTCCGTCCGAGGCGATGACGCGGTGGCAGGGAACAAAGAGCGGAAGCGGGTTCGTATGGCAGGTCCGGCCGACGGCTCGCGCTTTCTTCGGGTCGCCGAGCGCTTCGGCAATCTGTTTGTACGAGCGGTATTCGCCGTACGGGATCCGTTCGAGTTTTGCGAGAACGGCCCTCTGGAACGACGTTCCCCCGACTGCAAGCGGAATGTCGAACGTTTTCCGCCGCTCGTCAAAGTATTCGTCGAGCTCGCGTTTTGCCTCTTCGAGGATCGTCCCCTCTCCGGGGCGCACTTCATACGCCTCCGCAAGTTCTTCCAGTTCCGCCTCGCTGCGGACGAATTCCGCACGGACGAGCCTGCCGTCCCGTTCGATCAGCGCAACCGTTCCGCGCGGAAGCCCGTAAACCGTCATATATGCCATCGTCGTCTTCTCCCTTCTGTGACTGTCTTTTCCCGGAGGGAGCTATCCGTTCCGCCGGGAACCGTTCCTGTACCGCGGACCGGACAGGATGAACGGCCGTTATCGCTACTCAAACTTCCTGACCGCCGAGAGGTAGCGCCCGAGGATGCCGATGTTCACGTAGTAATACGAAAACCGCTCCTCCTTCTTGATTTCGACGAGGCCGGCCCGGGCAAGCGCCGCGACGTGCTGCGAGATCGTCGCCTGGGCGTAGTCGAATGCCTCGACGAGATCCTTGTTGCAGACCTTCTCGCGGTCTCTGTTCCGAAGATAAATGTACCGGAAGATCCGGAGCCGGGCCGGGTGAGCGAGCGCGTCCGATATCTGCGCCGTAAAGAGGATCTCCTCATCGTTCATCGTATCCGTCTGTTTTCTGAGCCGCATATCGTTCTCCCTATTCCGCGTAACGGTTTTTATGCTTGAGATAGTATTGACAATACAGGATTTCGCGTTCCCGGCTCAGGACCTCTTCCCCGGGGTCCTTTGCGAAGGTTCCGTCCGCCAGGACGTAGAACTCCGTCTCGCGGTTTACGGCGATCGCCTCTTCGCGCATAAACGCGCGCTCGAGCTGCATAAACGCAGGGCCGTCCCAGCCGGCCATATCGAACAGCTTCGTCATCAGGAAGAACGGAGACGAATCGCCGCCGTTCCCGGAAAACCGCACGGCCGCTTCCTCCTCCGAAAGGCCTTCCCCGAGGAGCGTCTTCGCCGCATCGTTCATCCAGATCACGTAGCTCGTCGAATAGTAGTTCAGCATCCCCTCCGGGGTCCCGAGGTCGATGTTGATGCCGAGCGCGTTGTAGACGCGGTTTTCGCCGCCGAGCCATGGCTTATGATCGCCGAAAAAGACGAGTGCGATCGGATCATCCGACTCCCCGGCACGGCCGACGAGCGTTTCGATCGCGCGGTTCGTCTGACGGATGCCGCTGAGATAGTTGCAGAGGATGTTCGCAAGCGCTTCTCCGTCCTCTTCGTCCGCAAAAAGCCCGTCCTCAAGAAAGTCCGTCTCCGGCGCATACTCGGCGCTGTAGGGCGCATGATTCTGGTATGTCACGTTGAAGCTGAAGTACGGCTTCGAACGGTCACGTTCTTCATACTGTTTCCAGACGTCCTCAAGAAAGACCGCATCCGGCATGATCCCGTCGATCCCGAAGGCGGCGTAACGGTTCTGGAGGAAATCGTAACTCTCGAAGCCGAGCCATCGATTGACGTTCTCGCGGTTGTAAAACCAGCTTTCGCCGGGGTGAGCACCGGTGACGGTATAGCCCTGATCCTTGAAATACCGCACGTACGTCGTCGCGTCGGAATAATAATCCGTCGTCGTTGTATCGAAGCCGGTCAGGAAGTTCCGTTCGCTGTTGATCGTTCCGGCCGCAAAAACGTTTGTGATGAGACGCCCGGAGACGCCTTCCTCCGAGATGCGGTGCCAGGTCTCATACACGTCGCTGTCGTCCGTGAACCGGACTTCATCGTATACCGACAGATCCGCATACGCTTCGAGCATACATGCAATCACATCGATCTTTTTGTTCTCCGGGATATCGCAGTCCGTATACCGTCCGAGGATTTCCTTCGCAAGCGGTTCGGAGTAGCCGTCGACCGGCCGTTCGACCGTCAGGCGGACCGACCGCAGAAACGAGCAGACGAATCCGTGCGATACGAACTGGTCGGTCGGGTTGTAGCGCACGAGATAGTCCGCCTCGCCCGTGAAATCGGTCCACAAATACGCACGGCCGTTGACGTACTCGGGGTACAGGACGAAGCGGCCCGCACAGAGGACGATCACAAGAAGCGCGATCCGGAGCGGGATTCGCCGCTCCTTCGGGGCAGAGCGCGCCCGTTTCCGGCGGATCTCCCGAACGGCGAATGCGGCAACACAGGCGGCGCAGAGGACGAGTTCCGCGATCATCCATCGCGTGGGAACGATCGGATAACGCGACGAAATGCCGCCCGCCTCGCGCAGAACGGACAGATCCGCCGCAACGAACGGATCGCCGCGGTAGAAGATCTTGAAATAGTTGCCGAACGACGCGACGAGTGAAACGGCGGCCGTTATGAGCGACGACAGCGCAACGCTGCCGAACAGGAGCCAGAGTGCAAACGATGCGAGCAGAACCGGAAGGACGTTGAAGAGGATCACCGGAGGATGCGTCAGATAATCCACGGCGAGCATCGGAAACACGCTCCCGTAACGGGCCGTATTGAAGAGCACAATGAGCCCGGTGAGGGCACCGAACAGGATCGCCAGGAGTCCGTCGTTCCGGAAGTCCTTTCCGGCCGTTCCGTATGACGTTTTATTTGTGGTATGCTTCATGGTTCCGGATCTTGTAGGTACGGTAGATCTGTTCAAGGAGAAAAACGCGCATCATCTGATGGGGGAAGGTCATCCGGGAGAATGACAGACGGAAGTCGGCCCGCGTTCGGACGTCCGCCGAAACACCGAGGCTTCCGCCGATCACGAAGGCAAGGCGACTTTTTCCTTCGAGCGAAAGGGTTTCCATCTTCTCCGCAAACGCTTCCGAGGATAGCTCTTTCCCGCCGACGTCCAGAAGAATCGCGTATGCCCCTTCAGGGATCCGCTCGAGAAGGCGCTTTCCCTCCTCCGTCTTTACGGCCTCCTCGTCCTTCGGCGAGGCATTTTTCGGAAGGAGCTCCTCCTTTACCTCGTCGACGGAAAGCGTACAGAACCGCGAAAGCCGCTTCGTGTATTCCAGGACGGCCTCGCGCCAATACGCTTCCTTCAGTTTTCCGACGCAGATGATTCGGATCTCGGTCATACGGTTAGTCTCCTTCGATTCCGCATAGGGGTACATACCCGTACAGTATATCATGTTTTCTGCAAAACGGATCGCCTAATACCGATTTTCCCGGGAAAAAACATACATCGCCTATCAGCGATGCGTGTTGCGTTTTCAAAGTTTTTATTTGTTCAGAGTTCGAAGATCTCCGAGATTGTATCGCGGACAAGGATCCGGACCTCGATGTCGCGTCCGACCGTAAAGCCAGCCTCCTCGACCGCGTTCGCAAGCGTCTGCCACGCCATCTCCGGGAAGTTGTTCTCCTTTGAGAGATGGGCAAGTGCGACCGTTTTCGGCGCCGTTCCTTCCCGTAGGAGCTCACAGACCAGCTCCGCCGCGGTGTCGTTCGACAGATGACCGTAAGCGCCGAGGATTCGCTGTTTGAGAAACCACGGATACCGGCCGATCCGGAGCATATCGACGTCGTGGTTCGCCTCGAGGACGAGGAGATCGCTCGAACGGGCGTGATCGCGGATCTCGTCGGTCACGACGCCGGTGTCGGTGATGATCGTGACGCGGCTCTTCCCCGCCGCGAACGAATACCCCATCGCGGCCGCCGCGTCGTGAGAAAGATGAAACGGTTCCGCTGTGATGTCGCCGATCCGGAACGGCTCCCCGAAGCGGCACACCCGCTTCCCCGGAACCGGACTACCCGCGAAAAGCGGCATCCGTTCGATTGCCTCCCACGTTTCCCGGTTCGCGTAGATCGGGAGCGGCTCCGCCGGACCGGCTCCCCCCGTTTCGACCGGCTCCGCCGGAACGGCTCCCCTTCGAAGGCCGCGCGGTCCCGCGAGCGCCGATACGGCGCGGATGTGGTCACTGTGTTCGTGCGTAATCAAAACCGCCGCGACCGATTCCTCCGGCGTGGCGGTGCGAAGAAGCCCTTCGCGGATGCGTTTCAGCGGAATTCCGGCGTCGACGAGAAGGGCGGTCTGTTCGGTTTTGACGAGGTAGCAGTTTCCGCTGGAACCGGACGAGAAGGAGCAGAATTTCAGCATATTACTCCTCCCGGAACGCCGGAATGTAAAGCGTCCGCGTCACGACGGCGATCTTCGCGCCGAGTTCGCTGACGGATTCCTCTTCGGAGCCGACGATATACGTGAATTTCCAGTACGGAAACGCCGTATCGGAGACGGTCAGACCGTTCGCCATCGAATCGCTGTCGAAGTGATAGACCATCTCCATATTCGTGACGTGAAGCGGAACGAGTTCTCCTTCGGCGTCGCGCGGACGCGGAACGTCACCCGCAAACGCAAGAAGCGCGTCGGTCGGGGAGATCGTCTCACGCGGTTTTTCGCCGGTCTCGTGACCGATCATCCAGACGCCGATGACAACGGCGATCTTCCCGCCCGAAACGTAACAGTACAGATTCGAGAGCTCAAGCGGGATCCCGTTGACCTTCGATCCGAACGTCAGAAGAATCGAACCGTCGCCGCCGACCTCGTATTTCGAAATGTACGTATTCTCGTTCCAGACGCCGAGTTCCTCCAGGAATGACTGTGCCTTCGCGCGGATGTTTTCCTCGGTCCTCTCTTCGGGTTCCAGCGCCGTTTCGCGTGCGATCAGACGATTGATCCGGCTCTCGGACAGCGCGATGCGGTCGACCGTGACGATCGAGTGCGCGCCGGCTGCAGACGGCAGATCCGACTTCACGTCGATGCCTCGCGTTTCCAGAAGCGTCATGGTGTCGGCGAGAAGGTCGCTGTCCGCTTCTTCCGGGCGGAACGGCTCACGAAAGACGCCGAACGACAGACAGAGAAAGACGTTCAGAACGACAAGCGCGATGATGATGATGGTTTTCGCTTTTGCCCAGTCCACCGGACGTCTCCTTTCTTACGGCGTATCGACCCTGTAGGATACGGGTGCTCCCGTAACGAGATCGAAGAACAAAAGAACGTTTCCCGCCCGGATCGTCCAGACCGGCGCAGCGTCGATCGTATCGGTCTCCGCCGAGAACGCGAAGAGGTAGCCGGAGCGGATGCGCGTCACAGCGCCCGCAACGGCGCGGAAGCGTTCGTTTCCCGTAATGCCGTTCGGAACGGTCCCAACCGCGGCAAGGACTTCATACGCCCAGTCGCTGTTTGCGGCGATCGCATTTGCGAGCGTACAGAGTTCATCCGCTGTGAGGTCCGTAAACGCAAGGTTCGCGAACACCGCACGGCGGTAATACGTCACCTGACCGTCATAGACGTCGACGATGATCGCCGCCTCTTCTCCTGCATAGAGCGTTTCGTCTCCCGCACGGAATCCGAATGCATACCGGTAGCCGGTCCGGTGACCTGTCTGGATCTCGGCTGCGTTCTGGAGATACGGTTCGAGGCCGTTCTCTTCGGTCCGGCCGTCGACGGTCACCTCCGGATACCATCCGCCGTGTTCCGCGACGAACGAAAGCGCCGTTCCGAGCGACGCATAGAATCCCTGCGCTACGGATGACTCCGCAAGTTCTTCCTTGTATTCGGCAACGCCGCTCATGGAGACCGTCAGGACTTTCTGCGTGTAATTGTACATATACGTCAGCGTCCCCGCCGAGTCCTTCACACGGCGAACGAAATCGAGGCTGTTGTCGAAGAAGAGTCGCGCGAACCGGTCCGCCTCTGTATCGCGCCGTTCGAGATGGATCTCTTTTTCCGCGGTCACGCTGCGGAGCGTCCCGCCGTATCCGAACGGAATCAGCGCGTCGTTCGGTTCCCCGAGCGTCGCTTCGATCGTAAAGCTCATATCGTCTTCGTTCTCTCCGATCTCCGAAATCAGAACGGAAAGCGGCTCGAGCGCTGCTTCGTCGCCGGTCAGACGATAACGCGTTCCGCTCAGAGACTCCGTCAGAAACAGGCTGTCCGGAGCCGCCTCGGAAAAAACGAGCTCGCTCACCGCCCGGATCGCGGAAAACGGCGCGGACGCAATGCCAAACTGTTTGCAGAACCCGTCGAACGGCAGACTGTACGCAAACGTCACGCGAACGGAACGTGCCCGGAGAACGGCCTGATAACTCGCGTCGGTTGTTTCCTCGATCGATGCGTTTTCGCTCCGGCTGAAGGCGGCAAACGCCGTCACGGTTTTCTGCCAGGCGTCATACTCTTCCGGAAAGACCGTCGCAAATGCTCCGCCCCGTTCACCCGTCAGATTCACGCAGATCTCCGCCGGCGCGATGATTTCCCGCGTTTTCGGCGCATCCGCTGTCTGGACCGGCGTGTCGTTCGCTTCCGGACGCGAAAACAGGGCTTTCAGTGAAAAATCGGCCCAATAAACAGACAACAGCACCGCCGCCGAAAGGGTCAGTGCCGCTATCAGGATCGTTTTGATGGTTTCCAGAGCGCGATGGGAACGTTCCACAGCGTACTCCTTTTACTTCGAAAACAGGCTGAGGAGCGCCTGAAGGATCTTCTGGAGGCCGGTCGCCTCCTTCGTTTCCTTCTTTTCCGGTTCGATCAGAAGTTTCTCGGACGGTTCCTTCGTTTCCGTCAGCGTCACCGTCGCTTCCGCCGCCTTGAAATAATCGCCTTTTTCCTTTACGTACGCGTTTTTCGCCTCTACGGTCACGCGGTAAACGCCGGGCTCCAGTTTTTCAAGCCGTTCCGTATAATACCACGCGTTCGTGCCGTCTTTCTCGACCGGCTCCCGAACGGGCGTCAGGATCTCTTCGGTCACGTCCCCCGATACGGTCTTCGTCTCGACACGGTCGACCGAAACGCGAACGGCTGTCGGCAAATACGAGCTATAGACGCCGTGGCTGATCTTTACGGAAATGAAGAGGCTGTCGGCGCCGGACGTCTCCATCGAAGGGCTGATGATCTGAACGGAGACCGGACGCTCATCCGTCCCTTTCTCCGCATTCGCCGCCGGTAGCGGACCATCGCCGGAAGGATTCGCCGCAAACGAAATCCCCGTACCGGCAAACACCAGTACGACAGCAAGCAGGATCCAAAACCGCTTCTTCATTTCGCCGCGCCTCTCCTTTCGTCGGGATTCACACCGCTCCGGCGGGATCTGTAAGATCCCGGTCGGAAACGGACTCCCTCTCATTCATTTTGGAGTATAGCGCATCAATGTTACAACCGTATTACGGGCGCTTAAAGTCTCATTTACACTTCTGTGAAGACGTTTTCCGGCTCCGGTCCGGACGCCGGAGCGCCGTCTTCCTCCGCTGGTCCGGATGCCTGCTTTTCCGCCCTTTGGGCGTCGATCCCCCGGTTGGCCAGACGGTCTGCGCGGTTGTTCCTCTCCGTTGCATAGAGGAAGTCCTCTTCGCGGAAGAACGCTCCGTTCCATTCGCGGAAACGGGCAAGTTCCTTCTCCGCGTCAAACGATGCGCCGTTCACGTTGACGTGTCCCTTTACACGGAAGAACGTGACGCGGTTTTTCCGAACGCGCGCAAGGATTTCCTCCCAGAGATCGCGGTTTTCGACCGGCTGCTTCTTCGCGTTCCTCCACCCGTTCCGGATCCAGCCTTCGTACCACCTCTCCCGGAAGCAGTTCGCGAGATACGCGCTGTCGGAAAAGACCCAGATGTCGAGACCGTCCTTTTTCAGTGCGCGGAGCGCCTCGAGGACCGCCGTCAGCTCCATCCGGTTGTTCGTTGTATCCGCTTCGCCGCCGAACAGTTCCTTTTCCGCGTCTCCGTATTCGAGAATCGCGCCCCAGCCGCCGACGTTTTCCGCGTTCTGGTTTCCGGAGCAAGCGCCGTCCGTATAGATGGCAACGGCCTTTTTTCCTTCCAGCTGCGGAATCATGACGCAAGCGATTCGAGGATCTCGATCAGCCGGTCGAGTTCCTCACGCGAATAGTATTCGATCTCGATGCGGCCTTTGCGCGGACCGAAGACGAGGTTGACCTTTGTACCGAGGATCTCCTTCAGCTGTTCTTCGATCCTGCGGATCTCCGCGTTCTTCGATCCTTTTTGCTGTTTTTTCGGCGCTTTTCCGCTCTTTGCGGCGCCGCAGAACGTTTCCGTCTCGCGGACCGACCAGCCGTTTTCGGCGGCTCTCCTTGCGGCGCGGATGCGGTTCTTTTCTCCGTCGACCGACAGAATGGCCTTCGCGTGACCGGCGGAAAGCGTCCCGCTCGACACGAGTTCCCGGACCTCTCCCGGCAGTTTCAGAAGGCGAAGCGCGTTTGCGATGTACGGACGGCTCCGTCCGATCGATTTCGAGATCTGTTCCTGGGTCAGGCCGTACGTTTCGATCATCCTGTTCAGCGCTTCGGCTTCCTCGATCGCATTGAGATCCTCCCGCTGGATGTTTTCGATCAGCGCAACGACCATATTCTGTTCGGGCGTGAGTTCGCGCACAAGGCACGGCACTTTCGCAAGACCCGCCTCCATCGATGCCCGCCAGCGCCGTTCCCCGGCGACGATCTCGTATCCGTGTTCCGCCTCCCGGACCATGATCGGCTGGATCACGCCATGTTCGCGGATGGAGTCAGCCAGTTCGGTAATCTTTTCGGGATCGAATTCCCTGCGCGGCTGATCCCTGTTCGGCGCGAGAAGATGGACGTCGATGTACCGAACGGCATCGGCGGGATCGGCTGCTTCGGATCTGTCAGTTTTTCCCTTTTTCGGGAGGTCGCGCCGTCTCCGCCCTGTATTTTCAACGGGTTCAGCGTTCCTGATTCCGTCCGTTCCCCCCTCTTCGCCGAGCAGTTCGCCCGGATCGACGGAGACTTCCCCGAACAGCGCTTCGAGACCGCGCCCGAGTCCTTTTTTCGTTTTCATCATCGTTTCTCCTGTTCGAGCAGTTCGTCCGCAAAGGCCAGATAGGCACGTGCGCCCTTGGAACGCGGATCGTAGACCGTGATCGGCATTCCGTAGGACGGCGCTTCGGCAAGACGGACGTTTCGGGGAATGACCGTCTTATAGACCTTTCCGCGGAAGTATTTTTTGACCTCCTGGACGACCTGGATCGACAGATTCGTACGACCGTCGAACATCGAAAGAATGACGCCCTGGATCGTCAGCGCGGGATTCAGGCTCCTGCGAACGAGATCGATCGTGCTCATCAGCTGGCTGACGCCTTCCAGCGCGTAAAATTCGCACTGGATCGGGATGAGAACGCTGTCGACAGCCGTCAGGCTGTTGATCGTCAGAAGACCGAGAGACGGCGGACAGTCGATGAAGATGAAGTCGTATTTCCCCTTTACCTGATCGATCGCGCGTTTCAGACGCTTTTCGCGGCCCTCAAGCTGGACGAGTTCGACCTCCGCACCGGCAAGCTGAACGCTTGCGGGAATGATGTCAAGTCCCTTCACGGCCGTGTGCAGGATCGCCTCTTTCGGATCGATCCGATCGCCTTCGATCAGGATGTCATACGTCGTCGGTCCCAGATTCTTTTTTGAGATGCCGAGGCCGCTCGTTGTATTTCCCTGCGGATCGATGTCAAGTACGAGCACGTTCTTTTCCCGCAGTGCAAGACATGCCGCGAGATTGATGTTCGTCGTCGTTTTTCCGACACCGCCTTTTTGGTTGAAAATTGCGATCGCTTTTCCCATTTTGCCACCTCTTGCTGTCGTTCGCGGGTTTCTACGGTTGTATTATACTAAACGCTGCGCTTTACTTCAATAAAAAACAATGTTCCACGTGGAACATTGTAAAGATCGGTTCGGTTTGTCTGCGATTGTTCCACGTGGAACATCACAGCGGATTCTTCGACGGAACGCCCGCTTTACGCGGGTATTTCTTCGGGGTCGGGGTTTCCTTGAGGATCCGGATGATGAGATGCTTTTCTCCGTCCGGAACGGGGGCCGGATCGATCCCTGCGATCCTTCCTCCGAGAATCGCAACTGCCTTCCGCGCAGCGTCTGCCTCTTCGCGGGCCGTTTCGGTCTTATACGCGAGAAACGACCCGCCGGTTCGTACGAGCGGGAGACAGTATTCCGAAAGCGTCCGCAGATTCGCAACGGCGCGGGAAACGCAAAGATCGTAGGCTTCCCTGTGTTTCGGATCGCGCCCGAGATCTTCGGCGCGTGCATGGACGACCGAAACGTTGCGGATTTCCAGGCTCTTGCATATTTCATCGACGACAGCGAGCCGCTTCGCAAGCGAATCCATCAGAACGAACGTCTTCTCCGGAAAGACGATCGCAAGCGGGACGCCCGGAAACCCTCCTCCGGTCCCGACGTCGATCACGCGTTCGGCCCGGAGAAGCGCCTCCTCTCCCGCGATCGCGACGGAATCGGAAAAATGCTTCCGTTCAAACTCCGCGGGATCCGTAATGGCCGTCAGGTTAATCGATTTGTTCCGTTCCAGAATCGCCGCACGGTATCCCTCGAACTGTGCGAGCTGCTTCTCGCCGAGAATGATTCCGAGCCTCCCCAGTGTTTCAGTCAGATGTTTCATGCTCGTTTTTCCGCCTTTCGCGTTCGGCACGTTCGTAACGCTCCACGTGAACAAGAAGTACCGCGACGTCCGCGGGAGAGACTCCCGGAAGGCGAGAAGCGCGGCCGATCGAATCGGGTCTCACCGTTGCGAGGCGCTGGACCGCCTCGGTCCGAAGCCCGGAAAGCATTGAAAAATCGAAGTTTTTCGGGATCCTTCGCTCCTCGAGACGTTTGAATTTCTCGACCTGCGCCTTCTGTTTTTCGATGTATCCCGCGTATTTGATCTCCGCCGACACTTTCGAACGCGCTCTGCGGGAAAGGATGTGTCCGTCTTCGGGCGGGAACGCTTCCGCAAGCGCGTCGTACGTCACCTCCGGCCTCCGGAGAAGATCCGCAAGTGAAAGAGCCTTATCCGTAACGGGCGAGTCGCCGACGTTTTCGAGGAAACGCGAGGCTTCCTCGGGCGAAAGCCACGTTTCGGAAAGCCTTGCAATTTCACGTTCGGTTTCCTCTTTCGTATCCAGATACTTCCGGTACCGTTCCTCGCTCGCAAGTCCGATCGCATACGCCTTCGGCGTCAGCCGTTCGTCCGCGTTGTCGTTGCGGAGAAGGAGGCGGTATTCCGCGCGGCTCGTCATAATGCGGTACGGTTCCGTGATCCCCTTCGTGACCATATCGTCGATGAGAACGCCGATGTAACTTTCCGACCGGTCAAGTGTAAACGGCGGCTTTCCCTGCAATTTCAACGCTGCGTTGATTCCGGCGATGAGTCCCTGCGCGGCGGCTTCCTCGTATCCGGAGGAACCGTTGAACTGGCCTGCGCCGTAAAGGCCGCGGATCGTGCGGCTCTCGAGCGTCGGCTCGAGGTCCGTCGGGTCGATGCAGTCGTATTCGATCGCGTATGCGGGACGTGCGAATTTCGCGTGCTCAAGTCCCGGAACGGTTCTCAGAAACGCGCACTGAAGATTTTCCGGAAGCGTCGTCGACATGCCCTGAATGTAGACCTCGTCGGTCGATTCGCTCTCCGGCTCGATGAAGATCTGATGACGCTCACGGTCCGCAAACCGCATCACCTTGTCCTCGATCGACGGGCAGTAACGCGGCCCGGCCGTACGGATCGCGCCGCCGTAAAGTGCTGATTTTTCAACGTTTTCGCGGATGATGGCGTGGGTCTTTTCGTTCGTATAGGTCAGCCAGCACGATATCTGGTCGCGCGTAAGGCTGTCGTTCAGAAGCGAAAAGGGTTCGATCACGTCATCGCCCTTCTGTTCGGTCATCTTCGCATAATCGAGCGAAGCGCCGTATGCACGCGGCGGCGTCCCCGTTTTGAAACGGCGGATCGGAAGGCCGAGCGTACGGAGGTTCTCTCCGAGGAGCGTCGCTGCCTGAAGTCCGGAAGGACCTCCCTCGTACGTCATCCCCCCGATGAAGATCCGGCCGCCGAGAAACGTTCCCGTTGCAAGGATTACGGCCTTTGCGCCGTATACGGCTCCCGTCCGGAGAGCAACGCCCGTAACGGAGCCGTTCTCCGTCAGGATCTCGACGACCTCTCCCTGTTTCAGATCAAGATTCTCCTGGCGTTCGAGCGTCCGCTTCATCGATTCGTGATAGCGGACCTTATCCGCCTGTGCGCGGAGAGAATGAACGGCGGGGCCCTTCGAGGTGTTCAGTGTTTTGCTCTGGAGGAACGTTTCGTCGGTCGTGAAACCCATCTGGCCGCCGAGTGCGTCGATTTCGCGGACAAGATGACCCTTTCCGCTCCCGCCGATCGAAGGATTGCACGCCATAAGAGCGATGGCGTCGAGATTCACAGAGAGCACAAGCGTCTTCATCCCGAGGCGAGCGGAAGCAAGAGCCGCTTCGCATCCCGCGTGTCCCGCCCCGACGACGATGACATCGTATACTCCCATATCGTAACGTTCGACCTGCATTGACATAATTCCGATTCTGTAAAGTTCAATCGCGTTCTGTTTTTCAGTTGATTTCGCGTTTGGCGGTTTTACGCGAAAACGCCATTCCGGTTTTCTATTTTCCGAGGCAGAACCGTTCGAACACACGGTCGACGATGTCCCCGGACGCCTGTTCGCCGATGATTTCCCCAAGCGATTCCCACGCCGAGCGGACATCCGTTTCGACGATATCGATCGCTTCTCCGGCTTCCGTTCCCCGGATCGCGTCATCGAGACGGGAAAGCGCCGTTTCGAGCGACTCCTTCTGACGGAGCGACGTCACGACGAGTCCCTCTCCCGGAGAAACGGTACCGGAGAGTACCGCTTCGACGATCGTTTTCCGCACCCGGTCGAGACCGTCTCCCGTTTTTGCGGAGACCGCAACCGGCCCGATTGCAGAGGGACGTTTCCCGGAGGCCGTTTTTCCGGAGGATCTTGCCTTCGACGGACAGAAGTCTGACGGAAAGAGGTCCGGAAACGCTTTTCGGACGGTTTCCTCCGCCGTAACGGTCACTTCCGCATCCGTTTTGTTCAGAAGAACAACCGTCTTCCGCGGATCGAGACGGTTCGCAAGTTCCAGGTCCTCTGCGTCGATCGGACGGCCCGCGTCGATCACAAAAAGTGCGAGATCCGCTACGGAAAGCGCATCGCGCGACCGTTCGACGCCGATCCGTTCAACGGGATCGGCCGTTTCACGCATTCCAGCCGTATCGGTAAAGCGGACAAGAATTCCGTCGATTGAAACGGACTCTTCGATCGTATCGCGCGTCGTTCCGGGAACGTCCGTCACGATCGCGCGGTCTTCATAAAGAAACGCGTTGAGGAGCGACGATTTTCCGACGTTCGGTTTTCCGACGATCACGCAGGCGATCCCGTCACGCACGATTCTCCCTTCGTCGGCCGACCGTACAAGACGTTCGACGCGTTCCCGGACCGGAAGAAGCGCCTGCCGAAGTCCCTCGAGCGTGGCGATTTCAATGTCCTCGTCCGGATAGTCCATATTGACCGCGAGAAGGACGAGCTGGTCCGTCAGCGCTTCCCGAAGCGACCGGATCTCCGAAGAGAGCGACCCCTTCAGTTTCCGAAGCGCCTCCTCATACGCGCGGGAGGAACCGGCTTCGATCAGCTCGATGACCGATTCCGCTTCCGCAAGATCGAGTTTTCCGTTGAAAAATGCGCGTTTTGTAAATTCACCGCGCTCCGCGTAGCGCGCCCCCGCATCGTGGCAGGCCGCGAGGATCTTCCGGGCGGCGATCGCACCGCCGTGACACTGTATTTCGCAGACGTCTTCGCCGGTATACGTTTTCGGTCCGTTCATTTGGACTGCAAGGACCTCATCGATCGCGTTGCCGTCCGCATCGACCGCGGTCCCGTACCGCATCGCGCGTTTTTCTGCGCGATCCGGGGAGACCGGCCGGAAGACCTTTGAAAGGATCTCCGCCGCACGGGGGCCGGAGACGCGGACGATTCCGATCGCGCCTTCACCGTATGCAGTTGCGATCGCAGCGATCGTATCGTTTTCCGGGATCATTGCCGTCTCCTTTTGAAAAAAGCGGATCCCGAGTCCGAAATCCGCTTTGCTTTTTATTCTTCGGTTTCCGATGCGCCAGGCGCAGGCTTTGCTTCCCCTTTTCCCGGTTTTCCTTTCCGTTCGCGCTCGATGATGACGCGGCGATAGGGTTCTTCGCCCTCGCTCCGGGTATTGACGCCGGGGTATTTCTGAAGCGTCGCGTGAATGACTTTGCGCTCGTACGGATTCATCGGTTCGAGGCGGACGCTCTTTCCGGACTGAAGGACCTTTCCGGCGAGACGGTTCGCGAGCTGGGTCAGCGTTTTTTCGCGTTTTTCACGGTAGTTTTCCACATCGACGATGACCTTCGTATAGCCGTTCGAGTCCTTGTTGACGACGAGGCTCGTCAGGTACTGGATCGAATCGAGCGTCGTTCCGCGTTTTCCGATCAGCGTTCCGGCATCCCTGCCGCTGATGTCCATATAAACGCATTCGTCGTTGCGGTATCCCTTGATCGCGACGTCAAGATTCATCTTTTCCGCGAGCATCGTGAGGAAGCCGAGCGCAGGCGTATCGTCACAGGGGACGAGGTTTTCGGGTTTTTTGTGGATGTCGGCGGTGTAATATTCGTCGGGCAGCTCCACCGGTTCAAGCGGCGCCTTCGCTGCCTTCGTTTCACCGTTTCCGCGGCCGTTCTTATTACGGTTTCCGCGGTTCCGGGTCTTTTCTTTCTTTCCGGAGAGAGGCGTCGTCCGGTCGATGCGGCTTTCCTCCTCGGTCACATCTTCCTTTGCGATCGGTCCGTACTGTTTCCGGACGGGTTCGTTTTTCTTTTCAGGCTGAGCTTTCTGCTCGGGTTTCGCGGTCTTTTTGCGCTCCACATGGACAAGCGCAAGCTTCGCGCCGATCCCGAGGAATCCCTTCGACGGCTCCTCAAGAACGGTGACTTCCACATCTTCCTTCGAGCAATTCAAATCAGCCAGAGCCAGAGACACCGCTTCATCGATCGTGGTGCCCCATTTATCAATGGCGTTGATGGTCATGCGTTACTTAAACTCCTTTTCTACTTCGAGGCGGAGCAGTTCTTTTTCACGGGCTTTGTTGAGGAATATGGTCTGGCCGATCGTAAAGACGGAGCGGACAAACCAGTACATCGTCAGACCGGCCGGCATCGAACGGCCGAGCCAGAGGATCATGACCGGGAAGAAGTACGACATGAGCTTCATCGAACCCATGCCGGCCTGCTGGGGCGCAGGGTTCGTTTTCTGGGTCAGGAAGCTCGTGAAGAACTGGGCCACACCGGTCAGGATCGGCAGAATCCACGTATCGGGCTGAGAGAGGTCCTTGATCCACAGGAACGATTCGTGCGTTCCCATGACGAGCGCCTCGTACATGGCGTTTTTCGACACGTCGATGAAATTCATCGGGTTCCGAAGCATCGCAAACAGCGCCATAATGATGAACATCTGAATGATCATCGGGAGGCATCCCTGGGTCGGGCTGTAGTGCTCCTGTTTATAGAGCTCCTGCAGCTTCATGTTCATCGTTTGCTGGTCGTTCGCGTATTTCGTCTGGATTGCCGAGATCTTCGGCTGGATCTCACTCATGCGGGAGGTCGTTTTTATCTGTTTCGCATAAAGCGGGATCATCGCCGCGCAGACAATGAGCGTAAAGACGATCAGAGTGATCCCGTAGTTCCCGATGAGGTGATACAGGAACGCCAGGATGATTGCGAACGGATATCCGAGAAAAGATAAGATCTGCATATCGCGTGAAATCTCCTATTTTAAAGGATCGTATCCGCCTTCGTGCCACGGATGACATTTTGAGATACGTTTGAGTCCGAGCCAGGTCCCCTTGAAAAACCCGTATTTTTGAAGCGCCTGTACAAAGTATTCCGAGCACGTCGGATAAAAACGGCAGGTGGCGGGAAAGAGGGGCGAAATGAACTTCTGGTACAGCCTTATCAAAAAGATCAGTACGTGTTTCATATCAGTTCGGTCCGTTTCATTGCGGCTTCAATCTGTTTTTTCACATCCGCACAGTTCTGATTGATGATCGAATTCCGGGCAATGAACAGAACGTCAAATCCCGGTTTCAGAGGAGTCGAGGCTTCGATCAGACGCACCGACTCCTTCATCAGCCGCCGCGCGCGGTTGCGCTGAACGGCGTTTCCGACTTTCTTGCTTGCGAGAAAAGCTTTACGGGAAAAAGAGAGCCCGTTTTTCCTGTAGAACAGGACCGTAAAACGACCTCCCATGGATTTTCCTTTGGTATACAGGGCGTTGAAATCCCGCTCCTTCCGCAGAACAAGAGGGTTCAGCATTACGCGGTAAGCTTCTTTCTGCCCTTCAGTCTTCTTCTCTTGATGACGTTGCGACCGTTCTTCGTCGACATTCTCTTCAGGAAGCCGTGTTCTTCGCTTCTCTGCTTCTTTTTCGGCTGGTAGGTGCCTTTTCTCTGAGCCATGGTGTTTTCACCTCCTTGTTATCAGCATTAGCCTATAGATTATAACGAAAAACGCATGATTTTGTCAACCAAAATCGTGGAATTGCAACGGTTTTTCGAAAACCGGAAGCAATACTTTCCATATCGTTCTCTATAAATTGTGTACTTTTATCAATTATTCTTTTTCCGTCAACAGAATCTTGTGTTTTTTAAAAAAGCTTACTCTCTATTCCACATCGAACATTTCTTTGACTGCACCGCGTTCGATGATGAAAAGACGGTAGGCCGGTATCTTTTCCAGAAGAGATGCGCTCCGTTCCGCGGCAGTGATAAAAAGCTGAACGTTCGAAAGCGTCTTCAATAAAAACGCCTGGCGGTTCGGATCGAGCTCGGAAAGAACATCATCCAGAAGAAGGACGGCATCCTCTCCGGTCTCTTCTTTGATCAGACGGATTTCCGCAAGCTTCAGAGAAAGGGCGGCCGTACGCTGCTGACCCTGGGACCCGTATTTTCTCGCGTCGATCCCGTCGATCGATATTTTCAAGTCGTCGCGGTGAGGGCCGACGGTCGTCGTACGGCGGTACAGATCATGTTCGTAGTTGCGCTCGAGCGCCTCGAAAAACACGCCCTCGGGATCGTTTTCCGCCGAAACGTCCGATTCATACGAAAGACTCAGCGCTTCTTTCCCCTGGGTGATCGATTCGTGGAGGCGGGAGGATACCGTGTTCAGCCGTTCGATGAACGCCGTCCGGCGGCGGATGAGCTTTGCGCCTTCGTTTGCGAGCGCTTCGTTCCAGACCGAGATCACGGTTTTATCGGGACGGTCCTCCCGGAGAAGATTGTTCCGCTGAAGAAGGGCCTTTTTATAACGGGAAAGAGCGCGGTAATAGATCGGATCCATCATACAGAGCTCGCGGTCGATGAAACGGCGGCGTCTTTCGGGCTCATCCTTGACGATCTTCAGATCTTCCGGACTGAAAATGACCGTATAGACCTGTTCGAGGAGATCACTGTTCCGCGTGAGCTTCACGCCGTTTAAACGCGCTTCCTTCATTTCGCCGGAAATCGTGAAATCGAGCGTATTTTCCTCGTCCTCTTTCACGAAAACGGTCCGAAAGCGGCAGGACTCCTTTTCAAAACCGATCAGCTCCGAATCGCGAAACGTCCGGAAACTCTTTCCGAGGCTCATAAAGTAAAGCGCCTCAATCAGATTCGTTTTTCCCTGGGCGTTTTCACCGGTGATGATATTCACTTTTGGATGGAACTCCGTAAACAGCTCGCTGTAGTTGCGAAAGTTGCGGAGCGTCAGACTTTTGAAATACATCGTTGAAAAAAGCGGCGAAAAACGCCGCTGAAAAACGTGAAAAACGATCAGTTGGAAGAGATACGGACCGGAAGAATGAGATACTCGTATGCGTTTCCGCTGACCGGCTTGATCAGACAGGGGCTGACGGACGTATTCATATCGAGAAGGACCTCATCGTCATCGACTGCTTTCAAAGCATCAAGGATGAACTTCGCATTGAAGCCGATCTTCAGTTCTTCCCCTTCCAGGTTGATGAAGAGTTCCTCGCGAACCGTACCTTCCTCGGAGCGGGAGGTGATCGTCATCCGGTCTTCCGTAACGGAAAGCACGATCAGATTGTTCTTTCCCTTCCGCGCCATGACGGACGCGCGTTCGATCGAATCGACGAGTTCTTTTCGGTTGACGTTCACGCGGACTTTGTGTTCCTTCGGGAGAATATCCTTATAACGGATGAATTCGCCCTCAAGAAGGCGGATGATGATCTTCGTATCGGAAATATCGACGACACCGCGCTTTTCATCGAGCGTCAGTCGGACGGTCTCCGCGTCGGGAATATCCATGATGATCTTGTTGATCTCATTCAGGATCCGTGCGCTGATGATGATCTTTTTCCGGTCGAGAGAAGGAACGGAACTTCTTGCAACAGCCATCCGGAAGCCGTCGAGCGCAACCATATTCATCCGGCCTTCGTCGAGTTCCATCAGAATCCCGACGATGATGCCCTTCGATTCGTCGATGGAAGCGGCGAACGCGGTCTTCGTGATCATATCACGGAACGTGTTTTTATCAAATTCAAAAACTTCTCTCGCGTTGATTTCTCCGATGTTCGGAAATTCATCCGGCGCCTGGCCGACGATCGTGTATTCCGAAGTCAGGCAGCGGATCGTAACGTTGAGAGACGGATCGGTCTCGATTTCCACATCGCCGTTCGGAAGCATTTTCACGATGTCTGTAAAAAGAGATGCGGGAACGACAACCGAACCCTCTTCCAGAACGGTAACGGGAACGGTCTTTTCGATCGAGATGTCAAGATCGGAAGAGGATAATTTCAGTCCTTCCGGAGTCGTTTTGAGAAGGATTCCTTTTAAAATCGGAATCGTCGTTCTGGAAGAGACGGCCTTCGAGACGACGTTCAGCACCTTTGATAAGAGCGCCTGGTTGACGGAAAGTTTCATGATCGGAGATCCTCCTTTTTTATTTGTTTTCTCAGCAGCAGAAGTATTAATGCCTGTGGATTGTGTGGATAACTGCCGTTTCGATTGAAAAGACAGGTTTTTCGGTTGTTTTTTTATCGGGATAAGTTTGTGGAAATCCTGTAAGCGGTCATCCACAGGGCTGTGGGTAATTCATCCTTCCAGAAGGCTGTTCCGGAATCCTTCAATCCGTTCGTTCAGGGATTCGTTTTCCTGTCTGTCCTTCAGGATCGTTTTATATGCGTGGATGACCGTTGTGTGGTCGCGTCCTCCGAAGGCTTCTCCGATCTTCGGGTACGAGAGGTTTGTGAGCTCTTTACAGAGGAACATCGCAATCTGGCGCGGATAGGAAACGTTTCTTGCGCGTGATTCGGAGTCAAGATCACTGACCTTCAGTCCGTAGTAGGAAGCGACTGTTTTTTTGATGATGTTCGGCGTCAGAACGATCTCCTCGCCCGCAAACAGATCGTGGAGCGATTCGCGCGCAAGCTGTTTCGATACGGGACGGCCGGTGATGTTTGAGTATGCGATCACGCGGTTCAGCGCCCCTTCGAGTTCGCGGATGTTGGAGTGAATGTGTTCTGCGATCAGGAAAAAGACCTCGTTCAGTTCCTCGGTGATCTGGATGTCGTCCTGTTCGGCTTTTTTCTGGAGAATTGCGACGCGCGTTTCGAATTCGGGGGGCTGAATATCTGCGACCATTCCCCATCCGAAGCGTGTGATCAGCCGCTCCTCGAGTCCGTCGATTTCCTTCGGGTGTTTATCGGCCGTCAGAACGATCTGTTTGTTTGCATTGTAAAGGACTTCGAATGTATGAAAAAACTCTTCCTGCGTTTCTTTTTTACCGGAGAAAAACTGAACGTCGTCGAGAAGAAGAACGTCCGCCTTCCGGTATTTGTTCCGGAAATCCTCAATACCGGTCCGTTTATTGAAGCTGAGGGCTTTGATGAATTCGTTCGTAAACATCTCCGAAGAGACATAAAGGACCTTTTTCTTTGAGTTTTTCTGAACGAAATGGCCGATTGCGTGCATCAGGTGTGTTTTTCCGAGTCCCGATCCGCCGTAGATGAAGAGCGGATTATAGGTACGGCCGGGCGCCGTCGCAACCGCCTGTGCCGTCGCCCAGGCAAACGTGTTGTTTTTCCCGACGACAAAACTCGAAAAGATATAGCGCGGGTTCAGATACAGCTCGTCGGTAAAGACGTTGTCGGTCTGAAGTGTTTTCCGGGCGCGCGGAAGGCTCTCGGAATGGAGAAGGAAAATGGAAACGGACTGGCCGTAGACGCGCGAGAGCGCACTTTCGATCTTTTCCCGGAACTGTTCCACATAACTGTCCGGGATATTATCCGGCAGCAGAAGAGAAAAAACGCCGGTTTCCTCGATAAAGGACTGCGGCTTCAAGGGGGTGATCCACGTTTCGTAACGGATCTCCGCGATTTCCATTTTCAGATAAGCAAGCGCCTGATTCCAGTTTTTTGTTAATTCGGTCGCCATTTCAGCTGACTCTTTCTTGATTGCAGAATAAAACGTGAACTCGTTTTCGAGGGTGTTTCTTTTGTGTTTTCGTCGGAACGATCCAACTGTTCACAGTATACCGAAAAAGTTATCCACAGGCAAGATTGTTTTTTAAAAAAACGTGTGTTTGCAAGGCCTGAGAACGCTTTTCCACATAGTTATCCACAGCCATTTTGTGTTTTTTCCTGCAAAAGAAATCCGGCACCTACAAGATATGCCCAACGCAGAAAGATATGCACAGGCAGTGGATAAAACAGAGAGGTTATCCACAGAATACATTTATCGGTTTTTGAAAAGCCGTAACAGCCGTTTTTCGTGTTTCAGCCGTATCCCTGTACGGGAACGGACATTCTAACGCTGAAATCGCCTAAAAACCGCTAAATATTGGATGAAGGATCAAAAAAACCGCTAAATATCGTTGATTGGAGGCTGCCTTTACGGTATAATAACAATGTGTTTCTATGCACGCGAAAGAAAGGAACAAGAACCACATGGCTAACGAAAACAAACTGCAGGAATACAATGCCGAGCAGATCCAGGTTCTCGAGGGTCTGGAGCCGGTGCGGAAGCGTCCCGGTATGTACATCGGCTCAACCGGTCCGAAAGGTCTCCATCATCTCGTTTATGAGATCGTCGACAACTCGATCGACGAAGCGCTGGCCGGTTTCTGCAAGACGATCACCGTTTCGATTCTGAAGGACGATGCCATCGAAGTCACGGACGACGGACGCGGCATGCCTGTCGATATCCACCCGAAGATGGGAATCCCGGCCGTTGAGGTCATCCACACCGTTCTTCACGCCGGCGGAAAGTTCGGCGGCGGGGGATACAAGGTCTCCGGCGGTCTTCACGGCGTCGGCGCATCCGTCGTCAACGCGCTCTCCGAATACCTGACCGTCGAGGTCAAGCGCAACGGCCACGTGTACCGCCAGACCTACAGCCGCGGGAAGACGATGACGCCGCTCGAAATCGTCGGCGATGCGGTAAAAACCGGAACGAAGACGACGTTCAAACCGGACGCCGAGATCTTTGAAACGACTGAATTCGACTATGCGACGCTCGAACACCACCTCCGCGAAACGGCGTTTCTGAACAAGGGAATCAAAATCACCCTGAGCGACGAGCGGGGTTCTAAGCCGAAGAAGGAAACGTTCCACTACGAAGGCGGTCTGAAGGAATTCGTTGCGTTCCAGAACAAGAACAAGGAGCCCGTCCACCCCGACATCATCTACTACGAGGTGAAGAAGAAGGACTGCGAATGCGAGATCGCGATGCAGTATACGGACAGCTACAACGAAGTCATTCTTTCCTACGCCAACAACATCAACACGACCGAAGGAGGTATGCATCTCGTCGGGTTTAAAACCGCGATGACGAAGGTCTTCAACGACTACGCCCGGAAAGCAAAATTCCTCAAGGACAACGAGGAGGATCTGACCGGCGAGGACGTCCGCGAAGGCCTTACCGCGATCGTTTCCGTAAAGCTGACCGAGCCCGAATTCGAGGGACAGACGAAGACGAAGCTCGGAAACGTTGCAATGAGAGGCTTTGTCGACGCAGCGACGCGCGACAACGTGACCGCGTTCCTCGAAGAAAATCCCCAGCAGGCGAAGGTCATTATGGAAAAGTGCCTCCGCGCATCCCGCGCCCGCGAGGCGGCCCGGAAGGCGAGAGAACTCACGCGGCGGAAATCCGTGCTCGATACGATCTCGCTCCCCGGCAAACTCGCAGACTGCTCCGAAAAGGATCCGGCGCTTTCCGAGATCTTCATCGTCGAGGGCGATTCGGCCGGCGGATCCGCGAAGGAAGGCCGTGACCGTAAAACCCAGGCGATCCTCCCGCTCCGCGGAAAGATCCTGAACGTTGAAAAGGCGCGTCTCGACCGGATGCTCTCGTCCGACACGATCAAGGATATGATCACGGCGTTCGGCTGCGGGATCGGCTCGGAATTCAACATCGAAAAGCTCCGCTACCATAAAATCATCATGATGAGCGATGCGGACGTCGACGGCGCCCATATCCGGACGCTGCTCCTCACGCTCTTCTTCCGCTATATGAAGCCTCTGATCGAAGGCGGGTACGTCTACGCCGCCCAGCCGCCGCTCTTCCGCGTGAAGTGCGGAAACGACATCCGCTATACGTATTCCGACCGTGAACAGGAAAAGGTCCTTGCGGAGTTCGCCGCCCAAAATAAAAAGGTGGACATCCAGCGCTACAAAGGCCTCGGCGAAATGGACGCGACCCAGCTCTGGGAGACGACGATGGATCCCGAGACGCGTACGCTCGTCCAGATCACGATCGACGACGTCTCCCGCGCCGACGAGATCTTCACGACGCTGATGGGCGACAAGGTCCCGCCGCGCCGGAAGTTCATCGAAGAAAACGCCCAGTACGCGAATCTCGACGTATAGCCGTAAAGGAAAGGCCCGGATAATATGGAACTCACAAAAGACCTGAAACTCAAACAGCACGAGATCTACGACGAAATGAAGACCTCGTACATCGACTATTCGATGTCGGTCATCGTCGCGCGTGCGCTTCCGGACGTCCGCGACGGACTGAAGCCGGTCCACCGCCGGATTCTCTACGGACTCGACGTCCTCGGAATCACCCCCGATAAACCCCACAAAAAATCCGCGCGTATCACCGGCGAAGTCATGGGTAAGTTCCACCCCCACGGCGACGCCTCGATCTACGACGCGATGGTCCGTCTTGCCCAGCCGTGGAACATGCGCTACCCGATGGTAGACGGCCACGGCAACTTCGGCTCGATGGACGGCGACGGCGCTGCGGCTGCCCGCTATACCGAAGCGCGCATGGCGCCGTTTGCGCTCGAGATGCTCCGCGACCTCGATAAGGATACGGTCGATTTCGTTCCGAACTACGACGGCGAGGAAAAGGAGCCGGTCGTTCTTCCGGCGCGCTTTCCGAACCTGCTTGTCAACGGTTCGAACGGCATCGCGGTCGGTATGGCGACGTCGATCCCTCCCCACAACCTCGGCGAGGTCATCGACGGAACAGTGAAGCTGATCGACAATCCCGACGCATCGGTCGACGATCTGATGCGTTACATCAAAGGCCCCGACTTCCCGACCGGCGCGACGATCGTCGGAAAGGGTGCGATCAAGGAAGCCTACCGGACCGGCCAGGGAAAGGTCACGGTCCGCGCGAAGACGTCGATCGAAGAGGGATCCCGCGGCGCCGTGTCGATCGTCGTGACCGAGGTTCCCTACCAGGTCAACAAAGCCGTGATGATCCAGCACATCGCGGAGCTCGTCAAGGATAAAAAACTCGACGGCATCCGCGACATCCGCGACGAGAGTTCAAAGGGCGAGGTCCGCGTCGTCATCGACCTGAAGAAGGACGCGAACCCCCAGGTCACGCTGAACCGCCTCTACAAACACACCGAGCTCGAATCGAACATTTCGGTCATCATGATTGCGCTCGTGAACGGCCGTCCCCAGATCCTGTCGCTCAGGGACATCCTCGTCGAGTACATCAAACACCAGAAAGAAGTCCTGACCCGCCGGACGCGCTTCGACCTCGCGAAGGCCGAGGCGAGGGCCCATATCCTCGAAGGCTACCGGATCGCTCTCGACAACATCGACGCCATCATCCGGACGATCCGCGAATCGTACGACGATGCGAAGGAACAGCTGATGAAGCGCTTCGGTCTCTCCGAGCGCCAGGCCCAGGCGATCCTCGACATGCAGCTCAAGCGTCTCCAGGGCCTCGAGCGCGACAAGATCGAAGCCGAATACGCCGAACTCCAGAAAAAGATCGCCTATTACAACAGCCTCCTCGCCGACGAGCATCTTCTGATGGGCGTCGTAAAGGACGAACTCCTCGAAATCAAGGAAAAATGGTCGGATAAGCGGAGGACCGAAATCCAGGCCGACGCGGAGGAATTCAACGAGGAGGATCTGATCGAAGAGGAGAACATCGCAATCACACTGACGCACCTCGGCTATGTGAAGCGCGTCCCGCTCGATACGTATAAGGCACAGCGCCGCGGCGGAAAGGGCGTGACGGGTGTGACGACGCGCGAGAACGACTTCATCCGGAAGCTTCTCATCACGACGACCCACGACAACATCATGTTCTTCACGAACTACGGAAAGGCCTTCAAGATCAAGGCATACGAGATCCCCGAGGCTCAGCGCACCGCGAAGGGAACGCCGATCATCAACTTCCTCCAGCTCATGCAGCAGGAGCGCATTACGGCGATGATCCCGATCCGCGATATGTCCGACCAGTCCCGCTTCCTGATCGCCGTCACAAAGCGCGGCGTGATCAAGAAAACGATGCTCTCCGAGTTCGACACGAACCGGAAGGCCGGTCTCATCGCGATCACCCTGAAGGAGGGCGACGCGCTCGTCGGCATTAAGGAAACGACCGGAACGGCGAACGTCATCCTGATCACGAAAAAGGGAAAATGCATTACCTTTAAGGAAGATGACGTCCGGCCGATGGGCCGTCTCGCCGCGGGCGTCCGCGCGATCGATCTCGAGGGAGACGATGAGGTCGTCGCGATGGAACTCGCCGAGAAAAACGAGGAGCTCTTCGTCTGCACCTCCCGCGGCTACGGGAAACGGACGTCCGTCCGGGAATACAAGCTCCAGTCACGCGGCGGAAAGGGTCTCCTGACGTACGACAAATCGAAGTTCGACAAGACCGGTTATCTGATCGGCGGCATGTCCGTCAAGGAGGACGACGAGATCCTTCTCATCAACTCCGACGGCATCATCATCCGCGTCCCCGCGAGCGACGTTTCGCGCCTCTCGCGCGCGACCCAGGGCGTCCGGATCATGCGCGTCGGCGACGACGCCGAGATCATCGCGATGGCGAAGGCCGTCCGCGAGGACGAGCAGCCGTCCGACGACGATTCCGCGCCTGCGCCCGAATGGGCCGTGAAGGAAACGAAGCCGGAGGACGACGGTCAGCTCTCGCTTCTGTAAGGAGTCAGGTATGAACGACACGTTAAAGTTTATCGTTCCGGGAAAACCGGAATACATCGCGCCGGTCCGCGTTGCGATCGCGATGCTCGCCGCGGACATCGGCTTCGACGTGGAGTCGATCGAAGACGTGAAGATGGCCGTTTCGGAAGCGTGCTCGAAGGCGATCTGCCCGGGCGCTGCCGGCCTCGGCCTCTACGACGTCACGTGCGACGTTGCGGAAAAAAGCCTGGTGATCTCGGTCATCGACCGCGACGGCGGGTGCCAGTTCCGCGAGGTGGAAGACCCCTGCGTCGAGTGCACAAAACAGGACGGACTCGGCCTTTCGGTTCTGCGCGCTCTCATGGACGAAGTATCGGTCTACGAGGAGCCCGGTGTCGGGAGCGGCGTCCGGATGACGAAACGCATGAAGTAGCTTATGGAAACCAGAGAAGAGAGAACAAAAGAACTCTTCCGGGAATATGCAAAAACGCACGACGTTGCACTTCGGAACCGCATCGTTGAAGAGAACCTGCGCCTTGCGGAGATCCTCGCCAGGAAATACGGAGGAAAGGGGATCGAACAGGACGACCTCTATCAGGTTGCCTCGATGGCGCTCGTTCTCGCAGTCGAGCGGTTCGATCCGTCGCTCGGGTATGAATTCACGAGCTTCGCGACACCGACGATCATCGGCGAGATCAAGCGATACTTCCGCGACAAGGGGTGGGCGATGAAGGTGCCGCGCCGGCTGAAGGAGCTGAGCGTCCGGATCCCGGAGGTGCGCGAAGAGCTCGAGTGGAGGAACGGCCGCGCGCCGACCGCCGCCGAGCTTGCCGCCGCGCTGAAGATCTCGGAGGAAGAGCTGCTCGAGGCGATGGAGAGCGGAAAGGCGTACGGAACGTACTCGCTCCAGCAGACGTTCGACGAAACAGGCGAGAACGAAAACCCGGCGCTCGAGAAATATGCGTCCCGCGAGGATAAGAGCTACGCGAGCTTCGAAGACGCCGATTTCATCCGAAGCGTCGTAAAGCGCCTCCCCGACGATCTCCGGAACGTCTTCCGATGGCGGTTCCTCGAGGAGAAGACCCAGAGCGAGATTGCGGAAAAGCTCGGCGTCTCCCAGATGTCCGTCTCCCGGATGGAGAAAAAGATCCGCGAAATATTCAAAGAAGAATTCTACTGAACCGCAGGTACAATCGTATGGCAGAACAACTCAGACAGGAAAAACGGCCGCGCGTCTTTTCGGGCGTACAGCCGACCGGCAACATTCACATCGGAAACTATCTCGGCGCGCTTGTCCAGTTCGTCGAGCTTCAGAACTCGGCTGACTGCATTTATTGCATCGTCGACGAGCACGCGATCACGGTCCCGAAGGACCCGAAGGAGCTGCGGGAACACATCCGCGACGTCGCTGCTCTTTATCTCGCGATCGGCGTCGATCCCGCGAAGTCGATCGTCTTCGTCCAGAGCGAGGTCCCGGCCCACGCCGAGCTCGGCTGGATTCTTTCCTGCAGCGCGTATACCGGCGAGCTTTCGCGCATGACCCAGTTCAAGGCGAAGAGCCACGGCGAGGAAAGCGTCGGTGCGGGGCTTCTCATGTACCCCGTTCTGATGGCGGCGGACATCCTCCTCTACGACACCGACATCGTTCCGGTCGGAAACGACCAGAAACAGCACATCGAACTCACCCGCGACCTCGCGATCCGCGTGAACGGAAAGTTCCCGGGAACGTTCGTCGTTCCGGAGGGGCGTTTCGTGAAAAGCGGCGCCCGCGTGATGGCGCTCGACGACCCGACGTCGAAGATGTCGAAGTCCGCGCCGAATCCGAAATCCCGTATATCGTTATTAGACGATCCGTCCAAAATCAAAAAGGCGATCATGTCCGCGACGACCGATTCCGAGGGCTCGATCCGCTTCGACGTCGAGAACAAGCCCGGCGTTTCGAACCTTCTGTCGATCTATTCCGCGTTCTCCGGGAAGACCGTCGCCGCCCTCGAAAAGGAATACGAAGGGCATGGCTACGGCGATCTGAAAAAGGACCTCGTCGAGGTCACCGTGAACGCGCTCGCTCCGATCCGTTCCCGTTACGACGAGATCCGCGGATCCGAAGAGCTCGACCGGATCCTGGACGACGGCGCCGCCCGCGCGAACGCGATCGCGGAGAAGGTCCTCCGGCGCGTTCAAAAGAAGTTTGGCCTCGGCCGCAAATAAAGCGAAAACGCGCCTTTCCCGGCGCTTTTCATAACCGGCGGCCTTCGGCCGCGTTCTTCTCTGTTCTGTGAGGTAACCGACATGAACACAAAAAATCTGAAGCGGAAAGCCGTGGACATCCGGGAGGACATCGTCCGGATGCTCCATCTCGCCGGCTCCGGCCACCCGGGCGGAAGCCTGTCCGCCGCCGACATCGGAACGGCGCTCTTTTTCGAGATCATGAACATCGACCCGAACGACCCGAAAAAACCGGACCGCGACAAATTCGTCCTGTCGAAGGGCCACGCCGCGCCGCTGCTTTACGCATGCCTTGCGGAACGGGGCTTCTTCCCGAAGGAAGACCTCTGGACGCTTCGGAAATTCGGTTCCCATCTTCAGGGCCATCCGAATATGAACGAGACGCCGGGCGTCGAGATGTCGACCGGTTCGCTCGGCCAGGGCTTCGGAACGGCTGTCGGGATGGCGATCGCCGGTAAACTCGACAAATCGAAGGGCCGCGTCTATACGCTGCTCGGCGACGGCGAGCTCCAGGAGGGCATCGTCTGGGAAGCCGCGATGGCGGCCGCTCATTACAAACTCGACAATCTCACTGCCTTCGTCGACAACAACGGCCTTCAGATCGACGGCCGGAACGATGACGTTATGCGCGTTCAGCCGATCGACGAGAAGTTCCGCGCGTTCGGCTGGGACGTTCAGGTCATCGACGGGCACGATATGGACGCGATCCTCGGGGCGCTGAAGGAAGCGAAAAAGGTCAAGGGAAAACCGCAGCTCATCCTCGCGAAGACCGTGAAGGGCAAGGGCGTTTCGTTCATGGAGGATCAGGTCGGCTGGCACGGAAAGGCCCCGAACGATGCCCAGACGAAACAGGCTCTCGAAGAGCTCGCAGCTCTGCGGGCGGCGCTGAAATAGGAGGAGAGGACCATGGCAGAAAAAATCGCAACCCGTCAGGCATACGGTGAAGAACTTGCCGCTCTCGGCGCGAAGGAACCGAATCTCGTCGTCCTCGACGCGGACCTCTCCGGTTCGACGATGACGAAGCTTTTCAAAGCGGCGTATCCGGAACGCTTTTTCAACGCGGGAATCGCGGAACAGGATATGGTCGCGATGGCCGCCGGTCTCGCGGCCTCCGGAAAGACGGCGGTCTGCTCGACGTTCGCGATGTTCGCAGCGGGCCGCGCATTCGAGATCATCCGCAACTCGATCGGTTATCCCCATCTGAATGTGAAGATCTGTGCGACCCATGCCGGCGTTACCGTCGGCGAGGACGGCGCGTCACACCAGTGCATCGAAGATCTCGCCCTGATGCGCACGATCCCCGGAATGACCGTCATCAATCCCGCGGACGCCGTGTCGTCGAAGCTCCTGCTTGGAGAGGCCGTCCGGATGAACGGACCCGCGTATCTCCGGTTCGGCCGCGCTGCCGTTCCCGTCTTCTATAAGCCGAATGCGAAGCTTGTGATCGGAAAGGCCGGCGTCCTCCGGAAGGGCGATACCGTTGAAAACGGCGTGAAGAAATACGCCGACGTGACGATCATCGCCACCGGGATCGAGGTGGCCGAGGCGCTCGAGGCGGCCGATCTTCTTGCGAAGAGAAAGATCCGCGCCCGCGTTCTCGATATGCACACCATCAAGCCAATCGACGAAAAGGCGATCGTAAAAGCAGCGAAGGAAACCGGACGGATCGTCACCGCGGAAGAGGGAACCGTCGTCGGCGGACTCGGTTCGGCCGTCAGCGAGGTCGTCACGCGTTCGAAGTATCCGTGCCGCGTCGCGATGGTCGGCGTCCAGGACCGCTTCGGCCAGTCCGGAAAGCCGGCGGAGCTGATGGCGGAATACGGTCTGACCGCGGCCGATATCGTCAGGGCCGTAAAGGAACTCCTGAAATAAAATCGGTTATAATCGAAAGCATCAACGGCTGCCCGGACGGGCGGCCGTTGATTTTGTGACAGTTTTTAGGTAAATGTGAATAGAAAACCGTATATATGCACTTGTTTTGTCGGACCTATTCGGCCGCGCCGCAAAAAACAGACACCCACCGACCAAATCATTTGGAGGTATTTTCAAAATGAAAAAAGTACTTGTTGTACTTCTGTCCCTCTGCATGGTTCTGGGTTGCTTCTCCTTCGCGTTCGCTGCGGAATATTCTGACGTAGCGGCCGACAACAAGTATGCCAACGCGATCGATGTTCTGACCGAACTTGGCATCCTTGAAGGCGACGGAACCGGCACCTTCAGACCGGCTGACGGACTCAAGCGCTCCGAAGCTGCGGTCGTCCTCGTCAAACTCCTTGGCCAGGGCGCATACGCTGCGGAACAGACCGCGACGAAGTTCTCCGATGTCCCCGCTTCCCACTGGGCTTCCGGCTGGATCGCATACGCTGCGAACCTCGGTCTCGTTGAAGGTTACGGCGATGGCAAGTTCGGTCCGGACGATCAGCTCACTTATAACCAGTGGCTCACCATGGTTATGAGAGCGGAAGGTTACAAGGATCAGTATCTCGCCGGCGACTGGCCGACCAATTTCATCGTAAAGGCTTCCCAGATCAACCTCGTGGATTCTTCTCTCGTCGGCAACAGCGAGATGTCCCGTGCGGAAATGGCTCAGGTTGCTTACAACTCTCTCACTGATGAGATCGTATCCTACAACCTTACCATCACCGGCGAAGCGAACGAAGTTAAAGGAACTCCGGGCACGGCCACTTCCAACACCTTCCTCAAAAAGAACGGTGTCACGACTGTTCCGTATGCTCCTGTTCCGACGACCGCTACTGGCGTTCTTGCCAACTATGTTGGCCAGACTGGTAATGCCTATGTCAAGAACAACAAGGCTATCACGTTCGAACCGGCTGCCAATCAGGTTGAACTGAATGGTAATCTTACCACTGCTACTTCTCTCACGCTGGAAGACAAGACCGTGTACACGCTTGCTGCCGGAACGGGCGCTGTCGTTCTTAAGAACAATGGCGCTTCTACCGCTAAGGCCCTTGTCGGCGAAGACGTAACCGTCTACGCTACTGTAAACGGAACTGCTGCGACGTATTCTTCCATTCAGGCTTGGGTTGTTACCGCGACCGCTCAGGTTTCGGCCAATGATGTTAAGAATATCGCAAAGACCACTGGCGCTACCGCCACGATGTTCGGAAAGACCTTCAACCTTACGACTGATGGTGCGATTGACGCTGCCAAGGTCGTCGTCGAAGGCGCGGCATCCAAGCTTGCCGACCTCAAGGCGAAAGACGTTGTATCCGTTTACGATGACGGAGCTAAGGTGACCAAGGTCGTTGCCTGCCGCGACACCGTCCACGGTGTTGTCACCAAGATCACGGGTGCTGGAACTGCTGCTCAGCCGTACAAGTACACGATTGACGGCAAACAGTATGGACAGGCTACTACTCCGACTGCTTCCACGGTCACTGGTACCGCGCTTGCTGTTAACAACACCACTGCCGGCACCTACTACCTGACCAAGGACGGCGAACTCTTCGCCTATGATGCAGACCAGGCTGCTGCTGTTGCGCTGAACTATGCAGTCGTTCTTGCAAACTACAATGCGGGCACTACCGGAAGTGTCTATACGGCTGCTAAGAACGCTCAGATTTATCTCATGACCGCTGACGGAACGAAGAAGGTTTACGATATCAATGGAGATTGCACCTTCACGGATGCTGCGAACACTACCGCCGAAGCGATTACGAACCTCGTAAAAGATGACGTTGTTGCGTTTGCTCTCAACGATGCAGGAGAACTTGTTTCTCTGAAGCTTGTTGCGGATGCGACCAATTCTGTTGCTGCTGCGAATCTGACCACTTCTGGCGTCCTTGACGGCGGACTCTTCGCTGACAATGCGTTCATCGTTCTCAAGCATGCCACCGATGCAGCCAAGTACAAAGTCGTCAAACTTAATACGATCCAGACGGGTACCATCGCCGGCGCTATCAAAGTTGTTAACGGCGACACCAGCAAGGTCGATGTATTCGTTGTTCCGTCCGCTGCTGCGGCTACGACTGTTCAGACTCTCATTGGTCTCTTCAACGGCTCGCCTGCTCAGGTTTCGAATGCTAGCAATGTTCCGGTTCAGGAAGTCAGCCTCACCGTCAACGGTGCGACCAACAATTATCTGACCAAGGCTGCCGGCCTCGTTCCGATGGATGCGTATGCACATCTCTATGTTGTTCAGTTCACGAATGGCGTTCTGACCTACATTGATAAGGTCGAGGCGAACACCACGGGTGCTACCGCGTTTGTTGATGACGATCCTAATACTACTCCCGACGAGCATGTCGACGAAGCGTACAAGGCTGTCGGCGCTGTCGACACCTATGTAACGGTTCCGACCGACGGCGTCCAGGGCAACCTCGTCAACTACAACACCGCTGATGCTCCGGATTACAAGAACGTCGCTGGCGCGACCGTCTACGTTGCGAAGTACTCCGCTTCCGGCGCATTCCAGGGCTGGACCATTGGCACGCTGGCTGACGTTGAAGTTGGCGCGAAGATTTGCCTGTATCAGACCTCGGCTCTCAAGACCGGCGTCGATGCGGATGTCATCTTCGTCGTACCTGCTGCTGCCGCTGCGGTTACGGGTTACACCGACCCGGCGACTCTCTAAACCGACCGTTTAGAACACAAAAGCCAACGCCTTCTTCGGAAGGCACATAAAAAGATCCCTTTTTCGGGGCGGCTTCGGCCGCCCCGTTTTCTATAATTGAACAACCCCGCGTTTGGCACAGGGTTGTTGATTCGGACTTGCACCGTTGACACGGGGTTGTTGATTCGGGCTTGCACCGTCTTGCACCGTGAGACAAAGGCAAAACCCTTTGGTTTTTCAGGATAACGAAATAGCTTTTCTATAAAAGCGTAAACCGGAGCGAAGAGTCGGGCGAGACGGTGATCCGGTCGATCGCGGTGGCTTTTTCTGCAAGGGAGAGTGTCGCCGGCTCGAGTGAAGCCGCGCGGAGGGCGTCGGAGAAGTCGCTTCCGTTTACGAGGTCGAAGAGTTCCTGTTCGGTGATTCCGATGTTTCCGCAGGTTTCCGCGGTGAAATGGGGATCGTTCGGGTTTTTGTGGATGCGGGAACGGCAGTAAAACCGGCGCACCCGTCCGCCGTCCGGACGGATCGCGTACCCGGAGGAATAGTACGGATGGCCGCAGACCGCACAGAACAGCTTCCCGGTGAAATAGGACGGATGGCCGCAGACCTGCGGGCGGGTCGCTCCGTGACGGCGCTTCTTTCGGATCTCCTGCGCGCGGAAGAACGTTTCGCGGTCGATGATCGCGTCGATTCGGTCCGTTTCGAATACGACGGGAT
>Ga0079305_1000883_pt1 | contig 50733 bp, 39 predicted proteins | sample LMS_cellobiose_e_FD_79183 | JGI IMG/M metagenome (GOLD analysis project Ga0079305, IMG submission 79183) | Rumen-fistulated moose microbial communities from Alaska, USA - LMS_cellobiose_enrichment | ecosystem: Host-associated > Mammals > Digestive system > Stomach > Rumen fluid ...
CTCATGCTATATCCTTTCTCACTGTGGGGACAGTTGAGATAATATAGCATGGGTGGACCTTCAGGCAAACCCTGATGGTCTCTGACCACGCCCAGAGGACGTGGATTTCTGAAACGCATTAAAAAAATAACGGATAAATCCGTGAATTTTCTTGCAATCGGACCGGAGCCGGAGTACATTATCGGTTAAACATTTTTGCATTTCAACTTATGAGGATGTCATGTCAGCAGAAAAAATCATTTTGAGCGGCGACGAAGCCGTGGCCCGGGGCGTGTTCGCCGCGGGAGTCCGGCTCGGCACCGGTTATCCGGGCACCCCTTCGACGGAAATTCTGGAACATCTTTCCGAACTCGGCAGCAAAGCCCAGTGGGCTCCGAACGAAAAAGTCGCCATGGAAGTCGCCATCGGCGTGGCGTTCGGCGGCGGACGCGCCATTGTCACCATGAAACATGTCGGGCTGAACGTGGCGGCCGACCCGCTGTTCACGCTGGCCTATACCGGAGTCGAAGGCGGCATGATCATCGTCTCGGCGGACGATCCGGGCATGGCCTCGAGCCAGAACGAGCAGGACAACCGTCTGTACGGCGAAGCTGCCCATCTGCCGATCATGGAACCCTCGGACAGTCAGGAAGCCTACGATTTCGCCATCAAGGCTTTCGAGATTTCGGAAAAATTCCATACTCCGGTGCTGTTCCGCATGACCACGCGAGTCTGTCACGCCCGTTCGATCGTGAATCTGTGGAAAACTCCCGAAGCGCCGCAGGTGAAACCCTACCGGAAAAACGTAGCCGAACACGTCATGGTCCCGGCGAACGCGAAGAAGGCGCACGTCCGGCTGATGAACATGCTTGCCGATCTCCAGAAATGGAACGAGACCAGTGATCTGAACGTCATCAGCGGACCGGAGAAAGCCGAACTGGGGATCATCTGTTCCGGCGCGGCGTATCAGCACGTGGCGGAAGCGGCGCCGAAAGCCCGCATTCTGAAACTCGGCATGACGCTGCCCCTGCCCTGCTCGAAAATCTATCAGTTCACGCAGGGAAACAAACGCACGATCGTGGTCGAGGAAGGCGAAAAATATCTGGCCGAAAAAATCCGCGCCGCAGGAATCGAAGTCGAAGCCAAGCGCGACATTTTCCTGTATGGCGAACTGAATGTGGCGAAAGTCAAAAAGCTGATCGCGAACGATGAAACGCCGGACGCTCCGCCGAAACCGGGCCGTCCTCCGCAGCTGTGTCCGGGCTGTCCGCACAGGAAAGTGTTCGAATCGCTGCGCGACCTGGGCTGCATCGTTTCCGGCGACATCGGCTGCTATACGCTGGGCGTTATGCCGCCGTTCAACGCGATCGACTGCAGCACCTGCATGGGCGCCAGTATCGGCATGGGTCTGGGTCTGCGCCACACGCTCGCCGAAGCCGAAGCACGGAAAGTCGTGAGCGTGATCGGAGACAGCACGTTTGTCCACAGCGGCATCACCGGCATCGTGGAAATGGTCTACAACCGGCCGGCCACCGGCCACCTGGTGCTGATTCTGGACAACACGACCACGGCGATGACGGGTCTGCAGGAAAATCCCGCCACCGGCCGGCATCTGAACATGACACCGACGCATCAGCTGAAACTCGAAGAGCTGTGCGCCGCAATCGGAGCGGACCATGTGGACGTGATCGATCCGACGCTGCACAATCCGGAATTCCGCGCGCTGGTGCAGGAACGTCTGGCGTCGAACGACGTCAGCGTGATCGTGTGCCGCAGACCGTGCATTCTGCAAATGAAAAAACTGGCGAAATATGCCAAGAAATAAGAGGCTGACTCATGGACGATAAAGTTACCAATGTGCTGTTTGCCGGAATCGGCGGACAAGGAATCATCAAAGCTTCGGACCTGCTGACGGAAGCGGCGTTCCGGATGGGTTTCGATGTCAAGAAAAGCGAACTGCACGGCATGAGCCAGCGCGGAGGTTCGGTTTCCAGCGACGTCCGGTTCGGGAAAAAGGTGTTCAGCCCCATGATACCGCGCGGCGAAGCGGATTATCTGGTGGCCGTCACCGAGGACCAGATCGAAGTCTGCGAAGAATATCTCAAACCCGGCGCGGTCATCATCCGGCCCTCCGATTTTTCCGAGGATGTCGCGAATTCGAAGATGCTGAACATCGCCATGCTCGGCAGACTGAACCGTTACTTGAAATTCCCTGAAGACCTCTGGGTCGACCTGATCCGTCAGTCGTTCAAGGCTGAGATCGCAGAAAGCAATATTGCCGTTTTCCGCGCTGCGGCAGAAAAGGAGGCATAAGCCATGAGCGTTCCGTTTAATCCCGTAAACGCACCGGATTTCCTGCCGGTGGAAAAACTTCGCGAACTCCAGACCGAACGCTTCCGTTTCATCATCCGCCGCGCATATGACAATGTTCCGTTCTACAAACAGCGCATGGACGCCATGGGCGTGTCGCCGGACGATTTCAAGACGCTCGACGACGTGCGGAAGTTCCCGTTCACGATCAAGACCGACCTGCGCGACACCTATCCCTTCGGTCTGTTCGCCAGCCCGATGAAGGACATCGTGCGTCTGCACGCCTCCAGCGGCACCACCGGCAAGCCGATCGTGGTAGCCTACACCCAGGAGGACCTCGACGTCTGGGCAAATGCCATGATGCGTTCTTTCGCGGGCGCGGGTCTGACCAAGGGCGACATCATGCAGGTTTCCTACGGCTACGGTCTGTTCACCGGCGGACTGGGCGCGCACTACGGAGCGGAAACGCTCGGCGCGACCGTGATTCCCGCGTCCGGAGGCAACACCGAGCGTCAGATCATGCTGATGAAAGATTTCGGCGTGACCGGGATCGCCTGCACCCCGAGCTACTTCGTCCATATGATCGAAGTCGCCGGCAAAATGGGGATCGACATGCGCAAACTTCCCCTGCGTCTGGGCGTATTCGGCGCGGAACCCTGGACCATGGAAATGCGTCACTTCATCGAAGAATCCGCCGGAATCAAGGCATACGACATCTACGGTCTGTCGGAGATCACCGGTCCGGGCGTCGCCTGTGAATGCGAATGCCAGTGCGGACTGCATGTATTCGAGGATTATTTCTATCCGGAAATCGTCGATCCGGACACGCTGGAAGTGCTGCCCGACGGCGAAGAGGGCGAACTGGTGCTCACGACGCTGCAGAAGATGGCGATGCCGATGATCCGTTACCGGACGCGCGACCTGACCTCGCTGGTCACGGAAAAATGCTCCTGCGGCCGGACCATCCGGAGAATCTCCAAAATCTCGCACCGCAGCGACGACATGTTCATCATCCGCGGCGTCAACGTCTTCCCGTCCCAGATCGAAACGGCGATCCTGACCGAAGGCAAACAGCTGCTGCAGTATCAGATCATCCTGACGCGCGAACACAGTCTGGACAACATCACGGTGCAGATCGAAGTCACGCCGGAACTGCTCAGCGACAAGGTCAGCGCGATGGAAGACCTGACCAAACGTTTCGCCAAGGCCATCGAAAGAATCATCAACATCCGCGTCGCGGTCAAAATGCTGCCGCCGAACTCGATTCCGCGCAGCGAGGGCAAGGCCAAACGGGTGTTCGATCAACGCAATCTGAAAGACTAAGGAGGTGCCGTCATGATCATCAATCAGCTTTCCGTCCTGCTGGAAAACAAACCCGGTTCTCTGAAACACATCTGCCGGCTGCTGGCCGATCACAAGATCGACATCTCCACGCTCTCGGTGGCGGACACCAAGGATTTCGGCATCCTGCGTCTGATCGTGAAGGAATGGGAACGCGCCAAACAGGTGCTCACGGATGCCGGACTGGCCGTCACGGTCACCGGCGTGGTCGCGGTGGCGGTCGAAGATCAGCCCGGCGGCATGTGCCAGATTCTGGACACGCTGGACCGTTTTGCAATCAATGTGGAATATCTCTATGCGTTCGTTTCGCCGGTCAAGGGCCGCGCGGTGGTGATTCTCCGGGTCGATGCGCCGGATGTGGCCGTGGCCAAGCTCTCGGACGGTCAATCCGTGAAATTTGTCGGGCCGGAGGACATTTTTGCCGGAAAATAATGTTTCCGGCCGTTTCCCGGTTTGCAAAAATTCCCGGGTGGTGCTATGGTGAATGACAAACGGCTGTTATGAAGAAAGGTTGCGGTTCATGAGAAAATATGCGGTAATACTCACCCTGACGGTGATGATGTTTGCGTTTTTCTATCCCCAGCCGGAAGCCAGAGCGATGGACCCGGTGACCATCGCCATTCTGGCGCCGATCGCCATTCAGGTGGCCAAGGCCATGATGCCGTACGTCATCCGGGGCATGATCAACATGGGCCGCATGGGCATGAAAGCCGGACGTGAAATGCTCAGCATCCTGCGTCTGCCCCTGGGCTTGGTCCAGGTCATCTTTCTGTGGCCCTGGGGCCGCAATTTCTCCAGCGGACTGCGGAATATCGGGCACGGTGCGGTGGCGCCGTTCATGATGACTTTTTATATCCTGCTGCTGCCGTTCTCCGCCTTCGGTGTAGGCGTATAGTCTCTTTACGCCCGGATTGTGTACCGATGGCGCGCCGACGCAAAAACGATTTCATGGAAAACCTGCTCCGCAGCTGGTACGGCAGGGAACAGGGCGATGCCGAAATGCTGCGCTACACCCCGGAAACGCAGTCCATTGCCGAACCGCTGGACCGCGTCATGAAATCTCTGGTCCCGCCGTGGGAATGGAAAATCGCCAAGATCAGGGAGACCTGGCCGGAGATCGCCGGAGCGGAAAATGCCCGCCGCTGCGCTCCCGCTTTTTTGAACAACGGCATTTTCTATATCGAAGTCACCCACCCCGCCTACCGGATCGCGCTGGAAACGCCGAAAATCAAAAATCAGCTTCTCGAGCGCATTCAGAACATTATCGGCAAAGAACTCTGCCAGAGCATCAAATTCATTGCCGGCGGACGCACTCCGCAGCGCTGAACGCAGACGGTTTTACAGCGAACAGATCATGCCGTGCAGCAGCCGGCCGATCTCCGCCGCAATCCGGGGACATTCGTCCTCCAGTATCCCCGGCAGACTCAGAAAAGAGATCACGCCCAGCAGCGTTTTGCCCCGTTTGACCGGAAAGGAAAGAGTGTCGAACGGATATTCCGCCCCGCGGTCGCTCCGGCCCCGGATAAAGCAATATCCCTTTTCCCGGTAAAGTTCCTGCAGCCGCCGGAAAACCGGCAGCGACTTTTCGTTCAGCAGACGGCGCTGTTCCGACTCCGGACTTTCCGCCAGAAACACCGCGCTGACCGAGGCGATCTCCTTGAGCGGCGAACGGAACCCCGGCACCGAAAACGTAAGCAGTCCCGACCGGCATTGCGCGGAGCAGACATTCACGAATTCATCCCCGTCCAGCACGGAAAATTTGGCGGAAAAACCCACTTGATCCGCCAGACGGTTCATCGTCGGCTGGAGATGTTTGTATTTTTCCAGACAGAAGCGGATCTTTTCCGCCGCGCGGTTGATTCCGGCGGAAATTTCGTAGCGGTTGCCGGAACATTTTTCCAGCCATTGACGCCGGACCAGCGTGGCCGCGATGCGGTAGCAGGAGGCCTGGGCGATCCCGAGATTCCGCTGCAGTTCCGGCAGACTTACCGCAGTATCGCTGGCGCCGATATATTCCAGCATGTCCAGCGCCTTTTCCAGAATCGGCACCGTGTTTTTCGCTTCCATACTTTCCCCGTTTTATTCTCTATTGATAAATTCTTATCCTGTAATATAATCCGATATGGAATATTTGCAAATTTTTTTGTTTTTTCCCTTGCTTTTTTACTGGATATGTGCTAATTTTATCTCGTTATGAGAATCAGTTTTATTCAATAGAGAATAATCAAGGAAAATATCATGAATCCGGATTTTCTGCTGAAAACCCCGACGGCACAGCAATTGTTCGATGCAGTGAAGGAACTGCCGCTGATCGACTGGCACAACCATCTGCCGATAAAGGACCTGACCGAAAACCGGCGCTATGAAAATCTCACCCGGCTCTGGGTCGGCTCCGATCCCTACAAACACCGCGCCATGCGGATTTGCGGCGTGCCGGAAAAATTCATCACCGGTCCCGTTTCCGATTATGAAAAATTCGAAGCGTGGAGCCGCACCCTGCCCCAATTGGCCGGCAATCCGCTGTATCACTGGAGCCGGCTCGAACTGCAGCGGATTTTCGGAATCGAAGAAGACCTGACGCCCGCCACGGCGGAAAAAATCTGGCACACGGCCAACGAACAGCTGTCCCGGCCGGAATGTTCCGCCCGCGGTCTGCTGGAACGCTTCCACGTGGAATACGCCGCGCCGTGCGTCGGGCTCGGCGACGACCTGTCCGGTTTCGCCGGACTCGAAGGCGTGGCGCCGTCCCTGCGCGGGGACGATCTGATCGCACTGACCCATCCGGTCTTCGCCGAAGCGGAAACGCTTTCGGCTCTGCGGAGGGAACTGGCGAAACAGCTGGACGCCCTGCACTCGGCCGGATGCCGCTTTGCGGACCACGCGTTGGACAACGGATTCCGTTATGTGCCCGACGACGGAAAAAACGAACGGCGTTTCGACGAATTCAAACGCGGAACGCCGGCGAAACCGGACCGGTCCGCGCTCGCCTGCGAAATCCTGCGGATGCTCGGCGGTCTGTATGCCGAACGGGGCTGGACTCTGCAGCTGCATATCGGAGCGCTGCGCAAGACCAGTTCGAGACTGCGTGCAGCGGCGGGTCCGGCCGGCGGCTATGCCGGAATCGGCAATTCGGGCGACGTTCAGTCGCTCATCTCGCTGCTGGACGATCTGGAGCGTTCGGAAGCGGGACTGCCGCGCGTGTTTCTTTACACCTTGAATCCGGTCGACCACGCCATGTTCTCCGTGCTGAGCGGCTCGTTCCCCGGCGACGGCGAGCGGGGCAAAGTCACGCTCGGACCGGCGTGGTGGTACTGCGACCACATTCACGGAATGCGGGACTGTTTCGAGAACGTCGCCGCCTACGGAGTGCTGTCGGTGTTTCCGGGCATGACCACGGATTCGCGCAGTCTGCTCTCGTTCGTGCGGCACGAATATTTCCGGCGCGTCTTCTGCGCCTGGCTGGCGGAAAAGGCGGCGCACGATGAAATGCCGTCCGATTTCGGCATCCTCAAAGAACTGGCGGAAAAAGTCTGTTACTACAATGCGAAAGCAATCATCAATAACTGAAGGAGAAAACGAAAAATGAACTGGAAAGACCGTGTTGCAGTGGTTACGGGTGCCGGCGGCACCCTTTGCTCGGAAATCGCCATCGACCTGGCGGCCAAGGGAATGAAAGTCGTGCTGATCGGACGCACCGCTTCCAAGCTCGAAGCCACGGCGGAAAAGATCGCCAAAGTCAACGGAATCTGCCGCATCGAAAGCGGCGACGTCAACGACGAAGCCTCCATGCGCGCGATCGCCGACAAGGTGGGAGCCGAATGGGGGCCCTGCCGCGTGCTGGTCAACGGCGCCGGCGGCAACCACATCAACGCGCTGACCACCAACACCGCGTTCGATCCGCGCGAGCTCACGGACGAAAAACCCGAGGACATGCGCGGTTTCTTCGACCTGGACATGGACCTCTTCAAATGGGTGCTAAACACCAATACGGTCGGAACCGTGATCCCCTGCCGGGTGTTCGGACGTCAGATGGCGGCCGCGGGCGGCGGTTCAATCCTCAATTTCGGTTCCATGAACACCTATCGCCCGCTCTCCCGCATTCCCGCGTATGCGATGAGCAAGGCCGCGATCGCCAACTTCACGCAATGGCTGGCCGCATATTTCGCTCCGGCGAAGATCAGAGTCAATGCGGTCGCACCGGGTTTCTTCGTGAACGAACGAAGCATCAAATATCTGCGAACCCCCGACGGCGGGCTTTCCGCACGCGGCGAAAACGTGATGCATCACACGCCGATGAAACGGTTCGGCGAGGCCAAAGAACTGCTCGGCTGCGTCGAATGGCTGCTCGATGACGACAAGGCCGGATTCGTGACCGGAATCACGGTCCCGGTGGACGGCGGCTTCCTTTCCTGCACGGGAATCTGACCATGAAACTCGGACTGATGCTGCCGGTCAAGCCGGATATTCAGTGGACGCTCGCCTCCCAGCTGGGCGTGAAATACGCGGTCACCAAAGCCGCGCCCGAATTGAGCGGAATGAACGATCCGTCGGATTTCAGCGCGCTCAAAATCGTGCGCGACCGTTTCGCCGAGGCGGGGTTCGAACTTTACGCACTCGAAGGCGACGAGTTCGACATGTCCCGGATCAAGCTCGGTCTGCCCGGCCGCGACGAGGACCTGGAAAAATACCGCAAGATGCTCCTCAATATGGGCCGTCTCGGTCTGAAACTGCTCTGCTACAATTTCATGGTCGGCGTCGGCTGGTTCCGTTCGCGCAACGACCTGAAGGAACGCGGCGGCGCGCTCACCAGCGGCTTCGACATCCGGGAGATCGACAACCATGTCGAGCTCAAGATCACCGAGGAACAGGTCTGGAAAAATTACGAATATTTCCTGAAAGCGGTTCTGCCCGCGGCCGAGGAAGCCGGCGTGAAACTGGGCCTGCATCCGGATGATCCGCCGGTGTCGCCGCTGCTGGGCTATTCCCGCGTGCTCACCAGCGCGGACGCCTACCGGAAAGCGATGGCGCTGAGCGACAGTCCCAGCCACGGGATCACCTTCTGTCAGGCTACCTTCCGTGCAATGGGCGAAGACGTATTCAAGCTGATCCCCGAATTCGGAAAACGGATTTTCTTCCTGCATTTCCGCGACATCACGGGCACGCGCGACAACTTCCGCGAAACTTTCCACGACAACGGTCCGACCGACATGGTCGAACTGCTCCGCGTTGCGGAAAAATACGCGCCGGACTGTCTGCTCCGCCCGGACCACACCCCGACGATGGCGGGCGAAAGCAACGAGAAATTCGGCTACACCATGCAAGGCAACCTGTTCGCGGTGGGATATATCAAAGGAATCCTGGACACATTCAAAAACGAGGTGAAATGATGAGTGAAATCAAAGTTGCCGGCATGGGCTTTGCCGATCAGCTGCCCGCACCCGATCCGATTCCGGCGGGAGCATTGAATCCGCGGGCGGAGGAAATAAGAAAATACAAGGAAATGTTCTTCGATCCGCGTTACGACGGGTTCGAGCCGGAACTGGAATTCATCGCGGACATGCCGTACCATACCAGCAAAGAGGTCGAAAGCTCTCCGCTCGGCGTGGGCTTCGAACTGCTCGACCACCGCACCGGATATATTTTCAGCAAAGTGATCCCGATCGCCCGCAATTCGGGCGTGAAATGGGCGCGGCTGCAATCCGGCTGGCAGCGGGCGGAACAGGAAGAAGGCAAATACGACTTCGCGTGGCTGGACGAGATCGTCGACGGCTTGCGCGAGGCGGGAATCCAGCCGTGGTTCAGCCTCAGCTTCGGCAACAAACTCTACATGCAGGAGGCGGAACCGCTGCCGCCGCACGGCAACTATTTCTTCTCGCCGACCCGTTTCGGAGAAAAAGGCGTTCGGGGCTGGACCAATTACTGCAAGGCGATGGCGGAACATTTCAAGGACCGCGTATTCCACTGGGAAGTGTGGAACGAACCGAACGCGGGCTTCCTGCGCATACCCAATCTCGGCAAAGTGATCAAGGCGGAAGAACCTTCGGTCTATGTCGAACTGGTGGCGATTACGGCGAAGGCGATCCGGTCGATCCAGCCTCAGGCGAAGATCATCGCAGGCTCGATTTCGGGCTGTGCAATCTGCAATGAATACATCTCCAAACTGTTCAAGAGCGGCATCGCGGAACATATTGACATCTTCTCGTATCACCCCTACAATGCCATGCCGGAACAGCCTTTCCCGCAACGGCTGCAATTCATCCGCGACCTGATCGCGGCAAGCGGAAAGAAGATCGCGGTCTGGCAGGGTGAAAACGGGCGTCCGTCCAATTCCGCGCTGCTTTTCCGCGGCTTCAAAGCGACCGAAGGCAGTCAGGCGCGGTATCTGACGCGGCGCTACCTGACCGATCTGCGGCTGGAAATCGACATGACCTCGTATTTCCTGATCTGCGACATCGGCAACGGCTATCTGCCGAACGGCAACGTGCACAGTCAGGGCGTGATCGACGCGACCGATCCGGAAAACTACCGTCCGAAGCTCTCGTTCCGCGCGATGCAGAGTATGGCGTGGCTGTTCGATTCGCGGACAAAACCCATGCACGCCTGTTTCGAGATCAATCCGATGCTCGGCTGGGGAATCTCGACCCTGCCGGTCGAATACGGGTCCGGTCTGACTTGCGCGTTCCGGCGCGGCAATATCCCGATCTTTGCGTATTACTATCCCACCAGCATCGATGCCGACTGGATGGTCAAGCCGGTGCGGATTCAGACCTGGGTGGACGAGACGATGAAATTCGACAAGCCGATCCTGATCGACCCGATCACGGCGCGAATCTACCGGATCAAGAAGATGACCGAATGGTGCGACGGCAATTACGGCAATGTTCTGCTGCTGCCCAAAATGCCGCTGCTGGATTATCCGCTGTTCGTGACCGACGCTTCTTTAATGAATGAAAAATAACCGCTGGGACCGACGATGAAAATGAGCATGGGTCTGAAAAAACTGCTGATCGCGGCGCTGCTGCCGGCGGTGCTCGCCGCGGCCGCGGCAGAACCCGCAGTCCGGCTGCTGATCCCCGAAAAGATTTATGCCGTTCCGGGCGTGGAATCGAACGTGTATTTCCGCAATGTGACCACGGTCGTCAATCCGGCGAATTACGTCTATGACGTGGATTGTCCGAAAGGACGGAACGACCTGAAAAGATGGCGTTTCACCCCGCAGAAAGAGGACGTCGGCACCTGGAAATGGAAAATCCGCGTTCTCACGGAAACCGGAGTGGCCGCGGAAGCGGAATCGGAACTGGTCGTGCTGCCGCCGGATGCCGGCAAGGGCCGCGCGATCTCCATGCTCATCATCGGCGCAAGTTACATCAGCAACGGATTCATTTCCGCCAGGGTGACGGAACTCATGGGAAAGCCGGGCAATCCGGAATTCCGCACGGTCGGCACCAAGGGCAAGGAAACCGGCCGGCACGAAGGCTACGGCGGCTGGCGCTGGGAATCATTCCTCACCCGTTGGGGCTACAGTGGCAAATCCAAAAACGACGGCATGCACCCGGACCGTCCGGTCGGATTCAACAGTCCGTTCCTGTTCGCGGACAAGGACGGCAAGGGAGTATTCGATCTGAAACGTTATTTCCAGCTGAACAACGGCGGAAAAAGCCCCGATGCGGTCAGTTTCCAGCTCGGCATGAACGATGTTTTCTCCGCGAAGGACGACACCATTGCCGAGCGTACGCAGAAATCGCTGGAAAGCATGGAAAAACTGATCGGAGAATTCCGGAAACTTCAGCCCGCACCCGAAATCTTCGTCTGCGCCAGCATTCCGGGCGCCAATCAGGACGGCTTCGGCAAAAATTATTCCTGCGGCCAGACCAGCTGGCAGTTCCGCAAGAATCTGCATTTTTACATCCGCGCGCTGGAAAAGAAAGGCCGGGAACTGCATTTCCGACTGGTGCCGATGTATCTGGGTCTCGACTCGGAAAACAACTATCCCGAGCTGAAACAGCCGGTCAACGAAGGCAATCCGAAGACAGTGCTCCGCCAGAACAACGGCATTCATCCGGCGAAATGCGGTTATTATCAGATGGGCGACACGCTCTACTGCTCGCTCAAAGCCTGGCTGAACGGAAAAATGAACGAACAGAAAGAACATAAAAAATAAATCAGGAGGAAGCAATGAAACATCAAAAAACGGTTCCAACCACCGCAATTTTCACCTTGATTGAACTCCTGGTGGCTCCTGCTTGCTTTAGAAGTGAATCGGAAAAATCGATCAAGGTATGAGATAGAAGAGATGAGAGATGAGAGATGAGGTAAAAAACAATTCCGGCAGTCTGCCGATGGAAAATCCTGTTCTTTCGGATTGCATTTTATCAACATCTTTCAGATGCTCTTTATTTCTGCTGAGAAAACTGTGAAAATTATATATTATTAAAAGGACTGTGGTCATGCTTAGACGCAAAAACATTTTCAACACCTCATCTCTCATACCTCATCTCTCATACCTGAAGCGTAAAACGGTCCGTTTTACGCTGATAGAACTCCTCGTGGTGATCGCCATTATCGCGATTCTCGCGGCGATGCTGCTGCCCGCGCTGAACAGGGCAAAGCAGACCGCCCAGAAGATCAGTTGTCTGAACGTTCAGAAAACCATCCTGTCCGGATTCCTTGCTTATGCGGAAAACAACAGGGAATGGATGCTGCCGTCACGGATCTACAGCACCAAGGTCTGCTGGTACACCCAGGCCGAAGAGGCGCTCAATCCGAAAAATCCGGAAAAATACAGCTGGAAAATGCGGAGATGTCCCGGCGAACCGGTCCCCTGCACCGGAACCAGTTCCGGCAACAGTTACAGTTATGGCCACTACTCTCTGAACTCCAATCTGTCTGCCATGGACCCGGACAACGCCGCCTCGGCCACCGAAACGAACAGGAATAAATACATGACCTGGCGGAAACTCGGCGTTTCATTCAACCCGTCGAAAACACTGGTCGTAACGGAAAACGCCAGGAAAAGCAATCTCGACAGTGCAAGGTCAAACGGCGGGATCTACTGGCTGGCATTCCGTCATGGCGGCAACTACAACCCTCTGGTCGGCAAAACCACGCCTACGGCCGACGATCTTTACGGGACCAATATCAACGCCGGTTATCTGGACGGACATACGGAAACGGTGCACAGAAAGGAATTTCAGAAACTGCTTTCCGGCAATATGACGATCTTCTATGAAGGCTGGCGGGGAATCGGCAACGGGCTGAATCCGTAAGACACCGAAATAAGGAGGGCTCCTATGAAAAAGATTCTTCTTCGCGGCAGTTGGCAGACCAAAAATATCGGGGATATCGCGCATACTCCGGGTTTTCTGAATCTGGCCGCCCGGTTCATGCCGGAAGTCGAAGTCCGGTTGTGGCCCTGCCAGATCGACCTCGGCGTCCGCGAAATGCTTCTGGACAATTTCCCCGGACTCAAAATCGCCGAAACCGAGGAAGACGTCCGGCGCGCTTTTGCCGAATGTGATCTTCTGATCAACGGGTCCGGACCCGGAATCGACGGCAAAGGCATTTTGTCCTGGCGCGAGCAGACCGGCAAACCTTACGGTTTTTTCGGCATTTCTGCTGATTTCGCTCCGTGGACCGATGCCCGCAGGGAGATTTTTTCCGCTGCTTCTTTCATTTTCTGCCGCGATTCACTCTCCGTGCATTTCCTCAACCAGCAGAAACTGAACTGTCCGCTGGTCGAGTTCGGACCGGACAGCACGTTCGGGCTGAAACTGGAGAAAACGGACCAAACGGATTTCCTGCGGAAAAATGATCTCGAACGAGGCCGTTTCGTCTGCGTCATCCCGCGTCTGCGTTTCACGCCTAATTCTTTCGATGACGATCATTTCTATTACAATGACCCCAAAAAGGAAGCCGCGGCCATGCGGTCCCTGGAACCGGATATGGAAAAATTGCGCGCAGTCATCACCCATGTCGTCCGGCGCCACGGGCTGAAGGTCCTGATTTGTCCGGAAATGACCTATCAGGTCCCGATGGGACGCCGTTTCCTTTACGAAAAATTACCCTCGGACATCCGGGAAAAGGTCGTCCTGAAACGGGAATACTGGATCACCTCCGAAGCGGAAAGCGTTTACGCGCAGGCCGCCGCACTGGTCAGCATGGAAATGCACTCGCCGATCATTTTCATCGTGGAGCACAAACCGGCTTTGCTGCTGCGTCAGGCCGAAGACACGTGGAAGGGACAGATGTGGCGCGATCTCGGTATGCAGGACTGGATTCTGGAACTGAACGTCAGCAGTTCCGATTTGATCAACCGTCATTTGGACCGGATTCTGCTCGATTATCCGGACTCGCTGAAACAGGCCGAATCCGCCGCCGAGCGGGCCGTGGCTGCTGCCGGTCTTGCGATGGAACACATTAAACGGATACTGAATGCATGAAGCTTAAGGGATAAGGAAAACGAAATATGAAATCACGGTTTGCAATTATCATCTTCGCCGCCGCACTGTCACTTTCCGCACAGCTGACAATCGTAAACGCTCCCCTGCCGCTGGACGGCAAACTGACCGGCAACGGCTGGGAAAACGTGCCGGAGCAGACCGGTTTTCACGTTGTCCGGGCCACCGGCAGAACCAAACCCGACGCAGAGACCTCATTCAGGGCCGCCGCGGATGCGGACAATCTGTATTTCAGCATCCTCTGCCGCGAAAACCGGATGGAAAAACTCCTGAAAGCCGACAGTATGTCCCGTATATGGGTGTCCGATTCGGTGCAGGTTTTCTTCTGCCCGACGGGACAGTCCGACGAGTTTTATCAGTTTGCCGTGTCCGCCGGCAAGGTCCGTTATTCCATGTTCTACGGGGAAGCCGGGGTGATCCAGCCCGATCCGTATCAGCCGGACTGGGAATCGAAAGTCTTTTACGGCAAAGATTACTGGCTGGTCCAGCTGCGGATTCCGTTCAGCTCGCTTTATATGACCCGCAACACGAAGTGGAGTCCGGACTGGCTGCTGAACGTCGCCCGGAAACGGACTCCGGTCCCGGAAGCGACCAGCTGGAGCCGTCTGCTGACCAGCTTTCTGGAACCGCGGAATTTCCGGAAATTCAAGGGTTTCCCCATGCGGAAACCGGCGCAGGATCTTGCCATTCTGAAAGCGAAGCCTTCGATTGAGTCTTTCTCAGACGGAGTTTATTCCGGTCCGCTGGAACTGACCGTCGAAGCAAATCCCGCCGCGGCGGGAAACTATGAACTTTCGGTGAAGGAACCGAACGGCAAAAGTTCCACCCATGCGGTCACGCTGAAAAAAGGCATGAACCGGATCGTGCTGCCGAAAACCGAATATCTGCGCAAAGCCCAGGGCAAAACGAATCTCGGACTCGCTCTGAAATCGCTGAAGACGGGAACGGTTTTCAGCCGGAGCTATCCGGTGGACATCGTATATGAACCGGCGCGGTTCGTGCTGGAATCGCCCTGCTACAAACGGTGTTTCTTCCCTGGACAGGATCATTCCAAGATCGCGGGGAAACTGCATCTGAGTCTTTCCGACGCCCAGAAGAAAAGCGCATCCATCGAGCTGACTCTGTCCGGGGACGGCCTGAAGGAAAAAACGCAGAAGTTCAAAGCGAAACCCGAAGTCATCCCGTTCAAGTTCGACAGTTCGGCGCTGACCGTGGGCGGCAAGGCGACTCTGCGCGTGAAACTGCTCGACGGCGGCAAGGAGATCGCCTGCGTTTCGCAGACGGTCCGGCGGCTGAAAAAGAATGCCGGCTCCATGTTCTGGATCAAAGACGGCGTGCTTTACAAAAACGGGAAACCGTGTTTCTTCCGCACCATGTCCGCGGTCGGCTGGCACGGAGGAAAGGCGTTTGACGAACGGCTCAAAAAGGACGATCTCTGCTTCCTGCATCCGAAAGTGGTGAATGTGGAACCGAAGCGTCTGGTTCCCGGGATCGAGCCGAAAGAAGCCACGAAAGACGTCAAACCCTGTCCGGAAGTGTTCGAAAAAATCCGGAAGATCGTGGAAGAGTGCCGGGACAATCCCGATGTCGACATATATTATCTGGCCGACGAACCGGAGTGCCGGAACATTTCACCGGTCTACCTGAAATACGTCTATGATTTCATCAGCGAACTGGACCCGTATCACCCCGTGATCTCCTGTTCCCGGAATGCCGACCGTTTTATCGACACCGCGGACATTATGAGGACGCATCCTTACATCAACCCGACCGTTTCCGGCGGAAAGCGTTTTCTGCAAATTCCGATCGACCGGGTCCGGAATTATCTGCAGGACGTGACGAAATTCAAACGTCCCGATAAAATCGCCGGTTTCACCGGGCAGTTTTTCAGTTACAAGTTCAACAACTTCGCCGCAGACTATCCGACCTGGGAAGAAATGGAAAGCATGAGCTGGAGCGGTCTGGCACAAGGCGCACGGCATTTCCAGCCGTATGCGTATCACGACCTGGGCGACCGTCCCCGGATTTACGAGGCCACGCGCTACTTCAACCAGTCGATCAAGGCGCTGGAAAAACAGCTGCTTTCCAACCGGAAATATCCGGTGAAGACGGTCGATCCCGAAAACATGCTTGACACTCTGCTGGTGGAAGGCGACGGCGTCACGCTGCTGGTCGCGGTCAATTTGAAAAACGGTCCGCTGGAAGCAACGGTTTCCGCCGAACATCTCAAAAAATTCAAATCCCTGCAGGAATTCCGCGGCAACGGTTCGAGAAAAGTGGTCAACGGCGAACTCAAACTTTCGCTCAAACCGTATGAATGCGTGGTGCTGACCTCGAAGAAGATGGACACGGGACTCCCAACGCGCGATCAGGTGCTGAAAGTGGTTGCCGAGGCGGAAAAAGCGCGCACCTCCCGCGGCAGTCTGCTGTTCGAAAAAGGCGACACGTTCGAGATCGATTCCTGCAACCCTCCGTCGGCCCGCGGCGGACACGGCATCCGCAATAAAATGTTCGACGGGGTGACCGACGTGTTTGCCTGGGAATCCAAGCGCGGGGCGGAGGAACGCTGGTTCGAGCTGAATTTCCGTGAAAAACCGCCGAAGTTCTCCAAGATCGGAATTTACGGACATAATATTGACCGGCCCACGGTGAAAATCTGGAAGCTCGGCAAATGGGAAACGCCGACGCCGAAGAAAATCGACAAGACCAAATACTCCGCCGTGCTGGATTTCGGCGAGGAACTGAAATCGGCAAAAATCAGGATTGACTTCGACGTGAAATCCAGACGGGACCAGGTCGAACTTTATGAAATCGAACTGCTCGGAAGCAATGCTCATGAACCGATGGAGCACGGCAGCGCGGCTCGCAGCCCGAACAATTCAGACAAAACGACCGGACAGCAGGCCGACAACACGCTGTGGGAGGAAGACGGCAAGAACCTCGCGATCGGTCAAAAAGCCGGTCTCAATGTCTGGTGTCCCGAACGAAATAAGAAGAAACTGGAAATCAAGTCGAAAGAAGACGGTAAAGGGTTCAGTTTTTACGCCGCCGACAGCAACGGACGCAAGGCGACCACACGGATAAAATACTCCCCGGAATATCCGTATCTGGTCTTCCGCGTGACGGATTTCGAATTGTTCAAAGGCTACCGCAACTGGACGATCCGCACGGAAATCGGCAATATGATCGTCAGTCAGGTAAATGCCATCCAGAAAGGGATTTTCGTGTTCGACCTGTATCAGAACCTTCCCGGAGGAACGTCGCCGAAGAACCCCGGCAGCCTCAACGTCTGGATTTACAATCTCCGGCTCGATCTGGAATACATGAAGCTGGTGAAAAAGCCGGACTATGTGGTCCGCGCCGAATGCGCCGATCCGGAAATCAAGCAGGGAAGCATGGTCAAATTCACGGCTGAACTCCCGGAAGAAGCGGAAGATGTTTCCATCAGTCTGACCACGATGGGCGTGCCCCGTCCAGTCAAAGTGAACGGCGCGGTCAAGATTCAGTTGAAACCGACGGACAAGACACAGAAGGTCTGGACGGCTGAAATCGAGGTCAAGAGCATAGGAATTGAAAAAGAGCTCAGACGCCATCAGCTTTTCATGAAAATGGATGTGCTCGGCGGAGGATTGAACGAACCGGTCTGGGTCGGTCTGCCGTATGCTGTGGCGCCATAAATAAAAAATCGAGGAGACAATACGAATGAAACGACTTCAACTGCTGCTCGGGGGACTGCTGCTGGCGGGAACGCTGTCGGGCGCCGATCCGCTGAAAAATCCGGCGCTGCTGCCGGTCACGATCGAAAAACCGGCACAGCACGAACCGCTGACGCTGGTCAAGGACGGCAAACTCAATTTCATGATCGTCTGCGAAGCACAGGACGAAAAAGAACTGTCGAAACTGCGTCAGTCGGTCACGGCGGCGGCGGAAGCGCTGGCCAACGGCTTCGAACGGACGACCGGACAGCGGCCGAAGATCGTTGCGCCGGGTTCGGCGGAGGCGAAGAACGCCCCCGTGGTGATCGCCGTCGGCAAAAGTGCGCTCACCGACAAGGCGGGGATAGACCTCTCCAAACTGCCGAAGGAAGGTTTCATCGTGCGGACCGCGCCGAAGAAGCTCATCATCGCCGGATACGACGGCTCGAAACGGCCTGGCTCGTATGACATTCTGGCGATGCCGTATTACCACATCAACGGAACGACGAACGGGGCGTATGATTTTCTGGAACGGTTCCTCGGCATGCGCTGGTATTACCCGGGAATCGGGGTGGTGGCGCCGAAGATCGCCGACCTGACGCTGCCCCCGCTGTCCTACCGGGACGCTCCGCGCTACTACCAGCGGCGCAATTACGCCTACATGCTCAAATTCCGCAAAAACTGGCCGTGGAAAGGGGTCAAAAACGACAATTCCTCCTTCATCCACTCCTGGCGCATGGGCTTTTCCACGCTGAAAAACAATGCGTGCCATTCGCCGCGTCCGGATTACCTGATGCGGGCGTATCCGGAGAAAAAGGAACTCATTTTCTACCGCGACCCGTCGGGTCATCTTTATTACAATCCGAACTGGGGCGTCGGCTGCTTCTACGATATGTGCAACCCCGAATTCCAGAAGTTCCTGATCTCACTGTGGAAACGTTTTTACGAGACGAACGGCAAGGAAAACAAGGCATGGGGTGCGTGGTATCCGCCGAATCAGGAATACGCGATCTTCGGTCAGTGCGACACCCGCGTCTCGCTGAAAAACGAGAGCAACAAGAATCTGTTCCCGGAGGAACGCAAAGGCGATCCGCAGGGGCAGGATTCCGACCTTTACGCTTACGTTCACAGCGAACTGGCCCGCGGCCTCGCCAAAGCGGTCCCCGGCAAGCGGCTGGTCGTGCTGGCATATCACTATTACACCAAACCGCCGCTGAAATACCGCGACATCCCGGAAAATCTGGACATTCAGGTCTGCATGGGCCGTATCATTCTGGCGAAATCGCCGAAATCGCAGGCGCAGTGGAAGGAAACGTTCAAAGGGTGGTATGACGTGCTGGGCGGACGCAAGGTCACCGCGTGGACCTACGGCTCCCAGATCAGCGCGTTCACCAAGGCGATCCAGGGACGCTACATGAAGGATTACATCAAAACGGTCGAGCCGTGGCTGAGCGCAGACGGGCTGTTCTACGATGCCGGCGGAATGGACTGGAATTTTTACTATTCCTATTATCCCGCCTACCGCGCGATGTGGAATCCGAATCTGAATGTCGACGCGATGATGGACGAACACTGGACGCTGCTTTACGGCAAAGCCGCCGGAGCGGAACTGAAAGCGTTTTACGACCTGCTGATCGAACGCTGGGAAAAAGGTTACATCTTCAGTCAGAACCAGACCCGAACGCAGGTCCGGCCGGAGGACCTTTACCGGGTCTATTCCGCTGCGGTCATCGAACGGCTGGAAAAACATCTGAACAATGCGCTGGCGAAGACCAAAGCGGGAAGCATCGAACGCAAGCGGGTGGAATTCTTCGCCGCGCCGTGGGCAAAGGAATTCACCGCGGCACGGAATTATCAGAACGCGCGAATCCCGGTCGGACAAGTCAAAAAAATCATTGACGAAAAGATCACCCCGGACGGCAAACTGGACGAGGAAATCTGGCAGAATGCGGTCCCGGTCACGCTCCGCGATGCCAAAGGCGGCGACAATGCGATCACTTCCGACCCGGAACTGCGGATGCTGTGGAACGCCGAGGGAATCTGGTTCGGCTTCAGAGCCAAAGGAAAAGTCACGATCAAGCCCGGCGATTTGTGGAAATATTCCGACCGGATCGAACTCTTCCTCGCGCCGGCCGAAAAAGATGTCTACTGGCATTTCGCGCTCAGCCCGGAAGACAAGCTCGCCACGGGACGGAAAGTCGAAAAACCGGTCGAGGGGCGCTACGCGAGCTGGACCTATCCCGGAATGAAATGCAAATCTTCGGTGCAGCCGGACGGCTGGACGGCGGAAATGTTCATCCCGTTCTCCGCGCTGGGCGGCAAACCCGCTCTGGTCTACCGGACCTGGTATATGAATCTGATCTATTACAAGCTGAACCCCGCGGAATACGCCGCCTGGGCGCTCACCATGGGCAACAATCACAACCATACGCTCTGGGGAAAAATCCGTTTCCTCGGAAAAGGAGACTGACCGATGAAAAAAACGATTTACAGTGTGCTGGTCCTGCTGACCGCAGTCTCGCTCTCCGCGGCGGAAGTGATCCGTTCCCGTCAGGGCGCCTCGCCGAAATATCCGTCGCGGGGCGACAAAGTCAACCTGCAATTCAAAAACCGGAGAAACGCCTACACCATTTCGTTCACGAACATGCCCGCCGATCAGAAACAGGACCCCGGCACGGACATCGGCATGCCCGGTCCGCATCACTTCTTCAACTTCCCCAATGCGGGCTTCCTCAACCTCACGGTCAACGGCATTCCGTCGCGTTATCTGCTGCCGAAGGAGATCAAAACCGACGACAGCACCGGAACGGCGAAAGCGGACGTGCTGTTCAACTTCGACGGTACGCGGATCACGCTCCATTTCGAGATGAACAACGAAAGTCCGATGCTGTATCTGACGCTGATCCACGATCCCGCCAGCGACCCGGTGAAAAGCATGGAACTCAACATCCTGGCGTATCCTTCGATCAATCAGGGAAACGCCCGGAAGAACGAATATCAGCGCGAAGTCGTGACCGCGAACAAGACCTACAAGGTCGACAAAGGTGTGAAGTGGCTCCCCCTGGAACGGAACTGCGGCGTCATGGACCTGATCGACCGCGCCCAGCAGCCGCCGAAAAACCCGAAGGCGCAGGGGCCCTGTGCCGTGCTCGCCGACTGGAACGGCATCGCGTCCGGCAAAGTCCATCTCGGCAAAATCTACAATGTTCTGCTCCGTTTCACGCTCAGACCCGCGGCGGGCAAGTGGAGATTCGCTTTCTTCGAGCAGAAAAAGAAAACGTCCAACGACGAGTATTTCGCTTTCAGGAAGAAAAATCAGGCGCTGTTCGCCTTCCCGGAATAAAAATCAACCAATATGGAGGAACGTGATATGAAAAGAGAAAGAAGGCACCATCCGACCCGGAAATTCACCTTGATAGAGCTCCTCGTAGTAATTGCCATCATCGCGATTCTCGCGGCGATGCTGCTGCCCGCACTGAACAAGGCTCGCGATCAGGCATACCGGACCCAGTGTATGAACCGTTTCAAACAGCTGAACCTGCAGGACCTGGAATATGCGGGCAACTACAAGGACTGGGGAATGCCGTATTATCTTTACGGACTCTATAACGGCAAGATGGAATACAAAGGGTTCAACAACGTCCTGAAAATGGGGAGCGGCGGCACGGGGAAGGCGATCGCCGAATATCTGGGACTCAAGCAGTACAAGGCGCCGTTCTGTCCGACCGGCAAATTCAAGGAATCCAGCGCCGTGGCCAGCGATCAGTTCATGGGCCATCAGAACGGCGATCCGGGCATGAACACCTGCTTCCATTACCAGCATTACAAGCCGACGACCGACAAGCGGTATGTGGTCCTGAAGCTGACCTCGATCAAGAACCCTTCCAACATCATGCACTTCGCCGAGGGAACGTCCGACAGCATCAACTGGACCGTGCGTTTCCAGTACCGTCACTCCCGCCGGACCACGGTAGTCTTCTATGACGGACATATCGCCTCGGTCGCGTACGGGAAAATCGGGGAAGCGAATCTGGCCGCCAACGCTTCCGGAAACCGGGATTGAAGAAAGACATGAGATCAGACAATATTCAGCATAAGGAAAAGGAGAACGATCATGCAGCGTAAAAAAACAAAACGTTCCGGAACAACGCCATATTTCACCTTGATAGAACTCCTTGTGGTGATCGCCATCATCGCCATTCTGGCGGCGATGATGCTGCCCGCGCTGAACAAAGCCAAGCAGACCGCCCAGACGATCAGCTGGCTGAACAACCATAAAACGATCCTTTCCGCTTTTCTGTCATATACCACCAACAGCAAGGACTGGCTGATGCCGACCAAAGTGTATGATGTCTCCTGGTACACACTGGCGGCACGGGAAGTGAATCCGACCAACCCGAACTCCATGAAATTCAGAGTATGTCCTGGCGAACCGATCCCCTGCACCGGCTCCTATACGGGAGGCAAAGGATACGGATATACCCATTATTCTCTGAACGGAAATCTGACCGGCGTCAACCCGGAAAAGCCTGAATCCGACACCACTACGAAGAACAAATACAAGCTTTTCCGGAAGATAACCGTCTCCTTCCAGCCGTCCCAGACCATGGTATCCACGGAAAACGCCAGAAAGAGCAATACCGACCTTCGGTCGAACGGCAGCATCAAATGGCATGCGTTCCGGCATGGAGGCAATTATGATCCCCGCCTCGGCGAGACCGTGCCGACGGTATCGACCGGTACGAAGATCAACGACGGATTCCTGGACGGACATGCCGAAACGCTGCCGAAAGCGCGGTATCAGGCCACGATTTCTTCCAATATGAGGATTTTCTACGAAGGCTGGCGCGGACTCGGCAATGCGTTGAATAAGTGACCGGGAACAGACCTGCCGCAAAATCGTCGCAACATCAAAACAAATTCAAATAAGGAAAGATGGATATCATCATGAAACCCAGAACTTTCGCATGGGCCGCGCTGCTGCTCGCCGGAACAGCAGTCTTTGCCGCGGACAATCAGTATGCCAACCCCGCGCTGAACCCGGTGACATTTGAAAAACCGGTCAGCAGCGCCAAAATCAAACTGGTCAAGGACAGCAAGCTCAACTTCGCCATTGTCTGCGACCTCTCCAAAGAAACCGGAAAATACGCGAAGGACAAACACGTCTACAGTGTACGGAAATCGGTCTCTCTGGCGGCCGAGGGAATCCAGCACGCGTTCCAGTCCGCCGTCGGTCAGAAGCCGGTCATCCTGAAACCGAATTCGCCCGAACTGAACAAATATCCGTTCTGGATCGTGCTGGGCGACAATCCGATCACGCGCAAACACGGGCTCGACCCGTCCAAGCTCGACATGGACGAATTCAAGGTGTTCACGTTCGACCGCGGCATTATCATCGCCGGACGCGACGGCTCGACCACGGATTTCTACAATGCGCTGGACATCGGCCGCATCCGGGTGAACGGCACAGCATACGGCGCATTCGATTTCTGCGAACGGTTCGTCGGCATGCGCTATTACTACCCGAATATCGGGATCTATGCGCCGAAGGTGACGGACCTGATCATCGACCCGGTCTGCTATCATGACAAGCCGTTCATGAAATACCACTATTCGTATTCGCTGAGCGACAAGAAGGCGCCGGGCAAGCCCGTGCTGTCCGATTTCAGCCCTGCGTGGCGCAACGGAGCCGCCACCCGCTTCTACGGCGGGCACACCCCCGACCCCCAGGCGCTGGCGAAAGCGTATCCCGACAAGCTCGACCTGTTCTTCTTCCGCAACCGCGCGGGCCATCTCTACTACAATCCGCGGGCGCACATCGGCAACTATTTCGACATTACCAACCCGGCATTCGCCGACTTTTTCGTGGATGAGATGGTCACGAAATTCTATGCGGGCGACCAGAGCATCCGCGCGGCGTGGGGCAAACACAAGCCGAACTCGGAATACATTCCGTTCGGGCAGGCGGACACCTACGTCGCCGACGTGCTGAACGAACGCAGCAAGCCGTATCTCTTCGATTCAAGAAAAAATCTCCGGACCGGCTGTCTGACCGACCTCTACGTCCATTTCTACGTCGAACTGGCGAAGAAACTCCAGAAGAAATTCCCCGGCAAGAAACTTTCGATGTCGGCCTATTCCTCCCGGACCCTGCCGCCGGTGAAACAATACGACTGGCCCGACAACCTGATGCTCAAGATCAGTATGGGCTGTCCGGTGATGACCCCCTCCCCCGCGTTCCGCAAAGCGTGGAAAAACATCTTTGCCGGATGGCACAAGGCCACGGGCCGGCCGGTCGGCAGCTACACTTACGGAGTCAACATCTATGCCATCACGGCGGCGATCCAAGGGCGCTACATGGGCGACTTCATCAAAAATCTCGGCGACGATCTCTGGACGGAATACTTCTTCTTCGACGCGGGGCATGACAATCATTTCTATTATTCCTACTACCCGGCCTACCGCGCAATGTGGAACCCGGATTTCAACGTGCAGGCGGCTCTGGACGAACACTGGTCCCTGCTCTACGGTCCCGAAGCGGGAGCCTGCCTGAAAGAGTTCTACGACCTGCTGGTCACCACTTGGGAAAAGAAACTCATCCCGCAGATCAAGACGGTCTCGGAAGATTTCTCCTGCCGCGGCAACATCAAGCCGAAAACACTGTATCAGGCATTCGATCTGAAGACCATCGACAAGATGGAAGCGCTGCTCAAGAAAGCGCAGAAAGCCGTCCGGAAAGGTTCCATCGAAGCCCAGCGGCTGAATTATTTCCTGGACCCCTGGAAAAAACAGATCACTTCCGCCCGCGCCTATCACAACACCGCCACCCCGGTCTATCAGGTCGCGAGACTGGAGGAAAACGAAACGATCAAAATCGACGGCAATGCCAATGACCCGGCGTGGCAGCGCGCCGCGGTCCGCGAAATGCAGGACTCCATGGGCGGCGACCGCGAATTCCCGGAAAAACCCTCCATGCGCATGATGTGGAACAGCCGCGGAATCTATCTGCTGGTCACCGCACTGAAAAAACCCAAGGACAATCCCGGCGAGATATGGAAAGGCTCCGACTGCTGGGAATGGCTGCTCTCCCCCGGCATGAAGAAGGATTACTTCTATCATTTCGCCTTCAACCCGAGCGGCAATCTCTATCAGGCGGAACGCGATGTGACCGAAGGCGTCGGCGGTGCGTTCAAATGTCAGGGACTGGAAATGAAATCGAAATTCGACGCCAACGGCTGGACCGCCGAAATCTTCGTGCCGTTCAGCGGACTGCGCCGGCCCGCGCCCGCACCTTACTCGGTCTGGTTCGGCAATGTAATCTATTCGCAGCGGCGGACCGTTACCGCAAACAATCTCTCCGCCTCGTTCTCGTTCACAATGAAAAACAACCGGAACATGGACCTCTGGGGCCAGTTCAAATTCATGGGATTTGGTGACTGATATGAAAAAAATGATTTCCTTCGCTCTGCTCGGACTGCTCTGCACAGCCCTCACCGCGGCAGAATGCCGCAAACACAATCAGGCCTACGTGGCGCCCACCGAACGCGGCGTGCCGTTCCTCCTGAAAAACCAGCTGACCAATTATGTGATAACCTACCGTTACACCAACGCCTCGCCGACGCAGACGTCTTCGGTCCTCCTCGGCATGCCCGCACCGGTCAACAAATACGGCTTCTCCCGCAAGGATTTCACCAGCATCACGATCAACGGGATCGACAGCCGTCAGCTCGAACCCAAGAAATTCGACCTCTTCAACACGCCGGAAGCCTCCGGAGTCGACGTGCATTTCAATTTCAACGGCATTCCGATGATCCAGCGCTTCTCTGTGTCCGATTCCTCCGGGCTGCTCACCATGAGCTGGCGCCGCGGACCCGGCAAGGCTCACGACCCGATCCGCACCATTGCGATCCGGTTCTTCGTGATGCCCTGCGCCGCGGGCCGCGACCGCGACTCCTATCTCCGCGAAGTGGTCACCCCCGCCGGCAAATATTCTTCCAAGCCGAAAGTCCGCTGGCGGAAACAGAATTTGACCAAACGGGACTCCTGGCTCATCCTTCAGGATGCAAAATATCAGACCGCCGGACCCGTCCTGCTCTGTCCCGACTGGAACAGCATCGTCTCCGGACAGGCCCGTTTCGGCGCGCATCAGGACATGTATCTGGAATTCCAGCTGAACCCCAACGCGAACAAATGGGATTTCGGCATGCTGGATTCCGAGGTCAGACGCAAAAACTCCGATTTCGCCGATTTCCTCAAAAAACAGAAGATTATCCGATAATATGACGAGGTGAAAAATGAACCGGAAAACTCTCGCATTCTGGACTCTGGCACTGCTCGGCACGACCGTCTTCGCCGCCGAAAGCAAGTATGCCAATCCCGTACTCAACCCGGTCACCTTCGAACCGCCGGTGAACAAAAACAAAATCGAACTGGTCAAGAACGGCGAACTGCAATTCGCGATCGTCTGCGACCTGTCGAAGGAAACCGGCAAGGCCGCAGCCGACAAGTTTGTCCTCCGGGTAAGACGGTCCGTCGCGCTGGCGGCGGAGGGTATCCAGCATGCGTTTCTCTCCTCGACCGGAAAAAAGCCGGTCATCCTGAGACCGGATTCTGCAAAACTCCAGAAATATCCGTATTGGATCGTGCTGGGCGACAACCCGATCACCCGGAAAAACGGACTCGACCCCTCCAAGCTGGACCTGGACGAATTCAAGGTGTTCACGTTCGACCGCGGCATCATCATCGCCGGACGCGACGGCTCGTCCACGGATTTCTACAATGCGCTGGACATCGGCCGCATCCGGGTGAACGGCACGGCCTACGGCGCGTATGATTTCTGCGAACGCTTCGTCGGCATGCGGTATTACTACCCGAATATCGGCATCTATGCGCCGAAGGTGACGAATCTTACCGTCGACCCGGTCAGCTATCATGACAAGCCGTTCATATTGTATCACTATTCCTATGCTTTGAGCGAAAAGCTGGTGCCGGGCAAAAAGCAGCTGTCGGATTTCAGTCCGGCGTGGCGCAACGGCGCGGCCACCCGCTATTATTCTACGCATACGCCCAATCCTCAGGAACTCGCACTGGCCTACCCGGACAAGATCGAGACGCTGTTCTTCCGCAACCGCGCGGGGCATCTCTATTACAATCCGAAGGCACACATCGGCAACTATTTCGACATCACCAATCCGGCGTTCATCGACTTCTTCGTGGACGAACTGGTAGCGAAATTCTATGCCGGCGACAAGAACATCGCCAAGGCGTGGGGCAAGCACCTGCCGAACTCGGAATACGTGGCGTTCGGACAGGCGGACACCTACGTCGCCGACCTGCTGAACGAACGCAGCAAGCCGTATCTCATCGAATCAAGAAAAAATCTCCGGACCGGCTGTCTGAGCGACCTCTACGCCCATTTCAACATCGAACTGGCGAAAAAACTCAATCAGAAGTTCCCCGGGAAAAAACTGGCTACCAGCGCCTATTCCTCCCGCACGCTGCCGCCGGTCAGAAAATATGACTGGCCCGAAAATCTCAAACTGAAAATCTGCATGGGCTGTCCCGTGATGACCCCCTCCCCCGCATTCCGCAAGACGTGGAAAAACGTCTTCTCCGAATGGCGCAGAATTACCGGACGGCCGGTCGGAAGCTATTGTTACGGCGTCCCCGTCTATGCCATCACCTCCGCGCTTCAGGGCCGTTACATGGGCGACTTCATCAAACTGCTCGGCGACGATCTCTGGCGGGATTACATCTTCTTCGATGCCGGCCATGACAACCATTTCTATTACTCCTACTATCCCGCCTACCGCGCAATGTGGAACCCGAATTTCAACGCACAGGCCGCGCTGGACGAACATTGGACGCTGCTCTACGGTCCCGAAGCGGGCAAGTGCCTGAAGGAATTTTACGATCTGCTGGTCGCCACCTGGGAAAAGAAACTCATTCCGCAGGTAACGGTCACCGAAGATGATGCCATGCGCGGCAGCGTCCTGCCGAAAGAACTTTACAAGGCGTTCGACCTGAAAACGATCAACAAACTGGACGAGCTGCTGAAAAGTGCGAAAAAGGCGGTGAAGCCCGGCTCGATCGAAGCCCAGCGGCTCGATTACTTCATTGAACCATGGAAGAAACAGATCGTCACCGCACGGGCCTACCATACCACCACGACGCCGGTCTGCCGGGTCTTCCGACTCGGACCGCAGGAGAAGATCGTGATCGACGGCAGCGGGAACGATCCGGCGTGGAAACGCGCCGGGCTCCGCGAGCTCAAGGAATGTCAGGGCGGCGACTATCAGTTCCCCGAAAAACCCTCCGTCCGCATGATGTGGAACGATCAGGGTATCTACGTGCTGTTCACCGCGTTGAAAAAACCGGTGGACAATCCGGGCGAGGTCTGGAAATATACCGACTGCTGGGAATTTTTAGCTTCGCCCGGCATGAAGAAAGACTACTTCTACCAATTCGCATTCAATCCGCACGGCGATCTGTATCAGGCGGAACGCGACGTCGCCGAAGGCGTGGGCGGCGTATTCAAATGCGCCGGTCTGCAGCTGAAATCGAAGTATGACGACAACGGCTGGACCGCGGAAATCTTCATTCCGTTCGCAGGCCTGCGCCGGAAAGCCCCGAATCCCTATGAGGTCTGGTTCGGCAATGTGATTTATTCACAGCGGCGGACCGTTACCGCCAACAATATTTCCGCCTCGTTCGCAATGACCATGAAAAACAATCTGAACATGGACCTCTGGGGCCAGTTCAAATTCATGGGATTCGGAGACTGATATCAACACGAAAAATTCAATCTGGCCAGAACCATATGAAACATTTGATCAAAAGGATTCTGATTATGACTACAGGCATCACCTCGGCGGTATCCGCCGATTACACGCCGATTCCCGAAGATGCGCTCCGGGTGCCGGACCGTCCGGAATGCGTTTCCAGCGCCCTCGGCGCCTTCCGGCAGTGGGAGGAGGAATATTTCCGCCGCGCCAATTACGATGAAAGCAAGGTGCCGCCTTACACCCTGCCCCCGATTCCGGACACCCTGAAAGAATGGGAAGCCCGGAAACCGGAAATCCTCGCTTCGGCGAAAAAATGGCTCTACGGCGTGATGCCGCCCCCGCCGGACAAGCTGGAGATCAAGCTGCTGGCCGAGCGCAAAGACGCGCTCAACGGCACGGCCATCCGCCGGGAATACCGGATTTACTGCATCATGAACAACGGACGCAAATTCGATTTCGACATGATGCTCTACGTTCCGGTCAACGCCAAGACGCCCCCGCCCGTGTTCGTGATCGAAAACTTCTCCGGAAACCAGTGCTCCACACCGGACACCGACGTCCGTGCTACCCGGTCCACCCGCACGCCGAAACGGAATGTCCAGCTCGGACGTCTCAACTACGAAGAGTGCATCCGGCGCGGCTATGCGATTGCCACGGCGTGTTACGGCGAAATCTTCCCGGACAATATGGACGGCGCCCGCAAGAGCATTTTCACGCTGTTTTACGACGATCTCCGGCCCGATTACGAGGTCAGCGTGGCCGAACTGAAAGAAGGACGGCACCGCGAATATGCCGCCTATTCCGGCTGGGCGTGGGGATACAGCCGCATGGCTGATGCGCTCGAAAAAATCCCGCTGGTCGATTCCTCCAAAATGGCATGCGTCGGACAGAGCCGCCTCGGTTCAACCTCGATGTGGGCGGGGATCAACGATCCGCGCTTCAAACTGGTCTGCGTCAACAATTCCGGCCAGGGCGGCGCGCCGCTGCTCCGCCGCAATTTCGGCGGCAGGCTCGCCATTCTTTCCATCGGCCGGTGCTCCTTCTGGGCGACCGACCGCGTGATCCGGTTCGTCGAACGGGAAAACGAACTGCCCTTCGACAGCCATCTGCTGCTGGGACTGATCGCGCCGCGGGCGCTGTATGTCACGACTTCGACCGAGGACCTGAACGGCGACCCCCGCGGAACTTTTCTGGCAACGGCCCATGCGTCGAAAGTCTGGAACCTCTACGGCCTCAAAGGACTGGAAACGATGGAAATGCCGCCGGCCGACAAACCGGTCGGAAACCGCGTGCGTTTCCATGTCAAGACCGGAAAGCACTCGATCACGCCGTATGACTGGGAGCAGTTCTACAATTTCGCCGACGAACTGTTCGGCAAACCGGACAAATGATCGGAACCGTCGTCCGACAGCTTGATTTTACGATTTTTTATGCTATCTTGTCCGCATAAAACCGGAAAGGATATGTCATTATGGAAAACCGAGTCGCCGTCATCGCCATCATCGTCGAACGGGTGGAAAAGTCCAATGAGGTCAACGCCATCCTGCACGATTACAATGAACTCATCATCGGCCGCATGGGCCTGCCCTACCGGAGCCGGAACGTCTACATCATCAATATTGTGGTGGATGCGCCGGTCGATCAGATCAACGCCATCGCCGGCAAACTCGGCCGAATCGAAGGCGTGACCGCGAAAGCCGTCTGCTCCGGCGCCGTCTGAAAGACAAAAGAAAGCCCGGTCTGCGGAGCACTGTCACTCCCGGCCGGGCTTGAATCAAGCCGGATCGATCATCCGAAAATCGTGGAATTCCAGCCGAACTCCTCGGCTTTCTTGTCGTTGAAGCAGATATAGACCCGCTGCGGACTGATGCCGTAGCGTCCGAGCAGTTCACAGAACGCGGCGCTCAATCTGCGGCAGGCGTCCGGATTCAGACCGCCGATGCTCATCAGTGCGATGAATGCGGACGGCGAAGCGAAATTGCCGCCGAAGGAAATTACGGCGTCATCGGCCACCAGGGTCTGTGTCACCGAGGCGGGTTTTCCCAGTTCCTTCGCCACGATTCTGGTCAATTCGAGCGCGATATTTTCCTGATCGCCGCGTTCAAGTTTCTGCGATGTGGTCAGTTTCACTACCGGCATGGGAACCTCCTTACAAGTTACAAGTTACAAGTTACAAGTTATAAGTTGCAAGACACAAGTCACAAGTTGCAAAACACAAGTTGCGAGTCAGTTCGAAGCGGGGGCGGATTTCGTTTCCGGCGCTTCGGCATTCTTCACCTGACCGAGATACGCGGGAAGTTCGACGCCCGCCATGCCGGCCACATCATGCAGCGGCGGCAGACTCTGCATCATGCCGCTGAGAAAACCGGCCGTGGCATTCTTGCCGTCGGGTGAAGTTTTGCCGCCGTCCCAGACCGTGACCTTGTCGATCTTGATATTCCGGATCGCTTCGGTCTGCAGCCGGACGATCTCTTCCAGTTTTTCGATGATAAGCATCTTGGAAGCGGCATCGGCGTTGTTGCCGCACGCGGCAATGATCTGATTGAAACCTTCGCCCTTGGCTTTGAGAATTTCGAAATTGCCTCGCGCCTCGGCTTCCAGTTTGGCGAAAATGGCATCGGCCTGACCCTTGGCCTCGCGGCGGAGTTTTTCCGCCTCGGCTTCCGCCTGAATTTCGATCTGCTGCTTTTCGATTTCCGCGCGGACGATGGTGTCGGCTTTCTGCTTTTCCATCTCCATGCGGGCGCGGGCGGTCTGCGCGACCTGTTCCGCCTCGAAATCGGCCTGTTTGATCTTGGCTTCGGCGATGCGCTTGGCGGCTTCTGCCTGACGGTAGGCTTCGGCTTCTTTTTCGATACGCGCGGCGTTGGACTGTGCGATTTCGATGGCGGAAATATTTTCGCCGTGGATCGCTTCGGCTTCCGCCTGCTTGGTGGCGATGCGGCGCTGTTTTTCGGCCTCGGCTTCACCGATCATCGCTTCGGCTTCCGCCTGCTTGATGGCGATACGGCGCTGTTTGTCGGCATCGGCTTCGCCCGACTGGGCCTGCGCTTCCGCCTGGGTGACGGCGATACGGCGCTGTTTGTCGGCGTCGGCTTCGCCCGACTGGGCCTGCGCTTCCGCCTGGGAAACGGCGATTCGCTGTGCCTTGCGTGCTTCGGCCTCGCCGATTCCGCCCTTGCGTTCCTCTTCGGCCACTTCGATACGCGCCTTGTTGATCGCTTCGGAGGCGGCACGTTTTCCAATGGCGTCGATATAGCCGGATTCATCGGTGATGTCGGTAATATTCACGTTCAGGAGCAGCAGACCGATCTTGTTGAGTTCCTCGGCCACGTTCTGCTCGATGCTGCGCAGGAAGGTCTCGCGGTCCGAGTTGATCTGCTCGATGGTCATGGAAGCGATCACCAGACGCAGCTGTCCGAAAATGATATCCTTGGCCAGCTCGCCGATCGCATCGGGCGAAAGGCCGAGCAGACGGTTGGCCGCGTTGCCCATCAGAGCTTCGTCGGTGCTGATGCCGACCGTGAAGACCGAGGGGACGTTGATGCGGATGTTCTGTTTGCACAGTGCGTTGCGGAGATTGACTTCCAGCTGGATGGGACGCAGGGAGAGGAAACCGTAATCCTGAATCACCGGCCAGATGAACGCGGTGCCGCCGTGCAGACAGCGCGCGGCATGCTGCCCGGTCCGGCTGCGGAACAGCTCGGAACCGAAAATGACCATCACTTTGTCGGACGGACATTTTTTCAGGCGGGAAAGAATGGCGAGGGTCACTGTGAAGATAATGAACAGCACAATGACGACCAGCAGGATGCTGCCGCCTGGAAAGGCGGCGGCCACGACGGGCTGAGTGAACATGTTGTTTTTCTCCTTGTTTGGATTGACTTTCTATGGATGATTCAATAACACGCTTCAGGATTTCCGGCGGACCAGAAACAGGGAATCGGCCAGCAGTTCTTCAACCACGACCGTGCTGCCGGTCGGGATGGCCTCATCGGCCACGGCTTTCAGTTCGTGCGTGGCCCCTTTCAGGCGGACCGTGATCTTGCCGGCCGAAGTCCGTCCGCCGGGAATGCTCAGATAGACCGAACCGGTCTCGCCCAGAAACTGACGGTTGGAAATCGTACCGGAGGACTGCAGTTTCATCAGGGCCCAGATCACCAGCGCGGTCAGGAACATGGTCGCGACGCCGGCGGCGAAAGCGCCGACGAACCCCCACAGACCGTAATGTCCCCACATGACTCCGCCCCAGCCGAACACGGTCAGAAACGCCAGAATCGAACGGAGCGAAAACAGATTGAAATCCAGGAATCCGTGATCGACATGATCCAGCGCCGCGCCGTCCGTGTCGATGTCCATGCCCTCATCCAGTCCGCCGACGCCGAGGATCGCCAGCACACAGGTAATGCCGAAAAAAATCGATCCGAAGATCGCCAGTCCCCAATAGACAGAGCTCAACCGCGGGTCCGAAAAAAAACCGTCGATGCTTGCCAGACAGCATTCCATGTTCCACACTCCTTTCCTTGCGGGAAATGTTCCATTACGGGGAAATGTATTGCGGAGGCAGGATTTTTCAAGCGGAAATCCGGCAAATATGCGTTTTTTTTCAAAAAAAAGTCCCCGTGCGGAAATCCGGTGAAAAAACCGCGATTATTTCCGTCCTTCCACGCCGCGGATGCCTTGCAATCCGGACAAACGGAATTATATTACGAAATCTGCAAGCAACACGAACCCCATCCAGACAAAGGAGAATGCTCTATGGATTACAGGACGTATTTCCGGGATTACCCGGACAAAAACGGTCGTTACGGAGAATACGGCGGAGTTTACCTGCCGCCCGAACTGGTCCCGGTTTTCGAGGAAATCACCCGCGCTTACAATTCGATCTGCCATTCGGCGAAATTCATCAGCGAACTGCGCCGCATCCGCAAGGAATTTCAGGGCCGGCCGACTCCGGTCTACCATTGCGACCGCCTGTCTCGTGAAATCGGCACCGGCTGCCAGATCTATCTCAAACGCGAAGACCTGAACCACACCGGCGCGCACAAGCTCAATCACTGCATGGGCGAAGGTCTGCTGGCCAAATTCCTCGGCAAAAAGAAACTGATTGCCGAAACCGGCGCCGGACAGCACGGCGTGGCGCTGGCCACGGCCGCCGCCTACTTCGGTCTGGAATGCGATATCTACATGGGCGAAGTCGACATCGCCAAGCAGGCTCCGAACGTGGCCCGCATGAAAATCCTCGGCGCCCGCGTGGTGCCCGTGTCCTTCGGACTCAAGACGCTCAAAGAGGCCGTGGACGCCGCTTTCGAAGCCTATCTGAAGGAATACAAAGACGCGATTTACTGCATCGGCTCGGTGGTGGGACCGCATCCGTTCCCGCAGATCGTCCGCGACTTCCAGATGTGCGTCGGCATCGAAGCGCGCGAACAGTTCCTCGAAATGACCGGCATCCTGCCGGATGTGGTCTGCGCCTGCGTCGGCGGCGGCAGTAACGCAGCCGGCATGTTCTCCGGCTTCCTGAACGACCCCGTGGAGATCGTCGGCGTGGAACCGCTCGGACGCGGCAAAGGACACGGCGACCATGCCGCATCCATGACCTTCGGCAAACGCGGCGTTCTGCACGGTTTCGAAAGCATCCTGCTGCAGGAAGAAGACGGCTCCCCGGCACCGGTCTATTCGATCGCCAGCGGTCTGGACTATCCGGGCGTCGGACCGGAACACGCTTTCTGGCGCGACCTCGGCCGCGTCAAATACGTCACCGCCTCGGACAAGGAAGCGATCGACGCTTTCTTCAAGCTCTCCCGCTACGAGGGAATCATCCCCGCGCTGGAAAGCTCTCACGCAATCGCCTATGCAATCCGCCGGGCGAAGGAAATGAACGGCGGCGCCATTCTGGCCAACTGCAGCGGACGCGGCGACAAGGACGTGGATTACGTCATCGAGCATTACGGCTACGGCGAAGACGCCAAATTCTGAACATTGATTTTTCTTTGGAAAGGAAGTTCTGAACATGTATATCGGACGAATCGTCGCCGCGGGCATGACCCGCGACGGCAAAGCGGCGGCGGGCTACCGGGTCAGCTCCCGGTCGTTCCCCAACCGGACCGCCCGGCTGACCGGGAAACAGGTTTCGATCATGCCGCGTGCCGGCTTCGAAGGCGACCTGGCCAAGAACCCCTACATCGCCTACAACTGTCTCCGTCTCTCCGGGAAGATCGCGCTGGTCACCAACGGCTCCCAGACCGATCCGATCATCGAAAAGATCATGGCCGGCATGAATCTGCGCGATGCGTTCGCGCTCTCCCTGCTGGCGATGGATTACGAAAAGGATTCGCTCAACACCCCGCGGATCGCGGCCGCAGTCGATGCGGAAAAGGGCGTTGCCATGCTCGGTATCGTGCGTCACGATGCACTGCTGGTGAAGGAATTTGCCCTCGAACGGGGAAAGATCTATTATCTTTCGACTTACGAGAAAAATGCGCCCTGCGCCTGCAACTGCGATGAAGCGTTCGACGCGGCGGATGCAGGAAAACTCTGTCAGTACATGATCTCGGGCGGCGTCTTTGCCGGCTTTGAAAAACCCGTGACCGCGGCGGCCGCACTGTGGAACGGCAGCGAGTATGAGCTGGCGGCGGCCGATGCCGAAGTCGAAGGGTGAGGCTGGTCGGATTTCATGGCATCTCCGATTGCAACCCTGAACCCGCGCCAGAAGGAAGCAGCCACGACCATCGAAGGCCCGCTGCTGGTCCTGGCCGGCGCGGGCACCGGCAAAACCAAAGTCATCACCTGCCGGATCGCCTACATGATCGAGCAGGGAATCCCGCCGAACTGGATTCTCGGCGTGACTTTCACCAACAAGGCCGCCCGCGAAATGCGCGAACGGCTGGACAAGATGGTCCCGCAGGAACTTTCAGCCCAGGTCACGCTCGGAACGTTCCATTCGTTCTGCGCCCGGATTCTCCATCGGTTCATCCAGCTGGCCGGACACTACAATTCCTCGTTCAGCATTGCCGACGACGCCGATCAGGTCAGTCTGGTCCGGCAGGCCGCGGCCGAACTCGGCTACTCCAAGGATGAGATCGATTCCAAAGCCGTGACCGCCTACATCGGACGCAAAAAGAACAATCTGCAATGGCCGGCGGATGCGCTCGCCGCCGATTCGGACAATTATCAGTATGCCTCGTTCGCGCGGATCTACGAGCGCTACCAGCAGATGCTCGAACTCCAGAACACGCTCGATTTCGATGACATGCTGCTGCTCACGCTCAAGCTGCTCGAGGAAAAACCGGAAGTCCTCAAATTCTGCCGCGAACACTACCGCTACCTGCTGGTGGACGAATATCAGGACACCAACCAGGCCCAGTTCCGGATCATTCAGCTCATTGCCGGCGAGACCATGAATCTCTGCGTGGTCGGCGACGACGACCAGAGCATCTATTCCTGGCGCGGCGCGGTGGTTTCCAACATTCTGGATTTCCCGAAAATCTTTCCCGGCGCCAAAGAGATCAAGCTCGAACAGAATTACCGCTCCACCAACGCCATTCTGAAAACCGCCAACGCCATCATCGCGGAAAATTCCGCCCGCTACGACAAAAATCTGTGGTCGGCCAAAGGCGAAGGCGAACCGGTCCGCATTTTCCGGGTGCAGGACGGCGAGGCCGAAGCAAGATTCGTCGCCGACGTCATGCAGCAGATTCTGGCCCGCGAACCCGACCGCATCTGGTCGGATTTCGCCGTGCTTTTCCGCTCCAATCACCTGTCGCGGACTTTCGAACAGGAACTGCGCTCGCGCGGCGTTCATCCGCGGATCATCGGCGGACAGGCTTTCTTCCAGCGCAAGGAAGTCAAGGACGCGGCAGCCTATCTGAAACTGCTGATCAATGCGCGCGACGACCAGAGTCTGCTGCGGATTCTTTCCGTGCCGCCGCGCGGACTCGGCGACAAGGCGATCCTGACCTTGCGCGACCTGCAGCCGGTCATGAAAAAACCCCTGCTGCATATCCTCGGCTCGGCCGAATATCACGCCGCGCTCACCAAAGCCGCCGCGAAAGCGGCATCCGAACTGGCCGGGTGCATCCGCAAGTATGCCGCGGACTTCGCCGAACCGGGCAATCTTTCCGAACGTATCCATCAGTATCTGCTGGACGTCGGGTATCTGACCGGACTGCAGAAGATTTACAAAAATATCGAAGAATCCGAAAAACGACAGGAAAACGTGATCGAATTCATCAATTACATCGGCCTTTACGAACGGCGCAAAGACGAACCCTGCACGCTCGCGGATTTCATGGAATCCTACTCGTTGATGGATGAAAACGACCGCACGGACGACAGCGACAATGCCGACGGTCCCGTCCTGTCCACGGTCCACGCATCGAAAGGACTGGAATTTCCGATAGTGTTCATCGTCGGCATGGAACAGGGTCTGTTCCCGCACGAACGCTCGCTTCAGGAAAACGGCGAGGAAGAGGAACGGCGGCTGTTTTACGTGGCCGTGACCCGGGCGAAAGAGGAACTTTATATGACCAGTGCGGCGGCACGGTTCAAATTTCATGAATTCGTGCGGCAGCTCCCCTCGGCGTTCCTGCGGAGCCTGCCCGATGACTGTGTGGAAAAACCCGATCTGGAAACTTTCGTCGAACCGCCGCCGGCCGTGTCGGAGGACGAACTGCGCAACGCTTTCGCAGACATGCTTTCCAATCTGCGCAAAGGATAAAACCAAGGAGGAAAAACGATGACCCCGGAAGAATTCACTCAGCTTCAGTACGGCATGTTCGTGCATTTCGGAATCTACAGCACCCTCGCCCGCGGCGAATGGGTGATGAACCGCGAACGGATCGCTCCCGCCGAAATGAAAAAGATCGCCTCGGAATTCCATCCCGAACGCTTCGATGCGGACGAACTCTGCCGTCTGGCCGTGGACGGCGGCATGAAATATCTGGTCTTCACCACCATGCACCACGACGGCTTCCGGATGTATGACACGGGCCTTTCCGATTTCAATGCGAAAAAATACTGCGGCCGGGACTTCGTCCGCGAAGTAGTCGAGTCCGCCCGCCGGCACGGCCTGAAGATCGGTCTGTATCACAGTCTGAACAACTGGTCCGATCGGCCGGACGCGGTCGATGCGCTGGAAAATCAGGAAGCATACCGGACTTTCATCGAAAACACCTTCGCCCGGCTGCGGGAACTGGTGACGAAATTCGCTCCGGTCGACGTTCTCTGGTATGACGGCTGGTGGCCCTTCAATTCCGAGGGCTGGCAGGCGGAACGCATGAACGCGGAAATGCGCGCCGTTCAACCGCAGCTGATCTTCAACGGGCGCAACGGACTGCCCGGAGATTTCGGCACCCCGGAACAGCATTTGACTCCGCCCTCGCCGTGGCGTCCGTGGGAAGCCTGCGTCACGCTCAACAATCACTGGGGCTACCACGCCGGCGATCAAAACTGGAAGCGCCCGCTCGAAATCATCAATATGCTGCTGGCCTGCGGCTCGAATCACGGCAATCTGCTGCTCAATATCGGTCCGCGCGGCGACGGCTCCATCCCGGAGGAATCCGCGCAAATCGTCCGCACGGTCGGACAATGGCTCCGCGAGGGCGGACGCGAGGCGGTCACCGATTGCGATCCGTTCAAATTCAGCCCGACGCTGCCGAAACCTTCCGACCGCGGCGACTGGGACCCGCAAGGCCGCATGACCGTTTCCGGAAACAATCTGTTCTACATTCTGGAATACTGGCCGGGCAATACGCTCACGCTGGCCGGATTCCGGGGAAAAGTGCTGAAGGCTTCCGCCTGCGCCGGAACGATCCCGCTGACTTTTTCGCAGGATGCCGAACATCTGCGCATTGCTCTGCCGGAAATCCTCCGGGAAAAGACCGCGCCGGTCATCAAACTGGAATGCGACGTCCCGCCCGCGATCTACCGCACCGGCGGCATGCGCGACCCGCGCTGCGAACATCCGCGCTACGATCCGGTCCAGCCCGACATCCAATACGAATAAGCAGACTTGGGCCGGGGGAGGCGTTTCCGAAAAAACCGAAGAACGGTGAAGTTCGGATTTGACAAAATCCCCGAACCATGCTATATTTATATCATCTGCGTAAGCGGAAGGTTCTTTCCGACCGCAAACGCATCGCTTTCTCATTGATTCACTAACGGGAACGGCACGGCCGAACCTGAAAGGAAACTATGAATACACCAACTCGGTCCGCTTCCTCCGGGGAGCTCGAAAATCTGCTGCAGCGTCTCGAAACGGAGCACGCTCTGCCGCGCAATGTCTGGCTGGAACTGCTCCGCGGGCATTCGCCCGAATTGCAGGCAGCGGCGGCCCGGCGCGCATTTGCGGTCCGCACCCGGAATTTCGGCAATAAAGTCTATCTGCGCGGACTGATCGAATTCACCAACTACTGCCGCAACAACTGTTACTACTGCGGCATCCGCGCGGGCAATCCGAAAGCGCAGCGCTACCGGTTGACCGAATCGGAAATACTCGCCGCCGGTCATCACGGTTATGAGCTTGGATTCCGCACGGTGGTGCTGCAGGGAGGCGAAGACCCCGGTTTCGGGGACGATGCGCTGGCCCGCGTGGTGGAAAAACTTAAAGCCGTTCATCCGGACTGCGCGGTCACGCTCTCCTGCGGAGAACGTCCGTATGAGGTCTACCGCCGCTGGAAGGAAGCCGGAGCGGACCGTTATCTGCTGCGGCACGAAAGCGCGAATGCCGGCCATTACGCGCGGCTCCATCCCGCCGGACAGATCCTCCAGACCCGGCTGGACTGTCTGCAGATGCTCCGCGAACTGCATTTTCAGGTCGGCGCCGGCTTCATGGTCGGTTCGCCGTATCAGACCGCCGAAACACTGGCGGACGATCTGATCTTTCTGAGCTCGTTCCGCCCGGAGATGGTCGGAATCGGACCGTTCATCCCGCATTGCGATACGCCGTTCGCGCAGGAAAAAGCCGGCAGCGTGGAGCTGACGCTCTATCTGCTCTCGCTGATCCGGCTGATGCTGCCGAAAGTGCTGCTGCCCGCCACGACCGCGCTGGCCACGCTCGATCCGGACGGACGGCGCAAAGGCTTCGCCGCCGGCGCAAATGTCATCATGCCGAATCTTTCCCCGCCGGACGTGCGGGAAAAATATCTGCTCTACGACCACAAGGCTCATACCGGACTGGAAAGCGCGGATTCGTTTGCAAAATTGATTCAAAGTCTCGCCGGACTGGGCTTCACCGCCGGACCGGACCGGGGCGATTATCCAAAGGAGTAAAAAAATGAACTACGACCCGAAATCCCCGCACGCGGCTGAATTCATCAGCCATGAAGAAGTCATGCAGACTTTGGAATACGCCGCGGCCAACCGGCATAACGCCGCGCTGATTGACGAGATCATCGCCAAGGCGAAACTCCGCAAGGGCTTGTCCCACCGCGACGCCGCCGTACTGCTGGACTGCGATCTGCCGGAGAAAAACGCCGAAATCTTCGCGCTCGCCGAACAGATCAAAAAAGATTTCTACGGCAACCGCATCGTCATGTTCGCCCCGCTGTATCTCTCCAATTACTGTGTCAACGGCTGCGTCTATTGTCCTTACCACATGAAGAACTCGCACATCCCCCGCAAGAAGCTCTCGCAGGAGGAGATTCGCAACGAGGTGATCGCCCTGCAGGACATGGGCCACAAGCGGCTGGCCATCGAATCCGGCGAACATCCGACGATGAATCCGATCGAATACATCCTCGAATCCATCGACACGATCTACTCGATCAAACACAAAAACGGCGCCATCCGCCGGGTCAACGTGAACATTGCCGCCACCACGGTCGAGAATTACCGAAAACTGAAAGCCGCCGGAATCGGCACCTACATTCTGTTTCAGGAGACCTACAACGCGGCGAACTACGCGGTGCTCCACCCGACCGGACCCAAGCATGATTACGCCTACCATACCGAAGCGCACGACCGCGCCATGCAGGGCGGGATCGACGACGTCGGGTTCGGGGTTCTGTTCGGTCTGGCGGGCTACCGCTACGAGTTTGCCTCGGTTCTGATGCACGCCGAACACATGGAAGCCGTGTTCGGGGTCGGCCCGCACACCATCAGCGTGCCGCGGATTCGTCCGGCGGACGATATCGACCCCAACGCATTCCCGGAATGTCTTTCCGACGATCTCTTTGCCAAAGTGGTGGCCTGCATCCGGGTGGCGGTGCCCTATACCGGCATGATCGTTTCCACGCGGGAAAGCAAAGCCTGCCGGGAACGGGTGCTGCATCTGGGCATTTCCCAGATTTCCGGCGGCTCGCGCACCTCGGTCGGCGGCTATGCCGAACCGATGCCCGAAACCAGTCAGTTCGATGTTTCCGACAACCGCACGCTCGACGAAGTCGTGCACTGGCTGATGGAACTCGGCTACATCCCGAGTTTCTGTACCGCCTGCTACCGCGAAGGACGCACCGGCGACCGTTTCATGAGTCTGTGCAAATCCGGCCAGATTCAGAACTGCTGTCACCCGAACGCGCTGATGACCCTGAAGGAATATCTGATGGATTACGCCCGGCCGGAAACCCGTGCACTCGGCGAAGCTCTGATTGCAAGGGAAATCGCCAATATCCCGAAGGAAAACGTGCAGGAAATCGTGCGCAAACGTCTGAAACTGATCGAAAACGGCGAACGCGATTTCCGTTTCTGATCCGGTCTCTCCGGCGGACCGCGGCAATAGAACGCGGAGCCTGGCTTTCCCGGCTTCCGTCGTTCGAAGGGCACGGGAACCGGAATGACTCCCAATCGCTTGAAACTCGCCGGTTCCGGGTGTATATTACCTGTTCAAACCCGGAAGAAGGGAGTAAGGCATGGGATTTTTCAACAATTTTTCGCAGGATGATCCGGAAAACTCCGCCAACAAGATGATTTTCGGGATTATCTGCGTAACGGTGCTGAGTTTCATTCTGGTGCATCCGAACGTGTCGGCGTTGTTCGGCAGACTGATTCTGACGACCGCGGCGGTGCGGAATCTGGAACTCTGGCGAATCGTCTCCTCGCTGCTGGTCAACGTCAGCGGCTTGAATCTGTTTTTCGAAATGTATGTGCTGTATATTTTCGGCACGATCATCAGCCGGCGGGTCGGGGCGGGGAAATTTCTTTCGCTGTATCTCTGCAGCGGCATCGCGGGCAATCTGCTCTGGCTGGCGCTGAATCTGAATGCTCCGGCCGGTGCGCATGCTTACGGCTGTGCCGGAGCGGTCTACGGCATCATCATGGCGTCGGCCATGCTCGCGCCGGAACTGCAGATGTATCTGCTGTTCATCCCCTTCCCGATTAAACTCCGCACACTGGCCGTGGTGTTCATCCTGCTGGACCTGCTGCTGTCGGGCATCTCGCCGCTGGCGCTTTTATACGTCGGCGGCTTCCTCGGCGGTTATCTTTTCACGCGGATTTTTCTCCGGAAGGAAGTCCAGTGGGAACCGCTGGATTTCCTGATAAAACGCGATTCCGCCGGACGCAGCGGAACGCCGTATGCATTCAAACAGAAACCCAAAACCGGACCGGGCGTTTCCTTCGACAGGAACGAAGTCGACCGGATACTGGACAAACTTTCCCGCACGGGGATCAACAGTCTCACCCCCGAGGAAATCGCCGTGCTGGAAAAAGTCCGTGAACAGATGAATCGGAAGGAGTGAACGGAAAATGAAAATCACCTGGGTCACCAGTGAAGCGGTGCCGTTCGCAAAAACCGGAGGGCTGGCCGATGTTTCCGGTTCGCTGCCCGAGGCGCTGGCCGGACGCGGACACGACGTCAGCGTCATCATGCCCTGGTATCCGCAGCAGACCGGCGCGCTGAACTTGACGTTCGACGGCCGTTTCAATCTGCTCGGCGTTCCTTTCGGAGCCGGCACGGAATGGGCTGCGGTCCGGATCAAAAAAATCTCCGAAGGTCTCACCTTCTACTTCATCGAATTCAACCGTTTCTTCGATCGGCCCGCGCTGTATGACTGGAACGGACAGGAATATCCGGACAATGCCCAGCGTTTCATCTTTTTTTCCCGCGCGGCGATGGAGTGCGTGACCTCGCTCCAGCTGGACCCCGACATTCTGCATCTGAACGACTGGCACTGCGCCCTTTGCGCGGTCTATCTCCGCAGTTCGCTTTACGCCGGCCGCCCCGCCTTCCGGAACTGCCGGTCGGTCATGTCCATTCACAATATCGGCTATCAGGGCAATTTCGACAAGGAAAATCTCTACTGGACCGGACTCGGCTGGGAATATTTCAACTGGCGTTGTCTGGAATTTTACGACCGGCTGAACCTGCTCAAAGGCGGCATCATGTGCGCGGATATGGTCGGCACGGTCAGCCGGACTTATGCGCAGGAAATCCTGAATCCGGATTTCGGATTCGCACTCGACCCCTCGCTCCGACAGCGGGCGTATGAAGGACGGCTCCGCGGCATCCCCAACGGCATCGACGTCAAAAAATGGAATCCCGCCTCGGACAAGCTCCTGCCGGCGAAGTTCACCCCCGCCCGGACGGCCGGAAAGAAAACGTGCAAGAAAGCACTCCAGAAACGTTTCGGTCTGCCCGAACGCGCCGGCACGCCGCTGATCGGCATCCTTTCCCGTCTGGCCCATCAGAAAGGACTCGACGTTTTCGCCGCCGCGCTGGAAGATATGTTGTATCACGATGATTTCCAATTCGTTCTGATCGGTGCCGGCGATCCGGGTCTGCAGGACCATTTCCGCTGGCTGGCGGGAAAATATCCGGAAAAATTCACCGCATTCATCGGCTATGCCTCCAATCCGGACGCCCATCTGCTGGAAGCCGGGTCGGATTTCTTCCTCATGCCCTCCCGCTACGAACCCTGCGGTCTGAACCAGATGTACAGCATGCGCTACGGCACCTTGCCGATCGTGCGTCACACCGGCGGTCTGGCCGACACGGTGACCAATTACTCGCCGGATACATTGGAAAAATCCACCGGATTCGTTTTTTACGATCTGACGGTCGACGCGCTCCGCGGGACCATCCGCTGGGCCGCAGACGTGTATCACCGCGAACCGGACGCGATCCGGCGTATGCGCAAAAACGGCATGACCGCCGATTTCTCCTGGAATCACACCGCCGCGCAGTATGAAGAAATGTATCATGATGCACACCAGTGATTTCGACTACTCTCTGCCGGAGGAACTGATTGCGCAGCATCCGCCGGAACACCGCGGCGACTCCCGTATGATGGTGCTCGACCCCGCCAAAGGGACCATGACCATCCGTCCCTTCGCCGCCATTCCGGACTATTTCGAGCGCGGCGACCTGCTGGCCTTGAACAACACCCGCGTCATCCGCGCCCGTCTTTACGCCTGCAAGGAAACCGGCGCAAAACTGGAAATCCTGCTCCTGACTCCGGTCGACGGGTCCGCGCTGTGGAGCTGTCTCATGAAAAACACCCGGCGGACGCCCGAAGGCTCGATTCTGCGTCTGCTCGACCGAGGCGGCGCCGACTCCGGACGCACCGTGGAACTGGTCTCCAAACAGGAAAACGGCAACTGCACCATCCGCTTCGCCGAGCCGGACGTGGAAAACACGCTCGACCGCTGCGGTCACGTCCCCCTGCCCCCGTATATCCGCCGCGGCGAAGACCTGCCGCCGGACGCGGAACGCTATCAGACCGTTTACGCCAAAGCGCCCGGCGCAGTGGCGGCGCCGACTGCGGGACTGCATTTCACGCAGGAAATCCTCGCACAGCTGGCCGACAAAGGCGTCACCGAAACGGAACTCACGCTCCATGTCGGACAAGGCACCTTCAAACCGGTCACGGTGGAAAACATCGCGGAACACCCAATGCACAGCGAGCATTTCATCCTGACCGAAGGCGCGGCGGATCAGCTCAACCGGACCCGGGCGGACGGACACCGCATCGCGGCCGTCGGAACCACTTCACTGCGCGTGCTGGAAAGCGTGATCGACTCCCGCGGAGTGTTCCAGCCGCAGGAAAACGATACTTCGATCTTCATTTATCCGCCTTATAAAATCAAGTCGGCGGACCTGCTGCTGACCAATTTCCATCTGCCGAAAAGCACCTTGCTGATGCTGGTCTGCGCCTTCGCCGGATATGATTTCGTCATGGAGGCCTACCGCTGTGCGGTGAAAGAACGCATGCGTTTTTTCAGTTACGGCGACTGCATGCTGATCCTGAACCGGATTTGAAAAACCGGATTTTCAGAGCAGACCGACGGTCTTGCGGACCTTTTCCATTGTGCGCGCGGCCACGGCATTGGCGCGTTCGGCGCCCTGACGCAGAACTTCGTCGATGTAGCCGGGGTCTTTCAGCAGTTCCTCGCGGCGCTTGCGCATCGGCGCGAAGAAATCCATGTAAGCCTCGAACAACGCCTGTTTGGCATGACCGTAACCGAAATTGCCGGCACGGTATTTCGCCGCCAGCGCCTCGATCTGCTCCGGCGTGGAAAAGAGTTTGTACAGCGCGAAAATGTTGCACTTGTCCGGGTCCTTCGGCGCTTCCATCGGGGTGGAATCGGTCTGGATCGACATGATCTTCTTGCGGATCGCCTTTTCCTCGCCGAAGAGCTCGATCGTGTTGTTGTAGCTTTTGGACATCTTCTGTCCGTCGATGCCGGGCACGACCGCCACGCTTTCGCTGATGATCGGTTCGGGAATGGTGAAGACGTCCTTCTTGTACATCTGGTTGAACCGGATGGCGATGTCGCGGGTAATTTCCAGATGTTGTTTCTGGTCCTTGCCGACCGGAACGAGGTCGGATTTGTAGATCAGGATGTCCGCCGCCATCAGCACCGGATAGGAGAAGAGTCCGTTGTTCGGCACGAAGCCCTTGGCGATCTTGTCCTTGTAGCTGTGGGCGCGTTCGAGCATCCCCAGATTGGTGATGGTGTTCAGAATCCAGGTGAGTTCGCAGACGCCGTTGATGTCCGACTGCCGGAAGAACGCGGTTTTTTCGGGGTCGAGACCGCAGGCGAGGAAATCCAGCGCCAGTCGGCGCACACGTTCGCGCAGATCGGCGGGATCGGGGTTCACCGTGAGCGAATGGAGATCGGCAATAAAGAGGAACGTGTTGCCGGGATTCTGATTCTGCAGTTCGATAGCCGAACGCATCGCGCCGAAATAGTTGCCGATGTGCAGGATGCCCGACGGCTGAATACCGGTTAAAATCCGTTTTGACATAATCTTACGCCTTTCCGACTGTGACTTTGCAGGGTTTTCCGTTGAGATCGAACGCATGTTCCGCGTCCGCGGCGGCTTCCAGCGAGCTGCACAGCGTTTCGGTCGTGATGTAATCGCGGAACGCTTCGAGCGCGGCGGAGACTTCCGGATCGGCGGCAAAACGCACCGTAATCCGGTCGGTGACTTCCAGATTCATTTCCTTGCGGAGGTTCTGCACCTTGCTGACAAATTCGCGGGCATAGCCTTCGCTGACGAGTTCCGGCGTAAGCTCGGTATTGAGCGCAATGGTGACGCCGTCCTCGGACGCGGCGGCAATGCCGGGCTTTTCCTCGCGCTGAATGCTCAGATCGTCCTTGCCGAGTTCCAGCGCCGTGCCGGATTTGAGCGTGACGGAAACCGTTTCGCCGCGCAGGACGGCCGCGATCTGCGAACTGGTCAGAGTCTGAATCAGCGCAGCGGCCTCCTTCATCTGCGGACCGAGCTTGCGGCCCAGCGTCTTGAAGTTCGCCTTGGCGGAAAGTTTGACCAGTTCCTCTTCGTCGGCCAGCACGTCGATCTTTTTGACGTTGAGCTCCTCGGCCACGATGTCCGCAGTCTCTTCGAGCATCTTGCGAATCTCCGCCTCGCCGGAAACCAGAATGGCGCGCTGCAGCGGCTGACGCACTTTCAGGTTGCGCTGCGTCCGGAGGAAACGCCCGAGGGAAACGGCTTTCATGGTGACTTCCATCTGTTTTTCCAGCCGGGTGTCGCGCCGGGCTTCATCGGGCTGCGGGAAATCGCACAGATGCACGGATTCCGGCATGGAATCGGTGCGCAATGTGCGGTAGATTTCCTCGGTGATGAACGGAATGAACGGAGCCGCGCACTTGACGAAGGTCAGCAGCACGTGATAGAGCGTGGCATACGCCTCGTTCTTGTCGGTGTCGTTCTGGCTCTTCCAGAAACGGCGGCGGCTGCGGCGGATATACCAGTTGGTGAGGTCTTCGGCGAATTTCTCGAACCGGTTGGCCGCTTTCTGCAGCTGGAACGCATCCATCGCCGTGCGGATTTCCGCGATCATGTCCGAAAGCGAGGAAAGAATCCAGCGGTCCAGCGGATTGGCCGGATTCGCCGGAGCCGCGCCGTCCGCGGACGGCTGCCAGTTGTCGACGTTCGCATAGGTGGTGAAGAAACTGAACGAGTTCCAGATCGGCAGGATGACCGCACGCATGACCTCCTTGACCCCCTCCTCGGAGAATTTGAGGTCCTCGGCGCGCACCACGGGCGACCCCAGCAGGAACAGCCGGAGCGCGTCCGCGCCGTAGGTGTCGACCACGTGCATCGGGTCGGGATAGTTTTTCAGGCGTTTGGACATCTTCTGTCCGTTTTCCGCGAGCACAAGGCCGTTGACGATGACGTTTCGCGCGGCGGGCTTGTCGAACAGCGCGGCGGCGAGAACGGTCAGGGTGTAAAACCAGCCGCGGGTCTGATCGAGCCCTTCGGCAATGAAGTCCGCCGGGAAATTCTGCTCGAAATGCTCTTTGTTCTCGAACGGATAATGTTTCTGGGCGTAGGGCATGGAACCGCTTTCGAACCAGCAGTCGAGCACTTCGGGAACGCGGGTCAGCACGGTGCCGTTCTTGCCCGGCAGCGTGATCTTGTCCACGAAATGCTTATGAATGTCGGTGATCTTCTGACCCGAAAGTTTTTCCAGTTCGGCGATGGAGCCGACACAGACCGTTTCGCCGGTCTCCTTGTTGCGCCAGACCGGCAGCGGGCAGCCCCAGTAGCGGTTGCGGCTGATCGCCCAGTCGCGGGCGTTTTCCAACCATTTGCCGAAACGGCCGTCCTTGATGTGTTCGGGCACCCAGCTCATCTTCGAGTTGGCGGCGAGCATCTTGGCCTTGATCGGTTCGATGCTGACGAACCAGGTGGTGACCGCATTGTAGATCAGCGGAGAATCATCGCGCCAGCAATGCGGATAGCTGTGCTTGATGCTGCCGCGGTGAACCAGTTTGCGTTCGGCTTTCAGCCGTTCCATGATGAGCTTGTCGGCGTCCTTCACGAACATGCCGGCGTATTCGGTGACGAACGAAGTGAATTTGCATTCGGCATCGACCGGGCAGACCGCAGGCAGACTGTTGGCCTTGCCGGCGAGACAGTCGTCCTCGCCGAACAGCGGGGCGATATGAACGATGCCCGTGCCGTCCTCGGTGCTGACGTAGTCGGCGGTGATGACGCGCCACGCGCCGTGGGCATAGAAATCGAAGCCGTCCTTGACATACTGGTATTCGGAACCTTTGACCAGGTAGCCGCCTTTGGCCTTTTCGCCGAGGAAATAGGGAAACAGCGGCTCGTATTTGATACCGGCGAGGTCTTTGCCTTTGCAGCGTTCGACGATTTCCGGCATGGCGTCTTTTTTGTAGTAGGCACTCAGCCGCGCCTCGGCCATGATGTAGAAATCGTCGCCGTCCTTGACCTTGACGTAATCGATGTCCGGACCGACGGCCAGCGCCATATTGGAAGGCAGCGTCCACGGGGTGGTGGTCCACGCCAGGATATAGGTATTCTCCTGTCCGAGCACCTTGAAACGGACCGTCACGGTCGGGTCGGTCACTTCCTTGTAGCCCTGATTGGCCTCGAAATTGGAAAGCGGGGTCGAGCAGCGGGCGCAGTAAGGCAGAATCTTGTAACCCTCATAAATCAGCCCCTGATCCCAGAGATTCTTGAACACGTTCCAGATCGATTCCATGTATTTGGCGTCCATGGTGCGGTAGCCGTTGCGGAAATCGACCCAGCGGCCCATGCGGGTGACAATGGATTCCCATTCGGAGGTGTAGCGCAGGACGATGGACCGGCAGGCTTCGTTGAATTTGTCGATGCCGTAATCTTCGATCTGCTTCTTGCCGGAGAGATTGAGTTGCTTCTCCATTTCGTATTCGACCGGCAGACCGTGGCAGTCCCAGCCGAAAGTGCGTTCGCAGTATTTGCCCTTCATGGTCTGGTAGCGGGGCACGACGTCCTTGATGGTGCCGGCGAGCAGGTGTCCGTAGTGAGGCAGTCCGGTGGCGAACGGAGGGCCGTCGTAGATCACGAATTCATCTTTGTCTTTGCGGTTCTCCAGCGATTTGCGAAAAGTCTGATGAGCCTTCCAGAACTCCAGAACTTCTTTTTCCACTTCGGGGAATTTGACCTGTCCGGTTCTTGTCTTGAACATTTTTCTCGTATCCTTATGCAAGTTGAAAATCATTTCAATCCGATAATATACACTGCAATGCGCAAAAAGTCGAATGCGGGAGTCAGAAAAGATCGTGTTTTTCCCGGAGCATCCGGCGGTAGGTGTCATACACGCCGACCTTGGAGACGAAGCCGAGATATTTGCCGTTCTCGGTCACGGGCAGATTCCATATCCGCAGAGAATCGAACAGCGTCACGGCATCGTTGAGCGAATCGCCGGAATCCAGCACCGGCCCGGTGTCGGTCATGACGTCATACACCAGAATCATGTCGTACAGCTCCGAATTGAACAGCAGTTTGCGGATGCTGTCCACCCTCACGATCCCGACCAGTTTCCGGTCCGCCGAAACCACCGGAAACACATTCCGCTGGGACTGGGTCACGGTCCGCAGCAGCGAACGGAGCGTGTCGCTTTCCTGCACGGCAATGTAATCGGTCTCCACCAGATCGCGCAGCTGAGTATTGGTCAGCATGACTTCGTCGTCGCGCTGTTCCGGCGTGCCGCCTTTCATGGCGATCATGGATTTGTAGACGTTGTGGCGGACGAGGCGTTTGCTGATGAAGCTCGAGAGCGAGACCACGATCATCAGCGGCACGAAAAGCCGGTAGCCGCCGGTCAGTTCGGCGATCAGGAACATGCCGGTCAGAGGCGCGTGCATGACGCCGGCCAGCACCCCGCCCATTCCGACCGCAATGCAGTTCACCGGGTCGATCACGGCAATGCCGGTCAGGTTCAGCAGTTTGGAAATGGCATAGCCGAGAAAGGCGCCGGTAAACAGCGAAGGACCGAAAATGCCGCCGTCGCCGCCGCTTTCGACCGACATGGCCGAAACGAACGGCTTGACGAACATCAGAATCACCGCGAGCAGGATCAGACTCCACGGATTGCGGAACAGCCACGCCAGCACCCCGTGATCGGGCAGCGTCTCCGCCTGTCCGCGGATCAGGTCCATGATGAAGCCGTAGCCCTCCCCCTTCAACGCCGGCAGCAGCAGGAAGATCAGATACAGGATCATGCAGCCGAACAGCCCTTTGAGCCAGACGTTTTTCTGTTTTTCCGCCCGTTTCGCCACGGTCACCGACGTCCGGATCACCAGCGCGGAAAGCAGTCCCGCGGCAATGCCGATGAACACATACCACGGCACATTCATCACCGTCCAGCCGGTGTTCAGCTGAATGAACGGATTGTATGAGTTGCAGAGTTCCGACACCACGGCGGCTGCGGCGGACGCCATCAGCAGCGGAACCAGCGCGGGCACCGAAAACGCCGGCAGCAGGATTTCACAGGCGAACAGCGCCCCGGCCACGGGACTGTTGAAGATCGCCGAAATACCCGCGGCCCCGCCGCAGGCCAGCAGCAGAATCCGCGATTCCCGGCCCAGTTTGAACCATTTGGCGAAATTGGAACCGATCGCCGAACCCGTGAGCGCGATCGGGGCCTCCAGTCCGGCCGAAGCGCCCGCGCCGACCGCGATCCCGCTGGTGATGATGTGACTGAACATCTTGCTCCGCGGCAGGTCGCCGGTCCCGTTGGTGGTGGAGGAGATCACGCCCGCCAGACTCTTTTCATACGGACCGCGGTTGAAGAAAAGTTTTACGATCACGATGCAGAGGAAAATACCCAGTGCGGGCAGAGCGGGCAGAATCCAGACCGCGCCCGGCAGCCGCTGCGCCATTCCGTACAACAGGCGATGCCATTCGTGCGTAAAGGTTTTGAGCAGCACGGCGCTGAGGCCGGAAATCACGCCTACCGCCACGCACAGCAG